>Ga0209016_1000595_pt1 | contig 40339 bp, 26 predicted proteins | sample EPASupsiteSAE305_FD_187265 | JGI IMG/M metagenome (GOLD analysis project Ga0209016, IMG submission 187265) | Bioremediated contaminated groundwater microbial communities from EPA Superfund site, New Mexico - SAE3-05 (SPAdes) (version 2) | ecosystem: Environmental > Aquatic > Deep subsurface >... | reverse complement strand
GGTTTTTCTGATCAATTATTGCAGGACTGCCAGAGAATAGATCTGACTGGCCGGGAGGACTCATCAACAGGCATAAATAGTGGCCTGGGGTGATTGCCAAAACCATATTCCCTGTTACACTAAGGGACATCTTTCATGGAAGGATGCCCCAGATGGTAAAACGGTTTAAAAACCTTCCCATTACCATTAAAGCAACAATCCTGTTTTCCCTGACAGCCATGTTCTTTTTGCTGGCGCTTTCAGGAATTACCTACCTTTTTGCCCGCCAGGAACTGCAGCAGACCATTACCACCAACCAGACTGCAACCGTCTCTAGCCTTGCAGGCCAGATTGATGAGAACCTTGCCGGAACCCGTGCCTATCTGCAGTACCTAGCAGGCCATCTCCAGCGGCACACAAGGACCAACAGCCAGATTCAAGCGATGCTGCTCCACCACGATGAGTCTCGGTTGTTTTTTGATGCCGGCATGCTCCTGCTTTCACCTGATGGCAAGATTTTGGCTGAAGTTCCCTATCAGCCTGCCAGAATCGGGCTTGACCTCAGTGGCCGGGAATACTTCCGGCAGGTAATGGCAACAGGAAAAGCGTCCATCAGCCCACCGTATCGTGTCTCCATAGCTCCACATCTACCGGTAATCGCCTTTGCCGTGCCGTACAGAGATCAGCAGAATCACCTGCGTGGTGTGCTGGTGGGGCGGCAAAGTCTGCAAAAAAGCAGTTTCCTGCAAAAGTTGATCGACGCACCCATTGCTAAAAGCGGCTATTTCTATCTTTTTAATCATCAGCGTACGCTCTTGATTCATCCTGATGCTTCCCGCGTTCTTACCATTGTGCCGGAAGGTAAAAACAAGGCGATCGATGCAGCCTTGCAGGGGCGGGAGGGGACCTGGGAAAACCTTAATTCACAAGGGGTGGCCGGTTTAACCAGTATAAAGAAATTGAAAGAAGCGCCGTGGTATCTGGCAGCTCATTATCCGCTAACCGATGCCTATGCACCGCTCCAAAGGGCAAAAGTTGCTTTTGCTGCCGTGTTGTTGGCCTCCATTTCGTTGGTGGTAGTGGCTGTATGGTTCAGCATGCGACCGGTAGTGGCACCTTTGCAGCGGCTGACTGCCCATTTACAGCAGTTGGGCAGCAAACAGGGCGAGCAACGTTTTCTTGCTGTTGAGACATCTGATGAAATCGGGCGCTTAACCACGGTATTCAATGAACTGCTGCAAGAACTTGATGACGACGTGGCCGCCCAAGAAGAGGCTGCCGAGATGTATCGGGTGGTTGCTGAGTTCACCAACGAAGTAGCAGTCTGGCAACTTGAAAATGGTGACATCCGCTATATTTCTCCCAACTGTCTTACTATTTTAGGGTACCAGGATGCGGAATTCTATGCTGACCCTGCCTTGCTAGCCACGCTCATTCATCCTGCTGACCAGCAGGTCTGGCAGGCCCATTGTCCTGGAAGCTGTTCACTGGCGGGCAATGGGTTTGAAATCAGGCTTGTGGTGAAAGATGGGTCAACCCACGTGTTTAGACATTTTTGCCGACAGGTGATTGATCCACACGGTGTCCCAAATGGCATTCGCAGCAGCTGGCTTGATATTACAGAGGTACAGCATATTGAGGCGATGGCGCGCAAGCTTGCCCGCGCGGTGGAACAGAGCGCCAGCACCATTGTCATCACCAATACGGATGGAGCTATTGAATATGTAAATCCACGATTTACCCTTACCACTGGCTACACCATGGAAGAAGTTCTTGGTTTGAATCCACGGGTACTGAAGTCTGGTGAGATGCCGCCTGAGGAGTATGTAGAGCTGTGGCGCACCATAACCAGCGGTAGAGAGTGGCGGGGTGAGTTTCATAACAAACGGAAGGATGGCATCCTGTATTGGGAGGCAGCCTCAATCTTACCGTTAACAGATAAAAATGGAACTATTTCAGGTTATCTGGCTGTTAAAGAAGATATCACAGAAAAAAAAGCTTCAGAATATTTGATGATTGAACTATTCCGGCAGGTTGAACAGGCAAAACTTGAATGGGAACAGACCCTTGATAATCTACATGATTTTATCATTCTGACCGATTCCGATCACCGGATCAGACGGTATAACCGGATACTGGCAGATATGACCGGGGTAGATGTAACGGAACTGGTTGGTAAGGACTGGCGTGAACTGCTGCAAGAAACAGGCTTTAAATTTGTTCACTTTAACGCCAGTAATGGTGAGCTGATTCATATTCTTTCAGGCCGCAGCTATGACATTGATATTTACCCTCTGACATCAGATGCCAATGCCATTCAGGGCTTTGTAATTTCTCTCAACGACACCACGAAACTACGCAGTGCCACCCATGAACTGGAAAAAGCACTGACAGAGCTTGAAGGTGCCCAGCTGCAGATCTATCAACAGGAAAAAATGGCCTCCATCGGTCAGCTGGCAGCGGGTGTCGCCCATGAAATCAACAATCCCATGGGGTTTATTACCAGTAATCTCAGTAGTCTGGAAAAATATATCAGCCGTCTGAATGAGTACATCAGTGTGGTTGATGATGCCGTGCTGGGGGCTGGTGATCCTGTTATTGCAACGCCAGTACAGGAGACCCGCAAACGGCTGAAAATTGACCACATTCTGGATGATGCCCATCAGCTGATAGCAGAAAGCCTGGATGGTGCAGGGCGGGTACGCAGGATTGTGCAGGATCTGAAGAATTTTTCGCGGGTTGATCAGGCAGAAACAGCATTGATTGACCTGAATGAAGCACTTGAAACCACCATTAATATTGCCTGGAATGAACTGAAATATATTGCTGACCTGCACCGTGAATTCAACGAGATTCCTAAAGTAAACTGCTTTCCGCAGCAACTGAATCAGGTCTTCCTGAACCTGCTGGTCAATGCCGCCCATGCCCTGGGGGAAACCCACGGTGACATTACCGTGGCTACTGAATTTCAGGATGATCAGGTTTTGGTCAAAATCAGCGATACCGGCTGCGGTATGCCGGAAGAGGTGCAGCGCCGGATATTTGAACCGTTTTTTACCACCAAGGAAGTGGGCAAAGGAACCGGTCTCGGGCTTTCCATCAGCTATGACATTATAAAAAAACATGGCGGGTCAATTGAGGTCCAGAGCGAAGTGGGGCGTGGCACAACCTTTATCGTTCGGCTGCCAGTAGACGGCCCTGGCAGCAAGGAGGGATAGACAACATGCAACGGACACCAATGCCACAGAAACCTTCCGGGGGGGTCCTGAACCGAATGGTGCTGGGATTGATCCTCCTGTTGGTACTGGTCAGTCTGCCTGCCATCTACAGCTTGTCACATAGCCGAGTCAGAATAGAACAGGAGATGATACGAGAATCTCAGGCAACGGTACAAATTTTAGGCCAATCAGTCAGTAACACTTTTGACAAGATTGACTATGCACTTCAGATTACAGTTGAAGCGATGATGCATCAGCATCATGAAGGAGTAATAAATAACCGGATACTACTTCAATCCATTGAGAAACAGTTCAGACGTCTTCCTGAACTTGAAAATCTGATGATTACTGACGCCAAGGGCTCCGTGTTAGCAGGAAGCGGTCACAAACCATCCAAGCCAGTTAGCATTTCTGATCGAGACTACTTCGTCTATCTACAGGAACATCCTGATGCGGGAATGGTTTTATCAAGACCCGTTGTTAGCAAAATCAGTGGTAAATGGGTTGTTCTTTGCGCACGTAGGATTTCTTTTCCGGATAATCGATTTGGCGGTGTGGCTTTTGCTGCTTTACCTCTACAGCATTTTAAGAATCTATTCAGTAAGGCCTCTTTAAATCAGAGTGGTAGCATCAGTCTACGATCTATAGATCTTGCTCTGATTACCTATTACTCTCCTCTGCAACAGAAGTCCGGTTCCTCCTATGCCAGTGGCAGTAAAGAAGTCTCGCTGGAGTGGCAACAGAAACTGGCTAAAGGTGAAACCAGTCATGGAGACTATCATGCCGTAAGTGCTGTTGATGGTGTCAAACGCAGCTATTCCTATCGCCTGCTACAGCCGTACCGGTTGTATCTGAATGTAGGACTGGCAGAGGACGACTACTTTGCAGTCTGGCGCAAGGAACTACTGCTGACATCGCTTGCACTTATCTTTTGCTGGGGTGGCACGCTGCTGCTGATCCGCCAGATGTATCATTACAAACGTCAGGCTGAACTTGAACAGCAGGTGCAGGAACGGACAAAAGAGCTGGTTGATGCCAGCCATGAACTGGCCCAAAATGAAGAACGGCTGCAGGCGCTACTGGATATCAGCGAATATCAGGCAACGGATATTCAGGATCTGCTGGATTTTGCACTTGAAAAGGTCATCCGTATTACCCGCAGCACAATAGGCTACATCTATCACTACCACGAAGATACTCAGGAATTTATCCTGAATACCTGGTCAAAAGAGGTGATGCCTGCCTGTACCGTGGCAAACCCATCAACCACCTACAAGCTGGAGAAAACCGGGATCTGGGGTGAGGCGGTCCGCCAGCGTAAAGCTATTTTGATCAATGATTTTGATGCACCGGATGACCTGAAAAAAGGCTACCCGGAAGGGCATGTCCACCTGTCCCGTTTCCTGACTGTGCCGGTGTTTGATCAGCAGCAATCAATTGTTGCGGTGGTGGGGGTTGCCAACAAGGAACTCCCCTATACAGAACAGGACAGTCAGGAGCTAAACCACTTAATGGCAGAGGTCTGGCGGATTGCCAAGCGGCTTGAGCTAGAAAAAAAGCTGCTCCAGGCAGGCCGTGAATGGCAGGCCACCTTTGATGCCATCAGTGACAGTGTCAGCCTGATTGACCGGGGTATGCGGATTCTGCGCTGTAACTTGGCCTGTAAACAGCTCTTTAATCGTGAATTCAAGGATATTATCGATCATCACTGCTGGGAGATAATCCACAATACAGATGGCCCGATTGAAGACTGCCCCATGTTGCGCAGCCTGCAAACCCGTAAAACCGAAAGTCAGCTTGTTTTACAGGGAAAACGCTGGCTGCATTTGACGGTTGATCCGCTGCTGGATGAACAGCATGAGGTGACCGGCGCAGTACTCATTGTCCGTGATGATACCAAACGGGTTCTTTCCGATCAGTCCCAGCGTGAACTGCTTTCCATGCTGGAGGCGGTGCAGAATGAACTGTATGTCTTTAGTCCTGATACCCTGCTGTTTGAGTATGTGAACCAGAGCGCACTGAACAACCTTGGCTATAGCCTGGCACAACTGCAAACCATGACACCGCTGGATATCAAACCGTTGATGCGCAAGCGGGAGTTTGTTTCTTTAATCGCCTCACTGGCCACAGGCAATCTGCCGCTACTGCACTTTGAAAGCATGCATCAACGTGCCGATGGCACAAGCTATCCGGTGGATGTGAACCTGCAGATGGTAGCCACCCATTCCGGTCGTCGTTGTCTTGCGGTTATCCATGATATTACCGAGCAACATCAGCACCGCGAGGCGTTGCGGGCCAGTCAGGCGCTTGTAGAATCCATTATGAATTCACTAAAAAGCACTATTGCGGTGCTTGATGAAAATGGGTTGATCATTCGGGTAAATCTGGAGTGGAGTGCCTTTGCAGCACAAAATGGCGGATCTGCTGAACTTATTGCCGGTGTTGGCCTTAACTATCTGGAGGTCTGCCAGCGGGCTGCCGTTAACAATAAGGAGGTTGAAGAGGTACTGACAGGTATCCTGTCTGTACAACGTCGTTTACTGCCTGTCTATGCAGCTGAGTATTCCTGTCACAGCCCAAACGAACAACGCTGGTTTATCGTATATGCGGTTCCTCTGGAAAATTCAACAGGCGGGATCGTGTTGACGCACCTGAATATCACCAGCAGAAAGCTGGCTGAAATAGCATTGGAAATTGAACGGGACCGGCTGGAAATGGCATCTGTGGCTGGCAATATCGCTCTCTGGGATTGGGATATGCAAACCGGCTCCCTGATCTGGTCAGATGCGGTTGACCGGATGTTGGGGGCAGAATCTGGATTCCTTCCCCGAACAATTACCGCTTGGGAAGAGATAATCCATCCTGAAGATCTTGAACGGGTCTATCAGGTCCTGTCCAGCCATATAGAGCACCACACACCCTATGTTATTGATTACCGGGTTCGCAGTAGTGATGGCAGCTACATGGACTGGCATGATACCGGTCAGGCCTACTTTGATCCTTCTGGAACGCCAATCAGAATGTCCGGTGCCTGTATTGACATAACAGCTCGCAAAAAAGATGAAATACAAATCCGTGAACTGTATGCCCAACTGCTGCAGAATGAAAAAATGGCCTCAATCGGTCAGCTTTCTGCCGGTATTGCCCATGAAATCAATAACCCGATGGGCTTTATTAACAGCAATCTGGGTACCCTTGAAAAATATGTGGATAAATTTGATCGCTACATCACCACCCTGGAGCCGTTGGTACAGACCTGCTGTACAGAACAGCAGCAGCAATCTGTGCAGACCCTGCGTAAGGAGTTAAAGCTGGATTATGTGCTGCGGGATATCCGGCAACTGCTTGAGGAATCTGCTGACGGCGCCGGCAGGGTAATGCGGATTGTGCAGGACTTAAAGACCTTCTCCCGTAGCGATACAGCCCAGATTGCCAGGGCAGACCTGCACCAGTGCATTGACAGCACCATCAATATCATCTGGAATCAGATCAAATACGTAGCCGAGCTGAAAAAGGAGTACGGTGACCTGCCCAAGGTGCCCTGTAATGTTCAACAGGTTAACCAGGTCTTTATGAACCTGCTGGTAAATGCCTGTCACGCCATCCAGGAAAAACAATCGGATGAACTTGGAACCATCACGGTTCGAACCTGGGCTGACAACGACAATGCCTATATTGCAATATCTGACACCGGTTGCGGCATACCTGATGACGTGCGACGCAGGATCTTTGAACCGTTTTACACCACCAAAGAGGTGGGCAAGGGAACCGGTCTGGGGCTGTCCATCAGCCATGAAATCATCAAAAAACATGGAGGAGAACTGACGGTGGAAAGCGAAGTAGGTCAAGGCACCACCTTCACCATCTGCCTGCCTTTAGCGCAGTCTGTGCCGGATGGCACCGTGTCGTAACCAGGAGCTAATGATGAGTCCAACCGCCTATATCTACCGTATTGTGGCAGACTACTCGTCAGATCTTGTCTATCTGATATTACCGGATAGCTCGATCGGCTACGTATCGCCAAACTGCGAAGCGATTACCGGCTATACCAAGCCTGAGCTTAAGACAGACCTGGAATCATTTAAAAAGATCATCTCACCGGACAGCTTAACGCTCTGGACAGAACATGTGGCCATGCATCGGGAACGGCTCCTGATGCCGAACAGCATTAATATCAAAATCATTGATAGTAATGGTGACGAACATTGGGTCTCTCACAACTGCCAGCAGATCTGTGATGATGATGGCGTGCCCATCGCTGTGCGCGGGAGTTTTTCTGATATTTCGGACCTGATGCACCTGCAGGATATGCTTGAGAAACAGAAGACTTTTCTTGAACAGTTGATCGGAAATGCCGCTGTACCGATCTTTGTTCTTGATGAAAACCATCGTATCGTTGTCTGGAATAATGCCCTGCAGGACCTGACCGGTCTCTCCAAAGAAGAAATGATCGGAACCAGGCAGCAATGGGTGCCGTTTTACCACCATGAACGGCCTGTTCTGGCTGATTTTATCCTGACCGGTGAGCAGCTTGAGCATAATGATCTCTATACCCAGATTAACCCTTCACTGCATATTCCCGGTGCCCTGCAGGCTGAAGGCTGGTACGAAAACCTGGGGGGCAAACGCCGCTACATCCTGTTTGAGGCATCACCGATTCATGATCAACAGGGTAACACAATAGCCGCCATTGAAACGGTGCTGGATATGACCGAACGGAAGCTGCTTGATGAAGAACTTGAGCGGAGCAGGGCAGAGATAGCGCAGCAGCACACCAGGCTGGACAAGTTGTTTGCTCAGGTTGAGGTGGCAAAGCGTGAATGGGAAGACACCCTGGATTGCATCACTGATATCGTATTGATGTGTGACACCCAGGGGAATATCCAGCGTTGCAATACCCCTTTTAACCAGTTGGTGGATCTGTCCTTTGAGGAAGTATATGGAAAAAGCTGGGCCCCTATTCTCTACGGCCTTGGATTTTCAATTGATAACTATAAAAGCGGTAGTGGAACCGTGCATGACAAGAACAATCAACGCTTCTTTGATCTGCGGACCTTTCCCTTACGCAACAAGAACGGTGTTGCTTTTGGAAACGTGGTAAACCTGCGTGATATTACAGAGATAAGGGGAATACACCGAGAGCTTGAAGAGGCCTATAACCACCTTAAGCTGGTGCAGATGCAGGCGGTCCAACAGGAAAAGATGGCCTCTGTGGGTCAACTGGCAGCAGGGGTAGCCCACGAGATCAATAACCCGATGGGCTTTATTTCCAGCAACCTCTCCTCACTTGCAAAATATATCAATAAACTTAGGTCCTTTGAAGCAACCTTGGTTGAGCTGACAGGAACCAGCGGTAATGCTGTACTGGTGGATGAGATAGCCAAGGTTAAAAAAAGCATGAAGATTGATTTTGTCCTGGAGGATATGGAAAGTCTGCTGGCGGAATCCCTGGATGGTGCAGAGCGGGTCCGTCGAATAGTGCAGGATCTTAAGAGTTTTTCCCATGTTGATGAGGCTGAATGGAAGCCGATTAACATTAACGACAATCTGGACAGCACCCTGAATATGGTGCGTAACGAAATCAAGTATGTTGCCGAGGTAGTCAAGGAATACGGAGATCTGCCACTGGTTACCTGTCGTCCCCAGCAGCTGAATCAGGTCTTTATGAACCTGCTGGTAAATGCGGCCCATGCCATTGAAGGACATGGCACCATTACCGTACGAACTTGGCAGGAGGGTGAATCAGTCTGTGTATCCATTACAGATACCGGTAAAGGGATAGCACCTGAACACCTGAACAGGATCTTTGAACCGTTTTTTACCACCAAAGAGGTGGGCAAGGGCACAGGTTTGGGACTTTCAATCTGTTACGACATCATTCACAAACATGAAGGAGAGATTCTGGTGGATAGCACGGTTGGCGTTGGAACGTCGTTTGTTGTCAAGATGCCGGTTGTTCCTTCTGCTGACGCGTAAGACGATAAGGGTACCTTATGGCCAAAATACTGATTGTAGAAGATGAACTGATAAGCCGAAGCCTGCTTGAACTAACCTTAAAGCAGGCAGGACATGCTGTTGTCTGTACTGTTGACGGTGCAGAAGCACTTGCTGCGGCGCAGCAACAACGTCCTGACCTGATCATTACTGATGTGATGATGCCGGTCATGGATGGCTTTGAGTTATGCCGTCAGTGCAAAACTGATCCGGCGCTAAAACAGGTGCCGATAATTCTGTATTCAAGCGATTACACATCCCAACAGGAACAACAGTTGGGGCTGGAGCTTGGTGCCTGTTGTTATCTGCTTAAACCATCTCCTCCAGAAACATTAGTAGCTGTTGTGAATGACCTGCTTGCAAAACAGCATACTGCATCTGGTGCGGATGTTGACCATCCTCTGGATGAAGAAATGAAGCTGTTACGCAACTACAATGAAGTGCTGTTTAACAAGCTTGAGACCAAGATGCAGGAGTTGCAGCAGACCATTGATGAACAAAAAAAGTATGAAGAGACCATGAAGGCGATGCAGGCCCAGATTATCCAGCAGGAGAAAATGGCTTCCATTGGTCAGTTGGCTGCCGGTGTGGCTCATGAAATTAACAATCCGATGGGGTTTATTACCAGCAATCTGACCTCATTGGGTAAGTATGCAGAACGATTGGATACCTATATAGCAGCGTTACAAGGATCACTGTATGCCTGTCCCAGCCATCCAGGCCTGGACGAACTGGACCAGTTGCGTCAAAAATTAAAAGTTGATTACATCATCAGTGATGTAAATGAATTGATTAAGGAAAGTCTGGATGGCGCCAACCGGGTGCGCAGAATTGTGCAGGATCTGAAGAGTTTTTCGCGGCTGGATCAAGCTGAGCTGACCCATGTCAATCTGAATGATTGTCTTGAAACAACCATTAACATCGCCTGGAATGAACTGAAATATATCGCCACCCTAGAGCGCAAGTTTGGGGATATCCCCCCAATTTCCTGCAACCCCCAACAGCTGAATCAGGTCTTTCTGAACCTGCTGGTAAATGCGGCTCAGGCAATGGAGCAACAGGGGGTCATCACGGTGAAGACCTGGGTTGAGCCTGGTTTTGTCTGTGTTTCAATTGCTGATACCGGTAAAGGAATGCCTAAAGAGGTACAGGACAGGGTCTTTGAACCGTTTTACACCACCAAACCTGCAGGTAAGGGGACCGGTTTGGGGTTGTCCATCTCTGCTGATATCATCCGTAATAAACATCATGGCGAGATATCGATTGCAAGTGAACAAGGTAAGGGGACGACCTTTACCGTGCGACTGCCGGTTGATGAAGAAAAAACAATTTCCTAGCGTAGAGTCATTGAGGTTTTGTTATGAAGGAGCCAACAATGGAAAACTTTGAAATGCCGGTAAAAATTCTCTGTGTTGATGATGAACGCAATGTGCTGCGTTCGCTGGAGCGGATTTTTCTGGATGATGACTTTGAGATTGTGACTGCCGGTTCAGGTGATGAGGGACTTGCCATTATGTCTGAAGCAGGTGACAGCTTTCAGGTGGTGGTGTCGGACTACCGTATGCCGGTTATGAACGGCGTAGAGTTCTTGAAGGCGGTCTATGAACGCTGGCCGGATACGGTACGGATTGTTCTTTCCGGGTATGCCGATGCTGGTGCCATTGTCGCTGCCATCAATGAAGGGCATATCTACAAATTTATCCCCAAACCCTGGAACGATGAAGAGCTACGGGTTACGATCCAGAACTGCCTTGAGCGCTACACCCTGTTGAAGAAAAATCGAGAGTTGCTTAACGAGTTGGCCCTGGCAAATCAGGTGCTTGAGCAAAAGGTGCAGCAGCGCACGGAAGATCTGGAGTTGCGTAACAAGGCCCTTGAATTTTCCCAGACCATGTTGGGCAATCTTCCGGTGGGGGTGGTGGGGATCGATGAAAGCGGGCTGATTGCCCACTGTAATACGGTTGCCGCCGGTATTTTGAAACAGCTGTGTGATGAATTTCTTGGAATAGACATCCAACATTTTTGTGATGCTCGCCTTAGGCTGATGGTGGAGCAGGTGAGAAAAGAAAAGACACTGAACATGGAGGATAGATTTGGTGACCGTTCTTGGCGGGTACTGGGTCGCACAGTCTCCTTTGCCGACAGTGATGTGGTTGTATTGGTATTTCTGGAGGTCTAATTAATGCGCACTGTATTGTTTGTAGATGATGAGCAGCCGATCCGTAATGCCCTGGAGCGGATGTACCTTGAGCGGGATGATCTGCGTTGCCTGTTTGCCGCTTCCGGCCAGGAAGGGCTTGAGATTATGGAAAGGGAGCAGGTGTGGGTAGTGGTCTCTGACTACCTGATGCCCGGCATGCGCGGGATAGAATTCCTGTCAAAGGTCAAGGCCCGCTGGCCCCAGACCATCAGGATCATGATGACCGCCTATGCCGACCTCTCGATCGCCATTGACGCCATTAACAAGAGCGAGGCGTTTCGCTTTGTCACCAAACCCTGGAATAACCAGGAATTGATGGAGGTGGTTGATGAGGCGTTAATGCGCTATGAACTGATACGTTCACTCAAATCCACTGATGATGAAACGGTCTACCTTTCGCTGGCACAGACCGTTGAACTGAAAGATCCCTATACCAAGGGGCACTGTGACCGGGTTGCCCGCTATGCGGTAAGTCTTGGTAGGGCAGTGGGACTTTCAGAATCGCAGCTGGAAGAGATTAAACATGGCAGCTGGTTGCATGATTGCGGGAAAATAGGTGTGCCTGAACGTGTGCTGAACCACCCAGGCAAACTGAATGAAGATGATATGGAGTCTGTCATGCAGCATCCCCGCTGGGGCTCGGATGTTGCCCGTCAGGCGCACATGTCAGAAGTTGTGGTGAATGTAATCCTGTATCACCACGAACGGTTTGACGGTGCAGGCTATCCTTCTGGCCTGAAGGGGGATGAAATCCCGATTGAGGCCCGGATTGTGGCTATTGCCGATGTCTTTGATGCGCTTTATTCTGATCGTCCCTACCGCAAAGCCTATCCACTTGAACGGGTGATCGAAATTATGCAGGAAATGACTGCCACCCATTTTGATCCTGAATTGATTAAGACCTTCCTGCCGCTGGCAGAACAGGAGGCATGCTCCCATGAGTGATGAACAGATCCGCCCCACCGTGCTGTTTGTGGATGATGAGGAGAACATCCTGAAGGCGTTGCAGCGTCTGACCATGGATGAGGAATTTGATACGGAAATAGCCAGTTCTGGCGATGCCGGTCTACAGAAGCTGGCTACCCTTTCCAATGTAGCTCTGATTGTATCGGACCAGCGGATGCCCGGTATGAACGGGGCTGATTTCCTGCAGCAGTCGCAACAGTTGGCACCTGATGCGATCAGGATGCTCTTGACCGGTTATTCCGACATCTCTGCTGCGGCAGATGCCATTAACAAAGGGGGAGCCAGCCGTTACCTGAACAAACCCTGGAATGATGATGATCTGCTGGAAACGTTGAAGGCCGCAGTTGAGACATGGAGACTGTTACATGAAAACAGACGGTTGCAGGCCATTGTGCAAGCACAGAATGAAGAAATGAAGCAGTGGAATGAGAATCTGAAGAACCGAGTATTGCAGCAAACCACTGCCATTCGCAAGAAGGCTGACGACCTGAATGAGGCCTTAATCCAGTTAAAACAGAACTATAGCGGGATCATCAATGCCTTTTCAGGTCTGGTGGAACTGCGTGGTCAGAAAGCGCAGCAGCATGCCCGCAACGTAATGGAGCTGGCCGTTGCTGCGGCCCGGGAATACGGTCTGATGCCGGAGGAGCTTGAAACCATCCGTACTGCTGCCTTGCTGCATGATATCGGAGAAATCGGTATGCCGGACAATGTGCTCGAAAAATCACAGGATTACATGACCCAGGATGAGTTGCGGGTTTACAGCCAGCATCCGGTGCGGGGCCAGATGGCCATTGACAGCATTGCGGAGCTTCGCCCGGCTGGTGTGCTGATCCGCCATCACCATGAGTACTTCAACGGCACCGGTTTTCCCGATCACCTGAAAGAGGATCAGATACCAATAGGCGCCAGGATTCTGGCCTATGCCGATCAGCTGGATCGTGCTGTGGCAAGTGGTGGAGACACGGCTGAGCAGGCCCTGGCCAGGATTGAGTTGGGGCTCTCCATCAAGCTGGATCCAGGCCTGCAAAGAGTTTTCAGAAAGATTGCCCGCTATGCCTACTTCACCATGCCGGAGATCGATCCCAATGCAACGGTGGAACTGGAACTAAAGCCTGAAGAGTTACGGCCCGGCATGATTCTGACCAAGGATCTTATCTCCGGCACCGGCATGATGCTGCTGAACAAAGGGGTGACGCTGGATACTGTCAAGGTTGAAGCGATTCAGCGTTACTACCAGTTGGACCCGCCGCTGCATGGTGTGTTTGCCCTGGTTCATGGCAAGGGGTAAGGTGTGATTGAATTTGATGAAGCACAAAAAAAGCTGGTCCTGAAGCTGGTTTATTATGGCCCGGCCTTGTCAGGCAAAACCTCCAATCTGCTCTGTCTACATGACAAGCTTCTGCAGGATGGTCGTGGTGAACTGATGATGCTGGATACCACTGAAGACCGTACCATCTATTTTGACCTGCTGCCGTTCTTTTACGAGGCACCTTCAGGCCTGAAGATCAAACTGAAGGTCTACACCGTGCCGGGTCAGGTACGGCATGACACTACCCGCAAGGCGGTGCTGCAGCGTGCCGATGCCGTAGTCTTTGTGGCTGATTCCCGGATCAGTCAGCAGGCGGTCAATGCCGAGAGTTTCGCCAATCTTGAGCAGAACTTGGCCCTGGTGGGGCTGGATATCGAAAAACTGCCGTTGGTGATCCAGTTTAACAAGCGAGACCTGTCGGAACTGGTTACGGAAGAAGAGTTACGCACCACCTGGGAACCCACTGGTCTGCCGGTGTTGATGGCCTCTGCTGTACAGGGTTGGGGTGTGTTGGAGACGTTTCAGGCTGCGGTTGAGGGGCTGTTTGACAGCCTGGATCAGAAGCTGCAACTGCGGGAGCGGTTTCAGGTGAATAAAGAGAGCTTTGTGCAGGCCTTGGTGAGAAAGCTATGATCGAAACCGCTACCCATGTTGAGTTTGTGATCGGCGAAGAAAAACGACTGGCCGATATTGTCAGCAAAGCGGAAATTGAACCACTGCTGCGCAGTGCCCTCAAGCTGGGTATTACTCGTATTGCCCTGTTGGATGAAGATGATCGGGCTATGGTTGTGGTGGGGCAAGAGCCTGATGGTGATCTCACCGGGCAACTACAGAAACGCTTGTCTGTACTGGTTGAAGGAGAGCCAAAAGGTACCCTGTTACTTGAAACCAGAGATCCGATCCCCGGCTTTGAAGCGATAGCCCGTTTACTGCAGGATGCCTTGCATCTGACGGTTACCAATAACCTGAAACGGATGCTGACTACGGAGGTGCATACCAGCATCGTACAGGAATCCTATGAGCAACTGGTGGCGACCAACCATCGTCTGATGGAGTCGGAACGACGTTACCGGGAACTGGCCCATAATCTTGAGATTAAGGTCAAGGAGCGTACTGCAGAGCTGGAAAAGGCGTACCAGCGGATGCTGCAGCAGGAAAAACTGGCAGCCATAGGACAGCTGGCGGCTGGCATGGCCCATGAGATCAACACGCCGCTGGGGTTTATTCGCAGCAACCTGAACAGCTTTGCCAAATATCAGAACCGGATGGCCGAGATGCTGGGGCTGTACCGTCTGATGCTGGACAAAGAGGCCTCGCCGGAGGTTATCAAACGCCAGACCGAACAGCGCTGGAAAGAGCTGAAACTGGACTTTCTGCTGGAAGACAGCGGGGTACTGCTTGGACAGTCCCTTGACGGCACTGAAAAGATTGCGGCCATCGTCTCAGAACTGAAGAGCTTTGCCCATCTGGACGGCATGGAACAACAGCCAATGGATCTTCAACAGGAGTTGAAGCAGCTGTTAGCCAGTCTGGCCTCGCAGTTTCCTCCCAATACACGGTTGATCACCGAGCTACAGCAGCTGCCCTTGCTTACCTGCCGGGTTCCCTTAATGATGCAGGCCTTTGCCAATATTATCGATAATGCGCTCAAATCACGCACCGAAGGGCTCGTACTGACAGTCCGGGCGGAACAGGACTCTGATCAGGTGCTGGTCAGCATCAGCGATAACGGGTGCGGCATTCCGGCGGAGCATCTGCCGCGTATCTTTGAGCCGTTCTTTACCACCCGTGAGGTGGGCAGGGGCAGCGGCATGGGGCTGACCGTGGCCCGGGAAGCGATTCTTGGCGCCGGGGGCAGTATCGAGATTGAGTCGGTGGCAGGGCAGGGGACGACGTGCAGGGTGCAGCTTCCACATGGTTCACCAGCTTGTACATTTACTTGACCATTATTCTTTTGAAGAAAACAGGTGTGCCATGAAGAACTGCCTGATATTTTTTGTAACAGCTTCTTTTGCTTTGATGCGGCAGGTGTCAGCATGCCTTCTTCTGGCTTGCCTGCTGTTGCTATCTACGGTTGTTTGTGTGCCTGCAGAATCCCCCAAAGAGGTTAAAATAGCGGTTCTTGCCCTGCGAGGTGATGCAGTTGCCCTTACAACCTGGAGCGCAACTGCTGAATATCTTGCCAAAAAAATTCCTGGTACCACTTTCCGTATTGTCCCCTACGATTTCAAGACCATCGGTCCTGCTGCCCAGCGTGGTGACTACGACTTTGTGATCGCCAATTCATCCATGTATGTTGAGCTTGAGGCATTGTACGGAGTGACTCGGATCGCCACGCTGCAAGGCCTCAGTTCAGGACGCGCCGCCACGTTGTTTGGCGGGGTAATTTTTTGCCGAAGTGATCGCAATGACATCACGACATTAGCCGACATAAAGGGTAAGACCTTTGGCGCAGTTGAACAGAACTCCTTTGGCGGCTGGCGTATGGCCTGGCGTGAGTTTCATGGTGCCGGAATCGATCCATTTCGTGAGTTCTTGCAACTGGATTATATCGGCACCCATGATGGTGTCGTACAAGCGGTGCGAGAGCGCAAGGTTGATGCAGGCACCGCCCGGTCAGGCATTCTTGAAGAAATGGCCAAGGAAGGTAAGATTAATCTGACTGACTTCAAGATTATCCATCAGCAGTATAATGATCAATTCAACCTGCTTCACAGCACGCGTCTGTACCCGGAATGGCCATTTGCCCGCTTGCGGCATACAAACGACGCATTGGCTCAGAAGGTATCCATTGCGTTACTAAGCATGCAGCCAGATGATGAAGCAGCAAGAAAGGCCGGGATTCACGGCTGGACTACCCCCCACGATTACACTGATGTCCATGAGCTGTTTAAAGAGTTGAAGATCGGTCCGTATAAGGATTACGGCATGATCACGCTGGCAATGGTACTGCAGAAATACCTTTACCCGATTGTGGGTGGTTTGGTGTTTGTGCTGCTACTGGCTTTGTTTGCCGTGTTCATGTTGCGTCTGAATGATCGCCTGAACCGTACGAATCAGGCGCTGGAACAGGCACATCTGGAGTTGAAGACTGCCCAGTCCAGAATCCTGCAGCAGGAAAAGATGGCCTCAATTGGTCAACTGGCAGCCGGTGTGGCCCATGAAATCAATAACCCCATCGGGTTTATGATCAGTAATATCAACGCATTACGTAAATATACAGATCGGGTCAGGGAGTTTATCGCTTTTCAGGATGAAACGCTTGCAGCCACAACCGTGCCGGAGGCATCGCAGATTCAACAGAAAAAACGGAGCCTTAAGATTGATTTTACGCTGGAGGACATGGGCAGCCTGATTCAGGAAACTCAGGAGGGGGCAGAACGGGTCAAAAACATTGTCAAAGATTTAAAGGATTTTTCTCACCTCGATCAGGCTGAACTGACGCAGTCTGACCTGAATGCCGGTATTGAAAGCACGGTGCATGTACTTTGGAACGAATTAAAGACCAAGGCTGACTTGAAGCTGGATTTGGGCGAGATACCGAAGGTTTCCTGCAATCCAGGACAAATTCATCAGGTACTGGCGAATCTTTTGCTAAATGCCGTCCAGGCCATTGCAGAGCATGGTGAAATCAGCATCAAGACCTGGCCTGAGTCCGATATGGTCTGTATCTCTATTCGTGACACCGGTTACGGGATACCGTCAGAGGTCATACCCCGCCTGTTTGACCCATTTTTTACCACCAAAGAGGTTGGCAAGGGAACCGGGCTGGGACTGAGCATTGCTTACGACATCGTCAAAAAACATGGTGGTGAGATACTCGTTGAAAGCGAGATTGGTAAAGGAAGTTGTTTTACGGTGCGTTTGCCGGTGACGGAATCCTGAGGTGTCCGAAGAGATCGGACCGGGGGACACCATGACTGATCGGCCCCAGATCATACTGCGTCTTATACTGCTGATACTATGTCTGCTGCTGCCAGTGTCTTTACAGGCATTGGAAGGTCTGAAGCTGACCCCGGAGGAGCAGCTTTGGCTGCAGCAGCACCCAAAGATCAGAATCGGTATGATGGAGGCCTGGCCGCCACTCAATTTTGTGGATAAGAACGACACCCCCCAGGGGATTGGGGTGGATTACGTTGCAGCCCTGAACAAACGTTTAAACAACGCAATAGTGCTGGTACCGGGGCCGTTTAAGCAAAATCAGGAGTTGGTCAAGAGTGGGCAGCTTGATGGCCTGATGGATATTACCCAACGGCCTGACCGGGAAGCAGACTACCTTTTTACCAAACCGTACATTGTAATATCCCATGCGATTGTCGGCCGGAAAGGTGGCGATTTTTTCAAGACTGAGCAGCAACTGAGCGGCAAGGTGGTTGCCCTTGAAAAGGGCTTTCATAATGTCACCTACTTTAAATCAAAATTCCCCGCCACAACCATCCATGAATATGACTCCACTGCTGCTGCGCTGGAAGCGGTCAGTCGTGGCCAGGCAGACGCCTATGCCGGCAACCGGGCGGTGGCGATCTATCTGATCGAAAAAGGGCTGCTGCAGAACCTGATTCTGATGGGGGAGCTGTCAGAACCACGTTCAATCCTGCAATTCGGGGTTTCTCACAACAATGCGCCGCTGGTTTCTATTCTTGACAAGGCCCTGGCCTCACTGACTGTGGAAGAAGAACGGGCAATAGCCGGGAAATGGGTAGCACAGCAGCATGATTATTCACTGATCTGGAAAATTTTGATCGGTGCCCTGACGGTTATCAGCCTGTTTGTTGTCTGGAATCGTCGTTTAAAACAGGAAATTCAGACCCGGATGGCCGCTGAGAAGCAACTGCACGAACAGCAGGAACGACTTGAACAACTACTGGAAGAACGTATTCGTAAGGCATCAGAATTGGAGGAAACAAAGGAACGGGCTGTGGCGGCAGACCGGCTTAAATCAGCCTTTCTGGCCACTATGTCCCATGAGCTGCGCACGCCGCTCAATTCCATCATCGGTTTTACCGGCATCCTGTTGCAGGGGCTGGGTGGACCGGTCAACGCAGAGCAGACCAAACAGTTAACCATGGTAAAAAACAGCGCCAACCACCTGCTGTCGTTGATCAGCGATGTGCTGGATATCTCCAAGATTGAGGCAGGTCAGTTGTATGTCGCCCTTGAAGCGATGAATCTGGCAGATTCGATCCGTAACGTATGTCAGACCGTTATTCCGTTGGCAGAAAAGAAAGGGCTGCAGTTGGATGTTTCAATTGCAGATGACGTAACAACGATGACCAGTGATCAGCGTCGGGTAGAGCAGGTGCTACTGAATCTGCTTTCCAATGCGGTCAAGTTTACCGAAACCGGCAGTATCACAGTGCAGGCCATACGAGAGGGGGATGAGTACCTGGTGATCGTCAGTGATACCGGTATCGGTATCGAGCCAGATCAGGCCGAGCGGCTCTTCAAGCCATTTTATCAGATTGATACCGGACTGACTCGCAAGTACGAGGGTACCGGCCTGGGGTTGTCCATCTGCAAAAAGCTGGTGGAACTGATGGGGGGCAGCATCTGGCTGGAAAGCAAGCCGGGCAGGGGCAGCAGCTTTGGTTTCAGGTTGCCGGTTGCACGGGACATGCAGAATACAGACCCGGACAATGGCATACAACGGTCTGATGCTGTCAGAGGAGAACAGGGATGAGCAACAAACAGTCCGGTACAAAAAAACTGATGCCCTATGGCTTTCATTGGAGCGTGCCTGTTGTGATGCTGTCCGGCCTGGTATTGACGCTGGTGCTGTTCTGGTTGGTCAGACAGTCAGAACTGACCTCCTTCAAGACTCGCCTGGAAAGCGATGTGGCGTTACGCACCGACACCATTGTGAACAACATTGATGACACACAGTTGGTGGTGATCGCCTTACGCAATTTTATTGCTGCCTCGGATGAGGTCACCCGTAAAGATTTTGCCGATTTTACCCTGCCGTTTTTGCATGAACGTAATGAGCTTAAGGCGCTTTCCTGGAATCCCCGTGTTGCCAATGGTAAGCGGAGCAACTTCGAGGAGCAGGGACGCAGAGAACAGGTTGCACCGCTTGGTATCACAGAAAAGGACCAAAAGGGGAGCCTGATTGCAGCAACCGCCCGTGATAGCTATTACCCGGTCTGGTATATTGAGCCGATGGCTGATAACCGCAAGGCGATCGGCTTTGATGTGGGATCAGAGCCGGTACGGCTGGCAGCTTTGCAACAGGCACGGGATACCGGCAAACCAACGGCAACGGAACGGATCATGCTGGTGCAGGATGGCCAGCCCAGGTACAGCGTGCTGGTCTTTAACCCACTCTATGCCAAGGGGGTGTCGGTTGCGACGGTTGCAGAGCGACGTCAGGCATTGCAGGGATTTACCGTGGTGGTACTGAACATGGAAAAACTGCTTGCCGCTTCACTTGGGAAAACTGCACCCATCGGTCTTCCTTTTGATCTGCTTGACCTGTCTGCTTCAAAGGAGCGGCAGTTGCTTCATCATTGGTCGGCACGACTGAATGGAAACGGTTCATGGCGTTCTGTCCTGTTTCCTGATCCGCCTGCCATTACAAGAAAATTTTCTTTTTGCGGACGGGAATGGGCGCTGGTCATGACCCCTAACCAGGCCTATATGGTGAACAACTACCCGCTGGCCTACTGGCTGGTGCTGCCGTCCGGCCTGCTGCTCAGCATATTGCTGGGATCGTATTTTCGTACCTTGACCACCCAACACCAGAGACTTGAAAAACTTGTGGTTGAGCGCACTGCAGAACTTGTCTTGAGTGAAACCAGCCTGAAGGAGTTAAACGCCCATCTTGAGGAGCGTGTGAATGAACGTACCAGGCAGCTTGAAACTGCCATGCTCTCTCTTTCGCAAGCCAAAGAGCGGGCAGAAATGGCTGATCAGATCAAATCAGCTTTTCTGGCCACCATGTCCCATGAGCTGCGTACCCCGCTCAACTCGATCATCGGCTTTACCGGTATCCTGCTGCAGGAGTTGGGCGGGCCGCTTAATGCAGAGCAGACCAAGCAGCTGACCATGGTCAAAAACAGCGCCAGTCACCTGCTCTCGTTGATCAGTGATGTGCTGGACATCTCAAAGATTGAGGCCGGACAGCTTACCGTGGCTGCTGTGCCGTTTAATCTTGCAGAGTCAATCCGTAAGGTAACCCAGACGATTCTGCCGCTGGCTGAAAAGAAAGGACTTCAGTTTGAGGTTGTCATTGCTGAAGAGCTGGACGGCATTACCAGTGACGAACGGCGCGTTGAACAGGTGCTTTTGAACCTGCTCTCCAATGCACTCAAGTTTACTGAACAGGGCATGATAACCGTGCGGGCAGTCAGGGAAGCAGATGAATACATTGTCACTGTCAGTGATACCGGCATCGGTATTGAGCCGGATCAGGCGGAGCGGTTATTTAAACCATTTTATCAGGTTGATACCGGTTTAAGTCGCAAGTACGAAGGTACAGGGTTGGGGCTGTCCATTTGCAAAAAACTGGTTGAGCTGATGGGGGGGCGTATCTGGCTGGAGAGTGAACCCGGCAAAGGGAGCACGCTTGGCTTCAGGTTACCGATAACACGGGAAGTAACACCATGAGACCTTTACAAAGAAGGATTCTGCGTTGCGGTTGGTATGGGGTGTGCTCTGCATTGCTCTGGCTGCTGCTGATAAGCTGGTGCACGTTGCCACGTCATGCTGCTGCAGAAGAGATCACGGTGCGGGTGGGGGTCTATGAAAATGAGCCCAAAATTTTCACCTCAAAAACAGGCAAGCCCACCGGGATTTTTATTGAAATTCTGGAACATATCGCAGGGCAAGAAGGCTGGAAACTGCAGTATGTACGCGGCAGCTGGGCAGAAGGGCTTGAACGGCTTGAGAAGGGCGAGCTTGATCTGATGCCTGACGTGGCCTATACGGCAGAGCGGGAAAAACGGTTCCTGTTTCACAAGACCCCGGTTTTAACCGGCTGGTCGCAGGTCTATGCCAGAAAAGGAAGCGGTATTCAGTCGATTCTTGATTTGAACGGCAAACGGGTTGCCGCCCTTGAAAAGACCATTCAGCTTGAGACCTTTACCCGTATGGCACACAGCTTCGGACTAAAGATAACCCTTGTGCCGGTTCCGGACTACAAGACCGAGTTTGAGATGATCGCTGCAGGCAAGGCTGATGCAGGGCTTACCAATCGCTTTTACGGGTTGCGGAATGCACGCAAGGCAGGGCTTGAAGATACCCCGATCATGTTTGACCCGGCCTCGTTCTTCTTTGCTGCCCCCCATAGCCGGTCAGGGCACCTGCTGGAGGTGATCGACCGTCACCTTGCTGAACTGAAAAAAGATCCTCAATCCAGCTATTATACCGTCATGAAACGCTGGACCTCAGAAGAGGTGCAGTTCAGGCTGCCGGTCTGGCTGCAACTAAGCCTTGCCATGGCTGGCGTTGCGCTGATGATGAGTCTGGCAGGCAGCATGGTGTTAAAACATCAGGTGAATGCCCGCACCACGGCCTTACAGCAAAGTGAGACAAGCCTTAAAGAGCTGAATGCCCATCTTGAAGAACGGGTGTCTGATCGCACCCGGCAGCTTGAGGAGGCCATCCATGCGCTGGCTCAGGCCAAGGAACGGGCTGAAAGTGCTGATCAGAGCAAGTCTGCCTTTCTGGCCACCATGTCCCACGAGCTGCGTACCCCGCTTAATTCAATCATTGGCTTTACCGGTATCCTTCTGCAGCACCTGAGCGGTCCACTGACCGATGAACAGGAAAAACAGTTAAATATGGTCAAGAACAGCGCCAACCACCTCTTGTCCCTGATCAGTGATGTGCTGGATATGGATGGCTATGCCCTTTGCCGTGAGATGAAGGCTGACCCACACCTGAAAGATGTCCCGTTTGTCTTCTACACGGCCACTTTTACCACGGCCAAGGATGAGGCGCTGGCCTTAAGCCTGGGGGCTGACCGGTTTGTGGTCAAACCTCAGGAACCTGCTGTTCTAATGGAGATTATCAACCAGGTGCTGACCGAATCCCGCCCGGTATTTGAGCCGCAGCCAGCAGAAGAGACGACTATCCTCAAGGAGTATAACGAGGCGCTTTTCCGCAAGCTGGAGAAAAAAATGGCTGACCTGGAACAGGCCAACCGTTTGTTGGTGCAGAAAAATGAAGAGCTGCTCAAGATTCGTGAAGAGGCTGACTGTGCCAACCGTGCCAAGCTGCGTTTCTTGAACACGGTTAGTCACGAACTGCGAACACCGTTGAACGTGATCCTGGGGGCACTGCAGTTGAGCGAGATTGATCAGGCCTATGATGCCAACATGACCATGGAGGCCAAAGCGGCCCTGTTTTCGATGTTGGAGATGATTGACAATATCCTGGAAACATCACGTCTTGAGACCGGAACGCCGATCTTTTGCCAAGAAACCACGGTGGATCTGGAGGTGCTGGTGACAACATTGAACAGACTCTTTGCCGTGGCTGTTCAGAATAAGGGACTTGCTTTACGTTTTTCCCTTGCAGATGATCTGCCACGGCAGTTTCTTGCTGACAGCCAGCATCTGCAGCAGGTATTGGCGCATCTGATGAATAATGCCATCAAATTTACCCTGCAGGGAGAGGTTGAGGTTCGCTTCCGCCGCGAGGAAGACCGTATCCCCGGCCATACCTGGCTAGTGTTTGAGGTGCAGGACAGCGGGGTCGGTATTGACCCGCAAAAACAGCGTCAGGTATTTGAACTGTTTACCCAGGCCGATGACTCCAGTACCCGTGCCTTCGGCGGTGTTGGTTTGGGGCTGCACCTGACCAAGCGCCTGGTTGAGCTGATGGGGGGAACCATCAGCCTGCAGAGCAGACCGGCGGTTGGCTCCACTTTCACCGTGCGCCTGCCATTGCCACCAGCATCTTGATCGGAATTTTCCATGGCCTACTCCCATATCTTTAAGAATATGCCGACTGATTCACAGGGGGCGCATGATGCCGTTGACCTCGGAGAGCAGTCGCAACGGCAGGAACCGTTCACGCTCCTCTTTGTTGATGATGAAGAAGGTGTGCTGCATGCCCTGCGCCGGATCTTCATTGATGAAAATTATACTATCCTGACGGCGAACTCGGCTGAAAAGGCATTGCACCTGCTGGAAGAACGGCCGGTGCACCTGGTGATGACTGATCACCGGATGCCAGGCATGACCGGAGCGGAATTGTTAAAAACGGTGCGGGAACGCTGGCCTGAAATGATTAGAATCATGCTGACCGGCTACGCTGATGTTAATTCCATCATGGGAGCGGTAAAGGAAGGGGCGGTCTACAAATTCATCACCAAACCCTGGAATGACGAAGATCTGCGGCTGACCGTGGCCCTTGCACTGCAGCAGTACCTCTTGATGCATGAAAACCGTCATCTGAAGGATCTGGCACGTCAGCAGCAGGCAAAGATAAAGAACTATGCCGGTTTGTTTGAAGAAAACCGCGGTATGCTGGGAGATATTCTGGTCAAGGCAGGGCTGATCGGCCAGGAGGAGTTGACGCTGGTCCGCAGACAACAGGAACAGGGAGAGTTTCTTGGCGATACCCTGATCCGGCTTAAACTGGTGACTGAAAACCATCTGATTGCCGCCATGCAAAAAGAGTTGGGTGTTGAATACCTGGATCTGCGTGAGCTGACTGTACCGGTAAACGTTGCTCGCTCATTACCAAGGGATCTTTGCGAGCAAAGCCGTCTGATGCCGATCAAACTTGATGGCAACCAGTTAACCATTGCCATGGCAGATCCATCCGATATCCTGAAGTGTGACAACATTGCCATGGTGACCGGCCTGCGGGTGGCCAGTGTGCTGGCATCGTCCAGTCAGATTGGTGAACGTCTGAAACAGGTTTGGGAAGCTGGAGATCTGGTGGTTGATGACTACAATGAGCTTGAACCACTGGATGAGATTGATATTGTTTTGGAAGAGGAGGAAAAAGAAGCATCAGTTGAAGAGTTGATCGGCTCTTCCAAAGTACCGCCGGTGATCAGGATTGTGAATGCAATTATTTCTGAGGCGATCCGGTATGGCGCCAGTGATATCCATATTGAAGCTAAAACCAAATATTCTGTCATCCGTTACCGGATTGACGGCATGCTGCATGCCAAGATCAAGATACCGTCTGATCTGCACGCGGCAGTGATTTCCCGCATCAAAATCCTTGCCAGAATGGATATCTCAGAACGTCGCAGACCCCAAGATGGCAGAATTACGGTTAAGGCCGGAACCCGGATTGTTGACCTGCGGGTTTCATCACTGCCCACCATTAATGGCGAGAAAATAGTCATGCGGATCCTTGACAAAAGTTCTGCCATCAAACGGCTTGAGGAGTTGGGGGTGCTAGCGGATGATCTGAAGAAGGTCAGCATCATCAGTAAAAAACCACAAGGGGTAATTATTGCCACCGGCCCCACCGGCAGCGGCAAGACCACCATGTTGTACTCACTGCTGGCGGCCATGATGAACCCAAGTAAAAACTTTGAGACCATTGAGGAGCCGGTCGAGTATTTCCTTGAAGAGGCAAATCAGGTTGCTATCCATGATAAGATCGGGCTTTCATTTGCACAGGTGCTGCGGGCCACCATGCGTCAAGACCCTGATGTAATCCTGGTGGGAGAGGTGAGGGACTTTGAAACCGCTGATACCGCGTTCAAGGCCGCTTTAACCGGACATATGGTGTTGACATCTCTGCACACCAACAGCGCTATCGCCTCAATTACCCGGCTGATTGATATGGGAATCAAACCGTATATCCTGGCATCGGCACTTGAGGGGATCATTGCTCAGCGGCTGGTACGACATATCTGCGAAAACTGCCGTGAAGAGGTTGTTCCTGACCCGGAACAGCTGGCACTGCTAAGGATTCCTGATGGATTCTTTGGAGGTGTGGTTTGGCAAGGTAGCGGGTGCGCCCGTTGCAACAATACCGGCTATAAAGGCAGGTTGGGGATCTATGAAATCTTTCTGATGACGGATGAATACCGGCAACTCATCGGTACCAGTTACAAGGAATCAGAAATCTTGACCATAGCCCGTGCTAATGGTATGCGCAGTCTGCTGGAAGATGGACTGGAAAAGGTACGCCAAGGCTTGACCACTATGGAAGAGGTATTACGGGTGGTGGGGCCTGCGGTACGGCTTGAACGGCACTGCGACCACTGTGGCAAGATGATGGAATCACGTCATCTATTCTGTCCGCACTGTGGTACATTCAGACAGAATTGCTGCAGAACCTGTCATCAGCCCCTTGAAGCTGAGTGGGCGGTCTGTCCTTCCTGCGGCACAACACGTTGATAGTATGATAAGGAGTTACAATGAGTAATCATATTTTGTTGGTTGATGACGAGGTTAACGTCCTTTCTGCTCTTACCCGCGCTCTTTTTGATGAGCCCTATCAGGTTACCTGCGCCCAGAGCGGCGAGCAAGCACTTGAATTGATTGCAAAAACGCCGTTTAAACTGGTGGTCTCAGATGAACGGATGATCGGCATGCAAGGCAGTGAACTGCTGGCAATTTTGAAGGATAAACACCCTGACACCCTGCGAATTCTGCTGACCGGTCATGCCACCCTGGAAGCAGCCATGAAGGCAGTGAACCAAGGAGAAATTTACCGTTTCTTTACCAAACCCTGGAATGATACTGAACTGAAATTTGCCATCCGATCTGCTATTGAACGGTATGATCTTGAGGCTGAAAACCGTCGTTTGCTGGCAACCGTAAAAAATCAGGCCATGGAGATTAAGGTACTTGAAAAGCGTTATCCAGGCATAAGCCGGGTTGAAAAAGACGAATTAGGCAGTTTTGTATTGCCTGATCTCTCCGAAGCAGAGATCAGAATGATGATGGCTGAATGTGAAAAGGAGGTTGGGTAAGCAGAAAACAGCTTGACCTTCAGTTCAGTTTGATTTATATAGTCAAGACTTTTCGCGGGACGAACTATTAATCGCGAAAAGGATCAGTTCTGTTTGTTTGCGTGGGGCTGTAGCTCAGCTGGGAGAGCGCTTGACTGGCAGTCAAGAGGTCGACAGTTCGATCCTGTTCAGCTCCACCATAATTGTTAAAGCCGGCTCTTGCCGGCTTTTGACATACCGTTGTGGTGGCCATGGTGAAGCGGTTAACACTTACGACTGTGACTCGTACATACGAGGGTTCGATCCCCTCTGGCCACCCCAAAAAATCAAGGAGTTACGTTAATTCGTAACTCCTTTTGTTGTGTTGTATCCGCCCAAATACCATGGATACTTGCACCTGCCCCCTGTGTCGTTCCTTTGATTCTCCTTTTTCAATCCACTCGTGAATATGCCGGATTCCGTCAGATACGTTGACGGTGTATTTTGTTCAGCTTAAACATTTTTTCTGCTGTGACCGCTTGACAGTCAAACAACTTGTAGTACTGTAGTTAAGTTTAGTGCTTTACAGTCTGTGAGGAGCGACAATGGCAGTTCCACACATATTTGAAGATACACCTTCACTTGTCGAATTACGTGAGATTTCAGTTCTCTTTGCGGAAGACGATATCAGTGTTCGTACCCATATTTCCAGAATATTATCTCCGGTTTGTGGTGAACTGTTTACTGCAGAAAATGGTCGGGTTGCCCTTGATCTGTTCAGAAGAAAGATGCCTGACCTGGTTTTGACTGACATTTCCATGCCTGCCATGACCGGACTGGATTTAGCGCGACAAATCAAACTTGAGCGACCTTCAGTACCAGTCATTATTATTTCCTCCCATGATAATTCAGAACACCTGCTGCAGGCCATAAATCTTCAGCTTGAGGGGTATCTAACCAAGCCGCTGAATATTCAGCAGCTGTTTCGCAATCTGCAACAACAAGCACTTCTGTTGCGCACTCGCCGTCTGGCCAATCAACAATCCCGTCTGTTATCCGGCGTGAATATGGCAATCCAGTATCTTTTGTCAGCAGATGCCAATCAGGATGCAGTCGATTTTGCCTTGCAGGAAATGGCCAAAGCGGCGCGGGCTGACAAGATTTTTCTCTACCGATATCAGGAAACATTGCCTGGTGAGCGGGATCTACTGTTGATCAGCGGTTTTGCCGGCGGTGAAATGGTTTTGCGTTTTCTTGATGGTGCTGAACCAGATATGCCGGAACTGCCCTATCTTGATCGCTGGCATAGTATGCTTTCTCAGGGCAAGCCGATCTCTGGTCCACGTTCAGCCTTTCCTGCTGAAGAACGCTATATTCTTGATGCCATGCATGTGCGTTCTTTGTTGCTGACTCCTATTTTTGAGGAGGGCAATCTCTGGGGATTCGCCTGTCTCTGTGATATGAAGCGTGAACGTCCCTGGTCTGATGCGGAGACATCAATGGTTATGACCGCAGCACGGGGGCTGGGTAGTTTTATGGGGCGCCTCAAGCTGGAAGATGAACGCCGTGATGCACGGAAGTCGCTGGAGTTGGCAAATGTCCAGTGGCAGGAGACCTTTGATACGATTCCCGATATGGTGACCGTGTTGGACACCTCCCACCAAATGGTGCATGTTAACAAGGCAGCCAGAGAACGGATGGACATCTGTGAAACAGGGGCAGGTAGCCTCGTCGGCCCATGTTTCCAGCATTTGCACGGTGTCAGCCATCCGCCTGAAGGCTGTCCTCACAGCCTGTTGTTGCAAGACCACCAGCCCCATGAAGCAGAAGTCTTTATTCCAAAATTAAACTGCTATCTCCATGTTACGGTCAATCCAACCTTTGATGCAGATGGCAATCTGGTTGGTGCAGTCCACGTGGCTCGGGATGTAACCAAACGGCGCGAGATGGAAGACAAACTGCGCTACCTGAGTACCCATGATGAAATGACCAAACTGTATAACCGGGCATTTTTTGAGGCCGAGATTGAACAGCTTGAAAAGGGCAGGTCTGCTCCACTGTCTGTGGTAATTGCTGATCTGGACGGATTGAAAGAGGTTAATGACAGTTTGGGCCATGATGCTGGCGATGGCTTGATTCGAGCTGCCGCAGACCTGTTACGGGAAATTTTCAGGGCAGGAGATGTCATAGCCAGGATAGGTGGTGACGAATTTGCCGTTATTTTGAAAGGTGTTGGAGAAGAACTGCTTAAGACCATCATGGAGCGTGCTCGCCAGATCGTTGAAGAAGACAATCATCTGTCAGAGCATGGCCTGAAGGTCCGCTTTTCACTGGGCAGTGCAACAACCGTCTTTCCTTCGCGATTGCAGGATGCAATCAAAGCGGCAGACATGGCCATGTATCAAGACAAGAGATCCCGTAAACAGATACTCGAAGCAAATATTTTAAAATGATTCTTAACAGACTTGAATTATATGTTCTTTTCCTGCCTTGTAATAATTATACCGTAGACGTTCTTGACTTCACTGTCGTGCTGTACTAACGTCGGTAAAATTTATCACTGCGAGGTAGCGAAGCCATGCCACTCGAAAACCTTCCAGAAGGATTAACGTTTGATGATGTGCTGCTTGTCCCGGCCCATTCCCTTGTTCTGCCCCGAGATGTAAATCTGTCCACACGACTTTCCCGCAACATCCCACTCAACATACCGCTGGTCAGTGCAGCCATGGATACGGTTACCGAATCCCGCGCTGCCATCGCCATGGCCCGTGAAGGCGGTATCGGCATTATCCATAAAAACCTTTCCATTGAAGCGCAAGCCCAAGAGGTTGACAAGGTCAAGAAAAGTGAATCCGGCATGATCGTTGATCCGATCACTATGCGACCGACCCAGAAGATTCGCGAAGCGCTTGAAATGATGTCCAGATACCGTATCTCCGGTGTTCCTATCACCAAGGCCAATGGCAAACTGGTCGGAATTCTGACTAACCGTGACCTGCGTTTTGAAACCGATTACGACCTGCCGATTTCAGCCCGTATGACCAAACGCAACTTGGTAACGGTTCCGGTGGGTACCACACTGGAGCAGGCCAAGGAACACCTGAAGCACACCAGGGTTGAAAAGCTGCTGGTGGTTGATGATGCACGTTTTCTGAAGGGTCTGATCACCATTAAGGATATTGAAAAAGTAAAAAAATATCCCAATTCCTGCAAAGACAGCCTGGGACGTCTGCGGGTAGGTGCTGCAGTTGGCCCCACTGCCGAGATGGAGGCCCGCATGGAGGCCCTGATCAAGGCTGGCGTTGATGTGGTGGTTATTGATACAGCCCATGGTCATTCCCAAGGGGTGATTGATGCGGTCATTCGCGCCAAATCCACCTTCCCGGGGGTAGAGATCATTGCCGGTAATATTGCCACTGCAGAGGCTGCTGCTGCCTTGATCAAGGCTGGTGCTGACGGTATCAAGGTTGGCATCGGACCTGGTTCCATCTGCACCACCCGGGTTGTTGCCGGGGTAGGGGTGCCACAGATTACCGCCATTATGGAGTGCGCCCGTGTTGCCCATCAACATGGTGTGCCGGTTATTGCCGATGGCGGGATCAAGTTTTCCGGTGATCTGCCCAAAGCGGTCACTGCTGGGGCTGATGTAATCATGATCGGGTCACTCTTTGCCGGTACTGAAGAATCTCCTGGTGACACGGTTCTGTATCAGGGTCGGACCTACAAGAGCTACCGTGGCATGGGCTCCATTGGTGCCATGAAGGAAGGCAGCAAGGATCGTTATTTCCAGTCTGATGTGGGTGATGACGTCAAGCTGGTACCGGAGGGTATTGAAGGAATGGTGCCTCTGCGTGGACCGCTCTCAGCTAACATCCATCAGCTGATCGGTGGCCTGCGGTCAGGCATGGGCTACACCGGCAGCGCCACCATTAAGGAGCTGCAGGACAATGGCCGCTTTATCCGGATTACCGGCGCTGGTCTGAAAGAATCCCACGTGCATGATGTAACCATTACCAAAGAGGCCCCGAACTACCGGGCAAGCTAAGGATAGACACTGTATGAGTTCAACTGATATTCACAGCCAGAAGATTCTGATTCTCGACTTCGGTTCCCAGGTTACCCAGCTGATCGCGCGCCGTATTCGTGAACAGTCGGTCTACTGCGAGATCCACCCTTACAATATGGGGCTTGAGAAGATCAAAGCCTTTGCCCCGCAGGGGATTATCCTTTCCGGTGGTCCAAGCAGTGTCTATGACGCTGAAGCCCCACATTCAGATGCCGGTGTCTATGATCTGGGCGTACCGGTACTGGGTATTTGTTACGGCATGCAGCTGATGACCAGCCAGTTGGGCGGCAAGGTGGAACGTTCTGACAAACGCGAGTTTGGGCGTGCCGCCATGAACATAGATGATACAACGGACCTCTTTTCCGGCCTGGCTGGTAAGGAAGAGGTCTGGATGTCCCATGGCGACAAGATTGAACAGATGCCCAAAGGCTTCTGCGCCATTGCCCATACAGAAAACACCCCGGCAGCAGCCATGAAGGATGAAAAACGCCGTCTCTATGCTGTTCAGTTCCACCCGGAAGTTGTTCACACCCCTAAGGGGGCAGAAATTCTGGGTAATTTTGTCTTTACGGTCTGCGGATGCCAGCCAATCTGGACCATGGCCAATTTCATTGAAACCGAGATTGCCGCTATTCGTGAAAGAGTAGGCAAAGGCAAGGTTATCTGCGCCCTGTCCGGCGGTGTGGATTCATCAGTAGTCGCAGTGTTGCTGCATAAGGCAATCGGCGATCAGCTACAGTGTATCTTTGTCAATAACGGTCTTCTGCGCAAAGGGGAGGCTGAAAAGGTTGTTAACCTCTTTACCCGCCATTTTAAAATTAATTTGGACTATGTAGATGCATCTTCCCGATTCCTTGATAAACTGAAAGGTGTCACTGATCCTGAGAAAAAACGGAAGATCATCGGCAATGAATTCATCTACCTGTTTGAAGATGAGGCAAAGAAGATCGGGACAGTAGACTGGCTGGCACAAGGGACCCTGTATCCTGATGTCATTGAATCAGTCTCGACCAAAGGTCCGTCGGCAGTAATCAAGAGTCACCACAATGTAGGCGGCCTGCCGGACCGGATGAAGATGAAGTTGATTGAACCGGTACGGGAGCTGTTCAAGGATGAGGTCCGTCTGTTGGGTAAGGAACTGGGACTACCGGATGAAGTGATCCACCGTCAACCATTTCCCGGTCCTGGTCTGGCAATCCGCTGTATTGGTGAAATCACGGCAGACCGGCTTGAGATCCTGCGGGAGTCAGACGCGATTGTACTGGATGAAATCCGCAAGGCCGGGCTTTATCGTGAGATCTGGCAGTCCTTTGCCGTACTGCTGCCGGTACGTTCCGTTGGGGTCATGGGAGATGCCCGTACCTATGATTACACCATTGCCCTGCGTGCCGTAAATTCACTGGATGGTATGACCGCTGACTGGGTCAAGCTACCCTATGAGGTAATGGGAAGCATCTCATCCCGGATCATTAACGAGGTAAAAGGGGTTAACCGGGTGGTCTATGATATCAGCCAGAAGCCACCGGCAACCATTGAGTGGGAATAAGGGCTCTGAAGAAAAAACAGGGGGAGCTATGCGAAAATCGTTACTGACAACCTGTATGGTGGTTTGCAGTGTCTTTATGATCTCACTGTTTGCCTCTGCAAAAACTCTGGTTCTCGAAGGCAATCTTAACGGCGCTGTTGCCATGCGTCAGTCAATGGAGTTTTCGGTCAATAAAGGAACGGTTTCCAGCTTCTCCTTCAAGTTTGCTCTGCCTGCCACATTTGCAACCAAGACCGTCAGCCAGAAGGTTGATGGTCTTGATATTGCCCTGTCTCCCGAACCAACCAGCTCAACCGTTGAAACCGACCGTTTTGGCAACAAATTCCAGCGGGTCAGCTGGAACAATGTAACCCAGGACATCCGGGTTAACCTGAATTATACCGCTAATCTCCATACCCAACTAACAGATATGGCTAGCAAGACAGGGTTTCCGCTGGGTAACCTTGCCTCAAAAGAGTCCCTCTACCTGCAGCATACTGAGATGGTTCAGGGGAACTCAGAAATCAAGGCCCTTGCCCGTCAGCTGACCAGTGGTGCCAAAAGTGAATATGAGGCTGTATCGGCAATAATCAACTGGGTCACTGATAACATTAAATACACCTTTAACCCGCCTCAGTATGATGCTGCCTATACCCTCTCAACCAAAAGCGGCAACTGTCAGAACTTTGCCCATCTTTCCATTGCCCTGCTGCGCAGTGCAGGAATTCCAGCCCGGATTGTAGGGGGAATAACCCTGAAAGAGTCCTGGAAGGTACCCATTGATGCCAAAAATTCCATTGTGCAGAGTATGGGGCAGGGGGGACATGCCTGGCTGGAGGTCTATTTCCCTGACCTGGGCTGGCTGCCCTACGATCCACAACAATCACGCCAGTTTACCTCATCACGTCATATCAAGCAGACCCATGGGCTGGATTCACGTGATATCAACGACACCTGGAAGGGTGGCCCGTACCTGCCAGCCTACAACGAGCTGATTGAAGGGCGTTACACCTCTGATGATATTAAACTGAAGATGAAGCGCTATGCCAGCGCCCCACGCCCCTACATCCTAAGTAATGCGGTAACCGCTGGTGGAGCTGCTGTTTCAGACACATCAGATACCGGGCGGATCATACCTCCACCTCGTGTCGAACCAAAGACGGATGTGGCTTCAGCCAAGCCAACGCCTCCTTCGCAAGGCACTGGTGCGGGCCCGGCAGAAACCCGTTTTGTCAGTGATGATGATGCATCGGATGATGATCAACCAAAGCCGACAAAACCGGTAAAACCAAAACAACCGCCCAAGGTGGAGCATAAGCCAACAAAAACTGAGCCAAAGCCACCCAAGGTCGTCATAGTAAAGCCACCCAAGACTGAACCTAAACCGCCCAAGGTGGAGCACAAGCCACCGGTTATCGTTGAGCCTGCCCATAAGAAACCACGTCCCGGCACGGTCCTGGCCTTTGGCAATATGGATTTCCCCGCACTGGTTAACCTGTATAACGTTAAGGGCGATACCGGTACCCGTGTCTTTGAGCGTGAGACTTCTGAATATGTTACCTCAAAGCATATCTTTGCCCAGGCAATCCAGGTCAAGGATCGTATGAGCCTGGAGAAGATCTCTTTGGCCATGCGCAAGTTTGGCGGTGATGGTTCTGTCTATATTGATCTGGTTAAAGATAAAGGTGGTAAACCAGATATCATGCAGGGAACACGCTCCAACCTTTTGGATCTGGAAAAAATCCCGAGGAAGCCGGGGTATTACTGGGTTGACTTTTCATTTCCGCTCGATGGCAATAAACCGCAGCAGCTTGCACCTGGTAAGTACTGGATTGTCTTCCGTGCCTCAGGTGAGGCGATCATGAACTGGTTCTTTACACCGGGAAAACCATACGGAGAAGGGGATGACACCCGCTCAACCGCCAAAGGATTCCAGTGGGAAGATATCCTAAACTATGATTTTGTTTTCAAGGTCAGTGGCAAGGCTATTTAAAAACGTATTTGTCTGTTTGTCGATAGCTGGTCTGCTGACGGCCTCAGCATGTTCGCAGCAGGAAAGCAACATAGCCAGCAGTAAACAAACAGCAGGTGACGTGCTTTTAAAAGCACGGAAATTTTATGTTGAGCTGTGTGCCGGTTGTCATGGTATACAAGCGAGGGGCGGGGTTGGACCTGATTTAACGGTATCCCGTTTCAAGTATGGCAAGAACAGACCTGCAATTGAAAAAAGTATACTGGATGGGCGTACTGGCGGCATGCCTGCCTTTAGCAGCCATCTGAAGCCGGAAGAAGCAGCTGCATTGGTAGAGTACCTGCTTTCATTATAGAACTTTTCCCAGAGGAGGCACTACTGTGGCGGGAATCAGCTTTGAAGAGGTAATGTTTACGGTCATGACGGCCACCCAGGACACCTTTAAGTGCTACATGAATATTGATCTGTTTGCCGGTCATGTGGACCGCAAGGTGGCGCCGGTTGATTCTGATATTACCGGTATTATTGGTGTTGCCGGAGATCGTGTCGGTTATATCATTGTGGCTGCAGACCGGGCAACCGCACAACTGGTGGCACGTGAGATGCTGATGGATGATGAACCGGATGAAGATTCAATCCGGGATGCCATTGGTGAACTGATCAACAACATTGCCGGAGCCTTTAAGACCAAGTACCACGACCAGTATGGTAACGTGGCTATGGGGTTGCCACTGGTGGTATCAGGACAACTGCGCACCGTCACCGAACCTGCTGAAGAAGGTGCCAGTATGAACGTACAGTGTAAAGGGGTTACCATTCCCTTTACCAACAAGGATGGCAGCGCCAACCTGAAGGTCATGATCTACATGTAATGACTGAAGTCATGACGCTCCTTCATCGCTACCAGGAACTGCTGTCTGAAGTGGACGCCTGGTTTACGCACTGCAGCCTCGCGGCAGGTGACCAGATCGCCTGCCAGCGGGGCTGTTCTGCATGTTGCCGCGGCCTGTTTGACATCACGCTGCTGGATGCCCGCCTGCTACGGGAAGGCTTTGAACAGCTCCCACAGGATGTGCAGCAAACCGTACTGACTGCAGCCCAGCAAAGCATTGCAGGTATCAGAAACAGGTGGCCTGACTTTGATCAACCATACCTGTTTAATAGCTACCCGGAAGAAGAGTGGGATCAGGTTATGCCGGAAGAGGATGAGACCCCCTGTCCTTTGTTGGGTCAAGATGGACTCTGTCTGGTGTATGCGTACCGACCCATGACCTGCCGCTTGAACGGCATTCCTCTGATTGATACCAGCGGTGAGATCCTGTTTAATGAGTGGTGTACCCTTAATTTTACGGCTGTTGATCCTTTGACGATGCAGGAGTTGCGCTGGCATTTTAACGACATCTTCACCCAGGAACAACTGCTATTCAGGGAGTTTACCCAGCGTTTGTTTAGTAAGCCGTTTAATGAGCTTGATACCGTCATTCCAGCAGCTGTACTAATTGATTTCAACAATTTCAGTATGCCGGAGCAGGTGTGGAAACAAAGAACTACCTGACACCCACAGAAACCATCAATGCCATTGTGCAGAGCGGTAAACGGGTTACAACCCAGTGTCGGCGTCGTACGTTTCTGCTGTCACTATTGGCTGGATTCTATATTGCCTTTGGGGCTCAGCTCTCCACGGTCGTACTCCATGATGCAGCTGGTTTCGTTGGTATGGGTATAGCCAGACTTTTGGCAGGGGTGGTCTTCTCTTTTGGCCTGATGCTAGTGGTGGTTTGTGGCGCGGAGCTTTTTACCGGTAACAGCCTGCTGGTTTCTTCTGCCCTGGATGGTGAAATTTCCTGGATTAAATTGATCGAAAACTGGTCTATTGTACTGTTTGGCAATCTGTTAGGGGCGCTTTTTATGGCCTGGCTCCTGTATGAATCTCAACTTTGGCAAGGTGGTACCATTGCAAAACAGGTACTTGCTACGGCTACGGCCAAAAGTCAACTCTCCTTTTGGGTCGCATTTGTGCGTGGAATCCTTTGTAACTGGCTGGTTTGCCTGGCTGTTTTTATGGCTACAGCTGCGCGGGATGTAAGTGGCAAGCTACTTTCCTGCCTGGTGCCAATCACTGCCTTTGTGGCAAGTGGATTTGAGCACTCCATTGCTAACATGTACTTTATTCCTGCTGGGTTACTGCTTAAATCCGGCTTGGGTATCACAGAGCCTGCATTAACCTGGAGCGCCTTCCTGTACGGCAATATCCTTCCGGTAACTCTGGGTAATATTGTGGGTGGGGCTCTGTTTGTGGCCTGTGCTTATTCATATGTACACCTACCTTTAAACCGGCGCTAGGCTCTCCTTGCATTTCCTTGGCTGTTCCGCTAGTATTCCACGGCTATGAAACCACTTACCAGACAACTGCATGTAGGCCCAGTGGCGGTGGGGGGAGGCGCTCCATGCGCTGTCCAGTCCATGTGTTCCACCGATACCCGTGATGTCAATGCCACCCTGGCACAGATTAGAGCCTTGGATACGGTTGGTTGTGAGATTGTCCGCTGCGCAGTTCCTGATGCTGATGCTGCAGATGCCTTAGCTACCATCAAGGCCCAAAGCCCGATTCCGGTCATTGCTGACATTCACTTCGATTACAAACTGGCCCTGCGGGTACTGGAGGGAGGCATTGATGGCCTGCGCCTCAATCCCGGCAACATCGGTGAGCACTGGAAGGTTGCAGAGGTAGTGAAAGCTGCTGCTGAGCGCAAGGTACCGATCCGCATCGGGGTTAATGCCGGTTCTCTGGAAAAACATCTGCTTGAAAAATATGGGCATCCGACCGCCGAAGCAATGGTTGAATCAGCCCTTGGCCATATCCGCATCCTTGAAGAACTGAACTATCAGGAGATCAAGGTCTCCCTCAAGGCCTCTGATGTGCCCAAGACCGTTGAAGCCTATCGTCTGTTGTCCAGACAGGTTAACTACCCCCTGCATATCGGCATTACTGAGGCAGGCACCATCTTTTCAGGTACCATCAAGTCTTCAGTTGGGCTTGGCATCCTGCTCTATGATGGTATTGGTGACACCCTGCGGGTTTCCTTAACTGGCGATCCGGTGGATGAGGTACGGGTCGGTTACGAGATCCTCAAATCGCTTGGCTTGCGGCAACGGGGCGTTAATTTTGTTTCCTGCCCCACCTGTGGCCGTTGCCAGATCAACCTGATCAAGGTGGCTGAAGAGGTAGAGAAACGGCTGCAGTCGGTTGATAAAAGGATTACCGTGGCAGTGATGGGATGCGCGGTAAATGGTCCTGGTGAAGCACGTGAAGCCGACGTGGGCGTGGCCGGCGGTAAAGGAGAAGGACTGATCTTTCGTAAGGGAGAGATAGTCCGTAAGGTCAGCGAAGCAGAGCTGGCTGATGCATTGCTTGAAGAAATCAATAATTTATAAGGAAACGACTATGCGAAGCTTGATCGTTGATGATGATGCGATGGGGCGTCTGATGCTGGCCAGTTTTCTGGAAGAACTGGGCCATTGCGATCAGGCTGAAAACGGACAGCAGGCCCTTGAACTGATTGATGCTGCGATTACCGCAGGATCTCCCTACAATCTGATCTGCCTTGATATTGTCATGCCGATTATGGATGGCACGGCAACCTTGCATGGCATTCGGGAGCGGGATCAGCAACAGGGGATGCGAACCAAGGTATTTATGATCTCCGCCTGCAGTTCACCACAGGACATCGAAGATGCTTTTTTTGAAGGTGACTGTGATGACTATGTGGTCAAACCGTTCCAACGTGAAGCAGTAACTCAGATGCTACAGCGCCATAAATTGATCTAAGGTGGTTTAATTGCAATGCGTTATACACAATTTTTTATTCCAACACTTAAAGAAACTCCGTCCGATGCAGAGGTGATCTCCCACCAGTTGATGATGCGCTCAGGTATGATTCGCAAGATTGCTGCCGGTATCTATACCTACATGCCGCTGGGGTTGCGTTCAATCCGTAAGTTTGAGCAGATTGTACGGGAAGAGATGAACAGGGCAGGGGCGATTGAGTTGCTGATGCCAGGTGTCCAGCCAGCAGAACTCTGGATCGAGTCAAAACGTTGGGCTCAATATGGTAAGGAACTGCTGCGCTTCAAGGATCGCAAGGATAATGAATTCTGCATGGGGCCAACCCATGAAGAGATTATTACTGACATTGCACGGCGTGAAGTCAAGAGTTACCGCCAGATGCCGGTAAACTTCTATCAGATCCAGACCAAATTCCGTGACGAGATTCGTCCCCGCTTTGGCCTGATGCGTGGCCGTGAGTTCATCATGAAGGATGCCTATTCCTTTGATGTTGACTCCTCAGCGGCAGATCTTTCCTATGACAAGATGTATCAGGCCTATAATCGTATCTTTGAACGTTGTGGCCTTAACTTCAGGGCCGTGGAGGCAGATACCGGTTCTATAGGCGGCTCAGCATCCCATGAATTCATGGTGCTGGCCTCTTCTGGTGAGGATGCCATTGTTTCCTGCGATGCCTGCCGTTACGCTGCCAACGTGGAAAAGGCAGAGGGGATCAAGCAACAGCAGGGTGGGGCAGGGCAGCAGACGTTGACCAAGGTCCATACCCCTGACAAAAAGACCATTGCGGAGGTGGCCGAGTTTCTAGGACTGCCCCAGTCTGGTACTGTCAAGGCACTGGTACTTTCAAACGGCGAAGGACAGTTTGTAATGGCCCTGGTGCGGGGCGATCATGAACTGAATGAGTTAAAACTGAAGAACCGTCTTGGCTGGGACGAGATCCAGATGGCCACTGACGATGAAGTTCTGCGCTTTACCGGTTCACCTCCCGGTTTCCTCGGCCCGTTGGGACTGAAAGAAGATCTGCTGGTGGTGGCTGATTATGCTGTTGAAGCAATGGCAGATTTTGCTATTGGTGCCAACGAGACAGACCAGCACTATACCGGTGCCAACGCAGGCCGTGATTTCTCAATCAGCCAGATTGCGGATATCCGTCTGATTGGGGCCGGTGATCCCTGCCCACGCTGTTCAGATGGCACGCTGGAGGTCTGGCGTGGGATTGAGGTGGGGCACGTATTCAAACTGGGAACCAAATACTCAAGCAGTATGAATGCCACCTACCTGGATAAGGATGGTAAGGAGCAGATCATCTTTATGGGCTGCTATGGTATCGGTATCGGTCGTACCGTGGCGGCATCCATTGAACAGAACCACGACGATAACGGTGTGATCTGGCCACTGCCTCTGGCACCGTTCCATTGCTCGGTTGTGGCGATCAATGCCCAGAAGGATGAGGCAGTTATGGCTGCAGCCCAAGATATCCATGATCGTCTTGAGTCCGCTGGAGTAGAGGTGCTACTGGATGACCGTGATGAACGCCCAGGAGTCAAGTTTAAGGATCATGACCTGATCGGCATTCCGCTACGGATTGTCGTTGGTGGAAAAAACCTGGCAGAAGGCAAGGTTGAGTTTAAGCAACGGGCAGGTGGAGAGATGCAACTGTTGGCACCAGAGCAGGCAATTGAAACTGTTATTGCACAGGTTAAGGCGGCCTGCGGAGGTATTCGATGAGTAATCCTGCAATCTGGGATACCCAGCATGAATGCATGCCCCGTGAAGAGCTTGAGCAACTTCAACTGGAACGGTTGCAGGCCACACTTAACCGAGTCTATAAAAACGTTCGCTGCTATCAGAACAAATTCAATGAATTGGGAATTGTTCCGGAAGACATCACATCGCTTGCTGATCTTTCCCGTCTGCCGTTTACCACCAAAGAAGACCTGCGCCTCAACTATCCCTACGGTATGTTTGCCGTACCGCTGCGCGAAGTAGTTCGGATCCATTCGTCATCCGGCACCACCGGCAAACCAACGGTGGTTGGCTATACCAAGCATGATCTTAAGATCTGGTCAAATCTGGTGGCCCGCTTCATGACAGCTGCTGGTGTCACCCCGGATGATGTGGTTCAGATCGCCTTTGGTTACGGCCTGTTTACCGGTGCCTTTGGTCTGCATTATGGCTCTGAAGCCATTGGTGCGGCCGTTATTCCCATGGGGGGCGGCAACACCGAAAAGCAGATCATGATCATGCAGGATTATCGCACAACCGCCTTGGTTGGCACCCCTAGCTATGCCTTAACCCTGGCTGACCGGTTGGAAAAGATGGGGATTGATCCCAAATCTCTTTCCTTAAAGGTCGGCCTGTTTGGTGGGGAGCCCTGGTCAGAGGCAATGCGCATTGAGATTGAACAACG
>Ga0209016_1000594_pt1 | contig 40456 bp, 42 predicted proteins | sample EPASupsiteSAE305_FD_187265 | JGI IMG/M metagenome (GOLD analysis project Ga0209016, IMG submission 187265) | Bioremediated contaminated groundwater microbial communities from EPA Superfund site, New Mexico - SAE3-05 (SPAdes) (version 2) | ecosystem: Environmental > Aquatic > Deep subsurface >... | reverse complement strand
CGGCGGGCCAGCTCCAGGGCCCCTTCCTGGTCGATGCCCATGCCCAGGATGCGGGCCGAGCGGGTGACGATCACCGCCAGTTGATCATGGGTGTAAAATTCAAGCCGTGAGATGACGCCAAACCGGTCCCGCAGGGGGGATGACAGCAGGCCGGCCCGGGTGGTGGCCCCCACCAGGGTGAAGCGGGGCAGGTCCAGCTTGATGGAGCGGGCGCTGGGTCCCTGGCCGATGATGATGTCCAGTTGGAAGTCCTCCATGGCCGGATAGAGGATCTCTTCCACCACATGGGACAGCCGGTGGATCTCGTCGATGAACAGCACATCGTGGGGTTCAAGGTTGGTCAGGATGGCGGCCAGGTCGCCGGGGCGCTCGATCACCGGACCGGAGGTGGACTTGATGTTGACCCCCATCTCACTGGCCACGATGTTGGCCAGGGTGGTCTTGCCCAGGCCGGGAGGACCGTAGAGCAGCACATGGTCCAGCGCCTCGTTGCGTCCCCGGGCCGCCTCGATGAACAGCCGCAGGTTGGCGCGAATCTTTTCCTGGCCGATGTAATCGTCAAGGGTGCGGGGGCGCAGGGTGGCGTCAAACTGAAAATCGTCGTCGCTTTTCTGGGGGGAGATGGCACGGTCCATGGTCCCGACTATGACCGAATTTTCCAGCCTTGTCAAAGGAGCCGCCAACATGCTAGAAAGGGTCTGCCTCGCACCGGATTGCGGGGCCTTTTTGATCTGACGAGGTGCCATTATGCAAACCCGTGAACTGAGCATCGGTAACGTGAAACTGGGGGGCGGACGTCCCTTGGCCCTGATTGCCGGACCCTGTGTAATTGAAGACAAAGAGGCGACCCTGCGCCACGCCGAGCGACTGCTCACCATCTGTAACGGCTTAGGCATGGGTCTGATCTTCAAGGCCTCCTATGACAAGGCCAACCGTACCTCGGTGCACGCCTTCCGAGGCCCCGGTATGGATGAGGGATTGCAGATCCTGGCTGCGGTTAAGGAAAAGCTGGGGCTGCCGGTACTGTCCGACATCCACTCCATCGAGCAGGTGGCGCCGGCGGCCCAGGTGCTGGATGTGCTGCAGATACCGGCCTTCCTCTGCCGCCAGACCGACCTGCTGGTGGCGGCGGCCGAAACCGGCAAGGTGATCAACGTCAAGAAGGGGCAGTTTCTGGCCCCCTGGGATATGAAGAACGTGGCCGGCAAGCTGGCGGCAACCGGCAATGAGAATATCATCCTGACCGAGCGGGGCGCCTCCTTCGGCTACAACAACCTGGTGGTGGATATGCGTTCCTTCCCGGTGATGCGGGCCACCGGTTATCCGGTGGTTTTCGACGCCACCCACAGCGTACAGCTGCCCGGCGGCCAGGGCACCTCTTCCGGCGGGCAGCGCGAGTTTGTGGAGTTCCTGTCCCGTGCGGCGGTGGCCACCGGTATCGACGGCATCTTCATGGAGGTGCACGAGGACCCGGACAAGGCACTGTGTGACGGCCCCAATTCGATCCCGCTGGCTGAACTGCCGGCCCTGCTCAAGAAGCTGCAGGCCCTGGATGCGGTGGTGCGCTGATGGCTATCCTGGCTGAGGCAAAACGGGTGATTATGGTGGAGGCTCAGGCGGTGGCTGCCCTGGCGGAACGGCTGGACGCCTCCTTTCAGCAGTCGGTTGAACTGATCCTGGCCAGCAAGGGTAGGGTGGTGGTTACCGGTATGGGCAAGTCGGGCCTGGTCGGCCAGAAGATCGCCTCCACCATGGCCTCAACCGGCACACCGGCCTTTTTTTTGCACCCGGCCGAGGGTATTCACGGCGACCTGGGGATGATCATGACCGGCGACGTGGTGATCGCCATCTCCAACAGCGGTGAAACCGACGAACTATTGCGGATCCTGCCGAGTATCAAACGGCTGGGCGCCCGCCTGATTGCCATGAGCGGTAACCCTGATTCGACGCTGGCCAAGGCCGGTGATTATTTTCTGGATGTCTCGGTCAAGGAGGAGGCCTGTCCGCTGGGGCTGGCTCCGACCGCCTCCACCACCGCCACCCTGGCCATGGGCGATGCCTTGGCCGTGGCATTATTGGTTGAACGGGGCTTTAAGGCCGAAGACTTTGCCATCTTCCATCCTGGTGGCTCGCTGGGCAAGAAGCTGTTGCTGCGGGTTGAGGATATGATGCACAGCGGCAGCGCCATACCGTTGGTGACGGAAGATACCCTGATGAAGGAGGCGCTGTTTGAGATTACTGCCAAGGGTTTGGGTATCACCGGCGTGACCGATGCCGATGGCACGCTGCTGGGGGTGATCACCGACGGCGACCTGCGCCGGGCCCTGGAGCGGGGTGAGGACATCCTGCAAGCCACCGCCGGCCAGTTGATGAAGCGGGGCGCCAAACGGATTGTGCGGCGCGAGCTGGCCGCTGCGGCCCTGCAGATCATGGAACGGTTTTCGATTACCTCGCTGTTTGTCTTCGAAAACGAGCAGGATCAGTCCCCCTGCGGGGTGATCCATCTGCACGATCTGCTCAAAGCCGGCATCGCCTGATTGCAGGCCAAGGATATTTTTTATGCATGAGAAGCTGAAGCAGATCGAACTTTTGCTGCTGGATGTGGATGGGGTGATGACCGACGGCCGCATCATCTGGGACGCCCACGGCGTGGAGACCAAGGCCTTCAACGTCAAGGACGGCCACGGCATCAAACTGGTGCAGCGGGCCGGTGTCCAGGTGGGGATCATTACCGGACGCACCTCGCCGGTGGTTGATCTGCGTGCCCGTGAGTTGGGGATCGATATCCTCTATCAGGGGGCCCTCAAAAAACTGGACAGCTACCAGGACATTAAGCAGCGCACCGGGCTGGAGGATCATCAGATCGCCTACATGGGTGATGATGTGATCGACGTGCCGGTCTTGCGGCGGGTTGGATTCTCGGCTGCCCCGGCCGATGCGCTGCCGGAAGTGGCGGCGCTGGTCGACTACGTGGCCCGTTGCAAAGGGGGCTGCGGGGCGGTGCGGGAGTTGTGCGACCTGCTGCTGAAAGGCCGTGGTGTCTGGCAGGAGCTGGTGGCCAGCCGCTATGAACTGTAGTCCATTCAATCTTTGTGCCAATTGATCGTCAGGCGACAGGTATGCGCTGGACAGCCCCTGGTCACGATGGTATAGTGACCCCATGCTGACGCTAAGCCCAAGGCGCATAAAACAGATACTGGCCATAGCCATACTGGTGCCGACCCTGGTGCTGGTGGTGGTTATTGTCTCCCGGCAGCAACGTGCAAGCTCACCAGAATCGGTCCCCCACGCCTCTTCGCCCGACGTTGACATGTCTATGAATCAGGTCCGTTTTTCAGAGATGCGTGACGATGCCACGTTGTGGGAACTGGTGGCCGACCGGGCTGATTATGATAAGGAACCGGGTGTGGTGCACCTCAAAAAGGTCCGTCTTGAGACCTTTGAGGGCAAAACCGGCGGGGTGGTGATCACCTCCCAGACCGGCAAATACCAGGAGTCGAAACAACTGGTTACCATGGAAGGGACGGTGCATGCCGTTACCCGCAAGGGGATGATCTTCGACACCGACCAACTGCAGTACCTGCCGGCCACCAGCAGGTTGCTGACCGACCGTGCGGTCAGCGTGCAGGATGGTCGCTTGAGGCTGAAGGCCAGCGGTATGGAGGCCTCGCTGAAGACCGAACAGGTCCGTTTCTTGACTCAGGTGAATGCCGTAATCGAGGGGAACCATGCAAAACGTTAAACGGTTCATGGCTGCACTGCTCCTGCTGATGCTGACGCTCTCGCTGGCCTGGGCTGCGCCTCAGCCTGCTGAAAAAAAGGCCACCAAGGATCGCTCGTCACAACCGATCACGGTCAAGTCGGATCAGCTGCAGGCCTATAACGAGGCGAAGCAGGCCATCTTTACCGGTCGTGTGGTGGCCCGTCAGGACGATGTGACCATCTACTCCGATCGTCTGGAGGTCTACTACGGCGAGACCAACGATGAGGTGGACAAGATTATTGCCATCGGTAATGTGCGTATCCTGCAGACCAACCGGGTCGGCACCGGTGGCCATGCCGTCTATGAGAGCAGGCTGGGCAAGATCACGCTGACCGAAAACCCCCGCGTAAGCCAGGATACGGACACGGTCACCGGCAAGGTGATCATCTACTATCTGGATGAAGAGCGCAGTGAAGTGCAGAGCGGCGATAACGCACGGGTCGAGGCGGTGATCCATCCCAAGTCCGGCAGCACTCCCAAAAAGAATGACAAGAAACATGACGTCAGCAAGTAATCATCACGGCATCCTGCGTGCCGAAGGGCTCTGCAAGAGCTACGGCAAGCGGCAGGTGGTCAAGGGGGTTGACCTCTCACTGCAGTCCGGCCAGGTGATCGGTCTGCTGGGGCCCAATGGCGCCGGCAAGACCACCACCTTCTACATGGTGGTGGGGCTAACGCTGCCTGACAGTGGGCGGGTTTTCATCAATGACGAGGAAATATCCGGCCTGCCGATGCACCTGCGGGCCCGGCGGGGTATCAGCTACCTGCCCCAGGAGGCCTCGGTCTTCCGTAAGCTGTCGGTGGCCGACAACCTGATGGCGATCCTGGAGACGGTGGAACCTGACCCGGAGTTGCGGCTGCACCGGCGTGATGAGTTGCTGGACGAATTTGGCATCCGGCATGTGGCCGCCACCATGGGCTATGCCCTGTCCGGCGGCGAGCGGCGGCGGGTAGAGATTGCCCGGGCCCTGATCACCAAGCCTGCCTTTGTGCTGCTTGATGAGCCGTTTGCCGGTATTGACCCGATCGCCGTGGCTGATATTCAGAACCTGATCGTGGCCTTGAAGACACGCAACATCGGGGTGCTGATCTCGGATCACAATGTGCGGGAGACCTTGGGAGTCTGCGACGCGGCCTACATCGTCAATGAGGGGCAAGTGCTGGAGTACGGCACACCCGAAGAGATAGCCAACAGCCGCAAGGCCCGCGAGATCTATCTGGGCGAGGCGTTCCGCCTGTAATCCACAGGCGGTCGGCGGGAGAGTAGTTTATGGCGATGGAGATGCGGCAACAGCTCAAGATGACGCAGCAACTGGTGATGACGCCCCAGTTGCAACAGGCCATCAAGTTGCTGCAGTTGACCCGCATCGAGCTGCAGGATGTGGTCAGCCAGGAGCTGGAAGAGAATCCACTGCTGGAAGAAGTGCTGGACCCGGAAGAGGCCCGCGAAGGCGATCAGCAGCTGGAGGCCGATGAAGCGGAACAGCGCGATGATCAGGAGCCGCAGCGGGAGTCCTACGATGAGGTGGAAACCGGCGAGGAAACCCTGCGTGACTGGGACAGCTACCTGGATGGCTACAACTACAGCGCCGGTGAACAGTACAATGATGACGACGATCGGCCTTCCTTTGAGGCGCTGTTGACCCGCAAGGGGACCTTGGGTGATCATCTGCGCTGGCAGCTGCATATGGGGCACTTCAGCGACACTGAGATCCGTTTCGGTGAAGAGATTATCGGCAACCTGGATGACGATGGCTATTTCCGGGCCTCGCTGTCTGAACTTGCCGCATCCTGCGGTCTGCCGGAAGACGTGGCCGAAGCTACCTTAAGCAGGATTCAGGAATTCGACCCGCCCGGCATAGCCGCCCGCACCCTGCAGGAGTGCCTGCTGGTGCAGGCCCGGGCACTGGGCATGGGCGGCAGTCTGGTCGAGGCGATCCTGGAGCAGCATCTCAAGGATCTGGAGACCCGCAACTACCGTCTGATAGCCCGTTCCTTGCGTTGCGATGTGGAGCATGTGGTGACGGCCGCCAAGCTGATTGCCGGTCTGGATCCCCGGCCCGGCTCGGTGTATACCAGCGAAGAGACCCACTACATCTCGCCGGACATCTTTGTGCACAAGGTGGCTGATGACTACGTGGTGATGCTGAATGAGGACGGACTGCCCAGCCTGCGCCTGTCGCCCCATTATCTTGAGGCCAAGGCCGGCGGAGGCCTGGATGCCAAGGCAGATGAATACGTCAGCGACAAGATGCGGGCGGCCCAGTGGCTGATCAAGAGCATCCAGCAACGTCAGCGCACCATCTTTCGGGTGGCCAAGAGTATCGTTAAGTTTCAGCGCGAGTTTCTGGAGCGGGGGGTTGAGGGGTTGCGGCCCTTGGTGCTGCGGGATGTGGCTGAGGATATCGGCATGCACGAATCCACTATCAGCCGGGTGACCACCAACAAGTACATGCAGACCCCCCAGGGGCTGTATGAGTTGAAGTATTTCTTCAACAGCAGCCTGTCCACCTCGGACGGCGATTCGGTTTCTTCTGAAAGCGTCAAGAGCCGGATCAAGGATATCATCGACAAGGAAGACGCCCGCAAGCCGCTCTCTGACCAGAAGATCGCCGAGATGCTCTCGGACGAGACGGTCAATATCGCCCGGCGGACGGTCACCAAATATCGCGAGATGCTTAAAATCGGATCGTCGTCGGAACGCCGGCGACATTTCTGATATACTTTCCCCACGGAGGGGAATTACACCACGAGGAGGAAGTTCACATGAATGTAACCACCACTTTTCGGCATATGGAGCAGAGCGAGGCGCTGAAGGCCTACGCCGAAGAAAAACTGGAGCGGGTAAAAAAATATATCGATGGCCCGATCAATGCCCAGGTTTATTTCACCGTGGAGAAGATTCGTCACATCGTCGAGATCGTGATTAACGCTAAAGGGTTAAACACCAAGGCATCCGAGGCCACCAACGATATGTACGCCGCCGTGGATGCCGTCATCGACAAGATCGAGCGTCAGCTCAAGCGCTACAAGGAGCGGCTGAAAAACCACAAGCCGGCCAATGAGGCCAGTGGCCGCGCCATGTCCAAGCAGATCTTCCAGGCCGAGAGCATCGAATCCAGCAGCGAACCGGTGGTGATCACCACCAAGACCGAGACCGCCAAGCCGATGTCGGTGGATGAGGCCGTGATGCAGATGGACCTGCTGCATAAAGACTTCCTGGTGTTCACCGATGCCGTGTCCGGTGAAATCAACGTGGTCTACCGTCGTAAAGACGGCAACTTCGGCCTGATCGCTCCCCAGCGGGCCTGATACCAGACGCCGGGGAACCCAGGTTCCCCGGCACTCTCTCCCCATCCATGGACAGCGTCGCGCTTGCCATTCAAGAGCTGCTGAACGAGACCGACTATGGCCTTGAGCTTCGCCTACTGGCCGGTGCCAGCGGGCTGGGGCACCAGGTCACCTCGTCCCGTATTCAAAAGCCAGGTCTGGCTCTCACCGGCTATACCGAACATCTGCATCCTGATCGGATTCAGGTGCTGGGTAATACCGAAATATCCTATCTCAGCCAGTTGGAGCCGCAGGCTGCGCAGGCCCATGCCACGGCGTTGTGTGCCTTTCCGATTTCCTGCTTTATCGTCACCAAAGGTTTGACCCCGCCGCCTGCGTTCCTTGCTGTGGCTGAGGCGGCCGCTATTCCGGTGTTGGGCACCCGCCATCAGTCGTCAACCTTCATCTCGTTGATCACCAAATTCCTTGAAGAGCGTCTTTTGCCCACCACTCATCTGCATGGAGTGTTGGTGGATGTGCTCGGTGTCGGCATGTTGCTGACGGGGAAAAGCGGTATCGGCAAGAGCGAATGTGCGCTTGATCTGGTCATTCGTGGTCACCGTCTGGTGGCCGATGATATGATCTTCATCAAAAAGAAGATGCCGGCCTCGCTGGTGGGACAAGCTGAACAGCAGATTCAGCACTTGATGGAGATCAGAGGTCTGGGCATCATTAATATCAAGGACCTCTACGGTGTTTCCTCGATCCGTGAAAAGAAGATCATCGACCTGGTGCTGGAACTTGAGGAGTGGAATCCGGAACAGGAGTACGATCGGCTGGGTATCGACGATCGCAAAACCACCATCCTGGGGGTTGATCTGCCCCATCTGGTGATACCGGTGCGGCCAGGACGGAACCTGGCAGCCATCATCGAGGTGGCGGCCCGTAATTTTTTGCTGAAAGGGATGGGCTATCATTCGGCCCGTGATTTTCAGGAACGGCTGCTGAACCGGATGGAGGTCCGGCAGCTGGGCGATGAGGTGGAGTAGCCGATGCGGATCGTGGTAATCACCGGCATGTCCGGCTCCGGTAAATCAACAGCGGCCAAGGCCCTTGAAGACGAGGGTTTTTACTGTATTGACAACCTGCCGGTGCGTTTGTTTCGCCAGTTTGTCGATCTGATTGAAAAGTCGGGTGAACAGTTTGAGGGTGTGGTGCTGGTGACGGATATCCGTGCCCGGGACCTGACCAGTGGTATTGAGGCATCGTTTCAGGATCTGCGAGGGGCAGGTCACCAGATGGAGGTGCTGTTCTTTGATGCCACCGACGAGGTGCTGATCCGCCGTTTCTCCGAAACCAGGCGGCGTCATCCGGCAGAAGAGCACTGCAGCGTGCCGGAGGCGATCAGGATCGAGCGGGAGCAGCTGGCCTGGCTGCGCCAGAATGCCACCCGATTGATCGACACCTCTGAGTTCACGGTCCATCAGTTGAAGGACCAGGTGATCACGATCATCAGAGGCGAGGAAGGCAGCGGTCATTTCAATGTCGAGCTGATCTCGTTCGGCTTCCGTTACGGGGTGCCGCTGGATGCCAACATGGTTATGGATGTGCGTTTCCTGCCCAATCCTCACTTTATTCCCGAACTTCGCCCGCAAACCGGCCTGGATGCCGGAGTGCGTCAATTTGTGCTTGAAAAGCCGGAAACCAACGAGTTCCTGAACATCTTCACCAGGCTGCTGGCATTTCTGATTCCGGCCTATCGTCGGGAAGGCAAGAGCTACCTGACCATAGCCATCGGCTGCACCGGCGGGCGTCATCGCTCGGTGGCCATTGTCGAAGAGACCGCCAGGCAGCTGCGGGACAACGGTCTGCAGGTACGCTGCAGCCACCGTGATTACGAGAAGGGATAACAGGCAATGATTGGACTTGTGGTGGTAACCCATGCCGGCCTGGCCGGTGAATTGTTGAGAGCAGCTGTCATGATAACCGGCGAACTTGAACGTTGTGAGGCGGTTGAACTGCACCCTGAAGACCCACCGGATCAGTTGACCGGCCGGATTGCCGAGAGTCTGGAACGGGTTGGAGCTGACGGCGCGGTGATCATGACCGATATGTTCGGCGGCACGCCATCCAACACCGGCATGTCGTTTCTGAAAGAGGGGCAAGTCGAGGTAGTAACCGGCGTTAATCTGCCGATGATGGTTGAGTTTATTTCGCGCCGGGAGCGTTTGCCCCTGGATGAACTGGCTGCCACGCTGCAGCGTTGCGGCCATGAAAGCATCATCGTGGCCGGTGAATTTCTGAAATAAGCGACGAGGGATCATGCTGCAACAGGAATGTGAGATCATAAACAAGTTGGGGCTCCATGCCCGTGCGTCGGCCCTGTTCGTCAAGACCGCCAGCCGTTTTCAGTCTGAGGTAAAGCTGGCCCGCGAAGGGGTGGAGGTCAACGGTAAAAGTATCATGGGGATCATGATGCTGGCCGCTGCCAAAGGGACGATTGTCCGGCTGACGGTTTCCGGGCCTGATGAGGTTGAGGCCCTGCAGGTCATCAGCGACCTGATTTGTGACGGGTTCGGCGAGGAATGACCATGCCGCCTACCGCCATGCTGGCCCTGTTTGTCTTTGTTTTCGGCGCCGTGGTGGGCTCGTTCTTAAATGTCTGCATCTACCGCCTGCCGCTCGAACAATCGGTCGTTTCGCCGGGGTCGCGCTGCATGGGCTGCGGCACCGCGATCCGCTGGTACGACAATATCCCCATCCTGAGCTGGCTCGTGCTTAAGGGGCGTTGCAGGGAATGTAAGGCTCCGTTTTCCATTCGTTATCCGCTGGTTGAACTGTTAACCGGTTTACTCGCGGTACTGTTGCTGCTCAAGTTCAGCCTTTCACTGCCGTTGCTGATCATGTTTCTGTTCTGCGCCGCCCTGGTGGTGATCACCTTCATCGACTTCGATCACCAGATCATCCCCGATGAGATTTCTCTGCCCGGCATCATACTTGGTTTTTTGAGCTCCTTCTTCCTGCCGGGCCTCGGCTGGCTGTCGTCGCTACTCGGCATTGTGGTTGGCTGGGGGAGCCTGGCCCTGATCTTTTACGGCTACCTCTGGTTGACCGGCAGGGAAGGGATGGGGGGCGGCGATGCCAAGTTGCTGGCCATGATGGGGGCCTTTCTGGGGCTTCAGGCGGTGCCGTTCATCATCTTTGCCTCGTCGTTGGTGGGTACCGTGGCCGGTCTGTCGATCATGGCAGTGCAGCGCAAGGACCGCCATCTGGCCATTCCGTTTGGCCCCTACCTGGCCTTGGGGGCTGTGCTCTATATATTTTTCGGCCCTCAACTGATCCAGTGGTACCTGCAGCTGGGTACATAGCGCCGTGCGCGGCTATCGACCCAGCCTCACCTTCTCCATCCTGGCCTCCCTGGCCTGTCTGCTGGTGCTCACCTGGGTGTTGTTCAGCCTGTTTGCCCTGACCACTGCCGAACGCGATCTCTTTGCACAAAAGGCCGACCACGCCCGCATGCTGCTGGCTACCTTTGTCAATCAGCTGCCGGAGCAACTGCCGACCTTCCCCGAAGGGATGCTGCCGCTGGACGCATCGGCTGCCATCTATGCCGGCAAGCTTGCCGAAGAGCAATCCTTCGAGCGGCTGACGCTGTTGGATGGGAACGGTAAGGTGATCTACACCGTCGGTAGGGACGGCAGCGACCAGTTTCAACCGTTCATAGCTTCCGCAGAACGTTCTGATGCCGGCGTCATACTGGCTGGCGGCGCTTCCCTGGCCCGCACCGCGCCGGTGCTGCGCGATGGTCAAAGTGTGGGCCGTGCCGGTCTGGTACTCTCTCTGGCCGGAGAACAGCTGCGGCTGCAGCGTTCGCGTCAGCTGTTCATGGCCTACTTCGCCCTTGATTTCATCCTGTTGCTGGGGTTCGGTTCCGCTATCCTGTCACGCATTGTGGTAAGGCCGGTCAATCGTCTGCTGACTGCCACCGAGCGGATCACCGGCGGTGTCTATGGTCACCAGGTGGCGGTGGCGGGGCCCCTTGAACTGGCCAGGCTGGCTGAATCGTTCAACGGCATGTCTTCGGTCCTGTTGCAAAAGCAGAATGAAGTCGGTTCCTATGTCAAGACCCTGGAACAGGTCAACCGCAACCTTGAACAGGCGCGGGAAGAGGCGGTCCGCTCCGAAAAGATGGCCTCGGTGGGGCTGCTGGCTGCCGGCACGGCCCATGAGATCGGCACCCCCCTGGCATCGGTGATGGGCTATGCCGAGTTGCTGTCTGCCGAAGTGGCTGATAATCAGGTCCAAACCGAATACCTGCAGCGTATTCAACAGGGCTGTTCCCGGATTGATAGGATCGTGCGCGGGCTGCTGGACTACGCTCGACCGAAGAGCCCGGCCTTTGAGTTGGTGACGCTGGGGCCGCTGGTGGTTGCCACGGTGGAACTGCTGCAGCATCAGGGGCTGTTCAAGCAGTGCCGGGTCGAGGTTCGTTGTCCCGGTCAGGTGCCGCTGGTTAATCTTGATCCGCACCAGCTGCAGCAGGTGCTGATCAATCTGCTGATCAACAGCCATGATGCCATGCCGGATAAAGGCCAGTTGCTGGTGGAGGTCTGCGCTGACGACCCACAAAAGACGCACCTGCCGGTCCAGATTCGCGTGCAAGACACCGGCAGCGGTATTGCCGAAAAGGATCTGGGCAGGATCTTCGATCCCTTTTTTACCACCAAGGACCCCGGACGAGGGACCGGCCTGGGGCTTGCCATCTCAACCCGGATCATCGAGGGCTTCGGCGGCAGGATCACGGTGGAGAGCAGTCCTGGCAAAGGCAGTTGCTTTACCGTGCATCTGCCAGCCGCAGATGAGGCAGGTCTAAGCTGATGAGTCAACGGCATATTCTGATTATCGACGATGAGGAAAATCTGCGCCACATGCTGACGGCCATGCTGCGCAAGCAGGGTTTCAGCGTTGATGGCGCCGCCAGCGGCAGGGAAGCTCTGCAACGTCTGGCAGCCCAGGTGTACGACTTTATCCTGTGTGATATCCGCATGCCGGAAATGGATGGCCATGCCTTTCTGCAGCAGGCCCTTGAACGTGGTGTGCCGGCGCCGATCATTATGATGACCGCCTACGGCAGCGTCGATACGGCGGTTGCCTGCATGCAGGAGGGGGCCTACGACTTCATCTCCAAGCCGTTCAAGCAAGATGAGATCATCATCGTGCTTAAAAAGGCAGAGGAACGTGAGCGGCTGAAAGAGGAAAACCGTCAGTTGCGGGCCCAGGCGGTCAGCGGCAGTTCGTTCCACGGCCTGATCGGTCGTAACCCGGCCATGCTGGCGCTCTATGATCAGATCAGCCGGGTGGCCGACCTGAAGACCACCGTGCTGATACAGGGCGAGTCAGGCACCGGCAAGGAGCTGGTGGCGCGAGCCATCCATACGAGCGGTGCACGCGCTCAGCAACCGTTTGTGGCGGTCAACTGCGGCGCCATTTCTGAGCATCTGCTGGAAAGTGAGTTGTTCGGCCATGTCAAGGGGGCCTTCACCGGCGCTATCAATGACAAGGCCGGTCTGTTTGAACAGGCCAACGGCGGGACTCTGCTGCTGGACGAAGTGGGCGAGATGCCGCCACTGCTGCAGGTCAAACTACTGCGGGTGCTGCAGGAGGGAGAGATCAGGCGGGTAGGCGCAGCGGTTTCACAGCGGGTGGATGTCCGGGTGGTCTCTGCCACGGCCCGCGATCTGCAGGCTGAGGTGGCCTCAGGTCGTTTTCGTGAGGATCTCTTCTTCCGCCTGAATGTCTTTACCGTGCAGTTGCCGCCATTGCGAGAACGGCTGGACGATCTGCCGCTTTTGGCGGATCAGTTTGTGCGCAGCTGCAGTGCCCGTATGGGCCGTGAACCGGCTCCCCGGCTTACCTCCGATGCGTTGCGTCATCTGATCTCCTACAGCTGGCCTGGCAACGTACGCGAGCTCGAGAACGTCATTGAGCGCAGTCTGGTGCTGTGCGATGGTGACCAGCTCAAAGAGTGTTGCCTGACTGCGGTTGATACGTCAGCCATAGGGCAGGCTGGTGATGACAATCTTTCCATCAAACAGGCCGAGCGTATGATGGAGATGGACCTGATCCGCAGGGCCCTGGAGCGTACGGCCGGCAACCGCACCCACGCAGCCAGACTGCTTGAGATCAGCCATCGGGCGCTACTGTACAAGCTGAAGGAGTACGGACTTGAATAACTGCTGACACGTGGTATACCTCCGCTGTGTATTCACCGGTAACTAATCGATGAATAGATGGAGGTCATCGTGCTTACAGGGACTTCTAAGTGCGTTGCAACTAGCGGTTTCACACTGTTAGAGATGCTGGTGGTGGTCGCCATCGTGGCCTGCCTGGGCGCCATTGCCACGCCGCTTGCGGCTAATTTCTACAGCGGATGCGCGCTCAAGACCGCCATGGGTGACATCTGTCTGCTGGTAAGAGAGGCCAGGGGACTGGCCCTTTCCTCCGATGGACCCCACGCCGTAACCTTCAACCCGGTAACCGGCCGGGCCTCGCTTGCGCTCTCTCGCGGTCCCGACAATCAATGGAACACTGCCGACGATCAGGTGCTCAGTTCGGTAAAGATCGTAGGCCGGGGTGGCGGTCTGCGGTTTGGATACGGCAGTTGCGGGCCGATACCCGGTCTTGCCCCCTCCGACGATGGCATCACCTTCCAGGCCAACAACTCCATGGTCTGTAATCAAGACCTCTCCAGCAACGCCGGCACGGTCTACCTGGTTGCCGGCAACGATACCGCCATGGCGCTTACTGCCAACTCCTCGGCAAATGGCTACCGACTACGCCGTTGCAGCAACGGCAGTTGGGTTCCGTTTTAGGTGTCGGTAACCCATGACGCCAGGATCTAAACGACTGTGAAAAAAATGCATGACAGTGCTGTTCTGGCGTAATCAGCTATGCAAAAAATGCATATTTACTTGTGTGGCTGTTTTTATAATGTGTAAAAACAGGTGCTTGTCTCAGCTGGCTATTGCGGCACTTTTTTTGCTTACTGTGCGAAGGTACAACCATCACCAGATGAAAAGGATAGCTCCCATGCCTCGAATACTGCTGGCTGCACTTGCGCTACTGCTGTTCGCCACCCCGGCTCTTGCCAAGATGCCGACCGAAAAAGAGGGCTGCGGCACCCAGGAGTGCAGCGCCTGCCATACCTTAAGTGTGGAAGAAGCCAACAAGCTGCTTTCCTTTGCCGGTGTCACGGTCAAGTCGGTCAAACCGGCTCCGGCCCGTGGCCTGTTTGAGGTGCTGTTCGAAAAGGCAGGCGGCGTCGGACTGGTGTTTGTCGATTTTGCCAAAAAACATCTGGTACAGGGGATGGTTATAGATCTGCAGACCAGGGAGCCGGTGGCGGCCCATGATAAAGAGCTGCCCAAACCAAAACAGTTCACCGGTGTCGATCCGGCCCAGATTCCAGTCAAGCATGCCTTCACCATCGGCAACCCCAAGGGCAGCAAAAAGCTGTACGTCTTCACCGATCCGGACTGCCCCTTCTGTCGCACCCTGCATGGCGAGCTGCTCAAGCTTGAAAAACTGATGCCTGACCTGGCCATCCATATCATGCTCTATCCGCTGCGGCAGCTGCATCCCCAGGCTTACGACAAGGCGCGGGTGGTGCTTGCCACCAAAAACCGCAAGAATCTTGATCTGGCCTTTGACGGCAAGGAATTGCCCAAACTAAAGGGGGACGCAGGCGCGGCAGCTGTGGATGCCGTCATCACATTCGCCCAGGAACAGGGGATCAACTCGACTCCAACCATCCTGCTGCCCGATGGCAAGCCGTATCAGGGGCAGCGGGATGCAAAGTCGTTACAGATAATCCTGGCCCAATAGGTGCTGTTTATGATTCAGGCATGGAGGTTAACTATGTACAGGCCGACTTATTTAATTATGGCTGTTGTGATGTTTCTTTGTATGGTGATGCAAAGCTCTGCAGAAGAACTGGTCCGCGGAAAAATTATGAAATTGGATGATACTTCTATGGTGCTCAGAATAAAAGATGGCAGGGAACGAGATGTTCGCATCAGGCCTGAGACAAAGATCATGCACAGGGCGGGAACTGGGGATCAGGCCGGACCGGCAAAGTTAACGATCAGCGCGCAAGTGGCAGCATATCTGGATGGTCGTACCGCTGTTTTGGTCGTGGTTGAGGAGGTGCCGAGATGAAAAGTATCACGCGGATTTTCACAGCGACACTTATGATGCTATGCGTTGCTTCATCGGTATGGGCTTTGTCGATTGATTCGGTAACCCCAGGCACCTCAACGTCACCAGGTGACCTGAATGTACCGGTGTCTACGAGTGTTGTTATTGATTTCGATCAGACAGTACGTTGGAATAGTATTTACAATAACGGTAGCTATCGAATCACCCTCCATGAGGATGCTACTGGGCAGGTGGTGCCTGTCACCTATTCGCCTACATCCAACGATGACAGCTATACCTTAACACCTCAGAGCAGTCTGAAATACAATACAATATACCGTGTGTTCATCAGCAGATATGTTAAAGAAAGGTGGGACAACGATACCCTTGGTTCAGATAGAAACTTTTATTTCAGAACAGAAGTAGCTAGTGATACGATCAGGCCATCGGTTACTCCGATCTATCCTGGCGCAGGTGCCACCAATGTGCCGGTTGACACTGCTATTTCAGCTCTGTTCAGTGAAGATATGGATACCGCGACAGTCGCATCGCCTGCTGTGAGTATGACTCTTTCTCCTGCGGCCGGGGCTAACACGATCACCTATGCAGATAAGGAAGCAAACCTGACCACAGGCGTAAACCTGTCACCCGGTACAACCTATACGGTAACGATCAACAATACAGTTGCCGATCTTGCCGGAAACACCATGCTGAGTAACTACTCCTGGAGCTTCAGCACGGTACCTCCTGACTCCACACCGCCGATCGTACAGGCTACGCTGCCGGTCACCGGTTCGGTGGGGGTATCGATTACGCCAACCATCCAGATAACCTTCAGTGAAGCGATGATGGCCAGCACTATCACTGCTACGAATATAACGGTGAATGGAGGCACCTGGAACGTCAGTTTTAACGGTGATCGAACAGCCACCCTTACCTTGAGTAGCGGCGCATTAACCTATGGTGCTGATTATGTGGTGACGGTTTCTACCAGCGTCAGGGCTCTTGCCGGTAACTACATGGCTGCAGCCTACCCGATGACGTTTACCACGGTTCAGAATATCACCCCCCCCAACGTCAATGAGTACTGTCAGGTGCCTCCCTTTGTGGCCGGAACCGGTGTCCAACCAAACCTGCTGTTAGTGGTGGATAACTCCGGCAGTATGGAGGAGTTTGCCTACAAGACCGCCGGCAAGGGGAACTCAACCGGAACGGGTGCCGATGGTAGTTATAATTCAGCCACCATTTACTATGGCTACTTTGATGCTACCAAAATGTATAAATATAATGCCAGTGGTTATTTTGAGGTAGACAGCACGGCTACTTACAGCACAACCAGTTTTTGGTCGGGGAACATGCTGAACTGGCTGACCATGCGCAGGGTAGATGTGGTTCGCAAGGTGCTAGTGGGTGGCAGGGTACTGCAGGGCAGCAGCACCTCACCATCGAATCCTCGTTCGACGGCTACAACCAATAATTATCTGATAGGCCTCGAGAATACCAGCCGGGACCGCTACAAGGTTTATTCCGGGGTCTACTACCGGATAGACGATGGTCCAAACCTCTACAAATGCAGTTCCAGCAGTTGTTCGTCCTATACTAATACCTATAAGGTGAAGGTGTTGATCGGTACCCAGCCACCGACAGACGGCCTAGTTACACAATACGCTGATGAGTTGCGGATCGGCGCAATGTTTTTTAATACAGACGGCACCTTGTACGAAGATGGTAACTATGGTGACAAGGATGGCGGCTATATCGCGTCAGCAATGGGGGCGTCAGCGGCAACCATCACTTATCAGATTGAGACCAGGAACCCCTCATCGTGGACACCGCTGGCGGAGACGCTCTATGAGTCGGTTCGTTATTTTCAGAAGACAGATAGTGCCTATAATGGAACCACCTACAGCACAGATCCGATCACCCATACCTGCCAACGTAACTTTGTCATGGTGGTAACTGACGGTGAATCAACCAAGGACCGAAATATTCCTAATAGTAACTGGAGTGGTGAGGTAACCAAGGTCACCGATAGTTACGGTTTTAATGTCAAGACCTGGATGGACAGTATCGGCACAAATGAGGGGGCTACCAGCAGATACGCGACAAGTGCCAACGGTTCTGAGGGGACCTACTATCTGCCGGGAGTTTCGTACTATGCGCACAATACGGATCTTCGTTCTGCCACGGTGGGTAACGGTGCTATCGCCGGCAAACAAAATTTGACCATTTACACGGTGTTTGCCTTTGACGACTCGGCGGTTGGACGTGATCTGCTCAAGCAGGCAGCCAAATATGGTGGCTATGAAGATCTAGATGCTGATGGTAAGCCTTATACAGATTCCAGCTGCGGCACTACGACACCAAACGCCAAATGCGTCGAATGGGATAAAAACGGCGATGGCATTCCGGATACCTACTTTGAGGCGCAACAAGGCCAGCAACTGGTTGCTGCTCTTGGTCAGGCCTTTAACGACATACTGACACGGGTATCTTCAGGTACGGCTGCCTCTATTCTTAACAACAGCGAGGGTAGTGGCGCGAGTCTGTTACAAGCTGTTTTCTATCCCAAAAAGGCTTTTGACAGCGGGACAGAGGTTTCGTGGGTCGGTGAGCTGCAAAACCTCTGGTACTACTTGGACCCGTACTTGCAGTTGAGCTCTATTAGGGTTGACACCGTTGCGGATAACAAGTTGAACCTGCTTCAGGATAATATTGCTCAGTTCTACTTTGATGGCAACCAGACCCTTGTGCGCCTCCTGAGGGATAATACAGGGAGAGGGACTTCGCTCACGGATCTCGGTTCGTTCAGTCCGGATGATACTACAAATGTCAGAAGTCTCTGGCGTGCCGGCCGTCAGTTATGGGCACGTGATCTTGCAACCGATAACCGTACCATTTATACACGTACCGGCGACGCTACGCTTGATACAATAAATGGATTTGCACCGTTCACTACGGCATTAAAAACCAGCACAACAATTCAGAGCTACCTGCAGGCTGCCAATGCAACCGAGGCGGAAAAATTGGTTTCGTACATCCGTGGCACCGACCAGAGCGGCTTCCGTTCGAGGGCTGCCACTATTGCAGGGGCGAACGGCACCTGGCGTCTGGGCGATATTGTCAGCTCGACCCCCAAAATCCAGGGAAACGTCGGCCTGAATGCGTATCATCAAGCCACCCCTACCGGCTATAATGACACTTCCTACGAGAAGTTTACTAACTCTAATGACTATAAAAATCGTGGTATGGCCTATGTGGGAGCGAATGACGGCATGCTGCATGCCTTCAGGATGGGGGTTCTAAAGGAACTCACAGATCCTTGTCGTAATCTGGAGTCCGACTCTACCTCGTCAACTTGTTTTGCTGATAAAGCCAAAATTAACGATTACACCGTCAACACAAATGGTACCAGTACGAATACAAGGGCAAACGCTGCTGATCAGATCGGAAAAGAGGAATGGGCATTTATTCCCAGGCAGATAATGCCGTATCTGAAGTATTTTGCCGCTGCTGATTATCCTCATCTTTTTTATGTTGATGGCTCACCAATGATTGTAGATGTTGCGGTTAATAAACCATCGTCTGCAAGCTATGTAGCAACTGCTTATCCGAGTTGTTCAACCAGCTACTGGGAATGTCCCAAACAGACCAGGTATAGCGGTGACTTGACAGCCATCACTACAGATGACACAAAAAACATAGATTATGCAAACACCAGTTGGCGTACCATTTTGATTGGCAGTACCGGACTTGGTGGGGCGAGTCGTAACAGAACCTCAGCCTGTGCAACGAGTACCGGCACAAACTGTGTTAAGACTCCGGTGGCTGATGTTGGTTATTCCAGTTATTTTGCATTGGATATTACAAACCCAGTAGCCCCTAAATATCTCTGGGAATTTAGTGGAGACAAGGACGAATCTGCCACAGCGACAAATGGTAATTTAGGTTTTGCTACCACCGGTCCGGTAATTGTTCGGGCAGGCTCAAAAGACAAGAATGGCCGCTGGTTTGCAGTGTTCGCATCAGGGCCAACCGGCCCTATTGATGCAGCAAACAAGCAGTTTATCGGTAAATCTGATCAGCCGTTGCGTTTGTTTATTGTTGATATTGCAACGGGTGCGCTAGTGAAGACAATCAATACCGGAATTCAAAATGCATTTGCCGGATCTGTCTATAATGCAGCCATTGATAATGATCGGGCATATTCTTCAAAAGATGGTTTTTACCAGGATGATGTCATATATATCGGTTACGTGCAGAAAAATGGAACAACTGATGTTTGGAATGTCGGCGGTGTTATCAGGCTGGTAACCAATGAGAGTATTAACCCTAACGATGCTACCAAGCCTTGGACGTGGAGCACGGTAATTAATGGTGTAGGCCCAGTAACATCTGCAGTTGCCAAACTCCAGGACCGCAGTAACGGCAAGCAATGGCTTTACTTTGGGACGGGACGTTACTTTTACAAGACAGCAACAGGTATAGACGATGCAAGTATTGGCCGTCGCCTGTACGGTATTCAAGAACCTTGCTATAGCGCCTCAGGTCAAAAAATTGATCCGGGCTGTACGACTGCTGTTACCACAGCACAGCTGACTAATCAGACAGATTCACCGGTGGCCGTGCTTCCCGCTGGCAGCAAAGGATGGTTTGTTAATCTAGATAACCTGGCAGATGGTTTTTCAGCTGAGCGTGTAATCACCGACCCTGTAGCATCGCCGAGTGGCGTGGTTTTCTTTACTACATTCAGGCCGACCGATGATGTGTGCGGATATGGCGGTAACTCGTATATCTGGGCTGTGGGTTATAGTTCCGGCGCGGCACCTCCAACCAATGCCATGCAGGGCAAGCTGATGGTGCAGGTTTCAACCGGTGCCTTTGCCGAGGTGTCAATGGCTGATGGTTTTACGGCCAAGGGTAATCGTCGGTCAACTGATGCAATACAGGGGGTGCCACCCAAGGCCCAGGGGCTGTCATTGCTGACCAACCCAAAACCGATTAAAAAGATTCTCCAGGTTCAGGAAAAATAGCGGTTGCTACAGGGTGCCCGCTTGTGGAAGCACCCTGTGGATAATAACGGCGGGGGGGATATGAAATCAAACAAGGGTTTTTCGTTGACAGAACTGATTGTTATAGTGGCAATTATCGCTACTTTGGGGACGATTGCAACGTTGAACTTCAGTCAGTGGCAACGAAAATATGCGATTGAAGCTCAGACAAAAGAGATGCTGGCTGATCTGAGTAATGTGCGGATGCAGGCCATCCAAACTAAACGTGAACATCGTGTCTTTTTGAACCCACAAGCCTACACCACCGTGCGCTATGAAGATACCGAGGCCGAGGCGGTAAGAATCGAGCCAACTGACGGTGCATCGGGTGGGGTGGTGGTGTCCTCTATGGGGCAGACCATTGTCGACCGCCAGTTCCGCAGAACATTGCGATTCGGAATTCAGCAGTATACCGCAGGTGTTTTAGCTGCATTTAGCGATACACCAATCATTATAAACAGCCGCGGCTACGTAACAACTCCGGTAACCATTGCCGTTGCTTTTAATAATGGTAGTAGCCCGGCATATGACTGTCTGGTGATTACTGATGCGCGGATCAACATCGGGAGGATCAACACCAATGACAACACCTGTCAGTTGCAGTAAAACTGGATTCACGTTGATTGAGGTGCTGGTAGCGGTGGTTATACTCACCGTTGGCCTGCTTGGTTTAATGCAGACCGTCAACTACGCGCTTAACCACAATCTCACCGCCCAGTTGCGCCAGGAAGCCACCTTGGTGGCCGATCAGGTCATGTCTGAGGAGAAGGCCAAGCCCTATGATGAGATAACAGCCCCCGCTTTTGATGCATTGATAACTGACTTTGATGTGCTGCCTACCGAGGTTACTAATTCAACCGTAAATAGATTGGTTAACGGTGCAAACAGGACCTTTACAGTTGTGGAAACCGTCAGAAGCCCGACGCCGCAGTCAAAGAATATCGAAATAACCGTCAGCTGGGTTCACAAGCAGATTACGTATACCCATGCAGTCGCTTCTTTAATAACTAATAGAAACCAGTAGATGAGAACGGGGGCGCTCATCATGCAACATGGTAAAAAGGGATTTACGCTGGTTGAGATGATCATCGTCATGTTGATCTTCATGTTAGTCATCATGGCCGCATCCAGTTCATTCAATGTGCTCTTGACTCAAATGGCAAAGCTGACCAAGTCGGAGGAAAGCAACATTGAAGGGGTGGTTGGCCTGGAGATGCTGCGCCATGACCTGCAGCAGACCGGCTTTGGTCTGCCGGATGCTTATTTGGAAGCGGCACCGCCAACTTATGGTGAGGCTTCCATAGATCCAGCCGACGACTACAATGATGCACCCAACGGTTTGCCTCGGGCCGTGGTAGCTGGGAATGATCTGCTGGCAGGTGTAGAGGTTGAAGACACGGTTGATGGTGTTGGTGTTACCTATGCCCTTTTAACCGGCAGCGATTACCTCGCCCTCAAGGGGGTCACGCTGGGGATGGACGAAACCGCCCAAAAGTGGACCTACCTGCCGTTTGAAAGTGGCATTACCGGCCTGAAAAAACCCCGTATATGGGGTGAGGCCCATCTAAATTTAGTAAAAGACGATGACCGGGTGGTTGTGATTAAGAAAAAGGCTGTTAAAAATCAAATCGTCAACCAAATGATTTATGACACAGCAGATGCTGTAAACTACTGGACTACGTTTGATCCAGACGGTTTACCGGCTGCGTTTTCACCCACTCTGCCGGAAGAGGTACTCTATGTCTATGGTATACGAGGTAATGCTGATTTAAGTATGCCGTTCAACCGCTCCGATTATTTTGTGGCCAACCCCGATGCCGCCGATCGAAGGCCTAATTACTGCGCACCCGGTACCGGTATCCTGTACAAAGCGCGGGTAGCCCATGATGAAATAGCCACTACCGGCTATGCTAGCGGGGCACTGCAGCCGATGCCGCTGCTGGATTGCGTGGCTGATATGCAAGTAGTGTTCGGTTGGGATTTAACTGATACTGGTGGGCAGCCCATGCAGGACGGACAGATAGATACCTATTCAAATGCTGATGGAAGTACTGTCTCTGGTACAGCTGCAATAGCGACTGTGCAGTCAGCGATGGCAGATGCTGAGCAGCTGCGTAATACTCTTAAAATGATAAAAATTTACCTATTGGCTCAAAACGGGCGTCGTGATCAAAATTATCAAAGTCCTACAGCCACAATCGTTGTTGGAAATCCAACCACAGACGGAGTAAGTAAAAATTATCCGTTAACAGCGGCCCAACGCGGCTATCGCTGGAAGGTCTATCAGTTGGTGGTGCGGCCTAAAAACCTGATGAGCAACCAATAGGACAATGGTGCTAATATGAAGATATTTATGAAAAACCGTCAGGGCATCGCCTTGGTGACATCATTGATGCTGACCTTGATCTCATTGACTATTGTCATGGCAGTCCTGTACATGATCACCCAGAGTGTGCAACAATCAGGCATGGTGAAACGTTATAAGACCGCCCTGGAGGCATCCTATGGAGGCACCGATATCATTATGCAGGAGTTTATACCGGAAATCTTGAAGAACGCAGAATCTACCACCTTGTTTGCCGACTTGGAGGATAAATATTCGTTGATTAACCTTGCCGTAAACCCTGACGCTGATATGCAATCGTGCTTTCAACGTAAATTAACCTTGCAGGTGTCCGAATGGCAGGATGACAAATGTGTTCCAGCAAACTTGTCGGTGAATCCAAAGGAACTTCCTGACCTTCAGTTCAGTATGCAGGCGATGAATGGAGCCCCCTATACCGTGTATGCCAAGATCGTCGATACCCTCAGAGGGAATACGGATACCAGTGGACTACAGCTCGAAGGTGGCGGTGTGGCGGAAAGCTTGTCGTTTATAACACCCCAGCACCTGCCTTATGTTTACAGGCTTGAGATCCAGGCTGAAAGATCCACCAACGCGGTTGAGCAGGGGAATATTTCGGTTTTGTACGCCTACTAACAGCCAGCTTGTACACTATATATATAGTGCAAGAGATAAGCTGATACCACATAATTTGGTATCAGCTTTTTTTAGTTACATATAATTACATAAAATTTCTTGACAATGTTCTTAATTGAGATAAATAGAGGATCACTTGCGAAAGTTTCAGGAAGAGCCCATGAAAATGCAAAACAAAGTAAAGGTGCTGCGCGAGAAAAAGCTGATGAGCAAGTCTGAGCTTGCCCGTAAGGCAGGGGTGTCGGTCGTTACCATTGACAGGGTTGAGCGGGGTGAGATCTGCCGTCTGGAAACGATGCGTAAGATCATTCTGGCGCTTGGCTACACGCTGGAAGACCGGCACAAGGTCTTTCAAGAACAGGGGTGACAGGTACGAGCCATGTTTGGATTGTTTAAGAAAAATAAGGATCTCGTGGGGATTGACATCGGCTCCAGTTCGGTGAAGCTGGTGCAGCTCTGGCAAAACAAGGACGGCTATCATCTGCTGAATGTAGGTGTTGCGCCGTTACCTCCTGAAGCCATAGTTGACAACAGTCTGATGGATTCCGCTGCTGTGGTGGATGCCGTCAAAAATCTTGTTGCCAGCATGGGTATCAAGACCAAGGATGCGGTCTGCTCCATATCAGGCAATGCAGTGATCATCCGCAAGATTCTGGTGCCGACCATGACCAGTGAGGAGTTGGAAGATCAGATTGCTTGGGAGGCGGAACAGTACATCCCGTTTGATATTAAGGATGTGCACCTTGATTTTCAGGTGCTTGGTCCCGACGTCATTGATCCTGGCAAGATGCAGGTGCTGCTGGTGGCAAGCAAGAAAGATATCATCCAGGATTATTCTGCGGTATTTGCCGATGCAGGGCTTAATCTCGCGGTGATGGATGTTGACGGGTTTGCCCTGCAGAATGCGTGGGAGATCAACAATACCGATTTTTCAGGTCGGGTACTGGCGCTGGTCAATGTTGGCGCGAGCGTGATCAACATCAACATCGTTAAAGATGATACCTCGCTGTTTACCCGTGATGTTCAAACGGGCGGCAATCTCTATACCGAGGAGATTCAGAAGCAGTTAGGGGTCAGTGCTGAAGAGGCAGAGTCGATGAAGATCCTGTCTGCTGAGCTGATGAAGCAACCGCTACGAGATGTCATGTCGCGGGTAAATGATACTGTAGCGCAGGAAATTCGACGCTCCATAGATTTTTACAACTCTACTGCTGCAAATGAAGATCGCATCGTTGGTGTCTGTTTAACGGGCGGTGGGTCAAAAATCAGTGGCTTGCGGGAGACCGTGCAGGAACGGTTGGGGATGGAGGTCACGCTGCTCAACCCGTTTGCTGCAATAAAATATAACGAGAAGGATATCGATCCGGAGTACCTACAGGAGATTGCCCCACTGATGGCGGTGTGCGTGGGGCTGGCCATACGGAGGGTCGGGGATAAATGATCAGGATAAACTTACTCCCGGTTCGCGCTGCCAAGAAAAAAGAAACAGCCATGCAGCAGCTGGTATTGGCAGGCGCCAGTTTTGCGCTGGTCTTGGTGATAGTGCTGATTTTGTTTTTTGTAAAGCTGGGGCAGATTTCCGGCACAAAGAATGACATAACCGCAGCCAATGCCAAGATCGCTGAGCTGAAATCTAAAATCGGCAAGCTCGACGAGCTCAAGAAGCTCAAAGATGAAGTCAAGAAAAAGCTGGATGTGCTGGCTGAGCTTCGCAAGAAGAAGTCGGGACCTGCCCAGCGCCTGGCTACATTGAGTGATGCCACCCCAGACCAGCTTTGGCTTGAATCCTACAAGGAGTCCGGTGATACTATTAAGCTCGCCGGTTTGGCGATGAACGAAGAGCTGATTGCTCAGTTCATCAGAGCCCTTGAGGCATCAACCGATTACGAGCGGGTTGATCTGGTGGTCTCAGAACAGAAGGATCTTGGCGGAACCAAGCTGAAGCGTTTTGAGTTGAATTCTCAGCTGGAGCGTGTCAAGCCTGTTGATGCTGCAGAAGACGATGCAGTTAAGCCTGCAGGAAAAAAATAGTTAACCACAGAAAAGGGTTCACCTATGGATCCAAACATCGAGAAAATACTAAAACTACCGAACAAGCAGAAGATCGGCATCCTCGTGCTCATACTCTGTCTTGAGGCGGCGGCACTGGTCTATTTCTTGTATCTGCCTCGCCACAAAGAACTTAACACGTTGCGTACTCAGCTGACCAAGCTGCAGGCTGAGGTGGATGAGAAGACGCGGATCGCCAATAATCTGCCTAAGCTGAAAAAAGAATATGATGATCTGACGGCAGAGTTGGAGCGGGCCCTGACCGAGTTGCCTAACTCCAAGGAGATACCGTCGTTGCTTACCAGTATCACCTCGCTGGGTAAGAATGCCGGCCTCGACTTTTTAACCTTTAAGCCCAAGCCTGAAGTTGCCAAGGATTTTTACGCCGAGGTGCCGGTTGATATCGTGGTGTACGGTTCCTACTTCAGCGTGGCCAATTTTTATGCTGCCGTGGCCAACCTGCCCCGAATTGTCAACATCACCAATGTCGATTTTGCCGAGGTGAAGAATGCCAACAATCGGATGATGACCAAGGTAAACTGCCTGGCCACAACCTTCCGGTTCCTCGACAAGAAAGAGATCAAGGATGACAAGAAAACTCCTAAAAAGAAAAAATAGTGTCCTGGTTATCCTGTGTGTGGCAGCATTGGCGCTGAGCATTGCGGGCTGTGATAAGCTCAAAAAAGCCCCGCCACCGGCCAAGCAACCGGCAAAGCCAGTCGGCGTTGCACCGCTGAAGCCAGCAGCGCTGGTGCAGCAACCGCTGAGCTCAGTGAAACTGCCTCCGGCACAAACAAATCAGTTTGATTTCAGCGCCAAAAAAGACCCGTTTAAGCCATATATCGTGGTTGATAAGGCTGCTGCTGGTAAAAAGCAGGCAAGTAAAGATGCGTTGCCGATACATAGTTTTGATGTGTCGCAATTCCGGCTGGTTGGTGTTGTTGCTGACCCCAAAGGCAATAAGGCGATGGTGGTCGATCCACAAGGTAAGGCCTATGTGCTGCGGCTGGGGATGACCATAGGAAAAAATGAAGGCAAGATCACCCAGATAACAACCTCTGGCGTTGATGTGATTGAGCAGTTTCGTGATGATAATAATAAAGTGCGTAAAGAGACGATACGAATTCCCTTGCTGAGGAAACCGTAAGGAGCGTCCCCGATGACATTGATCAAGAGATTACAATCGCTACTGGCAGTGCTGATGGTTGCCATGTTTACTGCAGTGCTGGCTGTTGGTACCGCTGAAGCGGCAGTGCAGCAGGACAAAGCTGCAGTCAAGGCACAGGCAACTATCCAGGCAGTACAGGTGGTTGGTGATGATACCGCAGCAGAGCTGCTGATCAGCACCTCTGCGCCAGTTACCTACACCAGCTACAAAACGACGTCACCTGCCCGGCTTGTTGTCGATTTCGCACAGGTGATGCCAGCTGATGGCTTGCCTGCCGAAGTTGCCGGTAAGGCAGCCATCAGAGCGGTTGTAATCAAACGTTTTGATACCGATGCGGGTGTTCTGACCAGGATGGAGATTCACCTTTCGCAGGATCTCGAACCGGTTGTGAGTCCGTTGGCTGGCAAACAGAATGTATTACAGGTAACCTTCCCCGGTTTCAAGCCGGTTGCCGTGACCACTGCACCCACTGTTGTGTCGCAGATCGCCCCTGTTGAGCCCGTCGCGTCTACTGCTCCAGCAGCACTCGCTGTACCAGCTGAATCAATCGTGACCGGTATTACCAGCGCGGGTGATACGATACTGATCAATGTCACAGGCCCGATTCCTGATTTTAAAACCTTCCGCCTCAATAAGCCTGAGCGGGTTGTTGTTGATCTGTTGGGTGTCAGGTCTGCCCCGGCGCTGAAAATGGTTACCGTGAATGCAGCCGGAATTTCAACCGCCCGTGTAGGTACCTATAGTGACAAGACACGTATCGTGCTCGATGCAATCATAGGTGGTTTGCCTGATGCCGAAGTCGTTAAAAACAGTGCTGGTGTATCAGTAAGTTTTGCAGCAGCTGCTAAAACGGTTGCTGCTAATCCAGCAGATGTTACCAGCGTACAAACCGTGAGCAAGGATAATTCTGCCTCGGCGCTTGCCGCTGAGATTGAATCAATAGATTTTCAGGCTTTTGAAAAGCTTTCCCGTGTTTCTGTGAAGGTAAAGGGCAGTTTCACGGTTGGACAACCTGCCAAAGCAGAAGGTTTCGTCTCATTCAGGGTTACTAATGCACTGCTGCCCAAACATCTGCAGCGTTCATACGAGGCTCGCGAGTTTACATCACCGGTGTTGCGTGTAACGCCGATTCAGGTACGCACCACAAAGGGTGAGGACACCGTTATCCGGGTTGCCATGCGCATGGATGCCAGCTATAGCCTGCGTAAAGAGGCAGACATGGTCTACCTTGAGTTTACGCATCCAGCCGATATGACGACAGTAGATGAAGCTCGTTCTGCTAAGGCAGCTGCTGCGCCGCAGGCAGCACCTGCAGAGGTCGCCGTCGAGCAACAGCTGGTGCAGACTACATCTGCCAACGGAAAGCGTTCCTACGTCGGTCGCAAGGTTACGCTAGAGTTTGCCGATGCAGAAGTGCGCAAGATCTTCCAACTGCTTTCCGAGGTCAGTAACAAAAACTTCGTACTGGGAGACGAGGTCACCGGCGCCATCAGCCTCAAGCTGGTAAACGTGCCATGGGACCAGGCACTGGACATCATCCTGGATACCAAAGGGCTTGATAAGCGCGAGGAAGGCAACATCATCCTGATTCGCGGCAAGGGTAAGTTTAAGTCTTTATTAGATGAAGAACAGGAGATTCGCAAGGCAGCCTTGAAGAGTGAGCCGCTTGAGACCAAGATGTTCGATGTCAACTATGCAGAGCTGGCGGGCATTGTGACTCAGTTCACCGCTCTTAAGACAGAGCGAGGGGTAATTACCTCGGATGCGCGCACCAATAAGGTAATCGTCAAGGATGTAAAAACCGCCCTTGATGATATGGAGATGCTGCTGAAAAACCTCGACTTGCCGGAAAAACAGGTGATGATTGAGGCGCGGATCATCGAGGCCTCCACCAGCTTTACCAAGTCGCTGGGCATCCACTGGGGGCTTTATACCGATCCGAACATCGGCGGTGGGCTTGGCATCAATAATCTGCAGACCTCGTTCGGTGGTCTCACCAGCACTGATCCAATGACGGATGACGGGTTTACCCAGGTGCCTGGTGCGTTCACCGACATCGCCTTTGGTACCATCGGTGCCAATGTCAAGCTGAACATGCGCCTGAATGCCGCAGCCACTGCCGGACTGGTCAAAATTATCTCGACACCGAAAGTTGCCACGCTGAACCACAAGACGGCCAAGATCACCCAGGGGCAGCAGATCCCCTATACCTCTGCTACCTCGGACAAGATTGAAACCAAGTTTGTTGAGGCAGCGCTTTCCCTGGAGGTTACGCCGCATATCAATGCCAACGGCACCATTGTCCTGAAGATTGATGCCAAAAACGATGCACCTGACCGTCAGACCTCGGTTGGTACGCCGCCAATCAACAAGAAACAGGCAACTACTGAAATGTTGCTGCGTGATGGTGAAACAACCGTTATTGGCGGTATCTATGTCGACCGTGACACCGAAGGGGCTGATGGCGCGCCCTGGCTGATGGACATCCCATTCATTGGGCATCTGTTCAAGTCTACCAATACGGAAAAGTCGAAAAGCGAGCTGTTGATCTTCATCACACCTCGTATCCTCAATATGATCTGACCGTAGCCGTCGGCTGTTAACCAAAGGGTCCCCTCTGTCTCCGGGGACCCTTTTTTGCTTCAGCTTGTTAACCATCGCGGCATGTCTGGTTGACAAGCCGTGACGGGGTATGCTAGCTAAAAGACATGCAAAAAAATCTCCAGACGCTACTCAATACTTGTGCAGACGGCATTCAGGTAAGTGAGGAACAGGCACTTGCTTACAGTACACTGCAACCTGATGACCTACCGACGTTGTTTGCCGTGGCTTCAAAGGTTAGAGAACGGGCATTTAAAACCAATGTCTCGCTCTGTTCCATTGTGAATGCCAAGTCTGGAATGTGTCCTGAAGACTGCTCGTTTTGCGCACAATCGGCACATCATGGAACCTCAGTTGCGCAGTACCCCTTGCTGGATGAGCAGACATTGCTGGCCGGTGCTCGGACAGCCGCTGCCGCTGGCTCCAGTTGCTACGGTATTGTAACCAGTGGCAGCGGCATACGCAGTGGCGCGGAGTTGGACCGTATCTGCCGTGTCGTCAGGCAGATACGATCTGAAGGCCTGATTGCGCCTGGTGCATCGCTCGGTACGCTTGATGAATCAACTGTTCAGGCCTTGAAGGATGCTGGACTGGTGACCTACCACCATAATCTTGAAACTAGCCGCAGTTTTTTTCCCCAGATATGCACTACCCACGACTATGAGGACGATGTTGCCACGGTGCGTCTGGCCAAGCAGGCAGGGCTACGTGTCTGCTCCGGTGGCTTGTTCGGTTTGGGCGAAAACATGGCTCAGCGGGTAGAGCTGGCGTTGACCCTGCGTGAGCTCAACGTGGATTCAGTGCCAATCAATTTTTTGGACCCGGTCGAGGGGACGCCTTTGGCCGGCAGTAAAAATCTGTCTCCGCTGGAATGCCTGCACACCATCGCCTTATTCCGTCTGATACTGCCGCAGGCACATATTACTATTTGTGGAGGGCGTGAAACGAACCTGCGTGATCTGCAGTCTTGGGTGTTTATGGCAGGAGCCAGCGGGATTATGACCGGAAATTATCTTACTAAAGAAGGGCGTCAACCCCGTGATGATCGGCAAATGATAGCCGACCTGGGATTGCAGCTAACAGAGGGGCTTGTGCGATGAGTAGAGGGCTGTTTGTAACCGGGACCGACACTGGCGTTGGTAAAACGATCGTTACCGCCACCCTAGCCAGAATCTTGAGGCTGCGGGGTGTCAATGTGGGCGTGATGAAACCGGTCACCTCCGGCTGCGTCGAGCGTAACGGAGAGTTGATCTCCGAAGATGCTGAGCTATTGGCCTGGGCGGCAGGCATCGAGTGCGACGACGATGTAGCACCCTATCGGCTGCGTGAACCGCTGGCGCCAGTAGAGGCGGCGCAGCTTGAGGGAGTGAAGATCGATTTCGCTCGGATCGCTGCGTGCTACCAGCGGCTGTCAGCTCGGCACGATTTTGTACTGGTGGAAGGGGCCGGAGGTTTGATGGTGCCGCTCAACGGTGGTTTGCTGATCGCTGACCTGGTTACCCACCTCAAGCTGCCGTTGGCGGTGGTGGCCCGTCCTAACCTGGGGACCATCAACCACAGCGTGTTGACCTGCTTTGCAGCAGGACAGATGGGTATTGAGGTCAAAGGGGTGATTGTCAACCGTTTCCCTGCCATGCCTGGACTGGCTGAAAAAGGTGCTCCCCATCAGATCGGATCATTGTGCGGTGCGCCGATTCTTGGCATCTGGAACGATCTGCCCGGCACACCGGAGCAGGTTGTAGAAACGTTGGCTGCCGAGTTCAACAATGATCCCAAGTCGGATATCATCCTGCGGGTCTTGGGAGGCGTTGAGGACAGCACGTGCAACACAGGTTCATCGGCTAGTAGCTGCTCAGGCAGTTGCACTGGTTGCGGAGCCTAGAGCGGTGCCTCCAAACCTGACCACCGAGCAGCTGAAAGACTGGGACAAGCGTTACGTCTGGCATCCCTTTACCCAGATGCGTGATTGGCAGGCTGAAGACACGCCGGTGATTGTGGCCGGTGAAGGCAGCTGGCTGATCGACTCAGACGGCAAGCGCTATCTGGATGGCGTGGCCTCCATGTGGACCAACGTACATGGTCATTGTCATCCCGAACTGAACCGGGCGCTGGCGGAACAGGCCGCGAAAATAGAGCACGCAACACTGCTTGGCCTGTCCGGTGAACAGTCAATCCTGCTGGCAAAGCGTCTGGTGGAGATCGCGCCTACCGGCCTGACCCGCGTTTTTTATTCAGACAATGGCTCCACCGCCGTCGAGGTGGGCTTAAAGATGGCCTATCAGTACCAGTGCCACCAGGGGCATCCCCGACGCAGCCGTTTCATCCGCCTGCAGCATGCCTACCACGGCGATACCATCGGCTCGATGAGTGTGGGCGGCATCCCAATTTATCACGCCACCTTCAGTCCCCTGTTGTTTGAGACCATCGAGGCGCCGGCTCCTTACTGTTATCGCTGCCCGTTGGGCAAACAGGATGCCACTAAATGCGGGCTGGCCTGCCTGGCTGAGTTGGAGCGTCTGATTGCCCAGCATGCTGACGAACTGGCCGGGGTGGTGCTTGAGCCGTTATTGCAGGGTGCCGGTGGTATGATCGTGCATCCTGTGGGCTACCTGAAAGGGGTGCGGGAGCTCTGCGACCGCTACGACGTGCTGCTGATCACCGATGAGGTGGCCACCGGCTTCGGCCGCACCGGCCGGATGTTTGCCTGCGAGCATGAAGGGGTCGCGCCGGACATCATGGCCATCTCCAAGGGACTGAGTGCCGGTTACCTGCCGCTGGCGGCCACCCTGGCCTGCGAGCGGATATATGCTGCGTTCCTCGGTAATTATGCCGAGCTGAAGACCTTTTTTCACGGTCATACCTTTACCGGCAACCCGTTGGCCTGTGCCGTTGCGCTGAAGAGTCTTGATCTGTTCGAGCGGGACCAGCTGCTGGCGGCGTTGCAACCGAAGATTGAACAACTCTCGGCCTGGTTGCAACGGTTGGCAAAGCATCCTCAGGTAGGTGATCTGCGACAGTGCGGTCTTGCGGCCGGCATTGAGCTGGTGGCTGACAAGGCAACCAAAGAACCGTATCCGTGGGAAGAAAAGCGGGGGATCAAGGTCTGCATGGCGGCCCGCAGGCGTGGGGTGTTTTCACGCCCTCTGGGCAACACGGTGGTGGTCTTCCCGCCGCTGGCAATCACGGCGGATGAACTGGATTTCCTGATGGAGACCCTGCTGCAGTCGATTGACGAGGTCACTGGCGACTAGGTGGCCGGATGAACTCTGCTCAGGGTTCTGCTGACGGTCTGCCTTGATGATCTGCATCGGCCTCAGGCTGCTGTGCTTCGTCGACCTCGGCAGCAGCCCGCTCTGCCTCCTGTGCAGCCGCCTGTTCTGCCAGCCGCCGCTGCTGGTCGTCCAGATAGGCCCGCTCTACTTCATCAGCATGTACGCTCAACTCGCTGAGCGCCACCTGCCGCAGACCTCCCTCAGCACTATTTTCTATCAGCGATAGCGGACCTTCCAGCTGGGCTGTAAACTCCTCGACGCTGCCGCCCACCTGCACCGTTACCCCTTCATACAGCCTGTTTCTGACGTTTACCTTCGGATTGGCGTTGGGCGGTCGGCGCTTGCGCACCTCAACAATCGAACTGGTCAATCGTTGTTTTTCGGTCGTCAGGCGATTGAGCTCATCCATCTCCTTGGCCTGACTGATTGACTCATGCAGTACCTCAAGTTGAGCAAACAGCTCCTGCAGACGTTCCAGATCGTGGTAGTCGGTGCCGGCGTGCAGCTTGGTCTTAACGCCGGAAGGGGCGCCTGTCTTTTTGACGTCGATTCCTTCCAGGGCGATGCAGGAGCCGCCTGTCAGCATGCCGGCGTACACGGCGCCACGGGTCCGAACGTTACTGTTGATCAGTTCTATGTTGATCTGCAGTGTGCCTGAACATTCGATGGCAGACTCGTGGATGAAGTTGGCGGTGATGTTGCCGCCGCACAGGATACTGCCTTTGCCCTGGCCATCCATGCCGCAGAACTCGATATTTCCGGGAGAGATCAGGCGACAGTTGCCCACGTTGCCGGTAATCTTCAATCCCTTGCTGGCGTTGATTTGAAAGCCGTCCAGCACATCACCGCGGACCTCGACAAAACCGTTGAAGCGGATGTTACCCACCGAGAAATCCACGTCCCCGTCCACAACGTACTCTTCCAGCACATGAATCGTATCGCCGTCCAGCTTTACCCGGCCGTGGATCTCGGCAATCAACAGACTATCGTCGTCACCAGCGATGCGGACGTTTTTGCCGAGCTTGAGCTGTAATGGCTTGCCTGGGGGAGGAGGGACCAGCTTGCCGCGTACGGTCTTGCCGGCGGTGCCGTTGCTGGGGGGGATAATGCGGCCGATCTCCTGATCGGCATCAACATTGATGAATTGTTGTACAGAGCGGAAGTCTATGGCGCCGTCTGCATCGTCCGTAACTTTGTCATTGTCAGGCGGAGGAGGCTCCAGGGGACAGAACGTGTACTCAAGTCTGCCGTCTTCGCCCGGCAGCGGGGGCTGCCCCGCAGCCACCCGGTAGGTTGCCGAGCGTCCCGGCAGGGCCTGCACCAGCAGTTGTGCGACCGCGTCATCTGAAACGCCGATAGAGATGCCGTCAGTTGCCAGAAAGGCCATGATCTGATCAGAGCTGGGCGGTGTGCCCCCCTGGTGCACATCCAGGTGGGCGATACACTCCATCTCGTCACTCGACAGATTAAAGATGAGTTGGTAGCTGTTTGGCTGGGCGTGATAGAAGCGCTGTCCATCCTGTTTCGCATCACTGCTTGCGGTGGTTGATGTTGGCTCCATAAACCCTCCTGATGCGGTTTTAAGCACTATACCAGCGTTTGATGCAGATTGCCACCACGGAACTCATGAAAATATTGCGTCCAGATTGCGTGCTGTGACATAGTACGTCCCACACGAGGAGCGTACAATGGACGATCAGTTCAGGGTGCTGGTGATTGACGACGACGACCCCGGCCGCGAGGTGATGGAGCTGCTGCTGCGCAGGGCCGGTTTTGCCGCACAATCGGTGAGCAATGGCGCCGATGGTGTGGCCGTAGTTCAGGAAGGGGCCACTGATCTGGTACTGGTCGATCTCTTTTTGCCTGACAAAAGCGGTATAGAGATCCTGAAAGAAATCCGTCAGGTTGCCCCGGAAATTGAAGTGGTGGTGATCACCGGTCACGCCTCGGCCCAAACCGCCGTTGCAGCTATGAAGGAAGGGGCCTTTGACTACATCACCAAACCGGTCAATTTTGATGAGCTGAAGATCGTCATCGCAAAGATTCGTGAACAGCAGCGGCTGCGGTCTGAAAACGTCTATCTGAAAAAACAGCTGCTGGAACGGTTCCAGTTCAGCAACATCATCGGCGGCTCCACCGCTATGCAGCGGGTGTTCGAGCGGATGCAGCGGATCGTCAAGACCGATTCTACGGTGTTGATCTTTGGTGAATCCGGCACTGGCAAAGAGCTGGTGGCCCGCGCCCTGCATCACAACAGCCGTAGAAAATCACACGCCTTTGTGGCGGTCAATTGCGGCGCCATCCCTGAAACCCTGCTGGAGAGCGAGCTGTTCGGGCATGTGCGTGGGGCCTTTACCGGAGCGGTACGGGACAAAATCGGCAAGTTTGAGGCAGCCCACCACGGCACCCTGTTTCTGGATGAGATCGGTACCATGCCGATGCATCTGCAGTCCAAGCTGCTGCGGGTGCTGCAGGAGCAAGAGGTAGAGCGGATCGGCTCCACCAAGACGATCAAGCTCGATGTGCGGGTGATATCGGCCACCAATGCCGATCTGGAGGAACAGGTCCGTCAGGGAGCTTTTCGCGAGGATCTGTTTTATCGTCTGAACGTGATACCGTTGCACCTGCCGCCGCTGCGGGAACGGCGTGAGGACATTCTGCCGCTGGTTAATCACTTTCTGGAAAAATTCCGACGCCTGATGGTCCGTCCGGCCATCGGCATGACCCGTGCCGCCCTGGACATCCTGGAGCAGTACCATTGGCCGGGCAACGTGCGCCAGCTGGAGAACGTGGTTGAACGGCTGGTGGCACTCACCGAGGGGGATGCCATCACTCCCGATGACCTGCCGTCCGAGATTGCCGATCAGGGCAGGGGCGGGCGGGGTCTCTGCCTCGACCTGTCGCCGCAGGGGATTGACATGCCTGCCGCCATAGCCGATCTGGAGCGAAAGCTGATCGCTAAGGCGCTGCTGCTGAGTGACGGGGTGAAGACCAAGGCTGCCGCCCTGCTGGGGCTTAACCGCACGACGCTGGTCGAAAAGATACGGCGGCTGGGTGTTCGCTGATCTTACTCCCAGATACCAGCAATCATCTTGCCGCAGCTGGCGCAGGAGCCATCCTGCAGGTTGATCCGGGTAACGGTATAGCCACTGCGACCCACCACCAAGGCTCCACAGTGGGGGCAGCGCGTCTGCTCCCGTCCTGCAGCCACATTCCCTTCGTACACATAGCGTAAACCTGCCCGGTCGCCTGCTGCCAGGGCTCGCTCCAGTGAAGCAGGCGGGGTAGGGGGGTGATCCAGCATCCGGTGGCAGGGGAAGAAACGGGAAACGTGCCAGGGGGTGTCGGGGCCCAATTCGTCGGCAATAAAGCGGGCGATGCCGTTTAGCTGCTCGTCATCGTCATTTTCTCCCGGTATGATCAGCGTGGTCAGTTCGATCCAGATCCCCCTGCGACGGTAGTCGCGGATGCAGTCCAGCACTTCTGCCAGCCGTGCTCCGCATACGCGACGGTAAAAATCGTCCGTAAAGCCTTTCAGATCGATATTGGCGGCGTGCAGCACCGGTGCAATCATGCCCAGTGCCTCCGGTGTGATGTAGCCGTTGGTGACGAACAGGTTGTAGAGACCCTTTTCCGCAGCAAGACGGGCGGTGGCCAGGGCGTATTCGAACCAGACCGTCGGTTCGGTGTAGGTGTAGGCAATTGAACGGCAACCACCTGCCTGGGCGCGCCGCACCGCTTCGGCCGGTGGCAGCTTGTGTCCCGGCATTGCGCTTGTGTCGTGGGCATCGTACTGGGCGATGCCTGCATTCTGGCAGTGCAGGCAGCGGAAGTTGCAGCCCACCGCCGCCAGTGAGTAGCTGCTGCTGCCGGGCAGCAGATGAAAAAGCGGTTTTTTCTCGATCGGATCGATCTGCTCCGCCACCACCAGACCGTCCACCAGTGAGAACAACGCCCCTTCCCGATTTTCACGCACCCGGCAGATGCCCCGTTTGCCGTTGCCAATCAGACAGCGGTGGCGACAAAGCTGGCACCGTACCGACTTATCGGAAAGCTGTTCGTACAAAAGAGCGGTTGACATACTGCACCCCCAGGTTGCGGATTGCCGAAACGATGCTATACGTTTTCAGTATAGCTCAATGGAGCGGTTCGGCAACGTGATGTAACCGATGGAAAGGGCTGGTAGGCGGTATGGCGGTTATCAATCGTGAAGAGGTAGTGGCACGGCTGGGTGGCGATGAAGAACTGTATGCCCAAATCTGCGGCCTGTTTCGGCGTGATGGCCGTATGCTGCTGGAACGTCTGCAGGGAGCGCTGGATGCCGGCAGTCTGGATCAGGCTATCCGTTATGCCCAGTCGATAAAATCCATGGCCTCCAATGTGGGCGCCGAAGAGCTGATGGTCCTGGCAGCCACGGCCGAACAGGCCAGCCGTGCCGGAGACGGTGTCGGTCTGGGGGCCTGTCTGCCCCAATTGCAGCAGCAGTTGTTTTCAGTCTTGCAGGAACTGCCTTCCAAAGCATAATGCATCGTTACGTTCCTCTTCCTGTTTGCTAGCGTTCGCTTAACGCCAGTTTGAACGCCAGCCCCACGAATACGGTGGCGGTCAGGCGGTTCATGATCCGTTGCAGTCCGGGCGAGCGGGTCAGCCATGCGCCCAACAACCCTGCCAATAGCGCAATCCCGCCGAAGACCAGAATCGTGGCCACGATGAAGATCGCCCCCAGCAACAGCAGCTGCTGTGTCAGCGGCCCCCGCGACGGGTCGGCAAACTGCGGCAGAAAGGCCAGGAAAAAGACCGATACCTTGGGGTTGGTGATATTCATCAGAATGCCCCGCCGGTACAACTGCCAACCATTCAATCGGTCTTCAGCCGTCGTACGAATGGAGGTTGACGACGCCCGCCACGCCTGCCAGGCCAGCCAGAGCAGATAGCCCGCACCACACAGCTTAAGCAGTGTAAAGGCCAGCGCTGAGGCGGCAAACAGGGCCGCCAGCCCCAGGGCCACCGCCGTGGTGTGCACCAACAGGCCGGTGCAGAGCCCCAGGGTCACCGCCAGGCCGGCCGACCTGCCCCGCAGGGCTGATTGGGTCAACACGAACAGGTTGTCCGGTCCCGGAGCCAGAGCCAGCAGCAGCGAGGCGATAAAGAAGGTCAGCAGCGTCTCAATGGCAGGCATCGGCTGGTTACTGCTTATCGCCAGGTTTTTGCTGCGCAGCCCCAAAGGCATCTTGCAGTGCCTTGGCGTCCAGTTGCTGTTCAAAACCGGCAAAATAGGCGCTCACATCGGGGTTGGCCATGATGCCCTGCATGGCCACGCCTCCCAGCACCTCAAAACTGGCTGCAAAGGTCTTCTCCCCCTCGTACTTGAGGGCCTGCTCGGTCTCGGTCCTGCAATTTTGGGTCAGCAATCTGACCACCAATACCGAGGTCTCCTTGTTGAGCTGCGCTCCCTGCTCCGGCGAGACATTGCTCAGCGCCTTGACATCGGGGTGGGCCGACATGGCGGCGTAGATCCACTTGACCAGCAGGGTCTTGTCAGCATCGCTGGTGGAGTGCACCAGACACTTCGACATCTCGTCGGTAAACGGGCCGGCCTCGGCTACGCTGCTTACAAGTATCAGGCACAACAACAGGGCAGGGATACGTCGCATGGTGATCATCCTTTCGTGATGGCGCTGATAATGTGCTCACAGACCTGCTCGTGGGTTAGGCCTGAGCAGTCTATGGTCAGGTCTGCGTAGCGCTGGTACAGCGCCGTCCGTTCGTGCAGCAGGTCGGCCAGATCCTGATCGGGCCGCTTGGCAAGGCCGCGTGTGCCGAAATCATGTATCCGGGCAGCCAGGGTGGCCAGATCAACATCCAGGTATATAACCAGGCTGTTAGTCTTGAGGTAGGCCATGGCCCGCTCACTGTACACGGCGCTGCCGCCAGTGGCAATCACATGATTGGTAACCGAAAGCCCCAGCAGCACCGCTTCTTCCAGTTGCCGCAGGGCTCGGTGGCCGTCTCGGTCCACGATCTCCTGCAAGCTGCATCCGGCGGCGGTCTGGATCAGCAGATCGGTGTCCACAAAGCCTCGCGCCGTCAGCTTGGCCAGCAGCACACCCACCGTACTCTTGCCCGCCCCCGGCATGCCGATCAGCACCAGATTTGAAAAACCGGCTGCACTGTTCGAGTCCGACATGGCTAGACACCGTCCGGAAGCTTTGCTGTCATTAATTTCTTGCGATTCAGCCTGCGTCCATCCACTACGAATGTTCCATCACCGACCGCGTGTATGGTTCGTTTTTCGTTTCGATCTTTATCAAAATAGGCCGCAACCCCTTCAAGCACAACAATGTGGTGCTTTGTGATGATATCGACAACCGTACACTCAATATTCGCCAGGCATTCTTTAATCAAGGGCGCCCTGACATGCCTAGCTGCCAGCGGTGTCAGACCGAACTTCTCACATTTATCGGTGTCACTACCGGAACAGGTTCCCACTCCGACGGTCGTATCCAGCAGGTCAACGGTGGGAATGGCAATGACACACTCCTTGGTGGCACGCAGGGCCCCATAGGAATAATTCCATGCTCCAGTGGTTATGGCAAAGCGCGGCGTAAAGTCCATCACCATCGTCCACGAGATCGTCATGAGATTGTGCTTGGTTCCATCGCTGGTAGCGACCAGTACCACCGGACCTGGTTCCAGCAACGTAAAAGCCTTGTTGATCGGCATGGTTTCCATGGACGCACCTCTGACCAGTACTGCTTGTTAAAGGTTTGTGCTCTAACGTTCACGAGATAAGGGGCTGGCTACTCGAAGCCCCGGAAGCACGGAAAGCACGACATGTACCCTGCGAAAATTCAGCACCCAGTAAGCCAGTCCCACTTGATTGAGCTGTTAGGGATTACTCAATTTTTGATTTGCTTGCAGTGTGGTAAACATTCACTGATAAAAATAGTTTATCTATTGATAGTTCAAGGAAATGCGTATTTATATTAATATTATTGTTGAGATTGGAAGTTGCTATGCTCTTGTTTAAACGTGTTTTGTTTTCATTTTTGACTATTTCAATGTATCTATTAATTGATTGTCCGTAGATAAATCTGATTTTTTTAGAAATACTAATTATGTCATTCCACTTTATTTCATCATAATTAAAATATTCCTTGTTGAACCATATAGTATTTTTACTTAATGTTAATGCAGGTCTTTCAGTTCTGTATAGAGTTATTAACTTGAATATAAAATACGTTAAAATTATGTTGAACATCGCTGATACAATATTAATGAAATCGAAGGTTTTTTCAGAAATTATTCCATAGCTAATAATAACAAAGAGCGCTAAGCATAAAATTATAAAGCGTAAAATTTTGGATTTGCTAAAAAATATATGTTTTGTGACATGTGGATTGATCTGGGGTTCTCCGATTTGAAGCTCATATCCGCAGAAACATCTTTCGCATAAATCATCATTATTGATTAAACCGCAACTTGGGCACTCCCAAGGCATAATTCCCCCCTGCAAAAATAGCTTCTACAAATCCCTAACGTTCACGAGATAAGGGGCTGGCGATTCGAAGCCCCGGAAGCACCCAAAGTGCGACATGTACCCTGCGAAAATTCAGCACACAGTAAGCCAGTCCCACTTGATTGAGCCGTTAGGCTCTGCCCTACCTTACGGTAATATTTTCAATAACCGAAGGCGGTACAATGTCTGTAAGCTGCCTGGTAGCCAGATCAAGGACACGAATGTAACGCTGATTGGTGCCTTGGTTGTAGTTCAAGATTGCCAGCATACGAGCATCCGGGGTGCCGGTCATTTCACGTACAACAATCAGCGACTTACCGTCTTTTCCTGTGCCTTCGCCAAGTTCTTTTTGGGGTATCTTATCCAGTTTGCCACTAGGTGTCCGTCTGTAATAATGGATGAATCGTTGAATACCTTCACGGCCTTCAAAAACTAGACTACCATTCTTGAAGAGTACCGGTGACCTTCCCCCCGAAAACTGAGCCATTGTAAAGTTAGTGATTTCGGTCTAGAACCTCCCGAAGGAGACTAGGCATGAAATCGAAGCGCTTCACCGAAGAGCAGATCATTGGCATCCTGAAACAAGC
>Ga0209016_1000593_pt1 | contig 40469 bp, 33 predicted proteins | sample EPASupsiteSAE305_FD_187265 | JGI IMG/M metagenome (GOLD analysis project Ga0209016, IMG submission 187265) | Bioremediated contaminated groundwater microbial communities from EPA Superfund site, New Mexico - SAE3-05 (SPAdes) (version 2) | ecosystem: Environmental > Aquatic > Deep subsurface >... | reverse complement strand
ACTAGACCCTGAACCTAGCTAATGTTTCATTTAACCAACTGATTTATTGTAAAAATAGCGACATGTTTTTTGCAAAAGCTCCATTTTTGCTCCATTTTTTCGAGGCAACGTTTAAGCATACGTTTTAGGGAAACGTAAACGAACTCTTTGCGTTTGTGAATTATTTCACGGTATCGATCAACTTGCTCCCTGACTTGAATTTACCCCCTGGCAAATTACAAAGACACAGCATCACACTCCCCACAAGGTCGATAACGGGGCTGCCCAGATTCCGTCTGCCAACGGCATAGTCTCAGTGCCGTCGTAGAGCAACACGCCCATCTTGAACTGCCTCACCGCGAGGCTGGCCATCTTCTTTAGGCCACGCAAGTCGCTTTCCTTGACGGTAGCTGCGGCTTTGACCTCGACTCCCACCAACTGTCCAGCGGCGTTTTCGATAACAACATCAACCTCGAACTTGTCCGCATCCCTGTAGTACATCAGGCGATAGTCGCCGTCTGCCGTGGTCGTGTGCTTGAGCAGCTCCCCAAAGACGAAGGTCTCCAGCACGTTGCCAAACCGCGTGCGATCCTGCTGAGTTTCATCAGCGGTCAAATCAAGGAGTGTTGCCAGCAGGCCGGAATCGAGGAACTGCAGCTTCGGGGTCTTGATCACACGGTTGAGCCTGTTTCGCGCCCAGACGTCAATCCGCTTGAGCAGGTACATCTGCTCGAAGACTCCGACATAGCGAGAAACTGTCTTGCCATCCAACCCCACTTGGCCACCCAGTTGGGTGTAGTTACACATCTGGCCAGCTGTCTGCGCCAGGGCTCGCAGGAATCGTGGTAGCTGGTTGAGCTTCTCGATACCTGCCACATCGCGGACATCCCGTTGAATAAGGGCGTCAATGTATTGCCGCGCCCACGCCACACGACGCTTGGCGGTCGCGCGCGAAATCGCTTCGGGGTAGCCTCCGCGCAGCACGCGATCGATCAGGTCACTCCCGACTGCGGGCTGATCTGCCTTGAGAATCCGACCCGCGAAAGCACTGTCGATCCAGTTTGCCGTACGCGACCCGATTTCGCTCTGCGACAAGGGCAGGAGAGACAGCGTCTCCATTCGTCCGGCCAGCGAGTCGGCTACGGTCGGCAGCGACATCAGGTTGGCCGAACCAGTGAGCAGAAAACGGCCGGGGCGACGATCCTCGTCCACGCTTTTCTTAATTGCCAGCAGCAACTGGGGAGCACGCTGGATTTCATCGATAACAGCCCGATCCAGGCTTCGGATCATGCCGACAGGGTCTTCCCTTGCCGACAGCAGTACCAGCTCATCGTCCATGGTCAGGTAGCGTAGCCCCTGCTGCTGTGCAATCTGGCGCACAAGCGTGGTCTTGCCCGCTTGGCGCGGACCTGCAAGCAACACGACCGGCGTGTCCAGTAAAGCTTGGGCGATGTGCGGTTCGATCAGGCGCGGGTATAGAGATGTCATGTTCATGCGCCTGTAGTAATGCAAAATCTGGAAACGATCAACGTGAATTTCGGAATGTTGTTCCGATTATTTCGGAATTAGGTTGCGTGAATCACGGAGTATGTGTGCCTGGTGACGTTCTCGCAAAGCAAAAAAACCCCAGCCCTACCACTCGTGAAGGCAGGAAAATCGGGGGATTTAGGTATCAGCTTGTCGAGCACTGGGCGGCCCTTGCAACTCGTCGAAACTACGCATCCCGGTGTAACCGAGGTGGCAGACACCGGATATTAGAACCTTGGCAGCAATACTAAGGCACAGCACGTTACAGATGGTTTTACGCTCCACCCCATCTCTTTGATGATCATAAATTAAAAGCGATTGACCGAATCGAACAGTTAGGCCGATAATTTCTATTTCACGGAATCGGTCAACTTGCTCCCCGCCTTGAACTTCACAACCTTCTTGGCGGGGATGTTGATCATTTCTCCCGATTTCGGATTGCGGCCTTCACGGGCGGCTCGCTCGGAGGTGGAGAAAGTACCAAATCCAACCAAGGTGACCTTATCGCCGGTTTTCATCGCCTCTGCGATGGCTGTAAAGACGCTGTTCACCACCTGCTCGGCGGCAGCCTTGCTCAAGGCACTTTCTTTGGCGACCTTGTCGATCAATTCGGTTTTGTTCATAGCTGCTCCATCGGAAGAGAAATTTTGTAAAATCTTATCATGGATTGCGAGATAGCAGACCTTGCTTGCCAAGACAAGGTATGATTGCGTTGGAGCGTATCACGAATCGCCCGAAACCGAACCCTTTTCGCCACGCGGATTTTTCTCTTTCTCTTCCTGGGCTTCAAGCAGTTTCAGATAGTCCTCTATCTCATGGGGTGCATAGTAGCGAAAATTGACCTTCCGGCTGAGCCTTGCGGTGAAATTAGAAAAGGCCATTACGATCTCCCGCCCTTCTTCCATCAAGGCAGCCCCTTCTTCGTAGGTGATGCCGCCCATCTCCCCCAAACGGCCCTTGAAATTGGCATAGGCCATGTCAAATTGCCGCAGGATACTGAACATGGTCGAGCCTATCGGCGAATTGACCCGCATGACCCGGGAGCCTTTTTCCTTCACCATATTGATTTTCTTCTCCTCAATCTCCTGCCAAGAGGGGCGCTGTTTTTTCTCTTCGTGTTCCATGGTTGAACCTCCATTGCTGGTTAGGCAGAAATACGTTGTATGTTGCGCTTGATCCGGTGGCGATGCCAGCAGTCAAGCAGATAGACCGATCCATAGGGAAACACCGCCGCCAGCACCATGAGCAGACTACTCTTGGTGGCCAGCGGCACCAGGTGTGGCTTGATGGCAAAGAAGCCGTGGTATATTTGTTGGGCCTTTGCACCAAACTGGCTGGCCAGCCGACCGATGTTCTCCGGGGTACTCAAGCGGAACAAGACCAGATAGATGACATAGACCAGGAAGGCCTTGAGCAGGAGGGAGAGTGCCCGCCCGGAGAGCAGGGAGTTGACCGCCTTGCGGGTGATGTTGCCGACAAAATAGCGGCTGATATAGCTGCACATGAGGGTGTTGATGATCAGGGGCAGATAGGGGATGCAGCCAAAAAGCAGATGGCTGAACCAGTCGAGATGGAGAAAGACAAAGGGGAACAGATAGAAGTGGAACACCGGAAACAGCAGCACCAGCGCAATACCCTCGTTGAACCCGCTCTTCAGGCCGATCTTGAAGAAATCGATGGTCCGTTCCAGGGTGAGGAACTCGGCCGGAATGTTCTGGCCCTTGCTCTCGATCACATAGAACTGCTGGATCTCGGATATGGCACTGAGCAGATTGACCGGCTTGTAGATCCGGCCAGCATCAGTGGTAATGATTTGGGCATTGGTGTCGTTTGCCCCTTTGGCTTCCCGTTCCTTGGCCATCAGCTCACCTGGTCACTGCCGGTATAGGGACTGACTTTGAGGATGTCGCGGAGCAGGTCCGGCTTGGCCCGTTCCATTTCAGCAATGGAACCGAAGGCCTCGGCATGGAAGGGGGTGTAGTATCCCCGCATCTCCTTGTTGAACTTCCTGGTTACCAGGAAGTAGCCGCCGAAATAGGACGCCTTGATCAAATGGGTGGCAATCACCTCATGCTCTCGGCGCAGATGCTGAACAACGCTGAACAGCACCTGGCGCATGGTGGAATCATCCTGTGCCATGGTGGCAATCTCCATGCAGCCGGCCTCTTGGGCCTGTTTGCGGGCTACCTCTTCCAAGACCTTGACCTGGAAATAGACCAGGCCATCGGCCGTGGAGAAGGCGAGGAACCGCCGGCGGTCAACCCGGTTGATGTAGGGCTTGAGCATGGCCAGATAGCCGGCGGCATCGAACCAGCTGGAGATGTCCATCCGCTGAGGCGGCGCAATCTCTTCCCGGCTTGGCGCAGGCTCAATGGACTCGCCGTAGATATCCGCCTGCACCCGTTGCACCGCTTCTCGGGATGATGGTTGCAGTGGCTTTTTTGGCGCTTTCTCTTCGTGTGACTCCTTGATTTCCTCGGTTGCCTCCACTCCCACCCAACGCTCCAGCTCCTGTTGCCGCGCCCGCTGATCGGCCTTCTTGAGGGTCTTGCCCAAAAGACCCTCGGGCATCTTGTGATGCATCTTGATGGCCCGAAGGATGTCCTCCTTGCGGGAGAGTTCTTTGAACCCGGGGATACCAGAGATAATGGCGCCGGCGGCCAGAGGATGCTCACCCAGGGCATAGAGCGAGCCTCGCGCTGATTTCAGTTTACCCAGGTCATGACCCAGGGCCGCCACCATGGTATCCGGGATTACATGCCAGGCCTGATTGTCGGAGAGCAGCTTGACTACCTGCTCGGCCACGTTGAGGGAATGATCAAGCAGGGTGGTCTTAGCCAGGATTCGATAGGTGTTCTGTTCCCAGGCGGCTTCCACATCGCCTTGGACATCGACCACCGAAGGGCACTGCCCTTCACGGTCGAGCAGGCGAACAATCTCCAGACAGACCGCACGCTGCCCGGGTGCCTGGTTGAAAAAGGGCCAGGTTCGCAACTGGCTGGCAAAGGAGCGGGAGCGTGGGAGTGTCAGTTCAACCTTCTCGATCCCTTCAGCAATGACCTGCTCATTCCGCCAGAGGTGGGCCAGCTCTGAGATATGCTTCACCCCCTCTATCCAGGTAGACTTTTTGGGACGGACCCACCGCTGCGAGAGGACACTCAGGGGCATCTGCTCCAGGAACGACGGCTCCTGCTCCTCACCCCGCAGCACCAGTATGCCGGCAAGGCCCACCAGCACCAATGCAACTCCCAGGATGATCGCCGGCCAGATGCCTAGCATCAACCGCTCTTCACTTGCTTTTTGATGATCGTCTCTCCGGCCAGATCCGGAAAGACCACTTTGAGCCTGCCTTCCTCAACCGTGGCGGTCACCCCTTTGTAGGTGCCGGAGTAGGTGATGAGGAAAAGTTCGCGGGGTTTCATCTTAAGGATTTCGCTCGGCTTGATCCGCACCTCTTCGGTCTCGCGGATGGCGACATTGCCGCCCAGGGATATGATGGGAGAAAACCGTTTCTCTTCCCCCAGGTGTTCGGAGACGTAATTGGCGGTGCTGGGATCCGGTACCCGCATGAACAGCTTGGTGTTGCAGTTGTCGAGGATGGTGTTGGCCCGATCCTCGCCCACCTCGGCGTACAGTTGGCTGATCGATTGACAGTAGCCGTGGATAAACACTCCAGCGCCACCGGCCTTGGCAAAGAGGTCCTCGATCCCCTGGTAGAGCACCGACTGAGCCTCGTCGATATGGAGTACCAGTGAAGGGGTCACATTCCTGCCCGAGGAATAGACCCGGCCAACAAAGGCCTGGATCATGGAGATAATCACCTTGCCGGCGGTATAAGCGGCCCGCTTGGTCAACAGTGAGCCCAACTGCACCACCAGAATGATGCCCTTACCTTCTTCCAGCCGTTGAATGAAACGATTCTCGTCGGCCTTGCCGATGATCTTGCCGACATTGCCCGAAGTCAGTTCGGTGAGTGCCACCCGCAGCGAACTGGCCACCTTGGAGTAGTAGTCCGCCGGAGTCGAGAGGATCTTCTGGATATCCAGGGAGAGCTGCTTGGCCTCCGGGCTGTCGATGTAATCGATCTTCTCCTTGAGCTGTTCCAGGTCCTGGTGGCTGATGTGGTTCTTGATGTCATTGAGGTTGAACGAAGGCTTTGTTCCGGCCTGCTCAGCCAGCATAATGAGCGCCTGAACCACCACCAGGCTGACCTCGTAGGCAACACCGAAGAAATACGGTTCCCGCCCGATAGCCACCCCGGCGGTGATATGGGCCACCAGTTCCTCGGGCATGTAGTAAGAGGACAAGGGATCGAGGATGGCGCTGTACTGGGGAAAGATCGGGGTAATCAGCATCAGGTCGTCGAGCCGGTCGGTCTCGTGGGCTAGTTGCGTGATCTTGGAGAATAGATCGATATCGCCCTTGGGATCGATGGCCACTACCGAATACCCCTTGCAGATATCCTGCTCGATGATGTGCTCCATAATCCGGGTCTTGCCGACCCGAGTCGTGCCAAAGCACCAGAAATGGCCCTTGCGATGACTATCGGGCAAACCCAGATCCATGACCGTTTGGGGATGATCGAGGTGCACGCCTTTGCCGATATGGGTCCAGGGAATGTTTGTCTCCGTCGGTTCTGGTGACTTCATGGCAAGGCCTTGACGATCCGGACCTCGATCCGTTCCTGAAGTTCCCGGTCCACGGCGATGATCACCTCACGCGACAGCCTTCTCGTGGCCAGGACAATGCTCTTGTGGCCGACGTAGCGTTTCAGGCAGCGCAATTGGAACCGATGAGCCGGATCGCCCAGGTGATGACGGAGCAGATTTTCAGTCAGGGTCTTGGAGACTCGGTCCAAAACAATCTTGGTGCGAGGGGTATCGTTCACCAGCACCGGTTCGATGCGGCGCAGATGGAAGGCTCGACGTTGGCCAGGCTGAAAACGGCCAGCATGGCGTTCATGCAGGCCGATCCGGTTGAGAGGGCAGATGGCTATGATCGGTTCGTCCGGGATGATCTCGGTTTCAACCATGAGATGGTCGCTGGTCCTGTTGCGGACGACCTCGCCCCAGAGCAGCCGCCGCTCAAACGATTTGAGCAGGTGAACCTGCTTGATGACTGCGGCCGTGGTCAGGTGGTTCTCCAGAATGGTCTTGAACTGATTGCGGGAGAGGACGGCGGGAAGATGGAGAATGTGCTGAACAGGGAGTCCGTTCAGTTTGCTGTAGGCCACAATCTCCAGGCGCAACCCTTCCTGGAAGAAGACCATAACCTCTTGCCGGTACCACCGGGTGAGGATCTGGGCAAATGCCGATTCGATTTCCTGGATGACTTCGGCGGTGGAAAGGGCATACCGACTGGCGAGTGACAAAATGATGGACTGCATGCGTGATCATCTCCCTGGTGAAGATAGAAAAGGCGACCGTTCCAATCGGTCTCTCTTCTTTTTTCAGGGGTGATGACATCGCACCAGTAGCATGACATAGTTTTGGGGGAATTTTAGGGGGAAAATGATGGGTGTTTCAGGGGAAGGTTGAAATAATATTCACCCGACAAAGGTGGGCGACAAGACGCTCAACGCATTGTATTTAAAGCGAATATACCATTGGCGTCCTCTGGGAAAAGTCTCCACCTGCAATGGCCTTCGTTTTTCCTAACAATGCGATTTGGTAAGAAAAAAAACTGTGGTTTGGAGATAAGCCGCTTTACTTTGATTCCTCCGAATATCCGGCTCCTGGCCGGTTGGCCAGTCTGGGGTTATACGTTGCTTTATCCGGTCAATCGTTTCGATGACCGATAATATTTTACTGAGGCGAGTTCCTTGACGGGCTTGATCGTTCTCCGCTCCGTTTCTTGTACCCAAGAAAACCGATTATCTTGAGCGGTATTCCACGAGCTGCTCGCACTGTTGCTCATTGAGCAACACCCCGTTGGTGATGGTTGTCATACCTATAAGTCCTCTCATATCTGTCTTGTCTTTCATGGTCACTCATATGATGCCATGGCCCTGCCCAATGGCACCCGCTAAGAGATAAAAGTATCGTCACCAGTACCAATCCTGGTATGATAATTCTCTTCATTGTGCGTTCCTTTGTCCTTTTTTGAAAATTAAGTTTCAATAAGTTAAACAGGTAATCATTTTGCTCAAAGCAATGGGACTCAGGACAGCGCTGCTCTTCTCGATCTGGTTCGTGAGTCCCAACACGGCCTGAGCTGTATTTTACCTTTGCAGTTCCCAATCTCCATACGAATTCCTACAGGCAGCGCTGTAGGTTCTTTGTGGTTTCCCGTCGATAATCGCGTTTATTTCGGCCTGCCTACATATTTGATTGGTATTGGGATTTTGGTACGCTGGTTGAGGGGTAATCGCATATTCGTTGCCAGAATCTGGATTTACCCACGATGATTGTTGATTTGAAGCACCGCTTTCATAGACATTGTTCAACCTGGAACGATCATACTTATCCATTTCGTTACCAACGATGTATCCCAATCCGGCACCCACCGCAGCGCCGATTAAGGTGGCACCGGTGCTGTGACCAATAGCTTGTCCGATAAGGGCTCCTCCCGCCGCACCCCCAAGCGCCCCAGTCTGCCCCTTGGTGGAACACGAGGAAAGTAGGGGGAGAAAAAGCAAGGCAATAACGATCAGGTGTTTCATGTGTGTCCTTATCCTGTGTAGTTTTAATGTTGCCATATTCGGTTATCTTACCCGTTCGGTAGCTGTTGTCAGAAGACATGCCGGCCAGAGTTTCCCTGTACCTGCTCTCATTCGCTTGAGATCGCAATTGACATGTCTTCAACCCTTGCCCCTTGGCTTTCTGTTGGAACAAGATGTGTTGATTTTAAAGGTATTCTCTGCAAGGGTGTCACCGCGGTCCGTTGAACAGTGACTATAAAGCAGGTTCTGTTCCACATGTAACAATTAAACAGTAATTGCTTGTAATTATTTGATTAGTATTGAGAAAAATAGGCGAGTAATTAAAAATTAAACGAAGGCAAAAGAGATTAAGATGCCGCAACAATGAAAACGTCTAAAAATCGGACAGTTCTCCATCGAAACTAATGTGTAACTACATGATACAAAAAGCTATTTTTGATAGTCGTCATCGTCCGAAAAACGGACAGTCAATATGTAATTTCTCGAAACTACTCAAGCCTTAACGGCATGATTATTGATAGCCTTATTGTTAGTAAAGTGAAAAGCTCGATCTTGTCGCAAGAGTAAGCTAAGTGGTGATTTCTTATCGAACGTCATCTTGAATTGGCCAACTTTCCAAACCAAAGTGATATTTTTCAGCTCGAGAATCAGATATGTTTGTTATCAGTAAAAAAATTTCACATCGTTTTTTCTTCTCAATCATACTGCTTGCACTCATCCCTATCGGGATAACGGGGTATGTGACGTATCTTCTCGCTGAGCGTGCCTTGACATCCACGGCATCTCAGCACATGACCACTATTGCCGAGGACCATGCCAGGCATCTGGATGCCTGGCTTCGAGAGCGTCTCGATGACTTAAGTATGTTGGCAAAATTGCCTTCTATTCGCGACGCTTGCCAGGATGCTTGTTGGCTCCAGGATTTACAGCAGTCTTCAGAGAATTATCTCTCACTGCTCAACGGTGGCATCACCTCCGTTCAAGCGCGATCACCGTCCTATAAGAGTGTTTTTATTGTTTCTCCTTCAAGAGAAATTCTAACTGCGGCACGCAGCAAAAATTCCGGTGTAGTACCGGATTTCAAGGGTACAACGGTTCTGGATCGGCTTCAGCAAGATCAAGATACTGCCTTTGGCCCCATTTATCCCGATGGCCACGAGAGTTGGACCATGGACATCGCTGCCAGAGTTCGTTCGGAAAATGGGGAAACAGTAGCTTTCATTGTTGCGGTCTTGAATCTTTCCCTAACCATTGATCCCATCATGACAGATCTGATTGGTTTAGGGCAGACCGGAGAAACATATCTGGTCAACAAAGACGGCCAAATGATATCCCCATCAAGATTTTTCAGTCGTGCAGATATTTTCACAAAAAATTTAAAGACTTATGGTGTGCGACAAGCTCTCGAAGGTAAAGCTGGAACAGCTATCTATGAAAACTATACTGAAAAAAAGGTAATGGGAGCGTTTCTCTGGCTTCCTTCATACGAATGGGGCATGTTAGCCGAAATGACCCTAGATGAGACATTATGGCCACTGAAATGGATCAAGACAGTAGCGTTGGCAACAGGTGCTCTCGTCATGCTTATCTGTGCCGTCTTGGCATACTTGACCAGTAAACGGGTAGTCAGACCTATAGTAGACATGGCATACGCTTCTCGTCGCATGGCCGAAGGGGAACTTGAACAGCGTGTAGCTTTTTCAAGCGAGGATGAAGTCGGCATTCTAGCAACAAACTTTAACCTGATGGCACAGCAACTTTCCCTGTCGGTCACCACTTTACGTCAGAAGGAGGATTCTCTTCAAAACGCTTACAACGATCTTATGGCGGCACAGGCTCAGCTTGTTCAATCAGAAAAAATGGCGGCTATTGGTGAGTTGGTAGCATGTGTGGCTCATGAAATGCGAAATCCTCTCACATCGGTGAAACTGAATATTCAAATTATTGGACGGTCGTTGAATCGACACTCGGCACTTTTCGAACACTATGAAATAGCAATAAATCAAGTTGCTCAACTGGAAAAAATGTTCAGCGATCTTTTAAATTATAGCCGCCCATTGATTCTGCAGAAAAGCTCTGTCTCTCTTGTTAATTTATTGAATAAATCTTTAGAGCAATTGAATGGGGAAATTTCATCACGAAATATAACTGTGCATCAGCATTGTTCACAGTCATTACCCAATGTGACGGTAGATCCGGATAAGATTGTGCAAGTGTTGAACAATGTACTGAAAAATGCAGTTGATGCTAGCCCCGATGGCGATTCAATTGATATTGTTTTCAATGTTTCGTTTTCAGGAGAACAAGCCGTTGTCAACGTTGCCATCATGGATCATGGTTCAGGCATTTCGTCTCGCCATAATCAGTCAATCTTTCAGCCTTTTTTTACTACTAAACAGAAAGGTACGGGGCTTGGGTTGAGTATCGTAAAAAAAATCATGGATGCCCATGGGGGCCGTATTTACTTGGCCAGCCAGGAGGGTGAGGGAACTTCATTCACTCTGGGATTTCAGGTGGACAAGGAGATGGCATGAAAAAAATTTTGGTCATAGACGACGACCCCTCTCTGGCGCGAACCCTAGAACTCTATTTTTTGGGTAAAGGCTACACCGTTGTTGTAGCCAATACCGGACGAAGCGGCCTGAAGCTTTGGCAGTCGGAGGAGCCTGATATGATTATTATGGACGTGCAGCTCCCGGACGTGGAAGGTCCTGAAGTGCTGGCCAGAGCCAAAGAGGAGAAGCTAACGGGCGATGCCATAATGATCACCGCTTTTCATGACACTGAGGCCACTCTCAAGGCAATTCGTTTAGGTGCTGTCGATTATCTCTACAAGCCCATTGATTTAGATGCGCTGGATCTTCTCCTGGAAAAGATGCAAGTGCAACGCAATCAGCAGGAACGTTTGGCTAAGTTGTGTTATGTCATCTCCGAATCCTACAAGCCAGATCAGATCATAGGGCGTAGTTCCAAAATGTTGGGAGTGCTCAAGGCTATAGCCCAGGTGGCCCAGAGCCGCACAAATATTTTTATTGAAGGGGAAACGGGCACAGGGAAAGAGCTTATTGCTCGCACTATCCACCATGCATCTACCCCCGAAGAACCCTTCATCGCTATTAATTGTGCTGCAATAGTTGGAACGCTCTTGGAAAGCGAACTTTTTGGCCATGAAAAAGGGGCCTTTACGGGAGCCGTACAACGTAAGATCGGCAAGTTGGAATATGCAGCGCAGGGAACTGTCTTTTTGGACGAGATAGGGGAGCTGCCCTTAGAGTTCCAGGCCAAACTACTACGAGTGCTGCAAGAGAGAGAAATTCAAAGGGTAGGAGGTGTGCAAACCATTTCCCTGCAGGCGAGAATCATAGCGGCTACCAATCGCGATCTGAGTGATATGGTAGAAAAAAATCAATTTCGTGAAGATCTCTATTTTCGCTTAAAGGTATTCTCAATACATATCCCGCCGTTACGTGAACGAGCAGAGGATTTAACCCCTCTTACAGAATATTTTTTAAATAGGTTAAATCAAGAAATGCACAAGCAGGTTCGACGAATACCTAACGAATACTTACAGGCCTTCCAAACATATGATTGGCCAGGCAATATTCGTGAATTGCAAAACGTCTTACATCGTGGGCTGATCCTTTCCTCTGGCGAAGTCCTTGAGCTTGACGAGAGCTGGCTTCAACTCAAAAAGGCACCTGTACAAGAGATTGTAAGTCAGAATGCGGCGACCGGGAAATTGCTTAGCCTTGAAGAAGTGGAACGGGATCACGTCAGTAAAGTCTTGCAATACACCAAGTGGAATTTTGGAGAGGCTTGCAAAATTCTTGGTATAAGCCGGCCAACATTACGAAAGAAAATAAATGATTACAGTCTTGTTACTGAGTTATGAGACTGAAAGATTTAATTTGGATAGCATAATGATTTGTGCAATAAAGTCTTCTGGCCATAGAATGGCCTATTTTCGCATGTTGCATGCCACAAATGTAATTGTGTAAAATTTATGAAAAGGTAGTTGATTGTCCTGCTTGATGGATATATTCAATCCCGTACAAAATCAACAAGATCCAGAAAAACCACATGATTTGTTGCAACGATCTGCGCACATGCCGAGGTCTCACCGGATAGGTATCAGGCTCAACCAATCGGAAAGTCCGAGGAATAAATCGAGGGACTCTGCTGGTGTACTCGAAATAGGCTTGCCCTAATTTTTCTTGCAAATTTTTCTCTTCAGCGAGAACCACGAGACGATAATATAGGAGGAACGTGAATAAGAGGGTGGACAAGATCAAAAGATTGTTGGTTACCAAACCCATGCCCATCGCACCTAAGAAACTGAAAGCATACAATGGATTCCGGATAATGGCATACGGCCCCTCGATAACAACTCGATCTTCTTTGTATCCACTGATGTAGAGAGTGCTCCAGATTCGCCCAAATGCAGCGACAACAATCAATACATATCCTAGGCCATCCATGATCGGTTTTAAAATACTCTTTTCTGGCCAAGAGTGGGGTGTAAGAAATAGCAGGAAGACACAAATAAGCGTGACGGCAATGGAAACAGGCTGCCGGTATTTTATGGCCCACTCGTAGGGGTTGGGCTCAGCGTTTCTGTCGTTTCTATGGATAACAAGATAATTGTTTTTCATTGATCTCGAATCAACTAAAATAATAACCGCATGAGGACTCATGTTTTTTAAGAGCCTTCACCCTCAACTAATTAATGATGTCCCACATTACTATTATGATGTGTCGATGTTGCTGGCTTGGATACAGGAGGCTTTGTCTTTACAGGGGTCGCTCTATTATGAACACCTGCAAAAGCACTCGTGGTGATAAATGAGGCTAAGGCAAGAATTCCTGTAATTGCGGCGATTTTTTTCATCATACAATACTCCTTAATAGGGTTACAACGGTTGCCTGGCCCATGCAGGCTGTTATCCTTAAGCAACACGCGTGCCAAAAAAATGATCATCAGGGGGAGCTTGTTACTCTCAAAAAGCTGAGAAATATCCAGTTTTTTTAGTGCTTGATAATGTTTTTCTATATTTTTTGTGCAGAACATACGACTTGTGACCAAAGACTCGCGGCAAGTATATGGTCCAAGTTTGATTGCCTAATATGTTGCTTTCCCGACCTTTGCCATTTTCTTAAAATATTTGCTTGTGAGTATGAAATGAATCCATTTCGTGAATTTTAATACTGTTGGTTCTTTTCTTCTCAACTTCTAGGTGAAACTTTTTTTCAAGTCATTGAAAGTTTCTTTCAGAACCATTCGTGATGGTTCTGGCGTTATGAATGCCCCCCACCCGTTTCGTCCAAACTCGACTTGCTCGTGTTGTATAAAATTTGACCAGCATACTGTTTTTCCGTCATTTTAGGCGTCCTGTCGACAAAAAGTCGAATTTTCCCCGTTTATTGTCATCGCATGGCGTAGCTTTTGCTAGGCATAGGTACCACTTTGACCATTTTTCATAAAATATAAGTGTGTGATAATCAGGGGAAACCAGATAACTGTTCAGGGAAACAAAAATTTATGCAGAAGAAACAATGTTTTTTGGGGATCTGTCTCGTGATGCTTCTTAGCGGGTGCGCCGGGGTAAAGCGATCATATGAGGTACCGGCATCTACACTGCCCCCTTTAGATAAAGGGCCGCAAGCAGCTGAGGCTGCGCCTGAAAAAAAACCAAACGTTCAAATCGCAAATGCTCAGCAAAATAACGCTATCCTGACGCTAGAGAAGGTCTTGGCTTTGACGCTGGCGAACAATCCGGAAATCGCCGGAAGTACCTGGGACAAAAAAATCGGTGACGCAAGAACACTCCAGGCAGGCCTTGGGCCCAATCCCGAGTTGAGTTTCAGCCTGAGTGATTTTGGTGGCACCGGCTATTATCGTGGTACGGATGTTTCAACCTCTGCCGTGCAGTTGGGACAACTGATTGAATTGGGGGGCAAGCGAACCAAGCGAACCCGGCTCGCCGCCTTGGAAAAAGATTTGGCTGGATGGGACTATGAAGCCAAGCGGCTCGATATGCTCGCGGAGGCTAATAAGAATTTTTTGGATGTCCTGGCAGTTCAGGAAAAAATCGGCGTTGTCGAAGAACTGGTCCGGCTTGCTACCCGAGCCCGTGAGACCGTTGCCGAGCGGGTCAAGGCCGGTAAAGTATCCCCTTTGGAAGAAACTAAAGCTGGGGTAGCGCTATCCCAAACCCGTATCCAGCTGGAACGCACCAAGACTGAACTCACAGCCGCACGTAAGCGATTGGCGGCTACCATGGGGATTGGCGACCCAGTTTTCCAGCGTGTTGAAGGAGACCTGAAGAAACTTTCTTCTATCCCCTCTTCTGATACGTTGAACGCTTACCTTGAGCAAAACCCAGATGTCGCTCGATGGGCCAAGGAAAAAGAACAGCGTGAGGCTTCCTTGGTTTTAGAGAAAGCAAAACAGATCCCGGATCTCACCCTGACCGGCGGAGTGCAATACGACGCTAGTGCTCGCGATTCCGCCTTGATGATCGGCGTTTCTTTTCCCCTGTCTTTTTTTGACCGCAATCAGGGGAATATCGCCGAAGCTGAGTACAAAATCGCTAAAGCTCGCGAAGAATCACGGGCGGCCCGCTCCAAGGCTGCTTCGACACTAGCTGGTGCGTATCAAGCCCTTGCTTCTTCATATGCAGAATCAAAAAGCCTGCAAGATGACATAGTACCGTCGGCTCAGAAGGTTTTTGAACTTACCCAAGAAGGGTTCCGGGAGGGAAAATTCGATTTTCTTGAACTGCTCGATGCCCAGCGAACTTTATTCGAGGCGAGAGGAAATTTTGTTGATTCCTTGTCTAATTATCACAAGGCTGTGGTTGACATTGAACGAATAACCGCAACCCCGCTAGCCGAGGTGTCCGGTACCCGTCAAAAAACGAAAGGAAATAATTGATGAAAATAGAAAAATTGTGGGTAGGGATGGCGGTTGTTTCGTTATTGAGTTTTCATTCAGGGTTGAGTCCGGATTTTTGGGCAACGGGTATCGCATACGGGAGTGAGTCTGAGGGTGAAAAACACCAGGAAGCTCAAAAATCGACATCTCACGGTGAACAAGAAGATGAAGCTGGTGAAGAGGGTGTCATTCGTCTCAGCGAGGAGGATCAGAAGCGGTTTGGAATCCAAGTTGCTAAAGTCGGTCCGGGTGCGCTCGCTAACTATCTAGAGCTTCCCGGCGAAGTGAGCATTAACAATGATCGCCTAGCACACGTTGTTCCCAGGTTATCCGGAATTGTCCGTGAGGTCCGGAAAAGCGTTGGAGACGCGGTTCACCAAGGGGAGGTCCTGGCAGTCATTGAAAGCCGCGAGCTGGCCGATGTTCAAGCTGAGTATCTCGCAGCCATCGAAAAAATGGGTTTAGCACAGGCAAAATTTGCGCGGGAGGAACGGCTTTGGCTCAAGAAGATATCCGCAGAGCAAGATTATCTCGACGCGAAGCAAGCTTTGGCCGAAGCAAATATCGCCACAAGAACTGCCAGACAAAAGTTGCATGCGCTTGGTTTTTCGGACGATTATGTACGAAAACTGCCAGGTCGCAGAGACGCTTCCTACACTCGTTATGAAATCGTCGCCCCTTTTAACGGAACGGTCATCGAGAAACACATTACCATGGGGGAAACTCTCAAAGAAGATACGGATGCATTCTTGGTGGCTGATCTCAACACCGTTTGGGTAAATTTTAATGTGTATCCCAAGGATCTCCCGCAGGTCCGTCAGGGGCAGGAAATTTTAATTGCCCCTGGGCAGGGTGCCCCTGACGTTCGTGATGTCATTGCTTACGTCTCTCCCGTTGTGAAAGAGGAAACACGGACTGCCATGGCCCGAGTTATCCTGCCGAACCCCGATGGAATTTGGCGTTCTGGGATGTTTGTGACCGGGCGAGTAGCAGTAGGTGAAGGAGAACCTGTTCCCTTAATAATACCAAAAACAGCCCTCCAGACCGTGGAGGAGAAGACCGTGGTGTTTGTGGAGACTCCCCACGGATTTGAGGCTAAGCCGGTGGTCATGGGGCGTTCCAATGAAACGCATGTGGAGATCATCGGCGGGCTCTCTTCCGGAGAGGCCTGCGCGGTTAATGGCACTTTCACCTTAAAAGCCCAGCTTTCCAAAGGCGCTTTTGGTGATGGACACGGCCATTAAGGAGAAACTCTATCATGAACCGACTCTTCCAATTCGTTCTCCTTAACCGACTGCTCGTAAGTGTACTCGGGGTTCTGGTTCTGGCTGCCGGTTATGCAAGTTATCTGCGGTTGCCTGTGGATGCTTTTCCCGATGTCACCCCTGTTCTGGTGCAAGTCTTTGCAGAAACCGAAGGACTGGCTCCCGAAGAAGTAGAAAAATTCGTTACCTACCCTGTGGAAGTGGCCATGAACGGCCTGCCGAATTTGAAAGAAATCCGTTCCATCTCCAACTTTGGCTTGTCTGTAACCAATATTTATTTCAAGGACGGGACCGATATCTACTTTGCCAGACAATTGGTGGGCGAACGGTTGCAGTTGGCCCGGGAAGAAATACCCAAAGGCTTTGGTGACCCGGAAATGGGGCCAATTTCCACAGGCCTCGGTCAGATTCTTTTTTATTTTGTTGAAGACGAGACTGGTAAGCGCACTCCCCAGGAGCTTCGGGAAATTCAGGACTGGCTGATTAAATTCAATCTGCAGACAGTTCCCGGCATCACGGAGGTACTTTCTCTCGGTGGCGAGGTCAAGCAGTATCAAATCAAGATACGTCCGGCTGAACTACTCCGCTACAAGCTCTCCCTTAACGAAGTGATCACCGCTATCAAGACCAACAACTCAAACGTGGGGGCTCAATACATTGTAAAAAATGCGGAGCAGTACTTGGTGCGATCCGTGGGGCTGGCCAAAGATATAGCCGACCTCAAGGATATAGTGCTCAAGACGGCGGATGGGGCTCCTGTTTACCTGCATCAGGTTGCCGATGTGGAAATAGGCGGGGAACTGCGTCAAGGTCTCTCCACGAGAGACGGCAAGGGCGAGGCGGTGGTTGGCATGGTGCTGAAGCTTATCGGGACCAACACCTCCGAGGTTATCGAGAAAACCAAACAGCGCCTTGTGGAGATCAATAAGGTGCTCCCCCCAGGAATTAAAGTTGTCCCCTATTATGATCAAGCCACTTTGGTGGCCAAGTGTATTAAAACCGTTACCGACGCTCTTTTGGAGGGTGTCGTTTTGGTAACCTTGATCATCCTTTTGTTTCTCGGTGGAATTCGTCCCAGCCTGGTGGTGACACTCTCCATACCGTTCTCCATTCTTTTCACGTTTATCTTGATGTATTTGTTCGGGATATCCGCCAACCTCATGTCTATGGGCGGGCTTGCTATCGCGATCGGGATGCTGGTGGATGGAACGATCGTCATGGTGGAAAATGTGGATCGTATGTTGCGAGAAGCAGATCCTTCAGAATCACGTTTACACATTGTGATGCGAGCCTGTTCTGAAGTCGGTCGTCCCATCTTTTTCTCGATCCTTATCATCATCATCGTCTTTTTGCCCCTGTTTACCCTGCAAGGAGTGGAGGGTAAAACATTTCGGCCGCTGGCCACCACGCTGGCAATCGCTATGCTGGGTTCACTTATTTTTGCTCTTTTTCTCGCCCCTGTCGCTGCCCACATCCTTATGCGGCGCCCCAAAAGCAGCAAGACTTTGGGAGAAACTCACGAACCGATCATCATTCGTTATTGTCTCAAAGTATATGAGCCTATGGTGCAGTTCTTTGTGGGGCGTCGTCGCCTGGCTGTAGCTTTGGCTGTGGGTATTCTTTTCATCGGTGCGCTGATTTTCCCACGCTTAGGCTCCGAGTTCGTTCCTCGACTCAACGAAGGAGATCTCTTGGTTCGGGCTACCATGGCCCCATCAATATCACTTGAGGAAGCGCGTGACACCATGACTCGGTTTGAAAACCAGCTTATGAAAAAATTTCCCGAAGTGGTGCGTATCGTGACGCGGGTTGGCCGTGGTGAGGTCGGGGCTCATGCTGACCCAGTTAATAGCGCCGAAGCTTTTGTGGGGTTAAAGCCCCAAAAAGAGTGGGTGACCGCCAAAAATCCGGATGATTTATACGCCGAGATGAGCGAGGCCTTCGAAAATTTTCCCGGCGTGCAATTCAACTTCACCCAACCCATTGCTGCTGCTGTCGATGAACTCCTGACAGGCACCAAGGCTGAACTGGCTATCAAAATATTTGGGCCTGATGCGGAAGTGCTCAAGGAAAAAGCGGCGGAAGTGGAAAAAGTTATCAGGACGGTGAAAGGTGCCGCTGATGTGCAAAAGGACCAAACCACCGGAACGCCTCAGGTGCGAATCTCAATGAAACATCAAGCCTTGGCCCGTTACGGTGTAAACGTGGCAGATGTGCAGGAAGTAATTCGCACAGCGGTGGGCGGGGAAAAGGCAGGACAGATATTCGAGGATATCCGCCGATTCGATATTCTTGTTTGGTATGAACCCAAAAGCAGGGACAGCGTGGATGCTATTCGCCGCATAGTCGTGAAATCATCTGCAGGTCTTAACATCCCCTTGGCAGAACTAGCCGATGTCGAAGAAATTGTTGGACCACGTCAGGTGACACGTGAGAATAATCAACGATTCATTACAGTGCAATGTAACGTGCGTGGTCGAGATATGGGGTCATTTGTCCAGGATGCCCAAACTGCCATTGAGACTCAGGTAAAGTTTCCCCCAGGTTACATTACCAGTTGGGGAGGGCAATTCGAGTTGCAACAGGAGGCCAACAAACGTCTGGCTGTGGTGGTCCCTGTCACTATTTTCATTGTTTCGCTCTTATTATTCAGCAGTTTCAATTCCCTGAAAAACACGGTTCTCATTCTTCTCAATATCCCCTTGGGTTTGGTGGGAGGGGTTGCCGGGTTATGGGTGTCTGGCCAGAATTTATCCGTCCCGGCATCTGTCGGTTTTATCGCCCTCTTTGGTATCGTGTTGGCCAATGGCATGGTGCTCGTTACTTACCTGAACCAATTGGTAAAAGACGGCGTTCCCATTGATGAAGCCTCCGTGAGAGGAGCCTGCCTACGATTGCGACCTGTGCTCATGACCGCTCTCTGCGCCAGCCTCGGACTTATCCCCCTTCTCTTCTCAAATGGTACCGGAAGTGAGGTGCAACGTCCTTTGGCAACGGTGGTGATTGGGGGTTTGGTTACATCCACTGTGCTTACGTTGTTGGTTATTCCGGCTATTTACAAATGGTTTGCTGTCAAGGTGGAACGAGAAACTCCCGCTTCCAGAGGAACTGGGCACCATTAAGATAAAGTTGTAACTCTACAGGAAATGTCATCATGAAGGAAATCAAAGCATATATTAAACGGCATAAACTCTCGAAAGTAACGCTTGCTTTGCAGAAAATCGATGGCCTAACAGGCATGAGTGTCTCAGACATTTATGGCTTTGGACGAGGAAGGGCTCGTGATGAGCCTGATAAAGTTACCGAGGATCTGGTGGATTTTATTCCCCAGGTAAAGATAGAAATCATTTGCCGAGATGACTTAGCGGAAACTGTCATTTCTACTATAGAGAATGCAGCGCGAACTGGTTTGCGTGGGGATGGAAAAATTTATATCGTACCCATTGACACGGCTGTTCGTATCAGCACCGGAGAACGGGGCGATATGGCAATTTAAATTTAATGATGATTTAAAAGGATAGCTCATGTTGAATTAGTGATTTTGCTAATACAATCATTTGATTACAATATAACTTAAAATTTTTTTGATAAATTTTATCATTTGAGGCGTGTATGAAATTGTTTAAACTAACAAAAGTTATTGCAATTGTATTTGCTTGTGCTGTTTTTTCGTCAAGTCATTTGTCAGCTTCAGCTATCACAAACGATTATGGACAAATAAATACAATAGTTCAAACAAGAACAATAGATGCGCAGATTATCAAGACATCTGCTAGGCAAGATGGTGAAAACGTTATTGTGGAAGGATTGGTCCGGAGGCAAAAGGAGGGAAAGATCCCTCTTCCGAATGGCTGTGTCGATATAACGGTGCTAGATCAGCAAGGAAAGATTGTTGATAAAATTTTCACAAAAACCCTGTCATCAGGAACATATAATGGCGGTTATTTTGAAACTCCTTTTATAACTCAAATACCTATGATTGCTCCCCTTGGGAGTCTTGTTAGCATTAAGTTTCATAATAGCCCTCATCATGGTTGATAAATTCAATTCGAAGTTTTTGGAAATTATTTTTTTAAAAGAATAAGATACTCGTCGCAACCAAGGTGGAAATGGTGAGATTTCATATTCACGCCATCAATAATTTATGGAGAGTCCGATGAAATTGATAAAAACATTACCTGTAACAATTTTGGCAATGATCGGCTGTTTTCCTTTAATGGCCTGCGCATCAACCAAAACGTTGCCGTCAGATGGATTGGCAATAGTAGTCTTGCCAGCGGCTGACGTGCAAATAGTCCAAAGGTCTGCTCGGCAAGAGGGGGGAGGTGTGGCTGTAGATGGCCAGATAAGGCGAAAAATCACCGGTGGGCGAGGTGTTGTAAAAGGCCATGTCGACATAAAATTGCTTGACAGGAAAGGGGAAACGATTCGCGAGGTCTTCGCTAGTTGCTCGCCACGTATAATCCCCAATCGAGGCACGTTGACATCCTCCTTTAGTGCCCGAATCCCAATAGTAGCGTCGCCGGAGAGCGTTATCAGTTTACGATTTCACAACGGGCATCATGAAGGTTAGCGCTGGCCTTATGACCGTTCCGTGGAGCCGATCTCCTGATCGGTCTAATTGGGCCAGGTTGTGGTCGCCATAATGGCGCCACAGCTCCCCTTTTCGCTTCTTGAACTTTTCGACAAACGGGTTACCCTCTTCGTTTGCCGGACAACTTAAAGCCAATGAGCTGCGAAGTCTTGGTGCCACGCGCGGCTGGCATATTCCCGCCCACACCCTAACCACAGAGGCCGAGCTGGCGAAGGAGCTCGATACGGCACCGAAGCGGACAGGGCGTTGCTCGCTGCTGTCCCCTTACCGGGCCCAGGTGTCGTCGCTTGGGCCGCCGGCGGTTGACAACACGGCGCCATTCACTGTCCACCGCGCCCTGGTGCCCAGCCATGGCTTCATCGGCAGCCATTCTGCTAATGCCCTGTGCATTGTGCATAAAAAAGTGGGATAATTGCAGTTCGTTATCCCACTTTTTGCTTGATTCTATTTATTTTTGTTTTTTTCGACCAAGATAACGGTCGGGTCTTTTTGTCTGGATTGGTGCAATTTACCAACCAACTCTATTGATGATCAATTCCGTTAATCCAAAATTGCCTTGCGGTAAAGCCGCTCGTAAATTTTATGATTTGCGAGGGTAAGGAATGGCCGCTCCTTGCAGGCTTTTTTCAGGATCCTTCTCTAAACGGTCAGCCCCTTGCATTACTCATGCACCACTGTGCCATGCCCCATATTCATCTGGCCGCCGCCCTGCAAATTCGTCTGGTTGTCCATTTGTCTGCTTGCATTCATGTCTCTGTTCGTGTTCGCGGCAAAGGCGCTCGAAGAAAAAATTGCAGCAAAGATGAAAATTCATGATGTTGAGATAATTTTTTTCATGATGTTTTATCCATTGGTTAAGATTATTAAAAAGTGCCTACCTGAATTGAAGCAGTTTTTGTGCCATGTCCATGTTCATCGATATAATGTACTGTAATACACTGATTGTAATAATGAAAAATTGAATTTCAATGCAATTCATTGGTGAGTCTAGGCAGAGATAAAAATGATTTCACGCGAGATAGGAGGGGAACGTCTGAAAATCAGACAGCGGTGCAATGAAATAAAAATGCAAATGACTGATAAAATTATAATTCCTTGCAACGTCTGTTGTCTTGAAAACGGACACCTTCTCGCTGCAAGAGAGGTTGGCACTGTATCACTAGGATGAAATATTGTTTTTTTCATTTCTTGACAAATAAAAGACCTGGCATTGTACAGTCATGAAGACTGTTCAGCTAATTGCCAACATGATCACTGTAAGGTTGTCACGCCCCCCTGCCTCATTGGCGTTTTGAACGAGTTGTTCCACCGTCTTTCCCAAATCACCCAAACCGGTTTCGATGATTTCCATAATTTTCATTTCCGGTAACATGTTCGATAATCCATCGGTGCATAGCAAGAGGATATCTCCTGGGTGTATAATTCGAAACTGCACCGTGGGTGTAATGGCGGCCTCGGCACCGATGGCTCGGGTAATGATATGACGTTGTGGTGAATGTTCGGCCTGAAATGCCGTCAGCATTCCTTTTAGAAACAATTCATTGACCAAAGAATGGTCACTTGTCATCCTGCTGAGCACGCCAGCACGCCAATGATAGACCCTGCTGTCACCCACATGAGCGACCGCGACCATCTCATCACAAAGTTGTACCATTGCCAAAGTGGTAGCCATATTCTTCCCCGAAGCTATTTTTTGTTGATAGATCCTGGTGTTGATAGCCACGATCATTTCTTCGAGCTGAAGAGGCCCCTTGGTTATGGGATGAGTTGAGCATAGTTTGGACGGAGTAGGCAGCAGTGAACAGAGATCTTTCAGATACTGTAGGGCCGTCCTGCTGGCAATATCGCCCGCATCCAGACCGCCCACGCCATCGGCGACGGCAAAAAGGCCGGTGTCAGCCAGAATGAGCAGAGCATCTTCATTAGACGGGCGTGTACGACCCGCATCAGAGATACCAGCAAACAGTATCGAATAACCTAAATATTGGCATTTTCCCTGGATAAGGCGCATCCTGTCAATCGTCGCTCCAGGAAATTCGCCAAGCTAAGACAGCGAAATGGTCGATTTTCATAGCACTGTAAAAGAACGCTGCGTACGCCGGGTCAGTCCGTGGGCGCTAAGTTCTTGGGTGATGGTGTATTTCCCGGATGTTGCCGAGTCGGGTACTGCAAAAGTTAAAGTGTTTTCCCATGTGCCATTCTCTTTAGTTGTCGATTTATCATCGAGAACCATCAATTCCTTACCCTCGGTGGAAAGTGTGCTTTTCCCTGCAACCATCACTCCTTCGGCTGGCGCCCCCATGATGACGTATCGCAGAACAAGCCTGATTTCCTCTCCTTTTTTAACCGTATCCGATGTAATAGAAGCATTTTGAAAAGTTAAAACGAATCTGGATGGAAAATTTTGGCTTATTTGCTTCCCAACCGGTTTTTCAACGACATTTTTTTTGACCGGTTTTTCACCAGCAATTCTCCTGACCGGTTTTTCGTAGGTAATTTCCTCGGTCGGTTGTTCTCCTGATTGTTTTTCGACCGGTTGTTTGCTGTCAATCTCCTCGGTCGGTTGTTCATCAGAAATTCTTTGGGTTGTTTGCTTGATTGATTTATCGAGATCCTGGAGAAATTTTTCGAACTTCTGCCTCGGTTCTTCCTGAGTGGCCAGATAGCCTGCTGCGCCTGTTGCGAGCAACAAAGGGGCGGCGGCGCAACCGGTCAAAAACAGATGTGCGGCGATGAGCAGCACGATGAACAATCTGGTGTGTTTCAAGATAGAAGTTGGATTAGTGAATTTTTCGGGAGTGGTTTTCTATAACCCGCCACTCTTGTTTATCAGCGGTGCCGGTACTCTTTTGGTCTATAGGAAGCTCGGATTCGACAATTTTAGGTTGCCGTGCACCTTCTACTGCCTGCAAAGCTGATGATAGCTTTTCTGCCATCTGGTTGTCAGACGATTGTTCGATCGCGGGTGCTGTTATTGCAGGCGCTGCCACAGGTGCTAAGATATTGGTGGAGGGATGCACAGATTGCGAAACTGGCAAATTGATAAAACGGTTACTCAGGAAGTATCCGGCAAGCACTACCACCAGTATGGCAAAACTATACAGCCACTTGCGATTGAACACCGGCAAGGTTTTGCTCCTGCCAATGTTCGGATTTAGTATGGTCGCTTCATAAGGGGCAATAACAGCACACTTGTTCTCCGGGACAAGAAGAGTCGCCTCCTGTACGCCGCCCGGGAAGGGGAATAATTTTGCCCCCGAGTCTGTCACTGCCAATGCATCAAGGAAGGAAGCGGCATCTAGATACCGGTCCACCGGCTTCTTGGCCAGGACTTTGTTGAGCACCGCTTTCACCTCGGCAGTGATGCCAGGCGGCAATTCATCCCAAGCGGGCTGTTGAATGAGGTGGCCAGAAAAAATTTCGGTTATCGCTCCCTTGAACGGGGGGGCTCCTGTCAACAGTTCATACAGGATAATACCAACCGCATAGAGATCGGTTGCCGGACAGATTTCGCCAAAAGTCTGCGGGTCGATCCTTTCCGGCGCCATGTACACTGGGGTGCCGGGGCCCTGGGTGCCGAGGGAGGTTAGACGCGTCACGTTGTCCGGTTCCGTTCCAGCCCTAGCAATGCCGAAATCGGTCAGCTTAGCCAAACACTGGCCATTCTCCTGAAACTGCAAGAGAATATTCGAAGTTTTGATATCGCGATGAACAATACCTCTGTCATGGATGCACTTAAGTGCCTGCAATAGCTGCCGGATGATACCCAGAGCCTGATCCAGAGGCATGCAGGAGGAGCCGTCTGCGGCAGAAAGCCGACGGCTCAGAGTTTCACCAGCAAAATATTCCATAACCAGATAGATATGCCCATATTCCTCCACAGTATCATAAAGTGTAATTATATGGGGATGGACACCGATAGCGGCATGCATGCGGTATTCGCGCTTGATCCTGGAGCGGACCTCCATATTGCCGCTCAGCTCCGGGCGGATCGTTTTCACCGCCACAGGTCGCGCCAGTAGCACATCGTCCGCTAAATAGACATTGCCCATGCCTCCTGCACCCAGAGGCCTTACAAATCGATAACGTCCGGAAACAAGGTCACTGTCACCTGAAACAACAGGTGTTGATTCCTCTCTATTGCCGCTATCAACGAGTGTTTCCATGGCGTTCAATGTTAACGAATGGCCAAGCATCTCAAGCAGCGTGCCAGGGAGGATTGGATACTAACTATTGACAATTCCAGTATTGAAATAGTCCCCGCTGCCGTAAAAATAGAAGTTTCCTCATGGTTCATGGTGCTGAAATATTGTATTTTTTCATCTTTATATACAGGGTGGACCGGGCAATCCCCACCAGCCCGGCAGCATCTAAAATATTGCCACCAACGCGATCCAGAGCCGCCTGGATGTGGTTTTTCTCCACCTCTTCCAGGCTGGGGAATATGTCGACTTTGGCCGCTTCTGCTGAGCCGAATCCCTCGGAAAGGGCAAAGATTTCTTTCTCGGTGATTACCTTGCCTTGGGACTGGACAGCTAACCTGAGAACGACATTACGCAATTGACGGATATTTCCTGGCCAGTGGTACTGGCAAAGAACCTGCATTCCGTTATCGGAGATCCGGGGCTCCTTCCAATTATATTCTGCGGAAAATTTCTTAAGAAAATAAAGAGCTAAAGGTTCGATGTCATCCACGCGCTCACGGAGCGGTGGCACCTTCAGAGTAAAACAGGAAAGGCGTTGGAACAGATCGTCGCGGAAAGTATTCTCCTGGATCATGGCGGCTACATTCCTGTTGGTGGCAGTCACCACCCGCACCTCAAGCTTCTTTGCCCGAGTGTCGCCTAAGCGGCTGATTTCACCATTCTCGAGAAAACGGAGCAGTTTGGGCTGTAAGACGAGCGACATATCGGCCACCTCGTCGAGAAAGAGAGTTCCGCCATCAGCGAGTTCAAGCTTGCCGGGTTTATCCACGGCCTCATGAAAGGCCCCTTTTTTTGAGCCAAAGAGTTCACTTTCAAAAAGAGCATCTGGAATGGCAGAGCAATTCAGCGGGGTATAGGCTCCCTTCCGTTTGGAAAAACTGTGGAGGGCAGCGGCAATATGCTCCTTACCGGTACCAGCCTCACCGGAAATAAAGACAGGAACGTTAATTGGAGCGATGGTGCGGATGTCTTCATAAAGTTTGACCATTTTTTCACTACGAATGATGGTCTCGTTCTTGGTGGCCAAGCGCGCTTTTAAGGCTTCCTGTTCCTGGTACATTCTTTTGCGGTTTGTCAGATTGTCGAGGAGCACGGCCCCATATAACACCAGGATTTCGAGAGCTCCGAGGGCGTTCTCGCTGAAAAAATCCTTAGGACCACGGTCAAGATACAGGCAGCCGATCGCCCGGTCCTCACGCAGTAAGGGTGCACAGAGCACCAGCCGTTCCCGATCGTATCCAGCCTTGCGAGTTCCTGTGCGGCTGCGCTCCATAACCCGCTGCACGATATCCTGACGAATGTCTTGATTTTCCTGGTGCGGATCAAAGCAATGGGTGTGGGCATAAATGAGTTCATTTTTTTCGTTAAGCAGTGCGAGGAAACCTCGCTTCGCCCGGAAAAGCTCCACCGCAACGGCAAGGAGCCGTTCTGACAGTACACTTTCTGTATCGATCTCATGCAACTCCAAAAAAAAACGACCGAGTGAAGCTATGTTAGCGTCATCTTCGGATTGAATCTGGATCATTGGCCCCAGCGGGGTGTCAACGAAATCCTGCTCTAGGTTAAAAAGAATGGTGGTTGAGTTTACGGATACTTTCCCCTCCGCAGGGATTACGCCTTGACAGGCAAAGACGTGTGACGGGCAACTGTTATTACGCTCTTCAATGAACGTGAATAAATAATCTACAATGCGGAAGCTTTTGCCGTGGACCAGCCGGATGCCATTGACTCTTTTGCCTTCCATCCATACCGCGTTGGTGCTTTGGTGATCAAAGAGCATGTAGCCGTCGTCCTGTAGACAGATGGAGGCATGGTGACGAGATACCAGAGGTGAAAGGAGAGTGATATCGTTATCTTCTTCTCTGCCGATAGTGATCGATGAGGCAAATTCCACCACTCGATAATCTTGCGCATCTTGACAAATAATTAATTTAGGCATTGTGAATGGTCCTACGGCTCATGTCAGTCTTATATAATTCGACCGCCATTCCTCTATTCATTCGCCACGCAGGCTTGGGATATTTGAATGATTGCTTTTATGATGTACGCACCTGATACATAGCGCGCGATTGAAATCACGAAATATGATGGAATCATAGGTGAAAACAATATGCTTCGTGGAGTGGATAACCCTTTGACGGCTTCGTGCATTATCAGGCGTTGCTTTGGGCGCCATGATCGTTGAAATTGGGATGCTGTGGATTAAAGGAAAATGATATTTTTTGCACTTGGTACCCACAAATATCTTTTAACAATGCATTAATGCAGATGATTCCATCAATGTATTCCAGCGACTCTTGATCAACGTCAGCAAACATAATTCCGGTTATGTAACTGTCTCCTTTTTTGCAAATATGCTTGATTTGAGATTTTATAATAATATTTCTTTTTCCGAGAAAGAAACTGGTACAGAGAGGTATATTAATGGCAATCAAAGCAGGAAGCTCTACAGACACTCCTCTAGCGCTGATATTGACTAGGCTTCCGATGAAAGTTTTTTTGTCCGTAGCTATTGCAACCAAAATCTCTTTCATGTCAAACATCGCAGCGATGTCGTCTCCTTTAATGCGAGGGCAGTGTCTGCTGTCCATAATATTGCCAATTGTACATTCTTCATCCATATCCAAGTTATCCGAAATGGACCATTCGTCATTATGCTTGCTTTTCATAATTTTTTGGCAGACTGGTGAAATTCTTTCATCTTTTACCTCCCGTAATATCCACTCGTCGCACTCGTGGGATGGAAGTTTTCTCGATGATCGGGATCATTCCGTAGACATTGGAAGCAAGGGCATGGTAACCATAACCGCCTTTGTAAGGGGCGGTGTGTAGTAAGGGCAGTAGCCTACTCAACCTGACAAAATCACCGCTGCAATACCGACAGCAACCAATAAAATTCTTTTTTTGAGTAGGTGCATGCCTGACAATATCGATTTCAATCGAATTTTCCGTGATATGCTACAGGTGTGCCGCCTCAAATCTTTGGTCGCTTTAAAAAATTCAAGAAGCATCTGTTTTATTTTTTTTCAACTTTCAACTTGAAAGTTTTTTTCAGGTTGTTGAAAGTTTCTTTCAACTCCAGTCTTTTTAAAATTTGCTCATCGGAAAATTTCTCGTAGCAACTGTTGCCGTGATTCCACCCAGATTCCATCGTTCGGCCAGACCCACTGCCCAACCGGCATCCGCAAAGGTCGACAATCGGACCAAAACAAAATGGCGCGTATCGTCATCTCCCCATTATTCCGTTACATTGTCGCCACCAGAACAGTTCGCTGGTTTTATCAGCGGCTATTGCCCCAAAACGGGCGCGTTCCTGTTGTCTTGCGGCGTTGTGAAATTAATAAGGCAATATTAATGCCAAGGGCAGCACTACAGATCAAACAGCGAGTAACAATCTAATATTGTTTAATTAGTCGACTTATTTTCTGCTTAACGGCGTGATGCCAGCAAGGGGGGAGAGGGAGATGTGTTGCAAAAATACTCACCCGCTTCGTGGGTAAAGTATGATGTGGGGAGAAATGGGGCAGCGCTGATTAATCTCTAAGTGTGTTGAATGGTGTATTGTTCAGAGATTCATCAGCATGTGGCTGGCGCCAGTTTGCATATTCCGGAAAACAGATTCAATCTATTCCATATTCTTTCAATTTTTTATGAAGGGTCTTGCGGTTAATGCCGAGCTTGCGGGCAGTTTCGCTTTTATTGCCGCCGCTGTCTTCAAGTGTAGCCAAGATCGCCTCCTTTTCAATCTCCTCCAGCGGCCGGTTAGCTGCAACTGCAACCGGTGGCGTCACTAGCCAATCGCTTTTCTCGGCATAGGCTTCCGTGATGGTGGAGGGTAGTTCTTTTTCGGTTACATGTTCGTCCGGCAGGAAAATGACAGCTCGCTCGATGGTGTTTTCGAGTTCCCTGACATTACCGGGCCAAGTGTATTTAAGCAGCATGTCCATCGCCAATGGAGAAAAGCCTTTGCCCTGCTTATGATTTTTTTTTGCGTATTTTTCCAGGAAATGCTGGGCGAGTAGCGGAATGTCATCTTGGCGCTCGCGCAGGGACGGGATGCGGAGGCTAACGACGTTCAGTCGGTAAAAAAGATCCTGACGGAATTTTCCGTTCTTAACCTCCTCCTCCAGGTTTCGATTGGTTGCGGCTAAAATTCGCACGTCAATGCTTAGAGTCGCTTCGCCGCCGACCCGCTGGATTTCTCTTTCCTGAATGACTCGCAACAATTTAGCCTGCATCGCCGGGGAGGTTTCCCCGATTTCATCCAGAAAAATGGTCCCCGTGTCGGCCTGCATAAAGCGCCCTTCACGCCGCTTGTCCGCCCCGGTGAACGATCCTTTTTCATGGCCGAAGAGTTCCGATTCCAGCAAGGTTTCGGTGACTGCGGCACAATTGACCACAACCAAGGGGTGACCTTTGCGACGGCTGTTATAATGGATGGATTTGGCAATCAACTCTTTTCCTGTCCCGCTTTCTCCGGTGATCAACACGGTTGCCTCCGAAGGCGCGACCATGGCAAGCATCTCGATCAGTTTTTTCATCGGACTGCTTTTGCCGATGATATTCTCCAATTCGTATTCAGCGTCCAGTTTCGATTTCAAGGCGGCAATCTCGGCCTTCAGGCCAGAATGCTCAAGGGCGCGCGACAAGCTGATTTTAAGTGCTTCAAAGTCCAGCGGCTTGATTAAATAGTCATACGCCCCGGCCTTGAGTGCTTCCACCGCCGAATCGACCGAGGAATAGGCCGTCATGATGAGAATCGGAATGGCCGGATTGTATTGCTTGATGAGCATAAGGGCCTCGATGCCGCTCATCTGGGCCATGCGGACATCCATCAGAATCAAGGCGAACGGCCTTTCCTTGACACATTCAACCGCTTTGGTGCCATTGTCGACCACGGTGACCTCGTAGCCCCAACTTCTGACAATGGTTTGGAGAGTTTTCAAATGGTTCGGATCGTCATCAACGATCAAGATGTGAGCAGGATTTCGTGTCGTCATAATTACCTCATTTCTCGATTTTCAATGGCAAAATTATGGAAAATTCCGTTCCCTGGCCGATAATGCTGCGCGCTTTAATTTGTCCCTGATGCGCTTCGATAATCTTGTGCACTATCGCCAGCCCCAATCCGGTACCCTTCGGTTTGGTTGTAAAATAGGGGTCAAATATTTTACTCAAATCATCTGCCAATATGCCTGAACCGTTATCTTTGATGTTGATCGAAATGCTGCCGTCAACCCTGGTGGCACTGGCAATAGCCAATTGACCGCCGCTTTTCATGGCTTGTAACGCATTCAAGTACAAATTCAAAAAACACTGGGTCAACCGATCCGGATCAACCTCGGCCTCCACTGCATCCGAGGTGAGATTTAAATGAATTTGGATGTTTTTAGCTGTTGCTTCCTGTTGAATGAGCCGGGCCGAATGTTTCAGGAGTTCTTTCAGATCCGACAGCTTCAGGTTAAGCTTCGATGGTCTTGCGAACTCCAGGAGTTCGCTGATGACGCGGTTCAAGCGATCCGTCTCTTCGATCATGACCCCGGCCATCTCCCTATCCTCGCTGCCGTCTGCAAATTTTGCTTTAAAATAGGAGGCGATACCTTTGATGGAACTCAGCGGGTTCCTGATTTCATGAGCCACGCCGGCGGCAAGGTCGCCAATGGCCGCCAATTTTTCTTTGCGGCGAATTTCATCCTGGAGGCGGCGAACCTCGGCGAGGTCGCGGAGTATGAATACTCGACCTACAAACGCCCCTTCTTCATTTATAATTTCTGAGGCGCTGACGCTGACGGATACAACTTTTTTCAGGGTAAATTCACACTCCATTTCTTTTTCGGATACCGATTCGCCTAGATCCAACTGCTTATTTAATGCACAAAAATTGCTAGGGAGAATACTTTCAGGTTCCTTTCCCAGCACCTGAGCCAGATTGATCCCGGTGATACGCTCCGCGGCACTGTTACTCAGCGCGAGTTTCCCAGTTTTATCTGTGGCGATTAAGCCGACGGGGAGGCTGGTCACCACCTGGTCCTTGATTGCACTGGTGTCTTGCAGGGACCGTTTAGTTGCACGATAGCTTTGCATCCAGAACATGGAGACAAAACCGGCCAGTCCCAAGAGTACCAAGACGCCTGAGATGATCGCGGTGTTGCGAATATCTTCTCTTCGTGCTTCCTGAAAGGGTTTGGGGTCCAGCCCTACCAGTATGATTTGTTCTTCGCCGGGTTTTGCCTGGGGCCAACACCAGTCGTCGCATGGCTCCATCATCATGCTTCTTCGATCTCCCCCTTCATCGTGACTGGAAATCGGTTTGAAAATTTTCAAGACTTCAAACGATTGTCGTTGGCTGTCAGTGTTTTTCAAATGCCCTTTGATTGCCTCGGATGCCTTGAGGTCAATTTCATAGGGGCCAGCGTTCGTCTGAGTGCCGATCACTTCACGATTGCTGCTGGCCAAAATGAGGCCATCGCGATTTACTACCGTGATATAGAGCACATCAGGCAATTGAGCGGTTTCCTCGATCAATGTTTGAATCTGCTGGCCACCCCACATCATCCCCATCATGCCTGTCCGGGCTCCAGCTTCCACCGCCTTGACAATGACAGCGCCCTTCTCGCTTAAAATCTGCGACATATATTTTTTTTCGCGGCTGTAGTTTTGCGCCGCCAATACCACCACGACAATCAGCAGAATTCCCACCGATCCAATAATAATCCAAGGTGAGGTGGGCAATTGCCACCGGCTGCCGCGACTTGTCTTTGGAATCATGATGCCCTCACGTAATCATTCATTTCTTTTATCTTACTATACACGGGGTGGGTATTTTGGCAACAATCAATGTCGATGACGCTAACACTGGGTAATTAAGCCCCATATTGCGTGAGGCCTAACATTGAAATGCTCAAACGATTCGACAAAAAAAAATGTATAAATACTATAATATCAATTTGTTATATGCATGGTTGAATTTATGGCACGCAATTTGAAATGAATCATGCAAACGGCAACCATGGCGCCATGGGCCTCTTCCGTAAAACACAAAAAATAGGAGAAATAACCATGAAAAAATCGATACTCGTCCTCGCAGCGGCAGCAACTTTCACACTGATCGGCACACAGGCTATTGCCTGCTACTGGGATGGATACTGGGGTGGCCCCATGGGCGGACCGACGGCAGAGTTTAAAGGCAATAGCAAATATCAGGACTTTTATGAAAAAACGGCTTCGCTCCGGCAGGATCTTGCCGGGAAACAGGGTGAATACAACGCGCTCATGGCCACTTCCACTCCCGACCCCAACCGCGCCGCAGAACTCAACAGGGAAATCACCACCCTGCACGATCAGCTGAGCGCCAAGGCCCGTTCGTTTAAACTGCCGGTTCCCAATATGGGGCATCATGCCGGAATGAGTGGGTATGGTGGGTGTGGATGCTGGTAGAGCACAGATAAGAAAAACGACACGGCTGGATACGGCAGCCGTGTCGTCATTTTTTGCAGGGAGCGTTCATTATGTGGGGTTGCGATTACACATCGATGTCAAGAGGCTTGGAGGGCGTTTTTTCCCCCTGGGGTTTTCTGTCGCTCCTGGTATGGGGCGTTGTCATCTTGCTGATAGCCTATCTCTTTATCCGGGACTTTAAAACTCAGGAGCATAGCTTGCAAGGGTCAGCTCGGGATCGCATTGATTCCTTGGCCATTTTAAAAGCACGTTTTGCCAGTGGAGAAATTTCAGAGGAACAATTTGTCAAAATGAAAGAGATGCTTTCCGGGTCATAACGGCATATCATTTGCATTACCTAATGAGGGTGGTACCATGTAACTACAAAATTTTCGCTCTTCCCAAAGAAGGCTCCAGATCGAATGGTGCGAAAATGGCAATGGCTGAAAGATTCCTTGCCGAGAGGTCCAGATCGGACCAGCCCCGCCACCAACACTGCGACGACCGACAACCACAAACAACCTCAACGAATCGGCACCATAAATCAATCCACCGACTAGGACGATGGTTGCAGACCAGTCGCGGCAAAGCTAAGCCGGAGCTGATCGGAAAAGCGCTCAAGGGGTGGAAAGGGACGAAATGACAACGCTATCTAAAACCATGCTCAAGATCGGTGACGTGCTTAACAACAAATGGGTGATTCTTGACTTCATCGATAAGGGAGGAATGGGTGAAGTCTATCGGGCACACCAGACCAACTTGAATCGCGATGTTGCGATCAAGGTTGTCTCGCGGGAATGGCTTGAGTCCTTTGACGAGGGGAGCGGAGAGGCCGAAACAATGGCCCAGCGATTCAGGCGGGAAGTGCAGGCCATGGCCCAGATTAGCCACCCCAATGTGTTGCAGGTTTTTGACTACGATGCCATCATCGTAAAAAGGGGTGATCAAGACATCTCCATTGAATATTTCGCCATGGAATATATCCCCGGCGGCTCCCTGTGGGTCACCATGTCGGAAGAAGGTTTTTACCCGGATGAAGCTGCCGTCTATAAATGGATAAGACTATATTTCATGCCGGTGCTTGCCGGGGTGAAGGCTTTGCACGATAACGGCATCGTGCATCGTGATCTCAAGCCTGAAAACATTTTTATGGACCAGGACGCCCCAAAGATCGCCGACTTCGGCCTGGTGCGTTCTTGTAGCCTGAAGCCGGTAACGCAATCCATCGACGTCAAAGGGTCCCCGCCCTATATGTCTCCGGAACATTACTTCGATTTCAAAAGGGCTGATCAACGCGCCGATATCTATTCCCTCGGTAAAATTCTTTTTGAAGCTGTCGATGGCAAAATCAAACCCGTAACTATTCCATTTAGAACGGCTAAACTGGCCGAAGCTGAAACCCCTTTTTTTCAGGAACTGGACCAAATTATTCAAACGGCCACGGCGGAGAGCAGAGACGAGCGGACGAAATCCGTTCAGGAGTTAATCGATCAACTCGAACGCGTTATTCATGCGTCGGAGATGCGCAACAAGGCCGAGAAATCACCCCGCCCGCATGCCGCCTCCCAACTTTTGCGATCTGAATGGATGTGGGGAGGTCTATTTGTCGTGGCAATGTCGATATTATTGATAACCGTTTGGCATTTCACGAGTGACCACGGATTTGATTTGCTGAAGAGCAATATATCGACAGGATCAAGCCAAGAAAAACTTCAAGCTAAGCCAGATAACGTAACAGTCACCAAAACGCCAGATACAGGAAACGTTTCGTTTGCGTCTGAGCATATTGGAAAGAATCATATTATTAATGGAGGGGAATTCACGGTTCCAGCAATTTCATCTGAAATCAAAGAGCAAACGGTGCAGGTCACCCCTTTTTACATGGATGAGTTTTTCGTCACTAACCAACAATTCGTCGATTTCTTGAATCACAATCTTTCACAGATCATCATAGAAAGCGGGGCGGTGAAAGGAGGGGGCGCAAACTGGTTCTTGTTGGGCGAAGTACGCGCGGGATATGAACCGATTGTCTACCGAAACAACGAATTTCATGTCAACGATCCCTCCCATGCCTCGAATCCCGTTTTGCGAGTTACCGGCTATGGCGCTTCAGCTTTTGCAAATTACTACGGCAGACGACTACCGACAGAGATGGAGATGCTGTATGTGATATTCAAGGGCGCAGATAGCACGAAAATGAATAATGAGCTTTCAGAAATTGTGAGAGGAGATCCCAGCGAGCGAAATTTGAGCGCTGACATTAGAGCCGCATCACAATCTTCCATTTTTCTCCTGTCGGCAGCATCGTTCTCTCCGAATTTGCTGGGTATCAAAGGGTTAAATCATGACATCGGTGAGTGGATCTATCGAGAGCAAGCCTATGCCGCCACAGATCCGTCGAAAACGAATCGTTATGCGGTCGTTGGTGGTGTCGAAGGGGAGGCGAAAAATAATAGCTCCTTGCCCTCGATCGTTAATCGTTTCCCCTGGGAAGGATTCGAAGAGATTGGTTTCAGAACAGTGAAAAGCACCGCCGCCAGCAATTCAGCGAGATAGACGAGAATGAGAATAGCGGTGATGTCGGATATTCATGGCAATTTTGAAGCGTTTACCCGTTGCTTGCACGATACCGAGCAGTCAGGTGTAGACCGAATTGTCAATCTTGGCGACGCTATAGGGTATGGCCCGCAACCAGAAGAAGTTATTGGCCTATTGGAAAAAAGAGGCATCCCGAATATTTTGGGCAATCATGAGTTGGCTGTAGTCGATAAGGATGCTCGCGGCGATCTTTCGCCACTTGCGGCCAGATCATTGGAGCAGACACTGAAATATCTGTCGGCCGCATCTCTATTGTATATTAAAAATCTTCCATCCGTTCGAGAAATGGAAGGAGCGCTGTTGGTACATGGCTGTCCGCCCGATTCACCGACGACCTATTTGCATCATATGCATTTGTCTGAAATTCGAGAAATCTTTGCGGCAACTCAATTTGATATCGCCTTTGCGGGGCATTCCCACCGCTTGATGCTTATGCGCTATGACGAAAAACTTGAGTTTGCCTCGTTGCGGCAAGAGATTATTCAGCTCAGGCCGGGTTGTCGACATATCGTCAATGTTGGCTCGGTCGGCCAACCCCGGGACGGTGATCCGCATGCAAAATACGTTATATGGGACAGCTTTCGCAACACGTTGGAGATTAGGCGAATTGCTTATGACATAGCCCGGACAGCGCTCTTGATCAGGGAGCGCGGTTTTCTCCAAAGGGATGCGGAAAGGCTCTTTTCCGGCACCTGCTCAGACTAAAATTTGTCAACAAACGTTGCGTGACAAAAGATCGAGGAGAGCGACTATATGGTATCTGTTCAGGAAAAAAGATTTCGAGTTCAAGGTCTGGATTGCGCCGCCTGTGCCGCCAAGATCGAGCGGGAGTTGCGGCAAACTGAAGGGGTTGAAGAGGCGGTTCTTGATTTTGCCACCCTCACCCTTCATCTGAAGGCCACCGATATCCCGAAAGCCCTGGCTGCGGTCGCACGCATTGAACCTGATGTAAAGATCGTGCCCACAACCCAAAATTCGGACGTCCATACCCACAAACCAGATGAGTCCAGCAGTTATCGAAAGCAGATTGCGGTTATTGTCGCCGCAGGCGTTGTCTTCGCCGGCCAACTAATTTTTGAAAGCCGGTTACACCATTCACCATGGGCCTGGTTTGAATACCCCATGATGATTACCGCATACCTGCTTGCCGGATGGAGTGTTTTGGCCGGTGCGCTACGAACAGTGTGGCGGAAACAGTTTTTCGATGAAAATGTGCTCATGGTTATTGCCACGGTTGGCGCCATGGCGATACACGCCCTGTCTGAAGCGGTTGGTGTCATGCTGTTTTTCAAAATAGGTGAACTGCTTCAGGACATGGCGGTATCCAAGTCACGGCGGTCGATCCGTGGACTGCTAGCGGCACGGCCTAACCGGGCCCTACTGAAGACCGAAGCCGGTTTGGAGGAAACGACGCCTGAACAAATCAAGGTGGGCGAAATCATCTTGGTCAAGCCCGGTGAAAAAGTAGCCCTGGACGGAGAGGTGATTGAAGGAACCTCTCAGATAGACACCTCGCCATTGACCGGTGAACCGATTCCTGTCCAAGCGCGTCCTGGCGATACCGTAATGGCTGGTTGTATCAACACGGCATCGGCGCTATCGGTACGAGTCACCCGACCCTTTGAGGCGTCTTCCATTGCACGGGTACTGGAATTGGTTGAAAGCGCTGCGGCCCGCAAGGCAGATACCGAAAAATTTATCACCACCTTTGCCCGCTATTACACACCTGCGGTCGTGGCCGTCGCGGGAGCCATTGCCTTGGTTCCGCCGCTGCTCATGGAAGATGCCAGCTTTTCGACCTGGATTTATCGGGCGCTGGTACTTTTAGTTATCTCCTGTCCCTGTGCCTTGGTGGTCAGCATCCCGTTGGGCTATTTCGGTGGGATTGGCCGGGCTTCACGGAGCGGAATCCTGATCAAGGGGTCTATGTTTATCGATGCCCTTGCAAAGGTCAAAACTGTGGTTTTCGATAAAACCGGCACCTTGACGCGAGGTGTTTTCACGGTGGATCAAGTCGTGACCGACAATGGATTTTCGGCAGATCAGGTGCTGCAAATGGCCGCAGCAGCGGAGCTGCACTCCGATCATCCCATCGGGAAATCCATCATTGCGGCGATGAAGGACAAAGGATTGACCGTTGACGAATCATTGGTGAGCGACCACGTCGCCATTTCTGGCATGGGGGTTAAGGCCTCCTATGACGGCAAGATCATCGAGGTCGGCAACGACGCCTTTTTACATAAACGACGGATCGTTCATGAACAATGCGTCTTTGCGGGAACGGTAGTTCATGTGGTGGTGGATGACCGGTATGCTGGTTACATTCTCATCGGCGACCAACTCAAACCGGATGCCGGGTTAGCCGTGGAGCGGCTCCGGGCAAACGGAGTTTCGAAACTTGTGATGCTGACGGGCGACAACGAGCTTTCTGCCGCTGGCTTCGCTAAGGCCCTCAATCTGGATCTCTTTTATGCCGAATTACTGCCGGAAGACAAGGTCCGTATTTTCGAGCAAATCAGCGCGGAAGCCAAAAAAGGGACAAAGATTGCCTTTGTGGGAGATGGCATCAATGATGCTCCGGTCTTGGCGCGGGCCGATGTTGGAGTGGCCATGGGGGCTCTCGGTTCGGATGCTGCCATCGAAACCGCCGATGTGGTGCTGATGACCGATGCGCCATCAAAGGTGGCTGAAGCAATCGGTATCGCTAGGCACACTCGGCTAATCGTTTTGCAAAACATCACATTAGCGCTTGTCGTTAAAGGGATCTTTATAGTGTTTGGTTCCTTCGGTTTGGCTTCTATGTGGGAAGCTGTATTCGCTGATATGGGCACAGCTCTACTCGCATTACTCAACGCAACACGTGCGTTCAGTGCACGTAACAAACTCTGACGGGGAACTCAGTATTAAATTTAATCCTTTCATCGTCCTGATGACAGATGTTGATATTGGCCTCGATATTAATCAGATCAAGGTATGCGAATGTCATACTGGATTACTGTTTTTGGGTATTTTTCTGTTGCTTTTTTTGCTACGGTATCTAGAATTGATTCAATTATTCCGGCTCATTTTCAATGAGATATCCCTTTCCAGGGCTTAGCTGAGCACGGTTTTCGTGTTCTTGAATTCCAGGTACCACGGCTGCGAAGCCTTTCCCCGGCCAGAGACGTTTAATCGCAGAGGCGAACGTCTATTTTGACGCGGGAGAGCTGCGCACGCACACCTTCAAAACGAATCATTCGATTCGTTCCCCCTTCGTTCTTTTTTTCCTTTTGAACCGATAGCTCTTTCTCTGTCTTTGCGAAGCCGCATTCTCTCTGCGCGTTCTCGTAAAAGCTGAATCTATCGTTCTCTCACAATATTCCATCCCACCCATCCATCGGGAGCTGTTACGTCATGCTCCCGGCGGAGCCATGTCGTCGTGCTCCCCAAATTTATAGGAGGCAACACCATGGCACCATTGCAGGAACAGATCCAGTCTATCAACGAACGCTTGCGAGCATTTGGCATCGAGGCGATTCAGGAAGTCAAGATGACCGACAAGGGAGGTAACGTGATCGGTCAGATCAAGTACGGCTTTCGGCCCCAGTACGTCTTTGACAGCGTCAATGAGGTGCTTGGTCCGGAGAACTGGCGGTACGAACTGACCAAGGAGGAGATTTTCGAGTCCCAGGCGGTCGCCGAGGTTCGATTGTTTGTGAAGATCGACGGTGACTGGCTCTGCAAGGGCTCGCACAAGGGACAGATGCAGATCGTCAAAGGCAATGTCGGCGATGCCCAGAAAGGGGCCATCACCGATGCTATCCAGAAATGCATGTCACTGTTGTCCATCGGCAGCGATGCCTACAAGGGACTGTTAAAAAACGTCTACCTTCAAGGAACGCAACGAACTCAGCCACCCGCTCCCCAACCAAAAACCAAACCCGCATCCAAAACCAGCCAACCCGTTGAGCCGCCTGCCAATCAAGGCGATACGCCGGCAACCTTGCCCAAAATCGCCGGCGTTACCTTCGAGAACCGTCAAGGCGTGATCATCGCTATCGGCGAACACCTCTTCGACAAGAAGGAACTGCTCAAGGCCGCAGGCTTTCAATGGGATAAAACCGGCAAGACCTGGATGAAGCAAGCAGCTTAACCAGCTCAACCCTACTCAACCCAACCCAACTAAAGGGGGAGTGATACCATTCCCTCGGCGGGAATCCGTGTGCCCTCCCTCATTTCTTTTTAGGAGGATACCACCATGTCAGACCAGTTAATGCTCACCTTGCAGGCCGCTCTCCAGCAGCTTGCCATCCAACAGACCGAGGAAACGCTCGGTGATCGAAGCACCTATCTCGGGGCTTCCGACATCGGCGCCTGCCCACGCAAGACCATTCTCAGAAAACTCCATGCCCCCGAGGCCGACCTCGTCACCCTGCTGCGGCAGCGACGCGGTCACATGGCCGAGGAAGTGGTTGCCGCCGCCTTCATGGTTGCCGGTTTCAGTAACTTCCAGCGGCAAACCGAGGTTCGATATGCGGGCGCTGTCCCGGTCATGGCCCATCTCGATTTTGTTTTCATCTCGGAGGTGCGCAAGACCATGGCAGTTTTGGAGGTGAAGGCACCGGAGAATATCCCGGAGCACCCCTACGGCGCATGGGAGACCCAACTCTATCTGCAGATGGGACTACTGGCCGACAGCTTCCCCGATTACACCGTGGAGAAAGGCGCCATTCTGGCGGTCAATTTCGGTGATCAGGGGATGCGGCTCTTTGGCGGTTACACGCCCCAGGACACCATCTATCACGGCCTGATCGACCGGGCCGCCACCATCTGGAACCAATACCAAGCCTACAGTGCAGGTGATCTTGCCACTCCTTTCATGGAAGTGGGACCACTCTGCGGCTACTGCCCCTTCCTCATGGATTGCCCCAAATTCGAGGCCGAGGAGGTGCGGGAGCTGACCGAGAGTGTCGAGATCCTGCTGGAACTGCAACACCAACAAAAGGATTTGGATACAGAGATCGGCATGCGCAAGAGCAACCTGCTGGCCATCGTGGCCCAGCGTGGTCCGCTCAAGGCCTTTGGCCATCTGCTACGCAAGGCGGTTCGAACCAGAAAATCCTTGGACACGGACCAACTCAACCAGTTCCTCCAGGGTTATGGCCATTCGCTGACTGATTTCCAGAAGAGCGGCTCCTACGCCTTCCTGGAAATTAAGAAAGCGGCTTGAACCCATTCTTCCCATCCATATTGCACCCAATTCTCTCCCCATGGTGGGGAGAGCAATCAC
>Ga0209016_1000592_pt1 | contig 40593 bp, 38 predicted proteins | sample EPASupsiteSAE305_FD_187265 | JGI IMG/M metagenome (GOLD analysis project Ga0209016, IMG submission 187265) | Bioremediated contaminated groundwater microbial communities from EPA Superfund site, New Mexico - SAE3-05 (SPAdes) (version 2) | ecosystem: Environmental > Aquatic > Deep subsurface >... | reverse complement strand
ATAGCATGATACAGGCTCTAAAGGCGAATGCCAGAGGGTATCGTAATGACGAGAATTTTATGACTATGATATACCTTCGTCATGGACAGTTAAAAATCAACTTACCCACATGAAACGACGAAGAGCCGAATATTAATCGAACAGATGATCGTATTATTAGCAACAGGGCTTGAGATTTTCTTTCGGGATATATATTGCAGTGGCATGACAATAAAACATATTAAACAAACCCATGAAATGTTTTCCTTTTTTTCTAATGAGTCTAGAAATGCCTTCATTAATATTGAAAACACCATGAAAATTTTTAAAGAGAGATTAAACATTAATCTAAAAGATACACTTCTGGATTCTGAGATTAAGATTATTCGTCGTCTTTTTTTAAAACGAAATGTAATCGTACATAATAACGGTTTTGTTGATCGAATTTTTTTAAATCAAAGTGGCATTGAATGTAAACAAGGAAAACCAGTCCCGATTCAAATCGGTGAAATCGAGGAATATCTTTACATAGTTAATAGTGTAATCAAGAAAATTGAGATTCAATTTGATGGAATTTTAATCCCAGAAATTCATGAGCAAATTGATGAATTTCTTGAGGATAAAGAATAATTTACACAAAATGAAAGAAAAATAATCTCTAAAAAAACTCAGAAAGAAAAATTTTTCAGCATATTTCATTCTTTAGAATTTTGATTCGTTGAATTCCTAAGATCAAGGTGGGAATCAATTTCAGATCCCCAAGTATAACATTGATATGATATCCTTTTTGAATAAGAAAAACATAGATTAAGTGATTGAGTTATTATACCATAAAGAAATTTAATTTTCTCTTTATTTTATCAGGAACATTCAAATCTCTTCAGATCATCGGTCAGATCTCCTCAAGAGTTTGACCGGTTTTCGAAACGATACGACACGTATGTGCCGTGAGAAACGGTACGGGGTTCATGGAAGACCGGTTCGTCACCGGTCTTTCATAGTACTGAAGGGGAGAACCTCGGACTCCCCTCAACTCTTGGAGATATCACCACCACCTGATCATTCAGATGTTCCATAAACCCAAGGTCATCCCTTTTCTAATACTGTTTTCAATAAACTGATTATGTATTGTATAATCTATTTGGTTAAATTCTGTATATATCTAGGTCACGAACTCTCTGATTAATGGAGATCTTCGGACATCGAATGTCACTCCAGTATTCAATAGTGAATTGAAGAAATTAGCTCTGAATTATATAAATCTCGATTAATATCGAGATCTGAATTTTTTCCTTTTTGCATTCAGAGAATTTGTGTTAGACATCCTCTTTGAAATATATTAAAAATCGGTGATCCTTAATGAACTTATTCTATATTTTTTAGCAGATACCTCCATAATAAAGGATGGTATAAATTTTAAGCAGACATCTGTCAGACAACTCTTTTCTTTTATATAGTCCTTGAGATGCATTAAGGATACACATCCGTAACGTTAAACACATTTCCCATAGATTCTTATTTATATGATCGAAATACTCAACGATCTAAAGAAACCAAGATATATTTTGGTATTTATTGTTTGGGCCGTCTTTTCTGCCTTATTTGTATTTGGATTGATATATCTTGGAATAAATGCCATGTACTCCTCTGTTTACATCGATATCTTTGATGTGGTGATCCGCAATACCGTGGTAGCTTTTATCTTCGGATTTTTTATGGGTGCATCATCGATTATCGCAAAGCTGAAGTACATCGATAAAACCGGACCTTGAGAATATGTCATTATTAGAGAATGATGTTGAATTTGGATTGGTAGTGGAAAAATTCAAACGGTTTTTATTTAATAAAGATAAGGAGGAGATTTTTTCATTTAATTCAGGATTCCTCAAAGAGACTGAAGGATACAAAAAAGAAATCTCTAAAAATACAGCATCTCTTCTTCAAACGGAAACATGGGATGAATCAATTATCGGCTCTGGAAAAATATTTGATAATGTATCCGCTGCTTTAAGGTATAATCCTCCAGGACATCAGAATAACTTAGTTAATTATCATCAAAAACTGCATTTTGATAATGTAAAAAAAAGTCAGGATAGACTTTGGAAAATTGAAAAAGTACTGTTCACCTTATATACATCAGATAATGATGAGAAGGTCCATAATACCATAGTCAAGAAAGACTACTTGGGTGGCAAATATGATCTGATTTCATATCTTTTCTTTTTGAAAAATAGCAAACGATATCTTCCAACCAGGCCTGAGAGATTCGAAGAAGCGTTTTCCAGATTAAGTATTAACATCAAGATGCGAGGACAATGTTCATGGACAAATTATTGCACCTATATTAACATCATATCTGAAATACGTGAGAGATTAGCACCATTCTTTGAAGAAAAAATAGAATTACTTGATGCTCATTCATTCTGTTGGGTATTGGGATATAAGCCTGAAATTCTAACAATTGATTTGAATTCTCCAAAATACTCAAATCCGCTTTTAATCCTTACTGATGTTCCAAAAAGTCAAGCCTCAATAAATAATTCATCAAATGGAAAGGTAATTTTTAATCCATCTCATGTGGACTGGACAGTAAAAGAGGAAGTAAATTCAAAAATTGGACTTACTGGAGAAATATATGTATTAGAGGCAGAAAGAAACAAACTCATTAAAAATGGTTTGAAAAAACTTGCTGATAAAATTGAACATATTTCCGTAACTAAAGGTGATGGGGCGGGGTATGATATTAGATCGTACTCTCTAGATGGTGAAGAAATATTCATCGAAGTTAAAACGACAACAAAAGGGAAAAATACCCACTTTATTATCACTGAAAAGGAATTACAATTTTCAAAGCTTAATCATCGTAAATACTATCTTTATCGATTATACGATTTTAAGTCTGATCAACCTAACAAATACTTCACAATTCATGGTGACCTAAGGAAAATGATCAAATTATTACCTATCCAGTATTATGCGATGTTATAATAAGCGATCCGTTTCTTTTTCAATCTCTCCATATCCCTCATATCGAATAGATTCACTTCAGAGGAATGTATATAACCCCTCCTGGCAGGATTGAATTAAATCATGTATAATTAATATCTAAACAGGGGGTTATTCACTATCCTCTACATCAATTATTCAAAAAAAATAGTTAAATCACTTTTGAGGCTTTGATTCGCCCCTAGAATGCCAATACTCATTATTATTTGGATTACATTGATTGGAATGATTATCTGAATCTGCTTTTTCAGAATTTGTGTCTTTACTCATGATATATCTCCAATAAACCCAATGATTGATCCACATGATCAATCATTCATCAAAGTAACAACCTGTCACTTGTGACACCAATATTTATTAGATTATACAAATAAGCCAATATTGGAGGACATACATAATCATTTGTAAGTACACAAACAATGTCAAAAATAATTCTAATTGAACCAGAAGATATCCAATTATTTAATTTTGAAAAGGGGAAAAGAGCATCAAAACAGTGGAATATAATTCTTTTTTTTATTGTAGCTTCATTTCGATTTAATCAAAAAGAGTCATTAGTCAAAGATCATAATAATGAGTTGGGAAATCCTCACCATTTTTATTCCTACCCAAGGGAAATAATGCGTTCACTAGGGGCAATTAATATCTCAATTTCTCTTAAAACAATAACGATAACATGTAATAATTATTCAGGGCATATTTTTCAAAGATATCATAAGGTTGGAGAAAATAGGCCGATCCGTGATCATAATTATATATTAAAAAATGATTCTAATGCCCTTCATGAAATAATTGATCTATTAAAAAAATCTTTATCAGTTCAATCACAAAATCTAATTTTTCACTCCGAACCATTCCAATCCTTAATCAATCCTACACTCATTAGGGAAGTTCTTTCAGAATCAAAAAGTTACATAGAAAGAATTGTTCCACTTGATGATTGGGGAAAAGATGAAGGTCAACACATCTTAAATTTTTTTTATGGAAAAGAGGTATCTCATTATCTTAGTTGTCAATCCTTAGTGAGAGAAAATCCAAATATCCAAACTCTTGAAAAATCATGGAAAAAAAAGAGGAGCAAATGGCTTTCCATGAAAAATAAAGAACCTGGAAAAGATTATGAATACCTTTTAAACGAGGCAAGAAATGCAGAAATATTATTTTATCGGGTGAAAGAGGCAATCATTTTTATTAAATCGTTTAAAGAACGACATTTTGCATATTCTTATTCGTTTCCAGTATATAGTGATATTTTCAATAAAACTCTTAAAAATTCAGAGAAAATAATAAGTAAATCTCCATATGGATTTACAATCATTTTTCCAGTTTTTAAATCTTCAATATCGGATGAGGAAAAATTAAGGAAACTCTTGGAGGTAAATGAGAAGATAATTGCCGATTTTCCTATAATTAAGATAGCTAAAAAAGGGCTTTTGGACCACTATAAGGATGAAGGATATGAATATTGGCAGATTATCAGACCAATACAAATACTTCTTTTACATTCAATTGAAGGGTTGGAGATGTTTCTGATGAAAAATCCCAAGACAAATAAGTACGAATTTGGTCCAATAATTCAATCAGAGAAAGTTATTCATGATAATCCATCCTCGATAAAAACATCAAATAATCTTCTCCCTTTAGTTTTTTCCACATTAAAATCAATTAGTTTAGCCCAATTTGAGTTGAATGATAGTCGTTTTTTTCAAATACTCATTGGGAGTAATCCTCCAAACCAACAGGATAACCAGAAATTTTTACAGTTTTATTGTGGGGATGGAGTAAAAATTGGTTTCGAGCCAAATATACGAATATATAATAAAGAAAATTCTATAAATCCTATTCAATGGAATTGGTTTAATCTTGAATTTATACCCTCAGTTTATATGATTGTTCGTGGCTCATATCTTCTCCCTCCCATAAGTTGGAATTGTTGGGAGAAAAGAAAATAGAGTAAAATTTCTGAGTCAAGGAATTAAAAGACCTTCGAGAAGTACCTCTTGCCATCTAAAATTCAAGTCAAAATCCCTGTTCAACTCGAAAAAAAGTGACGAATAGCACTAGTTTGAGTCATGACCGGAAAAACCAAGGTCGTAAAAAACGGGATAGAATACCGGATCAGCGATAAAGAACATTAGCAATTTGCTACATATTAACCCACAGGAGGGTTACCACCCCCTTTACGGGTTCCTCCTGGGCCAAAACACCTTGCATCGGTTGACATAAAAGACCGGCACTTCACCGGGGGCCTGTTCTCTGATTCCCTAGATGTATACCCAAAAGAGATAATAGAGGGCATAAACCGTCCAAAATTCTATCTCGTGAATACAGAACATAATTGAGCCCGATATCCTAAAAATACCCATCCATGGTTCTCGATCAAAAAACCGGATAATAATCAGAAGAGAGGTGTTTATGCCTCTCCCTTCTTAATTCGATTCATCGCCTGAGTAAGCGAAAGAATCGTCTGTTCGATATTCTCCTGTACTTCATATGGTTCGGCTCGCTTGGGTTGTTCTTCGATGAGATTCTGGAACTCATCACATGTTTTTTCAAGTTTGCCGACCATATCCGTCACCTGCTTAAGCCATTCTACCCGTCGATCCAGCACTCCTTTCTCTTTTCGGCATGCCATTCTAAGTCTCTCCATCTGTTCATACAGATCACATAAATCAGTAGTAATAGTCACGTTACCCCCTTTTTTCTCGAACAGAAAACCATTTTTATGTACGGACTTTAATCTTTTCATTTGATCAAGCATTTCATCTAGACAAAACGGCATAAATGGAAAAAATGGCTCAAAATTGCCAGAATTTCCAGATTCTAAAAAAGTATACTGGAACGTACTGCGATGATCAGTACAAAAACACGATCACCCCTGCATCATTCACGGGAAGAGTAAAATCAGGCCAACACTTGCTTCAGTTCGCCCTAGATGACCTCAAGCACCCTCTTAACTGATGTAGTCAGTATCTCCGGATCGTAGGGCTTTACCACATAACCATTCGCACCAACCCGCATGGCGAGATCAATAACTGTATTTTGACCCACAGATGTGCAGAGAATCACCTTTGCCAGAGGATTTATTGTTCTGATCTCGCGTAAGGTCTCAATGCCATTCAATCCTGGCATAATGACATCAATAAGTGTGAGATCAGGGTTCAATCTCCTGTACTAGACAAGTCCCCTCTCACCATCAGATGCAATACCAACTATCTGATATCCGGAAGAGGAGAGTATTTTTTTGGCCATCTCCTGATCCCGGCTTGTATCATCTATGATGAGAATTCTCTTCATCACACAACCATCACCAAAAACTCAATTATCCCTGACATTCTTGAACCAGATCCCGTTTTTCCAGAGCCATGATGCTCTAGATATGAGATTTCTACCTGGGGGATAGGGGGGTAGCTTCTGGGTATACTCCCTTTTGTTTCTGGTATCATCCGGCACTAATCATAACATTTTTTACTTTAGAACAAAAAATATGTTGCTAATGATCTGAACTTGTGTGAATTTTCCAATACCAAAAAATAATCAAATATTTTATGATTTTTCCGGCATAGATGTATTATGATTCACAGGTTAAGAACAATTTAGTAATACTAAAATCCAATAACGTCCAATAAGTATTACTCAATAAATATTTTTGCGTGCCAAACCTAGTATCATCTTCAGTACATGACAGTTCCGTCATTTCGAGTGTAAATAGTGAGTAATTCTATGGATGGGGGAGAGATTGGTAGCAAAAAACGGATCATCATCTCTCCTCTTACCGGATATCAGATATCAGACGATCAGGTTCGAGTAATAATTTCGAATGGAAATGGGCCAATATCAGAGTACCAGATCCTGGAACCAGACCTGACATCCGAGGAAAAGGAGATACTGCTTGCGTTGTGGAGCAGGATAAAATCACAGGTATCAGACAAGACTTTTCAGGCACGATTAGCAAAGAATTTTAAATCCGAATTCTTTCTCTCTGCAAAAGATCTCTATCCAGACCTGGATGATGAAACGATAGGCCGAATCGCCTATTACATACACCGGGACGCAAAAGGACTTGGAAAGATTCAGCCATTGATCGATGATGAACAGGTCAGGCTGATCTCTGTTTCAGGTCCTGATCAGATCATCAGCCTGGAACATTCAGGCCAGGGACCTCTCTTATCATCATTGTGCCTTACAGAAATAGAAATATCCCACTTAATTACAAAACTTCGCAACCGGGCAAGGAGTATAGTAAACTCCGGAACACTTCCTTGTAAATTTACACTCCGTTCAGGCCTGCATGTAACAATTACCGGGTCATCAGATGATTCATCCAGGGGATTAATACTCGAAAAGACTCAGAGCAGATCACCTCCAGATAACCATTCACCCACACCTTCTGCTGGTACCAATATCACAGAATACCGATTGTATCATGAATTAATTGCAGTAAAGGTATTCAAATCAGACAAAGGTGAGTTCCTTTACCATATCGGTATAATCCCACTGAGTTCTGATGAGAAATGTGCAGTTCACAAAGCCAGACAGGAAGATGAGAGAAGAAGCGGATTAACATCTACCGGAGGGAGAACCACTAGACTTACCTCTGAAGAGTTTACCAGATATCTCACCGAGTTTTTCCCCCTCATACCTGAAGAACGTCATCATCTCCTCTATATTTCCCTATTATTCACACAGGGCATGGTCAGGTGGCTGCGTCTGCTCGTTGCTGATCGAAGGATATCCAGATTCAGGTGCACACACCCGGGAGCATATATCAAAATCTGGCATGAAGCAGTATCAGGAGAAGTGACCGGATGTCTCAAACCAAAACGATCAGATCTGAACAGATTTGCAGACTTTTTGATAAAGTCATCAGGACAGACCATCAATCCGGATGAGAATGAGATCGTCCTTCAGTTCACAACCGGTGAAGAGGTGCAACTCAACCGGATCTGGGACGATACAGGACATTATTACCGCATCGATCTCAAAAAACGCACAAATGTATCAGACAAAACCAGTTCTGGTAAAAAACCCGGGTTGAAGCGAAGTAAACCATCAGTACACACAAACAAGCCCCTGAAACCAGATCCCAGAATCGAGGAACTTGTCACAAGCATATTTCTTCGTGAGCAAAAAACCCCGAAGGTTGATACTCTAGCATCAGATACCTCGCACCAACAGCATGAAGAATCGTTACATGGCCTCTCTGTTGTAGTTCAGCCGATAAAGAAAGGGTTTCAGACGCTCATCTCCTTGACTACAAAAAAGAAGGAAGAAACCCATGAAACAACAGAATCAGAGTCGCTTCAGGTTCCATCGGTTCTGAATATTCAGAGTGAGGGCGGTGTGACCGCCGAAGAGGCATACTGGCTCTATCAACCTCACTCCTATGTTGCCATGACTCTTGATAATGACAAGGAACGGATGTACAAGGTAGTAGAACCTGAACTCTCACCTCGTGAGCGGATAATCCTGGAAGAGACCCATGAAACGCTCAGAGATGTCCTGGTTTATGATAAACCTGTGACAAAAGGGGATCTTGTTCTTGAGTTTGAAGAAGTATCCAAGGTTGTGAAAACCTATGATCCAAAGATTTCACAAGACCGGCTGTTAGTTCTTTATTACTACTTGCGACGAAATCTGAACGGATATGGCAAGATAGATCCCCTGATGTATGATGAACTGCTGGAAGATATCTCATGCAACGGCCATGATCTCCCGGTATATGTCCATCACCGGTATTATGGCAGTATTCCAACCTCAATACGGTTTGAGTCAGAAGAACTGAACCGGTTTGTTCTCAAGTTATCCCAGAAAGCAGACAAACAGGTATCCCTCACATCCCCCCTCCTTGATGCCTCACTTCCGAATGGATCACGGGCTCAGATCACCTACTCGGATGTGGTCTCAACCAAGGGGAGTTCATTCACGATCAGGAAGTTCAGATCTGACCCGATGACTCCCGCAACACTCCTCTCCTTTGGCACGTACAGCGATGAACTCCTTGCTTTCATCTGGCTGGCACTTGAGAACAGACAGAGCCTGATTGTTGTCGGAGGAACCGCCAGTGGCAAGACATCTGCAATGAACGCCTTCTCCTTTTTTATTCCCCATAACTCAAAGATCGTCTCTCTTGAAGACACGAGAGAGATCCAGATCCCTCAGAAGAACTGGCTACCGGTACAGACCAGAACAAGCAGTTCGTTTAATGACCGGGGAAATGTGGATCTCTTTGATCTCCTGAAGGCCTCGCTCAGACAACGGCCAGAATATATCATTGTCGGAGAAGTGAGAGGAAGTGAGGCACAGACCCTTTTCCAGGCGATGAACAGCGGTCATACCACCATCTCCACACTCCATGCCGGAAACATCGAGGAGGCATTAAACAGGCTGACCAACGAGCCGATCAATGTTCCTGCTGCCATGTTTGGAGCCCTAAACCTGATGGTGATTCAGACGTTTCATTACCGGGATGGCCGGATGATCCGCAGGTGTGATGCCATTCACGAGATTGTTCTGGGTGAGGGTGACAAGGTCAAATGGAACACGCTCTTTGAGTATGAGCCCAAAGACGACTCGTTTAAACGTATATATAAAAAATCGAAGACTCTCCAGACGATTCAGTACATGCACAACTGGAGTGAGGAGGAGATCATATACCAACTCAATCTTCGGTCATCCTTTCTCGCCAGACTCAGTAACCAGCACAGTACAGACCCTGAAGTGCTGATCCAGATGATAACAGATCTGAGGAGAATGGCATGAGCCTGATCACGCCCAGACAGATCGATACCTGGATGAAAGATACAAATCTACGCAGGTCGATTCGTGCCTCTCACCTTCCATATTCGCAGTATTCTTACGTTATGATGATGCTCAAATACAACCTGCTTTCGGGTTTGGTATTTGTAGCAGTCGCAGTATTCCTTCTGACCACGAACTTTCAACTGGTTCCTGCAAAACCTGACAACATCCTGAACAACAACATCCTTGTCACCGCGATTCTTTTCCTTCTGCTTGTCCCGGGAGTAATATTAGCAATCTACACCTATCCATCAACGACAGCAGCCGGAAGAAAATCCTCTATCGATCTCGACCTGCCGTACGCGATCACCTATATGCAGGCTCTCTCGATGACGATGACCCTGTATAATGTCATCAGGAAAATCTACGAGGCAGATGATCTCTTCGGGGAGGTTGGGAAAGAGTTCGGACTTATCGTCCGCGATGTTGAGGTATTTGGAGACGATCTCTACACCGCTATCAGGAATCTGCAAGGGGTGACACCTTCAAAAAATCTGGAAGAGTTCCTCAACGATCTCCTTCTCCTCTCCAACAGTGGTGGTGATGTAACAAACTTTCTCTCGTCCCGATCATCCTACTTCAGAGAGAGTGCAGCACGTGAACTTGAGAATATTCTCAAGACGATCGAGATCATGGCAGAGGTGTATGTCACCGCCTTCGTCGCCGGTCCCATAACGATGATCATAATCATCGTGGCCCAGAATCTCGGCGGAAAATCTGATCTTGCAGGATATATGCCAATTATTATTCTCGGGCTGGCTCTCGGCTCGATCGGGATGATCTATATCCTATATCTGATGCTCCCGACGATCAAGATGGATATCACCAGAAAACCGGTGAGTGAGACCGAATTCGGTGATATTGCCATCGACACCACCGGGTTTTCAAAGATTGATCAGAGTTTTCTCAAGAAGATTGAGGCCAAGCGCAAACGATTCAAACTCGAGAACCTCCTGAAAAACCCGCTTCGGGCCTATATCTCAAAGTATGATTACAGTATAGTGCTTGCCGTATCATGTGCAGGGATTGTCTCTGCTCTGTACTATCTCGGGCAGTTATCTGCCTGGATTCCAGGAATGTGTCTTGAAGCGTTCATCAGCCTGCTGATAGTAGCGGCTCTTACTCCGGTATCACTGGCATACGAAGGACGAAGCTGGTTTGTCAACAATGTGGAGAGCCATACTCCGGAGTTTCTCAGACAACTGGTTGATATGAAGGATGTTGGTGTCACACTCCAGACAGCAATCGGGCTCATTTCAAACTCAAAACTGGGTGTTCTTTCGCAGGAACTGGTGATGACCTCAGAGGATATCAGAAGAGGTTCTACAACGATCAACGCTCTCGTGAGGATGGAGGACCGGATCGGGCTTGTCTCTGTCAAACGGGCAATGTCCCTGCTTGTGAAAGCGAGTGAGGTGACCGATTATATCAAGGATGTTCTGATCATCGCCATCAACGACTTTGAACATTATCTGAAATTGAAAAAGGACCGGTTCAATATCGCTATCACCTATGTGATGATCGTCTATCTTGCAGTCGGAATCTACATGTACACCGCGTACTCCCTCAATGTCTCGTTCATCTCCTCGTTCAACTCGTTTAATATCACGTTCGATACTGCATCAAATCTTACCGATATGTTCAGAATTGGCCTCGTGCTCGGCTTCTTCTCCGGTCTGATGGCTGGTCAGTTATCTGCAAACAGTATATTAGCAGGGTTAAAACATGCTATTCTCCTCGTACTCGGGTGTTTTATTCTGTTTATGTATGTGATTCCATACCAGATGGATCTCCTTCATGCTGCAGCCGCAGCAGCTGCAGCGAATGCAACAGCAGGTGCATGATGATAAATAGAGACCCTGCAGTATCCCCGGTCATCGGGGAGGTTCTGATGATCTCATTGGTCTTGATTCTGGTTCCGATGGTGACCGTGTATCTTTTGAATCAGATGCCAGAAGACCGGGTTCCTTCAGTTACAATAAAAATGAGCCCTGTTGGTTCATCAGGTGATGTACATCTGTATCACAAGGGAGGAGACTGGGTTAAACAAGAACAGATACGTGTCACTATCGACGGGACTGAAGAAAAGAATTGGAAGATTCCGAATAAAACCTTTGATCTCGGTGATAATCTGACTCTATCAGGTATATCAGCAGGAGAACGTATCAGTCTGGTTGTTCATAATGCGGTCGTCTTCAGCGGGGTTGCTGGCTCATGAAGGATACGGCAGTTTCCCCGGTTATCGCCTTTATGCTGCTTCTTATGATCATCGTATCATTCATCTCGGTACTGAATGCGTATTATATTCCATCCCTCAAGCAGCAGGCAGAAGTGCAGCATCTTCATTCAGTCGAAGAGAGTTTCTCAAAGGTATCATCTGACATCCTTCAGGTGCTCTCATTTCGTCAGAATATTACCATGAAGGAGCCGGTTGAACTTGGCGGAGGTGATGTTGTACTCTCATCTCTGCGGTCTTCCGGATATCTGGAAGTAGTCACAAATCTACAGGAGAAACCTCTCTCTCATATCAGCATTTCATTGAACTCCAATCCTCAACCCATCATGGAATCTAATGTGAGTAGTTCCAGGATTCTGTATCGGCCGGTTGGGAACTTCTGGGTCAATCAGGGGTATGAATGGAGAGATGGTGTGTTGAATGTAACAAAAGGAAACCGGAAGACATACCTAGATTATACCGATGAATCTGACAAAAATGCCGGTGACGATACGAAGAGATATTTCCAGATGTTTGCCCCACGGATTGATCTGAAATCAACACCCCAGACTATCAGAATTGATCTCCTGCAAAATGAAGAAACCGGGAGAAACAGATCAGTCAGCAGCAATGGAGCCGCAACCATCTGGGTAGAGATGAAGGAGTCATCACAAAGAACAATCCCATTAGAGCCAACCAACACGATCACCTTCACCTTCTCCGGATCAGATGAAGACATCGTTGGATTCAAATCGGGTGTAAATCAGACTTTTTCCCAGTGGTCGAATAATAATCAATCAATCTGGGAGAGCGACAATTTTACTCTGAATATTATTGAAAACAATCAGAATGATTACCCAAATCTCACTCTTGCGGTATGGAATCTATCAGTTATTGCAGGATGAATGAAAGTCAGTTTTATGTCAGTAGTAAATCTCTAAATTTATACCACATTCAATAACATTAAAGAATAAAAGCGCACACACACTTTTTGATTTGGTGTCTAAAGAGAAGAAGATCCTGTACTATCACCGATAAACACTCCAATACATCCTAATTTAGTCGATCAGATCCACTATTTAAATCAGGTAACTGGCAGGTACTGCAGTATCTGCACCTGAATCACCACTTTCATAATTAGTATCATTTGGTCAAACAATCTCATATTTCAAAGAAAAAACAAAAAATGCAATTACCGTGATTTCTTCTGATTCAAACCAGAGAAATTATCCTGAATGTCTGTTAATACCGGGATCACATCCGAGTCTTATACAATGTCTACTCATATGTACCAAGCATGGCGTTAAGAGTGATTAAAGCAACGAACTTTGAGTGAACGCAATAAAATTTTAAGAATTGTGGGCCACCTATACCTCTTGGATAAAAATTGCATCCGGTATTAGTGATTCTGCTGAGGATCTAAGATGATCCTGGATCAATTATCCTGCAAAGTAAGCGAAAAGAATCACGATTCCAGATACTCTAGAAATTGCTAAACATCAACCTGCAATTCGTCAGCAGGAGATTCACTTATGCTTGGGGTCATGCCACAAGCCATTTATGAGTATATTCGAGATCTCATCGATGAAGGGATGATACAAGCTTCAGGGAGAGGAAGATATGAAGTCACCCGTGAAGGTATCGAATGGATCCTCCAGAACGCTGAAACACTCGATAATTTTGCCAAACATGTCAGACATGATATCATTCATCAGATCTCGGTCTGGGCTGCAATTACTGATGAAGATCTGAAAGCAGGTGACCGGGTCGGTGTGTATATGAGATCCGGTATTTTCTATGCCTCAAGGAGGCAAACCTCTGCGAATGTAGAAGTTGCTACGGATACTCCAAAAGGGGAAGACGTAGGTATTGTAAGACTCGATGGGATCATCGAACATTCTGAATCTGTTGTCCAGGTCTGTAAGGTTCCACGGGTAGAACGGGGAGGGTCACGTAATGTGGAGTTGGATAAACTCAAACAGGTCATCAAAACAGTATCGGTAGTAGCCTGTGTTGGTCTTGAATCATGGGTCTCTCTTAAAATGAACGGTCGTGTCCCTGACCTATATTTCGGATCCCGGGAGGGAGCCGTAGATGCAGCACTTCATGGAATTCCCTCAGCCATTGTCATTGTGGATGAATTTTTTACTGATTTCTTACGTCAACTTGAGCAGGCAGACCTCAGTTACGAGATCTATGATCTCATTCAAACATAACAGGGTTTGAAAAAGAGCAGAGGCAGAAATACCATAACTGACAGATACCGGGTTCCAAAAGTATAACTTCTACGTTAAAACCGGATATTGACTCAGATTAATCACCAATAATACATAATCGACAGAGTCCGATCCTGAATAATTCGTACATGGGTTCATTTTCTAGACGTCCTGGATTATCGCAATTTATGGTCAAATCCAGCCAATGCCTTCAATGGGGGCCGATTTGTATAAATGGGGCATTAATCAAGCGATTTGAATGGGCGTTATATCACAACGCTATTGCCTGATCTCTGATCCAAACGATATGGGAATCAAGTCACATATGAAGCATAATATGAAGGGTCTGTAAAAACGAAATTATCACTTATTTGTGAAATTTAGGTAAAAATTGTCCGATTTTTGATGTGAAGTGGCATCATTGGGATATGGATCTTTTTTGAGGCTCTTTTTTAGGAATTACCTGATTTCCAGGGAGTTTATACGATGAAGACATACCGGTATTGTGATTTAACATGAGATCTCCGGTAAAAACAGGTATTTGGAACTACTATGTAATAATCCTCAACAGTTTTTCCAGAATCGAAAAACCATGTATTATCCTTCAATGAGAACCTCATTCTTTGAGATCATCGTATTTTTGTAATAGATCTCAAGGAAAAACGTATTGCCGATGTTAGAAGACTGGTTGAACCAGTACTGCTTCTGACTTTCCGGAATATTCTCCTGGAGATGAGAGAGATTACCGGAAGATGATGTGTTCAGGATATAATTAATCTCGCCTGGTTTCAATGATGTTATACCTGATGTCCATGACTGGGTCCCGGTGAGATTAGTGATTAGGGATTTATTAACGACGGTTGGGAATTGGGGTGCAGGCTTTCCCATGGTATCTGACGGTCTTACCATCAATTTCACAGATTCGGTTGGGAGTGGATCACCACTGATATGCCGAATCTGCATCCCGTTCGTAATACTGTATGATACCTGCAGCGTTAGGGAAGGTGCTTTTGACTCGGTTGTCATGAGACCTCCCGCATAACTGTTCACTATTGCGGCGATGATCAACGTCAGGGTCAGCATGAGAAGAACTCCAATCACCGGGGATACCGCCTTCTCCCTCATCTTATGTCTCCGCAGTGATCTCTTTGTCTCCAATTATTGCGCCACTCGGGACATGAACAAACTGAATCCTGACCGGGGTACCATCAGTGATCTCATCCCAGAATGGAGTCAGAACAGAATTCAATGCCCCTGATATGGAGGCATTTGCATTGAGTCGAGTTCCTGCTAGAAGTGTATAATTTCCGAAATTTGTGCCTCCTGCTGCATCTTCAGTGACTCCTGGTCCAAACCCTCTGGGATAGGTATCTGTTCCTACATTTCCTGAGTTCGGTGTGATGATACATCGGTTGATCTGACTGCTCTGGTTTCTCCATTCGGTCTGGATTTTCAGATCTTTGGTTGGTATTCCTTCGCTGACTGAGATGATTCTGATATCGAGAAAACTGGTGGTATCAGTATCATGTACCATCGAGGCCTCAAAGAGTAGTTGTGGAGGTTTGGGTTGGGTTTTTGCTAGACCCCCGGAAAACCCGCTGATGATAGCAGCGAGGATAAGGGTAACGGTCAGCATGAGCATGATTCCGACTACCGGCGAGACAGCAGGATCAGATCTGTAACTATGTACCAGACTGACAGATTCTTCATTATTGAAGGTTTTTTGTGCCATTTATGTATCCATTATATTCAGAATTCAAGAGTTGCGCGGGATTTTTTACCGGTGCTCAATAACCGACTGATGGGGTCCTGATTACATATCGTCATATCACCATAACAAGTTTTTTTACATTAAGACAATAATTTAGATCTTAGCTAAGTTAAATTTTACTTAGCTTCAGAAAACTTGAGGAATCTGAATGAGTACGATACAGGGATTAAGGAAAGAATCAGCAGTCTCACCGGTAGTTGGTGTACTCCTGATGCTTGTCGTGACGATAATTATTGCAGCCGTGGTGAGTGGTTTTGCAGGCGGTCTTACCGGAGGAACCACTAAGGCACCTACGGCATCGTTAGAGGTACATGTTAAAGCTGCAGAACTTCAGGGAGGAACAAGTTCTGGAGATTATGTTCCTGCTCTTACGATCAAGCATATGGGTGGAGATGTATTACCAACCAAAAATCTGAAGGTTACAACCTTTTTTAAGAATCAGTCAACCGGTGAACTGACTCAGGGAACCCTTGAAGGGGAGGTAGCCGTTCCCGGAAGATCTGATTGGGCGTATTATTTAGACACTCAGTATTGTGCACCACTTTATCTCAACGATCTGAATCGATTTGGTAGTTCAATAACAACCGCAACATATCATAAATCATGGTTTGGTAACGAATCTGCAATTTTCAGGCCAGGAGATCTCCTCACAACATCTGCACAATATTCTGCGTATCTCACTAATCCGAGTGCAAGTTCGAGGCAAGTAAATCTCGGATTAAATAATCTAACAGGCCTGAACTGTAGTGATTCTAATACCGGTTTTGATGCAACTAAAACAATCAAAATTCAAGTGGTTGATAAACCAAGTGGAAAAACCATCTATGACAAGGAGGTGACGATCGAATGATTCAGTATAAGTCCCCTCGTGATCATGCGGTCTCACCAGTAATTGGGATCCTCCTTATGCTGGTTGTTACCATCATTATCGCTGCAGTAGTCAGTGGCTTTGCAAGTGGTTTGACGGGAGGTCAGTCTAAAGCACCTCAAGCATCCATCGAAGAAACAACCGATTTTCCGACACACAACGCAACCTTTCAGCATAAGGGAGGGGACTCGATAAAAATTGATTCCATCTCTGTAGTCTTCATCCAGGGTGATACAAAAGCTACGTTATCTGCAACAGATGCTGGAACCTCTGCCTGTGTTGGATTCAAAGTGCTAGGTAAGGATTCAATGACATTCAATCCGGGAGACAGACTTGTTCTTTCTGGTACTGATTATGGATATCAATCAGTATCTCCGTATGGTAAAGATACATCATCAATAGCCTTTGGATCAGCCTCATTCAAGAAAGGAGATGAATGGATGATCATCGACAAGAAGAGTTCTGCAACGATCTGCCGGGGAACAATTGCATAATCATATCCAACCAAACACCTCTTTTTGTTCACATATTAGATCAATTATGTACCAATGGTATTCGAGGAATTGTACTAAAAGTAATTCCAACAATAAATCTAATCCTACTGTAAAATCAGGTTATTATCCACAAACAATAGAAATTTCACGGTGTTTATCATCTCATTGAGATGGTGGAAATGGTACCAAAGATGAACAATTATGTGTAATTCAACTTACCCCCACAATCTAGAAAAACCGGACAGTTCTGAGAAAGACCTCTTCATCACGTCATCAGGAGAGATGGTATCCAGAACAGATGATTCAATTATTGTAAAACTTCCTCCTGGAAGAATTGTTTTATCTACAGCAGCAATGAAGGGAGGATTTCGCAGTGATCTGACCGCGGTATTTAATCATCAGTTGTCTCATTCTGCAATCCAGTCACATGAGCTTGAGGGAGGCAGTGTTGAATCGTATCTTGCCATAACTGCAAACCGGTTGAATCTCGCTTCTGATACCACAACCGGGCTCCTTACTGCTGCGAAGATGAACAATGCGGCAGTTGTAACCGAGTCATTTCGTGGACTTGAGGTAACTGCCATCATTACCGCTGGTATAGAGGTAAATGGAGGACGTGCTGGAGATCCTGCTTCGTATTATCAGGAGTCTGGTACTATTACACCAGTAAAAGGCACGATCAACACCATCCTGATCATCAATGCAGATCTTCCGGATCGGACATGTATTCAGGCTCTCATGACTGCGACTGAGGCAAAGACTGTTGCACTCCAGCAGCTGATGGCACAGAGTCAGTACTCATCAGGAATTGCTACAGGATCTGGAACCGATGGCATCGCAATCATTGCAGACTCTACATGTTCTCAACATCTGACTGATGCCGGGAAACATTCAAAACTCGGAGAACTTATCGGAAATGCCGTCATTAAAGGAACAACTGAGGCACTCAACAGGCAATCAGGCCTAAACACTCTATCCCAGCGAAATGTGATGGTCAGACTGGCCAGATTTGGCATTACTGAAGAGGAGATCTGGTCCGCTGCAACAAAACTGGATGGCGAGAATCGGCGAGCCAGGTTCATCGAGGCACTCAGAGAGATAGCATGTGAACCGGCACTGGTTGCAGCAGTCTCTGCAGTCATTCATATTCATGACGAGATCTCATGGGGGTTGATTCCAGCAGTAGCGGGACAACATACTGCAACTCGTCTGCTTCTGACAATACCTGACCTGATGGGAATTCAAGGAGGTGACTGCAACCTCTCACTCACTCATCAGCAGAGTATTCTTGACAACCTCAAGATAACAATCGCATATATCGGTAAGAAAAAATGCTTGGAGTGTTCACGTAAGTAGATCCAGATCTTTTTGGGTCTTGACAGCTGTGATTCTGTTTGAGCATATCGATCTCCTCAAGTGAAGAACACTTCTCAAGTTTATTCGATTTTTGTGATATTTTGAAAAAATATCATTCGGAAATGTGATCAACCCTGTGAAAGAGTGCATTATGGTTCTATGATATCCTTAAAAGTCAGAACACAGGCATCAGAACTCAATACCTTCCCTGGCCCTGACACCTCTATCAAAGTAATGCTTGATCTTTCTCATCTCGGTGACGAGATCAGCTGCATTTAATAGTTCACCCGGGGCCTTTCTTCCGGTCAACACCACCTCAACATGTGGTTTTTTCTCTTCCAACAGACCCAGGAGTTCTTCAGTAGTGATCACCTGGAAGGCGACACACATCAGAATCTCATCAAGCACAACCAGATCAAAATATCCAGATATGAGAAGATCATGGCAGTGCTTCATCCCACGGTGTACAGCAGCAATCTCTCCCGGACCTGGGGGTCCTGACACAAAATTTCCAGTCCCATACTGCTCTATCACAAACCGGTCGCATAGCCTACATAGTCCAAGTTCTGCTGTCTTAATCCCTTTAAAGAACTGGGCAAAGAAGACCGATCCTCCGGTCAGTAAATTCGCATAGAGGGCCCGAGTGCTGCAGTCGTCTTCCCTTTCCCTGTTCCGCAGTAGATCTGAACATACCCCTGCCTGATCGTACGATCGTTCAGAGATGAGGAGCAGGATTGAGAGAGTCCAATCTGCCCTCTGGTGGGTTTGGAGTATGCTGGTTGATAGTGTAAACTGGTGCTTCCTGTCATGGGCAATGATGGTTACACTGGATGAACGAGATCTGACTCTTTTTGAAGAGCCCAGATCACAAACTCATTCGGATTATGAAATTGTGCTGCTGGAACCGGGACCTCATCACCGCATGATGTATCCATCCGACTAACAATCATCTCTCCCTGAGGATTGTATGAGTACTTCACCTCAAGATCATTCTCTTTTCCCCAGAGTCCTGGTTCAACAACGAGATTATATGCAATTGAGACCGCCCACGTATCATCAGCGATATCTGTGTATACTTTTCCTACTAAACGCCGGTTATTCCTCCGAATAGTAACTTTGTTCTCAAACTTTTCAGCAGAACTTCGCAGTTTTGAGTTCGGCTTCAACCCAAAAAATTTTGCCATAGATCAAAATAAGTTGCTCTTACTAAAAATGATTTTCCTATGTTCGATCAGATCACTCATACAAATAGATAGATACATGACTTTTCTTCATTTCTAGAAAAAATCTTCAGGGATGACAGGAATGCCACATTGTCAAATAGTGGATATCTTTTGAAACAAACCCAAACGAATATTTTTTTACGCTAAAACAAAAAAACTTACTTCAGTTGGTGACGTAGTACTGAAGTACTGTGGAGCAGCTCGTAAATTTCTCAACATATGCAGTTGATCTGGAGCGATTCAACAACGACTGGACAGAGGTTCAACAATTCTGCGATGAGGAGGGGCTTGACGGGATTGAACTTCTCTATGGAACAGATCCAGGAGAGAATCAGCCACCATCTGATCTTGTAAAGACCATACATTTCCCAGGCTGGTTTGGATGGACGCGGGCATGGACCGATCCCCATTCTATTCCTGATAATGCCGACCGGGCCGAGATCGAGTACTTCTTTGGAGCAGAAGATTCAAAGAGGCTCTTTAGCAGATTCTCTTCACTCCTCAACACTGCTCATGATCTCAACGCCTCATATGGAGTTTTACATATCTCACATGTCGAACTCGATGAGGTCTTCACCAGAAAGTTCCGAAAAACCTCCAGTGATGTGCTCTTTGCTGCTGCCTCGTTTGTGAATGCCGTTGCTGCCTCATATCCCGGTGCCGAGCCCCCGGTTCCTATAGCATTTGAAAATCTCTGGTGGCCAGGACTGACGTATCAGTCAGATGAAGAACTCCAGTACTTCATGGACCTCCTACAGTTTGACAACTGGATCTTCCTCCTTGATACCGGCCATCTCATGAATCATCTCCAGGTCAAAACCGAACAGGAAGGAATACACAAGGTCCTCAAAACTCTGAAGAGATTATCACCTGCAACCAGAGATCGGATCAGGTCCATTCATCTTCAGTGCAGCACATCCGGGATGTACCAAAAAACCTACTTTCACTGTCCTCCTCCGGAAGGATTCGAAGCACTGACCTACAGAGAGAAGATGGCAACCTTGATCCATCATATCCCACATATCGATGAGCACCGGCCGTTCTCACAAAAAGAATGTAACGATATCATCTCACTTATAGAACCGGACTTTCTGGTTCATGAGTTCATCACCAGATCACGCGATGAACTCAAGGAAAAGATCAGAAAACAGAAGACCCTGATAATGGGGCGATAAGAATTAGATACTCATAAAATTTCAGGCACCGTGTCTTCTCACACCAACTGTTGAGGGGTTCTAACACTAATTGGAGAATGGCATGCTTCCACCTGCCACCTGCTACCGGTCTCTGTGCTACCTAATCAGAGATCCCGTATGGAGTGAGGATGTTTCGGACCCGCTCCTTCGACTTAATGCAGTCACCATGCAATGCATTATTCGATAGATACCTTATCACAGTTGCAGTACTATAACTATACGCGGGTAGAAAGGATCTCTTCAGCACCTGAAAGAAAATCCAAAACACATTCGATTTGACGAATTTTGCAATATCATGATCTCCTTTGGTTTTTCTCAAAAAGGTGGGAAGGGGAGCCATCGGGTATTTACGCGGGACGGGATTCCTACAATAATGACCGTTCAGAATCATGAAGGGAAGGCGAAACCGTACCAGGTTCGTCAGTTCTGTAAAATTATTGAGCAGAATAATCTGGTGGAGTAATATGAAGAACAGATACCCTATTGAAATATTCTACAGCGAAGAAGACGAAGGCTATATCGCAGTTGTTCCTGACCTCCCTGGATGTACGGCTTTTGGCGAAGCTGAAGAAGAAGCACTTGCAGAGATAAAACTGGCAATCTCACTTTGGATAGATACTGCTCGGGAAGAAGGGAGAATGATACCCAGTCCATCGGGGCAGGAACTCCTTGAAAAGTTTATTACGGGCCAAAAGGGAACTGCTGCATAAGATACGAATTCTACAACACAATTCACCTTTTTCCTCTTCTTCTTACCGTTCTTTTTTGATACCCGGCACCATATCCAGAAGACTGACAACCTCATTGATCGAATGTGCCATACAGGCTCCCCTCTCAATGAGATGATTGAGCAGAGTGGTTGCTGCACCTCCGGTATAGTCTTGAATATGACATCCTGATTCTGGCAGGTAGAGAATAACTCTTTCACCTCCTATTCTCTCAAGAACCTTGAGATTAGGGTAACTTCCCCAGCCGACAGGCATGGATGTCACAATGACCCGATCTGCTTTTGAGATGAGATCAGCGAGTTCCTCTTCATGCTCAATTGAAATCTTAGAGAACGGAGGCTCACTGATAACCTCAATGCCGAGATTTTTTGCCACAAAATAATCGCTATCCTGCTCAGAGAGAACACCGCATCTGACCAAATATCCACTTCTTCTCAACGCTGTCATCAGGCAGGCCCCGGTACCTGCCCCTGATATGAGAACGATCATCTGGAGGTTGGCTTTCTCTGTTCTCACCTCATCCATGACAAATACAAACGGAGCTCCATTCATCGGATTCTCCCCGATGTAGGGGTTTATTTTGAAGACCTTCTCCAGATTTTCAACAGTGAGAACATCTCGTGGTGATCCAAATGCACGAACCACCCCATCAGCTAGCAGAAGAATATGATCGCAGTATACCGCTGCAAGATTGATGTCATGAAAGACACCAATGACTGCTTTCTTTCCTCTCACACTATCCCGGATCTGAGATATCAGTTCATATTGATGATGAAGGTCGATGTGTGCAAAGGGCTCATCTAATAGCAGGATGTCGACCTGTTGAGCCAGAGCCCTTGCAATGAGAACACGCTGCCGTTCACCTCCGCTGAGCGATGTGATCGAACGATCTGCAAACTCCATTACACCGGTAATTGTTAAGGCCTCATTCACCGCCCTCTCATCTTCAAAGCCCGGTGCCCTGAATCTTGGGATATGAGGATTTCTCCCCATCATCACGATCTCGCGAACGGTATATGAGAACGGAATAGAGTTCTCCTGTGGAACATACCCAACTGTTCTTCCAAAATCCCTGAAGGGTAGGGATTCAAGATCAGTGCCACTGATGAGGACAGAACCTGATGTTGGCTTCAATGATCTGGCAAGAACCTGAAGAAATGTTGATTTCCCTGATCCATTGGGACCAATGATACCGATGAACATATGTTCATCAACACGGAGTTGAATCTCTTTCAGTACATCCCGGGTCTGATATCCAGCCACAAGATACTTCACCTCAAGGAGGCTTCTCATAACTCCTCCCTTGATCTGATCAGAAAGAGAAAGAACGGAGCACCGAAAAAGGCAGTAACAACTCCCACAGGCAGTTCTCCAAGCCATGTCCTGGATATTGTGTCAGCGATGAGAAGCAAGAACGCACCACAACAGAGCGAGCCCGGTATCAGAACAGCATGGTCTGGTCCGGTAAGAAGCCTGGTCAGATGGGGTGAGACGAGTCCAACAAACCCGATCGATCCCGTCACTGATACGACAATACCACAAAGTCCGGCTGATGCTCCAAGGAGAAGAAGTTTGGTGCGATTCGGATTTATGCCGAGAGTTTGAATCTCTGACTCTCCGCAGGTGATGATATTGAGATCACGGGAAAAGAGAAGAAGGAGAGTGATGGGAATGAGGGTCAGGATGAGAAGAGGGATATCAGCCCACGATGCATTCCACAGTCCACCCATCAGCCAGAACATGATCTGATGCATGTTGGAACCTGCAAATACCATAAAGACGGAGACAACAGCTGAAAAGAATGTTGATACTGCAATTCCGGTTAGCAGAAGCACACTTGTGTTGATTCGTCCATTTCGTGCGGATAACAGATAGACCAGAAATACTGCAGAGATGGATCCGATGAATGCTGCCAGTGGAATAAACATCATGAGTCCAAGAGCCATCATCAATGAAGCTCCGACAGCTCCTCCTGACGAGGTTCCGAGAATGTATGGATCAGCGAGATCATTGCGAAATAGGGCCTGCATGGCAGTGCCTGCCCCTGCAAGACCCGCTCCTGCAAGTGCTGCTGCAATAGCCCTTGGCAGACGGATATCAAAGAATATCTGCGATCCTGTACCTCCACCAAGAATTTGAGACAGGGAGAGGGATACTGGCCCGATAGTCACAGAACCCAATATGCTCAGAAGAAGAATCACAAACGAGACCAGTAGTAGAAGATATTGAATTCGTCTCTTCACATTATCGCCTTCAACGATCCTAAGAAAGTAATTTTAAATTAAAACAAAAAAAGTGTATCCATGAAGAATATTTTGCATCCCGGAGATCATATCCCTCGATATCAGGGATGTTTACTCCGAATTTTTGCACTTTGTCTCATAATCACAAGTATCTCTGGATCATTATCAGTCATGGCAGAACCAGGAACTGTCATTGATAATGAGTACCCGCGGACTGTCATTGATGACCAGCATGTTCAGGTCACCCTTCTCTCTGCCCCCCAACGGATCATCTCTCTTGCTCCGTCTGACACCGAAATGCTCTTTGCACTCGGGATTGGCGACAGAATCGTGGGAGAAACTGACTACTGTAATTATCCGCCAGAGGCTGCTCAAAAAGAGAAGATTGGTGGGTTCTCAACAGTAAGCCTTGAGAAGGTTCTTGCTCTGAATCCGGATCTTGTGGTTGCCGCTGATGGGAACTCTCCTGAAACAATTGACCGGATCAGGTCTATGGGAATTCCGGTATACTACGTTGATGCAAAATCACTCTCCGATGTTCAGAAGACGCTGAAAAACCTTGGTGACCTGACCGGAGTTTCAAAGCAGGCAGAAGAGTTGAATGAAAAATTGACTACAACAGCGGATGCGGTTCACCACGAAGGAGAAAAAATGTCATATCATCCCACCGTTGCCCATGTGATCTGGAATAACCCGATATATGTCAGTGGCTCTGGCACGTTCCAGGATGAGTTGATCCATCTTGCCGGTGGTGTCAATGCCTTTGGTGATGCAGAAGGGCATCATATTGTCAGTGTTGAGGAGTTTGTTACATCCAATCCTGACATTCTCATGATCAATACCGGTTCCGGGATGGGAAGTGAAGGCGGGGATCTCGGGTCATACTTCAGATCAGAACCCAGGCTTGCAAATCTGAAAGCAGTGAAGGAGAACCATATCATCACGGTAAGTACTGATATCGCAGACCGGGCAGGACCACGGCTCTGGGATATGCTTGAAGAGATTGCACCGAAAATCAGGGAGATGGGATAAAAAAGCTAACTTGATTTTTTTAAGAGATAGATATCTTCAGAAATGAATTTTGAATATTAATTGGCAGACTCGAACTACTATAATGTATGATACTCATTTGGAATCTGCAACTTAATGTGAGGTAATAGAGTTTTTGATCTCTTCTGTCAACCAATTTAGGGTTGGAATCAATATCTGGTAATTTTCATAAGGGTTTTAAGAGTCCAAGTTTATCTATTTCAGTATAAAAACTATGGTTTAACCCTCAATTAATACCTCATTTCGTGAGATCATGGTGTTCTTGTAATATATCTCAAGGAAGAAGGTATTCCCTTTATTTTCAGATTGATTGAACCAGAACTGTTTTTGAGTCACCGGAATATTCTCCTGGAGACGAGAGAGATTATAGGTCGGTGAATCATTTAGAATGTATCCAATCTCCCCTGGTCGTAACGATGTTATCCCTGCACTCCATGACTGTGTTCCAGTAATGTTTGTGATCAAGGATTTGTTGACTATAGAAGTATATTGAGGTGCAGCCTTTCCCATAGATTCCGACGGTCTTACCATCACCTTCACTGATTGTGTAGGTAATGGATCTCCACTGATATGCCGAATCTCCATCCCGCTAGCAATACTGTATGATGTTTGAAGGGTCACAGAGGGAGCCTTGGATTCGGTCTCCATGAGGCCGCCTGCATAACTGTTTACAATAGCGGCGATGATCAAGGTAAGTGTCAGCATAAGAAGAACACCGATGACAGGAGATACTCCATTTTCTCTCATATCATGTCTCCGCTGTAACCTCCTTATCTGCAATAATGGCTCCGCTCGGAACATGGACAAATTGTATCCGAATCTGAGTTCCATCAGTAATACCTCCAGGATTCAAGTTCCAAAATGGCGTAAGAACAGCATCCATTGCTCCTGCTATTGTTGCATTAGCGTTAAGCCGGGTTCCAGCCAGAAGAGTTAAATTCCCAAAGCTTGAGGTCCCGGTGGCTCCATCTGTTACACCCGTTCCAAAACCACGAGGATAGGTATCTGACCCTACATTTCCGGAATTTGGCGTAATGGTACATCTATTAATCTGATTGCTTTGGTTTCGCCATTCGGTCTGCAGTTTCAGATCTTTGGTTGGAATCCCTTCGCTGACTGAAATAATTCTGATATCAAGAAAACTATTACTCTCATCATTGCTGTCATGTACCATCGAAGCTTCAAAAAGGAGCTGAGGGGGTTTTGCCTGAGTTTTTGCGATCCCACCGGTAAAACCGCTGATGATAGCTGCCAGAATTAGTGTAACAGTCAGCATCAACATGATTCCGACAACAGGGGAGACTGCAGATTCAGAAAATGATGTATAATCGCCGATTTCATATTTTTCTTTAATTTGAATTCTTATCCGATTCTTTTTCATTATACCTACCAACCTCATACCAGACCTTCCTCTTCACCAGTATCGCGTTCCATGACCGGAGTTATGACCGCGACCGGAGCCCAATCACCGGTCTTAATCACGTAATCAACTCGTGCAAACTCTCCTTCAATACTCATATAGTACCCTCCAGTCCGGTAGATTTTCATCTCTTGAGTCTCCTGGTTTGGAAATCCCCGGTTGTATCCACCTTCAGCAATGACCTGCTGCCAGGGATCAAAGAGCGTGAGTTTTACCCAGACATCCCGTGGGGATGTGACATTTGGATGAACTGTGTATGTAATAGAAAACGGACCGTTTGTGATATAGAGTTCCTTTCCAACTGCAAATCCTGCAAGGCCTACCGACCCGGAGTAGGTGGTGTTCAGGATCCGGGACATCTGATAAGTCGTATCCCGGTTAATCGAACTGTGATTAAGTGGAGGTTCCCAAGGGGGTAAAACAGTATACGGATTCCAATCAATCACATTGGAGGCTGGAGAGATATTATTCTGGTCCACCCCTGAAGAAGGGAGGATAAGCATGCACCAAAGAAAAATTCCAAGAATGATGCCCCTTGTATTCACAGGTTTGTAAATGTGTTTCACACTGTTACCCTCCTGAAAATTACAATAGAACCTGCAAGCACAACCGCCAGAGCGATTGAAAGACCACTTATCTGAATCCACGGAATACTCCCATTCGCAATCTCTCTAATTCCATCGATTGCAAAACTTAACGGGTTACAATGTGCTGGAATCAGAAGCCAGACCGGCATCTTGTCATACGGCATAAGTGCACTGGATGTGAAAAAGAGCGGCATGCTGATCATCGAGTTCACTGCCGCATAACTGTCGTGATCTCCCAGATATAAGGCGATAGTGCTGGCAATACAGGAGAAAAGCATCCCAAGAAGAAAGAGGAGCAGGTACGTAAGGATTAATCCAGCTAAAGAGAAGGCACGAGCCCCAAGAAGAATCGCAAGAATTAAAATAACAGTCGCCTGAACGAGTCCCCGAAAGGTTACAAAGAACAATTTTCCAAGAAGCAGAGTTTCACGTGGAGCAGGCAATGCAAGGAATTTATTAAAGTATCCGAGTATCTTATCAAAGAGGATAAGGGCTCCTCCCTGTAATGAGGTCATATATACTGTCATGACCAGGATACCGGGAGTAATAAAGTCAAGATAATTATCAGTAAATCTGATCGGAAGTGCCAGACCAACAAAAATGAGCCATGCTGCAGGCATCATCAGGGATGCAAATACCGATGCCTTGCTTCTGCTCCATCTGATCAGGTCACGCCAGAAGTAATACGCAATCTGTTGCATCAACGCCTCCGAAGCATACTTCGAAACCGGTGATCGTCAAACCCAGACGGTTCAGTTTGGGTTTTGATAAGTTGAAGAAACACGTCATCAAGGGTTGCAGACCTAATTCCAACTGACTGAATCTCATTTCCACTCTGTTCAAGAAGTTTTCTCAAATCGGGAAGAGCAGAAATTCCATCATCAGTCGAGAACGAATAGAGATCGCCCTCTTTTCCAAGGTATGAGAAGAAGTCATCCGAAATCGGAGAGTAGGGTCCAGAAATCCTTACCGTGACAACATCAGCCGCAGCCTGTTTCTTGAGCGAAGTTGGAGAATCAACCGCAACAAGCTGGCCCCTATCGATAATTCCTACCCGATCACATGCATGATCTGCCTCATCCATGTAATGAGTGGTGACAAAGACTGTCATACCGTTTCTTCGCAGCCTGGTTATATGCTCCCAGATATTACGTCTGGCAGACACATCGAGCCCGATTGTTGGTTCATCAAGAAAGAGTACATCTGGCTCATGAACGAGAGCCTGGGCAAGTTCAAGTCTTCTCCTCATACCCCCTGAATATGTTCTTACCAGATCATCGGCACGATCAGTAAGATCAAGCATTGCGAGAGCTTCATCAACACGGTCATTCGGTCGGGTTACCCCATACATTTTAGCAAAAAACCAGACGTTTTCTCTCCCAGTTAGTTTGATATCTACTGCCATCTCCTGGGGTACATACGATATCCGGTTTCTCACTTCCATTGGTTTTTTGTGACAGGAATACCCGCAGACGTTTGCCGTTCCAGAAGATGGTTTCAAGAGTGTTGTGAGCATAAGGACTGTCGTGGTCTTTCCCGAACCATTTGGGCCGAGCAAGCCGAAGATTTCAGTCCCAATTGAAAGATTGAGATCATCAACTGCACACAGTGATCCAAAATTCCGGGTCAGACTATTGGTCTCGATAACCGGTGACATGGGCATTGTTAACGGCTCACTTTTTTATGAGTGATCTTCTCTTTCCAGGCCTGAACATCATCCATTGTATATACATCGATGGATCCACCCTGGACCGGCCCTCCAGTACCATCCATCCGGTCCTCCATCAGACCTTCTATCATAAGATACGACTCTTTAACCCCTTCAATGACCTCTGGATCAGCCTGCCAGACACCGCGTTGATGAGCTTCAAGTAATCTCCTTCCGATCTCTTCTAGAGCATACGGATTGTTCTCCTCAAAGAATGAGCGATTTTCTGCATCGAGAATGAATGTTCGTGCAATATCGTCAAATATCCAGTCATCAACCTGACCAGTAGTGGCATCCCAGCCATATACTCTTCCGATTCTCCGGGAAAGCTCACTTGCACCTGAATATCCATGCTCTTTGAGACCATCGATATATTTGGGATTCAAAAGTTTCGTTCTGACAACCCGTGTGACCTCTTCGGCAAGTGTCCTGACTTCAACACATTCTGGATCGCGGGTATCTCCATAATACGTCGCAATTTTATGACCTTTTACTGTTTCAGCAGCGATTGTCATCCCGCCGTGAGTTCCGAAATAACAACAGCATCCGAGAAGATCATACTCGTCTGTCGCAGTCTTGTTAAAGGTCACATCAACTGTTTTGAGTTGTTCAACCAGTTGATCATGAGCTGACTCTCCATAGGTGTCACGTCCGTACGCATACCCATTCCAGGATATGTAAATATCAGCAAGTTCTGACTCATCTTTCCATGCTGATGCATACAGGGCAAGATTGACACCCATTCCATATGTCCCGGCCCTGCTTCCAAAGATCCTACTATCAGGTCTGCCTTCAAATTTCCCGGTCAAAAAATGATGCTTTCTGACGTAATTCATCTCTTCCGATTCTGGCAGAGCAGCAACCGTGCAGACTGCATCATCTAGCATCTCGATACAATTGTAAAAACAGTCGCGAAGAATGCCTGATGCTCGAATTGAGATATCTATCCGAGGTCTTCCCAGTACTGAAAGGGGAAGCGGTCTGATACCGGTTACCCGTCCCTGCCTCCAAACAGGTTCGACTCCGAGCAGGTGCAGAAGTTTTCCAAGAGTTTCACCATCAGACCACATGATGTCTGATGCCATCCAGTATACCGCAATTGTTTCTGGATACCTGCCTTCTTCGTTGAGATATTTTTCAAGTAGGGCTTCTGCAAGTTTTCTTCCGACCCTGAAGGCAGCCTCTGTTGGAACTGAAAACGGATCAAGGCTGTAAAAGTTTCTACCTGTTGGGAGAATATCAGTTTTACCCCGACTAATAAGACCAGATGGGCCCGGTTCGATGTACTCTCCGTTCAACCCTTTCAAAAGTGCGGTATTTTCATCAGACTCTTCAAGTAACTTCGAAAGTTCAAGAATCCGATTCGAAACACCCTCAAGGAGCGAACTTTCTTGATTTACCAGTCGCTCTCCAAGCGATTGATAGGCTGCATCCACTGGTGAAAAACCGGATAGAATGGATTGGGTAAACTTCTTACCTGCCTCATCGAGCATTCTGAGAAGAGCGAATTCACCTGCTTTAGGAATGAGATCAAACCCTAGTAGATCCACCATGAGTTTTCGTAACTCCTGGTTAAACCTGAGAAGGCCAACGATATACGCAGCCTTCTTCTCTCCTGTTGGAATCTCTCCGAAAATGTGCATTCCTTCAGGGATCTGACTGTTATAAATTCGGGTTAAGGAAGCATGAGCCGCTTCGATAACTTCAGGCATTCCCCCTCCTTCAGCTCTGATCTTCTCAAGATGAATCTCTGAATCGAGTTTGTTTTTTTCGATGAGATCGATGATCACATGCTCAAGAGCATGGGCATGAGCAGGATCTGACGAAACAACCCGCTGGTATTCATCGATGCGATCTGCAAGTTCCGCAAGATCGCCATACAACCCACTTTCACTCATCAAAGACTGCATATGCCCGATCAGAGTCGAGGGTGTCCGTCTCTTTGCAATCGTCCCTTCAGGTGGATTATCGGTGTTGTAAATATATAGCAGTGGAACAGGTCCGAGAACGGCGGCTGGCATACAAGAAGACGAGAGAGCAACCGATTTTCCAGGCAAAAACTCCAGCGTCCCGTGAGTGCCAACATGAACCATAACATCAGCACCAAATATTTCAGTCAGATACCGGTATGTTGCAAAGTAGTGGTACGGTGGTGGAATCTGGGGATCATGAAGAATCTTGCAGACCTGTCCGTCACATCTTGCTCCAACACATCCCCTTTTAGGTTGAGTGCATACAACAGCATTCCCGTACCGAAGTCCTGTTATCACCATCCATCCATTGTGCACCATCCCAGGGGGGACTCCATATTTCTCCTCTCCTGGAGGCTCCCCCCATGTTGAAACAAGTTGTTCTTTCAAAGACTGTGGAAATTCTGCAAACCATGGCCTGTACGTATCAGGATCGACGAGATCGAGCGCTCCCCCCTTGGCCACGATCTCGGCAACAGATGTCCATCTGAATTCAGAAAGGGCCTTTTTCTCAAGAATTGTATTGATGAGTTCCTTTCCATCAGCTGGGGCTGAAACATTGTATCCTGCTTCTTTGAGATGTCCGAGAATTTTTGCCACTGATTCAAGGGCATCGAGATGAGCAGCGGTTCCTACCGTTGCTTCAATTGATGAACAGGGGGCATTATTGAGTATAAATGCAATCTTGCGATCTTTCGTGTTTTTTCTTCGTAACCGTATCCATTGAGAAACAAATCTGGCGAGTGTTTCAAGTCGATCCTCTATTGGTTCATGCCATTCTGTTTGACCTCTGGTGGGATCATCATCAGATTTGGTTGCAATTGGAATCATTCCTGTCATTCCCATGAATTCAGGAACAACAATAGCCCAACCGGTCTCTGAAGCTGTCAATCCTGCACTATTCTCCAGCCAATCCTCCTTTGTCCGGTTATAGATAATTAGTGGATGAATAACAGGAACATTGAGAGTACGAAGGTTTTTTACTGTTTCTTGGGGATTACGGGAGAGAGTTACAGACTGGAGATTTACGAGAATATCTACTCCTGAAAAATACTGGTTTATGACTTCATCTCCAGGCTTTGCCCCAAGATCAGCGTCACCGGTTCCGATGCAGAAAACGGCTATAACATCATGCTCTTTTTCAAATATCCTTATGAGAGAGTCAATGACCTGAAGATCCTTATTTGCCCAGTATAACCTGTAAAACAGAACTCCTATGAGAGTTTCATGTTTCCGTCCACGCCAACTAAAAAAATCATCCGGATTTTCAAATATCTGACTAGTATCTGGGTGATATATTCCATCCCAAGCGGTCTCTTGTGGCTGGTTATAAGATACTGTTTCACCAAAGAGTTCATCTCTGAGAAATTTAATCAGGTTTGAGAAGTTCTCTGATCCACCGTATACATAATATGCTGACGCTGTAGCCGCAATACGGGATGAAACTGTAGCGACTGCTATTCCTTCCTGATCAAACCCAAAAGGAACTATGGGTGTCGAAACTGGAATTTTTGGAATAATCTCATCCCAGATAGCATCTTGAGATGGATGGATCAAAACCAGATCAGCATTCTGGAGATCCTGTAATGCTTTTTCTAATACTTCCTCATTTCTGACTGCAATACTTGTATAGAACGCATACTCGATCTCCTGATCCTCGCATGCTTGATTTAATAACGGGAGCTCTCCTCCCCAGACTATTCCACTGATCTTCATTTATGCTCCATATGCAGCCTTAATCGGTACAATGTGGGGTATTCCTCCATCACTGCTCAAATACGCATCAACCTGATATACATCCGCAATCAGTTCAGAGGTTAGAATATCGGCAGGAGGGCCGTCCCTGACCACTCGATTATTATGAATCAGAACAATTCTACTACAGTATCTCATCGCGAGGGACAGGTCATGGATCGCCATAACTACAGCGATTCCTTGATCTGCAACAAGGGATGCGATCACCTCCATTACCTCGAGTTGGTGAAAGAGGTCAAGGCTTGATGTTGGTTCATCCAAAAGAAGGATTGCAGGCTCTTGTGCAATCGCTCTGGCAATCAGAGTCTTCTGACGCTCCCCTCCACTGATCTCAAAGAGATCACGTTCTGCAAATGGAAGGAGTCCAAGAAGTTCCATTACTGATTCTACAATATCCAAGTCATGGGCAGAAATCCCCCATGTGATATATGGTCGACGACCCATGAGGACAGCATCAAATACTGATCGTGCAATTCTTCCATGAACTGATTGGGGAACATATCCAATCTGCTGGGCTCTGACTAGGGAAGGCATTGAAATTAAATCAATATCATTAAGGAGAACCTTTCCACGAGGTGAAAGGATATGTCCAAGGCATTTGAGGAGCGTTGTCTTTCCAGATCCATTTTTCCCACATAATCCTACAAATTCACCTGACTTAACCTGAAGTGATATATCAGATATGACCGGTTTTTCACGGTATGTATATGATACCCGATCTGCTGTCAGTGTTACCAATATTCCCGCCTCACTCGCATGAATAAATACCCAAAGAAAGGAATTCCAATGAAAGCCGTCATTATTCCTACCGGAATGATCTGATCTTGTAAGATACTCCGGGAGAGAATGTCAGCACCGGTTAGAAGTGCGGCCCCGATAAGACCAGATATCGGGATCAAATATCTCATATCTGCACCGATTAGCATCCGTGCGATATGAGGTGCAACAAGTCCGATAAACCCGATAGTTCCAGTAAAGCATATTATTCCAGCAGTGATGATCGATATAACTCCCATACAAAGAGCACGGGTTCTATCAGCAGCAACTCCGAGGCCCTTTGCGATCTCATCACCTTCTGCTAAGGCGTTGATATCCCATGATTTCCAAAGAAGGTATGGGACCGAAAATACCAGAATGGTAAAAATTGCAACTGTTTTCTCCCATGTTGTCCGTGAGAGGCTTCCAAATGTCCAGAAGACAATCTCCTGGTTATGCTCTGCAGATGCAAAAAATTGAAGAAACGAGGTCATTGCTGAGAAGAGGTACATAATCAAAATTCCAGCAAGAACCATGGTCTCAGCAGTCATTCCCCTCCTCTTTGCCATGAGATAGATCCCCATTGTAGCAAGAAGAGTGAAAACAAAAGCATTAGTGACGATAAATCCCTCATTCCAGATTCCAATCCCAACTCCGCAGACTATCGCAATCGATGCTCCAAAAGCAGCAGCGGATGATATGCCAAGTGTAAACGGACTTGCAAGTGGATTTCTCAGTATTCCCTGCATAACTGCTCCGCAGATTGCAAGACCAAATCCGGCACAGGCACCAAACAACACACGGTGCAATCGAAGCCCAAATACAATCGCTGTCGAGTATGAGTTTGTTTGGGATCCGAGAAGACTAGAGATAAACGTCATCCCAACTTCTCCTGGAGTAAGTCCTGCAGAACCTACAGTAATTGAGATGCAGAGCAAAAGCAAAAGGAGAAAGATCAAACCTCCCATAAGAATAATCTTCTGAATTTTGTCGCGAAGGTAGATCCTGGTGAGGGACCTCCCTTTGGAGCTGGTATCAGGGATAGACAAAGCCACCCCTGGTTTCAGGATCATACTGCAAATGCTGGAAACGAGTAAGATATTCTATATGAGTCCGGATAGGATCGATATCTGAAAATTTATCAGGATAGAACCATTTTGCAAGATATTCTAGGCCTATAAAGTGTGATGCTGAACCCAGGATATCACTATGAATAACATGGACATTTCCGTTCTGAATTGCTGGTAAAGTATTCCATCCGGTTCGATTCAGAAGACTTTCATATACCGGAACAAGTTGTTTGGCATTAGGATCATTGTATCCACCAACATTGGACTCTCCTGCTCCAACCTGTTTAATTACAATTTCGGGTTTAAGTCTGAGAATCGCTTCAGGATCAACTACAGGGTATGGATTGGTGGCATCTGCAAAGATGTTCTTTCCCCCTGCAAATTCTACCTTCTCATGATACCCTGAACCTGGTGCTGCAGATTTGTAGGCATTCCAACTCTCGAAATAAACTGTTTTCCTTTCATTCAAAGGAATGGATGCAATTCGTTCTCCAATAGTACTCATGACGGGTTCATAAAAGTCCATAAATGCTTGAGCCTCACCCTCCTTGCCCAAAATTTTGGCCACTTTAATAACTTCATCGGGATAGATCTCTGGCCTAAAGAGATCAAAATGGAGCACCCGGATAGATGGATCCAGCGTTTTCAACTGCTCTTCTATCGCCTGAACCGAATCCCTGCTTATTGATCCATAGATGAAAACAGTATCAGGTCTGGTCTCTATCAACGCTTCCATATCGGGAGACCATACTGTCCCAATTGATGGAGTTTGTTGGAATTCAGGAAAGAATTCGCGCTCATCATGAGTATTTTTCGAGACACCAACAATCAAGTCAGTTGCATTCAGAGATCGTAAGGTCTCCAATGTACTTCCGTCAAAAGCAACTAATCGGTGAACAGGTTTTTCGAGAATAATGGTCTGATTTGCAGTATCAGTTACAGTAAGGGGTGTTCCATTCCAATGCCAGTAGATCCAGGCTGCATCTGATAGATCAGAGGAAACGGGGTCGTTCGTTTCAAGGTTTTTTAATATGGCACTGCCGAGTTCGTCAGAACTGATCGTATTATCTGAGTTCGTATCATACGGTAGTCCTGCCATTACTGGAGAACAGAGTACAAATGCCAAAAGGAGAATTATAAGTCGGTTCATTGAATTCTCCTCCGTGTGAGCAATAATACAGATATGAGAAATGCTGCTCCACAGATACTAAATCCAGGTCCCGAACTTTTTTTAACTGCATATTTAGATTCACCTTGAGACGTTCTGGAAATATTCTCCAGAGTTCCAGAACCGTGGGCCAGGTGGATATCTGCAAGGGGTTTCTGGTCTGATGTCAAGTAGTTTGTATATGAGCCGGAAACAGTCCCGATTGCAGATTGATCTGATGAAATATTGAATGATAGATTCCCACCTTTGGGGAGAGCAAGGAGGATCAACTCCCCTGATTGTTTGACCTGACTATCAGGTAGATTGGAGGTTTCGTATGAAAACCCGGGTGGTATGATTTCTTTAATGCCTGAAGGTCCAGAAAGGCTCTGAATTGTTATACAATATTGCCATGATCCACTCAAATTTGAGGCTTTTATTGTTTGAGTCGGTTCAGAATTTTCCGCTATTACAGAGATTGATGTCAGAAATAATGTAAAAATAACGACTGATGTGATTATGATAACTGTTGATGAGCGAGTATTTGAACAAAAGACCATATATTCTGAGTGGTGTGATAGATATTAAATTAGTATTACTTGATGTAATGAATTCGACATTGTGAATAATTAATGCGATTAGACAAAATTATGTGTGAGATAGAGCTTACAAAAAATTAGGAGAAGAAGTTAGGAAGTAATTCTGACCTGGGTCTTTGTGATCATCTTTCCATTCTTGTCATAGAATTCAAGCCAGAATGATTTCCCAATGTTTGCAGTATTGTTTAGTAAATACGCTGAGTTTAAAGTCCCAGAATTTTGGATGTAAGAAAGTCCGTCATTTGGAATGTAATCGGTCTCACCAGGTTGGAATGCTGAAATACCTGTGACACTTCCATTCAACCAGGCATTCTTCCATCCCAACTTTCCAGTCGCTGTGGTGTTTAAAATAATGGTCTTGTTAACATCCCAGGTCATGTAATCAACATCTCCGAATTCACTAGATAATCTCACAACGACCCGGGTATCTCGTGTAGATAAGGTATCACCACCGGTATGCGAGATACTCATGAAACCATTCTGGCTGTATTCTCCTGAAATCGTAGCTTTGGGAACTTTATCTGCTGTTCCAAGCCCGCCAACAAATCCAGAGACAATCGCTGCGATGATGATAGTTACAACTAACATTAAAAGAACGCCGATAACCGGTGATACTGCTTCTTCAATATTCTGGTTCATAAAATCACCCACTAACTACGACATCTTTATCAAAGAGGTTCGAACCGGTTGGAATATATACAATTTTTACTTTAACTTTATCTCCTGGCCTGGTTATATTCCAGTTTGAACCAAGCATTGCCTGCATGCCATCGATCGAGCTTCCTACTGTATATTTGGAACCACCTGAGTATTCGTATGGTGTTGAAACCCCATACCCGCCATATGTTGGGTTATATCCGTATGCCCCAGCTTTCATTGCAGAGGCAGCAGTTATTGAATAATTTCCAAAGAACTGACTTGACGGGAATGTTCCACTACTGACCCAGTTTGATATTGTTCCACCATACCCGAGTGGTGCATGATAATTTCCGCTTCCAAGTGTGGTACTGGCTATGTCATATCTTACATTAGTACTGGTATAATCACCGCTTTGGTTCCACGGCATTATAGTACTACCATTTGATGTACCATTTTTTGTCCAGGCAGTTATAATCTTCAAATCTTTCGTCAAGATTGGCTGGCTCACTCCGAGGACATCAATTTTGAATTGCGAACCACCCCAGGTTCCAGGATTTGAGATCTGAACATTAAAACTGGCATCCGGTGCTTTCTTTGTCCCACTCGCCATACCTCCAGCAAATCCACTGACAATTGCAGCAATTATGATCGTTACAACAAGCATCAGTAATACGCCAACTACTGGCGACACTGCACTATCCTTTCTACTCATGCATTTTCACCACATATTACTCAACAAATAAAGTTGAGTTGCACTGAGTATGAAGTTTGTACTATTTTAAGCATAGAGTAATACGTTTTTTAATTTTTAATCATAATTTCAAAAAATTAAAATTAGAAATTCTTGGTGTTAATAATAGATTAGATTTGATAAAACGGTTTCAAATTAAAATTCAAAGAAAAAAATAACTCAACAAATATTCAAAAAACAAATCGGCATTAATAAATTCATATGAAAATAATAATTTTAACACCAATTATAACATTAAATAGATATTGGTTAATGTGGATCTTCATTTAATAGGTGAATTAATTTCTATGTCTCATCATCTGAAAAAACCCCTCTTACCATTCACTGCTATCGTCGGTCAAAACTTGATGAAAAAAGCCCTCATACTTAATGCCATCAATCCATCTATTGGGGGAGTTCTAATCAGAGGAGAGAAGGGAACAGCTAAGTCTTCAGCAGTTAGAGCATTAACCGAAATCCTTCCTTTGATTAAGGTCGTTCCAGGCTGCCCATTTTCCTGTGATCCAGATATTGATGATGAACTCTGCGAACTTTGTCAGGAGAAAAAGGGATTAAAAACCCTACCTGCACCTCAAGAGCGGAAAATAAGAGTTATTAACCTCCCTATTGGTGCCACTGAAGATCGGGTAGTAGGTACAATCGATATTGAAATAGCCCTAAAGGAAGGAATTAAAGCATTAGAACCTGGGATTCTTGCTAATGCAAATAGAGGAATTCTCTATATCGATGAAGTCAATCTTCTCGATGATCATGTTGTGGATGTCCTTCTTGATGCAGCCGCTATGGGAGTAAACACGGTTGAAAGAGAAGGAATTTCATTTTCTCACCCTTCTAGATTCATTTTGATTGGAACTATGAATCCAGAAGAGGGTGAACTCAGGCCACAACTTCTTGATCGGTTTGGACTTCAGGTTTCTGTTGAAGCTATCGATAATCCAGATGAGAGAATTGCAATCGTGCTTGCAGCAGAAGAGCACCTTGTAAATCCCATAGAATTTCGAGAAAAATATCAAGTTCTTCAGGAACAGTTGTCAATTAAAATTCTCAATGCCAAACACCGCCTTAAGGATGTGATTATATCAGAAGATCTGATACGAAAAGCGGTTGAGGTATGCATTGAAATGGGAGTTAAGACTCACCGGGCTGATATAACCATTATTAGAACTGCAAAAACCCTTGCTGCCTATTACGGACGAATTGCAGTAACACGAGATGATTTGAAAGAGGCGATTGAGCTTGCATTACCTCACCGTATGCGAAAACGACCTTTTGAAGAGCCTAAGATCGATCATGACCGCCTTGATAATCTGATGGATGAACCAGACAAACAGGAGACGAAGGGAGAAAAAGAACAGAAAACAAATGAGGAACATGAACCTCAAGAAGATAAAACTGAACAATCAGGTCAGTCTACAGACCAAAATAGTGACGTAAGATCTAAACCAGATTCTTCTTCAGGTGGTGTACATGAGATCGGGTCACGAATTCCAGAACTGATGAACCTATCAGATCGCGAGAAAACAGATGAAAGGTATGCACAAGGAAAACGATTTCAGACATCTGGAACTGATCAACATGGCCATTATATGGCTGCATGGAAGAATCCTGAATGTCGGGACATTGCATTAGATGCTACCATACGAGCAGTGGCTCCATTTCAACAGAATAGAAAAAAGGATGAAATGGCAGTAATCATCAGAACTGATGAACTCCTCCAGAAGCGAAGGATAGGAAAGACTGCGACTGCCTGTTTATTTCTTGTTGATGCTTCCGGCTCTATGGGAGTCGAGATGAGAATGGAGGCAGCAAAAGGTGCTATTTTTTCACTTCTTGAAAATTCTTATCAAAATAGAGATCGCGTTGGAATGATTGCTTTCAAAGGTGAACAGGCAGATCTGATCCTTCCCCTCTGTTCTAGCATTGATCTCGCATATGTCCGGCTTCGTGAACTGCCAACCGGTGGGAGGACTCCTCTAGCATCTGGACTTCAAAAAGCTCTTTCAACTCTTTATAATGAAAAAATTAAGTACCCGTCACTTCTTCCTATTCTTATACTAATCTCGGATGGGAGAGCTAATGTAAGTCAAAATGGGGATCTCAAGAACGATATCATCTGTTTCTCCGATGAACTAAACCAGATGGGAATAAAAACTCTGGTTATTGATACTGAAGAACAGAAAAAAGGAGGATTTGGACTAAAGCTTGGATTTTGTCCTCTTATTGCAGAGCATGCTCATGGATTATATTTTAAGATATCAGATTTGACTGCAGAAGACTTAACTGATATTGTTCGAACCAGCTTGCCAAACCAGATGGCAGCAATTTAAAAAAAGTTAGATGTTCTCGAGAGCCATCTCAACATCTTCTGCCTTGATGGTTTTTCTTCCGGTATGAGCTGCGAGTCTATCAGCTAGGTAATTGGAAGAATGGCCTATAAAATTATCATTTAATGGTTCCTCTTAAGGGAATCCGCGGAATATTCACGAAGTTTTTCACCATGGATAATACTATGAAGATGTAACTATTTTTTGACGATAGGGATTTTTTTAAAAAATTTATTTTTGTAACTGATGCATGATGGCAAGTTAGGCCTTCGTCAGGAGCAGATGTTCGGCGAGTTGTATATCGAGAAACATGCGGGTGACCCTGCCGCGTGAGAGAAGTTGAATAGCCTCGAGTAAACCAACCGGCTGCGCTCATCTGAAGTGATGGAGATCTTCCGTTCATCCAATAACTGTTCCAAGTCCAATTTTTTCAAAAAAATCGAAGATAATTGGATCTTCTTTTGTAGGGCCGTAGTTGCAGGAGATATCAGATCGCATACATTTCCCGGAAAAAACCGGTGCGCATGAGTAACGTTTATATGCGCATGAGTGTAAGTAGTAAATCCCACGCTCATCACGAACGTGGCAGACGGCTCAAACGGTTGTGTTTGAGGGCGAATACCTGCAAAGGTATATAAGCCTTCGAACACAACATAAGAGGCCGTTTAGATGGGAGCCCGAACTGTGAACAGCGATGTTGCAACGGGTTCGACATAGGAAT
>Ga0209016_1000586_pt1 | contig 40811 bp, 38 predicted proteins | sample EPASupsiteSAE305_FD_187265 | JGI IMG/M metagenome (GOLD analysis project Ga0209016, IMG submission 187265) | Bioremediated contaminated groundwater microbial communities from EPA Superfund site, New Mexico - SAE3-05 (SPAdes) (version 2) | ecosystem: Environmental > Aquatic > Deep subsurface >... | reverse complement strand
CTGTTCGTTATCCAGAAACACATCCCGCCGCGCGCTCTTCATTCCCAGTTCGGCGGCCAGCCGAGAACCCACGGACGATGGCGTGGTGACGCTGTCCACAAAGAACAGACCCCGCTGGCTGAGCAACGACAGCACGGCGCGCATCTGTGGCTCATCTTCGGTAAAGGCCGAGCCCATATGATTATTGGCCCCCTTGGCCTGGGGCACCTGTTCAAAATAGCCTGCCACCAGCTGCTGCAGCTTCGCCTGATCGTAACTCAGCAACAGACCGTTGGCCTCCAGACGTCGACGCGGATATTCCTTGGACTGCATCGGCAGGTGCAGCATCACCTCGGCCCCCTGGCCGGCGGCCAGGGCTGCCACCTCTCGGTCATGGCGCAGACCGGGGATTACCGCCAGGGTAAGCGGCACTCCGATGGCGAGCAGACTGCGCAGCTCCTGGAGCGAACTGCCCATATCATCCACGATGATGGCCAGCTCGGCCTTGCCTCCCGGCAATGACTGCTGTACGGGTGGCAACTTTGCAGCAGGCCGGGTGGTATCGTCGGTGTAGTGTTCCCAATCCGGCCCAGGCTCCTTGTTTGGCAGCGCATCAGCCGGAACGGCTGCCGGCGGCGACTTGACCAGCGGGGCAGCAGGGGCTGCCTGCTGCTGCGGTCTGAATAACGTTTCCTGCTGCTGCCAGGCAAAAAAATAGTAGCCCCCCACCAGCAGGACCAGCAGCAGCACAAGGAAAACGGCAAGGGCGGTGAGGCCCTTGCCGTTCTGTTTTTTGTAGCGATTGGTACGGGTCTGGCGCGACTTCTGTGCCATCTACTTGTTCACCGAACCCAGGGTCTTGAGAATTTCCCAGCTTTTGAGCAGATCCACGGCCCGCATCAGCTGGTAGTCGGCCTTAAGGGGATCAAGGGGCTTCTTGTCCTTCTCCTTGGCCTCTACCGGTTTTTCAGCCGGCTTGTCTGCGGCACTGCCGTCGCCTTCAAAGTGGTTTTCAAGATCCTTTTCACGGACGAACATCATCTCCCGTTTGGTTGGTTCATTGGGTAGTTCCACCTGCTCAACCACGATATCCGGAGTGATCCCCTTGGCCTGGATTGAGCGGCCCAACGGGGTGTAGTAACGGGCCGTAGTCAGGCGCAGGCCGGAATCATCAGAAAGCGGGATAATGGTCTGCACCGAGCCCTTGCCGAAGCTCTGGGTGCCCATCACGATGCCACGCTTATGATCCTGCAGGGCACCGGCCACGATCTCGGAGGCGCTGGCGCTGCCGGCGTTGATCAGCACCACAATCGGATAACCGGGCTCCTTGCTGCGGTTGCTGGCAACAAACTGCATCTTGGATTCTTTTTCACGACCGGCGGTGTAGACGATCAGCTTGCCGTTCTCCACAAAATGGTCGGAAATCTTGACTGCCTGATCCAGCAACCCGCCGGGATCGTTACGCAGGTCCAACACCAGACCGGCCAGCGGTTTGCCCTTGTTTTCGTCCACCAGACTCTTCAAGGCCTTGGCAAAGTCCTCATCGGTCCGCTCCTGGAACTGGGCCACCCGTACGTAACCGTACCCGCCGTCAAACAGACGCGACTTGACGCTCTTGACCTGGATGATATCACGCAGCAGCGGGAATTCCTTGGGGCGGTCAAAGCCTTCACGCATGATGGTCAGCACCACCTTGGTGCCCTTGGGTCCGCGCATCCGCTTGACCGCATCGGTGATCGAAAGGTCTTTAGTAAAGCGATCATCGATCTTGATAATCTGGTCACCGGCCTTGATACCGGCCCGTTGCGCCGGGGTATCCTCAATCGGCGAGATGACCGTCAGGATGCCGTCCTTGATACTGATCTCGATCCCCAGGCCGCCAAAGGCACCCTTGGTATCGATCTTCATCTCCTTGAAGGTGTCAGGGGTCATGAAGGAGCTGTGAGGATCAAGGGCAGCCAGCATGCCGTTGATGGCGCCGTAAATCAGCTTCTTGGAATCAACCTCTTCCACGTAGTTCTTCTTGACGATGGTCATCACATCGGTGAACAGCCCGATATATTCGTAATCGTTGCCACCTTGGGCATTGCAGCGACGTTGGGTGCTGATACCGATAAAGGTGATCAGGGCAATCGCCACCACCATAAATCCAAGGGCCACCTTTTTGGTTCTGCCAGGCTTCTGCATGCGCGTTTCATCCTCCGCTTGATCGTGAAACAATACTGATTTCCTATACTACAACAACCACTCGACGAGAAACGATTTTTTTCACCCCTAGCGCACCCATCCCGACGGGTCTTGAGGTTTACCCTGATGCCTGACCTCAAAGTAGAGCACCGGGCCACGGGTTGAATCAACATCACCCACCAGGGCCAGGGTGTCGCCACGCTTAACCTCACTGCCCACCTTGCGGGAAATCCGGCTGGCATGGGCATACAGGGTAAAATAGCCGCCACCATGGTCAACAATCACCATATTGCCGTACCCCTTAAAGTAGTCGGCAAAGATGACCGTTCCCTCATAAATCGCCTTGATCTCGGCACCGGCAGCTGCCGCAATAAAAATGCCCTTGGTAAAGGTGTAGGAATTAAACTCAGGGTGCTTGTGCTTACCAAAGCCTTCAACTACTTCGCCCCGTACCGGCATCGGCATACGCCCCTTCTGGGAGGCGAAACCGCGGTCAGGAACCGGTGGCAGCTCGGGGGGCAGCTTGCGGCTGCTGCCGGGCGCTCCCTGCTTTTGGAAGGCCCGACGCCGGCTCTCGGCCTCCAGGCGTTCCATCATATTCTGCAGCCGGGCCGCATTGGCCTGCAGCACCTTGATTGACTGCTCGTAGGACTTGCGATCCCCCTGCACCTTGGAGAGGTAGCTGGCCTTTTTCTGCTTTTCCTGCTCGATCTCCTGCTTCTTGGAGGCGATGGTCCCTTTAAGCCGTTCCTTGCGCGAGGCATCCTTTTCAAGCCGGGTCTTCAGCTGGCGCAACTCTTCAAGCTTTTGATTATATTCAGCAAAGATCCGTTTGTCATGCTCCAGCACCGAACGCATATAACGGATATTTTCAGCCATCTGCGGAAAACTTTCAGCGGAAAAGAACATCCGCACGGCCCCCAGTTCGCCGGCCTTATAGAGTGCCGTAAGACGCCGCTCTATCTGCCGCTGCTTGAGTTGTGCCTCTTCAGTGACCCGCACAACCTCCTGCTGGGTGCGGCTGATGGCCCCTTCAACCGTGGTCAGGTCACGATCGAGTTGTTTAAGCTCGGCTTCCTTGCGCTCGAGATTTTTTAATATCTCCTGCAGTTCTTGCGATACTGCCGCCTCGACCTTTTTGGTCTTTTTGAGCAGGGTCTGTTTTTCACGGATCTCGCGCCGCACTCCACGCAACTCGTCCTGTGGCGAACTGGCCAGCACGACACCGGTCAACAGCATCAGCAGAGGAAGTATGATCAGCGCGGTACGCAGCATAGGGCCTAACTGTCCGCCATAAAACGCCGCAGCGAGGTGATGCTACCCACAAATCCCAGCAGAGCGCCGGCCAGCACCAGGCCCAGCATAAACTCAAGCGGCAGGAAGGCCAGGCCCGAGGTGGCCGGATTGAAACTCAGGAAGTTGCCGGCATTGTGCAGAAACAGCTGATACATCGCCACAATCAGGCCCAGCGACAGCAGACCGCCAGCCAGCCCCTGCAATAAACCCTCAATCAGGAACGGCATCTTGATGAACAGGCGGGTGGCCCCCACCAGTGACATGACCTCCAGCTCATCCCGCCGTGCATAGACCGTCAAACGGATGGTGTTGGAGATGATAAATATCACCGCCACCAGCAGAAAGCTGCCCACCAGCGCCCCCACCAACCGCATGAAGGTCAGGAAGGTGTTAAAACGCCGCACCCACTCTTCGCCGTACTGGATCTCGCCGATGCCCGGTACGCCACGCAGACGGCTGACATAGGCATCCACCGCCTCGCTGCTACGACTGCCCTTCTTGAGGGTGATCTCAAAGGAGGTCGGCAGAATCTCGGGACGCACCCCCTCCAGCAGGGTCTCCTGCCCCCGCAAACGCCCTTTGAACCGTTGCAACGCCTCTTCGCGCCCGACCCACTTCACCCTGGCAGTACCGGGCAAAGCCTGAATCCGGTTACCAAGGTCGGTCTGCTCCTGGGGGGTCAGGTCATTATCGAAATAGACCGTGACCTGCACCCGCTCGCTCCAGGATTCAGCGGCGTTTTCAAGATTGACCACCAGCAGCATGAACAGGGCCACAATCAGCAAGGCAATGGTAATGGTGCCAATGGTGACAACATTAACAAACATATTCTGCCGGATATTGGATACGGCCCGGCCAACAAAGTACCGTAACCGTCCGCCAGCCCCCTGGTGGGACATGGTGGGTCGCTTGATAACGTTACGAGACGACCGCATCAGCCACCTCCTTGTCCGGCGCCAGTTCGCCCCCCTGCAATCGGATGGTGCGGTAATGGGCCTGCTCGATCAGACGACGATCATGGGTAGCCACCACCACGGTGGTACCCATCACATTGGCATCCTTAAAGATATTCATGATCTGCTGTTTGTTGGCATCATCAAGGTTGCCGGTGGGCTCGTCGGCCAACAGTATCTTGGGGCTATTGACCAGGGCGCGGGCCAGCGCTACCCGCTGCTGTTCGCCGCCGGACAGACGCTGGGGCGTCAGGTGGATCTTGGACTCCATCCCCATCTGCCGCAGGATATGCATCACCCGCTTGCTGATATCGTTGCGATCCCAGCCCAGCACCTCAAGCGTAATGGCAACGTTTTCGAACACGGTACGATTGGGCAGCAGCTTGAAATCCTGAAACACTACCCCGATGGTGCGCCGCAGAAAGGGCAGTTGCGATCGACTAAAACGACTGATGTTCTGACCATCGATCAGCACCTGCCCCCGGGTGGGGGTAAGAGCGCCATAGATCAGCCGCAACAGAGTGGTCTTGCCGGCGCCGGACGGACCGGTCAGAAAGACAAACTCCCCCTTGGCTATCTTGCAGCTGATGTTCTGCAGCGCAGTGGCATCTTTTTGGTAGGCAAGTGAAACGGAATGGAATTGAATCATGGGTCATCACCAGGTACGCAGCATAGATTGCTGCCGCTTCATCATATGCGGCAGGCTATACAAGGCTCTATCACTTCAAGCCACGAATAACAACCCTAACCTATCCAGATCTGGCGTCAGGCCATGGTACAACCAAAGGCCCAGCAGATAGCGAAAAATAACGCCAGACCTCCCCACAATGCAGCCTGAACTGTATTAAAGCCACGGTCCTTGGTGAAGGCTCGTGCAATGAAGAGACCCAGCGCAGCCACCCAGCACCAGAAGCAGATAACTGCCAGCAGCGACCACGTATCAGTCGGCATGCTAGTATCGCCTGCCCAGGATTTTCCGGATCAGGCTGTCCAGCTTCAGCTTCCAGACCATCAGCACCGCCTCCCGCACAATCCGCTTCGACATCTTGGACTGGCCAACCCGACGATCAATGAAGATGATTGGCAGTTCGCAGATGCGGGCACCCAGTTCAGCGCACCGAAAATGCATCTCGATCTGAAAGGAGTAGCCGTCGGAAGTGATCCGGTCGAGGTCGATCCGCTCTAGCAGACTGCGGCGAAAACATTTGAAGCCGCTGGTGCAATCCATGATCGTAAGGCCGGTGATCAGCCGGGTGTAGACATTGGCGCCGTAGCTCAGCATCAAGCGGCGCAGAGGCCAGTTGACCACGCTGATGCCGTTGATGTAGCGGGAGCCGATCACCAGATCGCACTCGGCGATCTTTTCAAGAAACAGGGGCAGTACAGCCGGATCGTGGGAAAAATCGGCATCCATCTCAATCAGATAGCTGGCCCCCAGATCAAGGGCCCTACGAAACCCTTCGCGGTAGGCTGATCCAAGACCCAGCTTGGCGGAACGGTGCAACACCTGAATGCGGCTGTTTTCCCGGGCCAGCTGATCAGCCAGCTGTCCGGTGCCGTCAGGTGAGTTATCATCAACGATCAGGATACGCAGCGATTGATGCTGGCTTAAGATACGTTCGGTCAACGGGCGCAGATTATCCCGCTCATTATAGGTGGGTATGACAACGTAGGCTGTGTCCATGGCACTCACGATCTGGACAGTGTACAGACGAAAAAAGAGGGCGCCGACAAACGCCCTCTTGGTTGATAATGGCGGGGTAGACGGGGCTCGAACCCGCGACCTCCGGCGTGACAGGCCGGCACTCTAACCAACTGAGCTACAACCCCGTGCATACTGGTACAAACTGCTGTTGCTGTTTCGAGAAAAAGGGAAAAGTTGCCTTTTCCCTCCCTGCTCATTTGGTGGGTGAAGAGGGGATCGAACCCCCGACATCCAGCTTGTAAGGCTGGCGCTCTCCCAGCTGAGCTATTCACCCGTTTCCTGCAGAACTAAAATGGCGGGGCAGACGGGGCTCGAACCCGCGACCTCCGGCGTGACAGGCCGGCACTCTAACCGACTGAGCTACTGCCCCAGCAGACGTTATCCTATGCACAACAAACAGGTGACGTGCTGATTACTTCTTGTTTACCGCTTCCTTCAGGGTCTTGCCCGGCTTGAACTTGGGCACGGTGGCTGCAGCAATGGTGATCTTCTTGCCGGTCTGGGGGTTTTGACCCTTACGGGCAGCACGCTTGGTGGTGCTGAACGTACCGAAGCCAACCAGGCTCAGTTTGTCACCTTTCTTGAGTGCACCAGTTACGGTTGCGATGAAGGCGGAAACGGCCTTCTCTGCTTCTACCTTCTTCAAACCGGCTTTCTCAGCAACAGCGGTAATCAGTTCAGCTTTCGTCACGTGACACCTCCTGAAAATGTAAAGAGAAGTTGTGAAGCGTTGTCGTCTTTACCAGATGCTGTTTGACAGTGTCAAGCACTTTTTCAGGTTTTACGCCGCCGCAGGGGTGGTCACCTGGTCGTAGACCAGCAACGGCCGCTCTCTCCGATAGATCACTTCTTCGCTGATGACCACCTCCCGCAGATGCTGCTGTGACGGGATTTCGTACATGATATCAAGCATTGCGCCCTCCAAAATGGCTCGCAGACCACGGGCGCCGGTGTTGCGTTTGATGGCCTCTTTGGCGATCGCCACCAGGGCGCCGTCAGAAAAGCGCAGCCGCACCCCTTCCATCTCCAGCAACTTCTGATACTGCTTGGACAGCGCGTTTTTCGGCTCGGTCAGGATCTGCACCAAGGCCTCTTCATCAAGCTCGGTCAGACTGGCCAGCATCGGCAGACGTCCTATGAATTCGGGGATGTAGCCATATTTGAGCAGATCTTCAGGGGTGACCTGCAACAGCAGCTCGCCGGCCTTCTTTTCATCCCGTTTTTTGACATCAGCACCAAAACCGAGGGTCTTCTTACCGATCCGCTGCTGAATCACACCGTCCAGTCCGGCAAAGGCGCCACCGCAGATGAACAGAATGTTGGTGGTATCCACCTTCAAAAACTCCTGCTGCGGGTGTTTACGGCCTCCCTTGGGAGGTATGCTGGCCACGGTTCCTTCAATGATCTTCAACAGCGCCTGTTGAACCCCTTCACCGGAGACATCACGAGTCAGCGACGGTGAATCGGCCTTGCGGGCGATCTTGTCGATCTCATCGATGTAGACGATCCCCTTCTGGGCACGTTCGACATCATAGTCAGCCGCCTGCAAGAGCGACAGGATGATGTTTTCTACATCTTCGCCAACATAGCCGGCCTCGGTGAGGTTGGTGGCGTCGGCCATGGCAAAGGGCACCTTGAGGATGCGGGCCAGAGTCTGGGCCAACAGGGTCTTGCCGGAGCCGGTGGGCCCCAGGATCAGGATGTTGCTCTTCTGCATCTCGACGTCGCCCGGCTTGGACGGGGTCTCGATCCGCTTGTAGTGGTTGTAGACCGCCACCGAGAGGACTTTCTTGGCCATCTCCTGCCCCACCACGTACTCGTCAAGAAACTCCTTGATCTCACGGGGCTTAGGCAGTTTTTTGACATCAGGACCAAGGGCGTCCTCCATGCGGCTCTCTTCAGCGACGATGTCGTTGCACAGCTCGATGCACTCATCGCAGATATAGACCGCCGGGCCAGCAATCAGCTTTTTGACCTCTTCCTGGGTCTTGCCGCAAAAGGAACAGGTCAGCGTATCCTGGCTACCATCGAGCCTGCTCATTGCACACCCCCCGCATCAGGCTTGCGCTGCATGACGGCATCGATCAGACCGTAGCCGCAGGCATCTTCCGCCGACATGAAGTAATCACGCTCGGTATCGTTTTCCACCTTCTCCAACGGCTGGCCGGACAGATCGGCCAATATACCGTTCAGCTCTCGCTTCATGCGCAGGATCTCTTCGGCGTGAATCTTGATATCGGTGGCCTGACCACTGAAACCGCCCAACGGCTGGTGGATCATGATCCGTGCATGGGGCAGGGCAAACCGCTTGCCCTTTTCACCGGCTGTCAGCAAGAGCGCCCCCATGGAGGCGGCCTGACCGATGCAGATGGTTGATACCGGCGCCTTGATATAACGCATGGTATCAAAGATCGCCATACCGGAGGTTACCACACCGCCCGGCGAGTTAATATAGAGGTGGATATCCTTGTCCGGGTCTTCTGCCTCCAGAAACAGCAGCTGGGCGATCACCAGATCAGCCATCTGATCGTTGATCTCTCCCCCCAGAAACACAATCCGCTCCTTCAACAGGCGGGAATAGATATCATAAGCCCGCTCACCACGACCGGATTGTTCAACCACCATAGGTACGTACATGCTCAACTCCTCTAGGCCTCGCTTCCCTGTGTCAGTTCAGCGGCATCCACTTCGGTCAGCTGCGACTGCTCCAACAGGTAGGCGATCGCCTTGTCTTCCTTCAATTCCGCCACCAACGAATTGCGTGCGTTGGCTTGCGCAGCGTAAAATTCACGGATGCGGGGCAGCATCTCTTCGTTGCCGGCGGCGATCTGTGCGTAACGGGCCTCAAGATCTTCATCGGCGACGGTGATGTTTTCCTTTTCCACCAGCGCCATCACCAACAGACCACCCTTCACCTTCTGGGTCGCCTCATTCCAGTAACGGGCCTTGAAGGCCTCTTCGTTCAAGCCCATCATCTCCAGCGACATGCGCTGACTCTGCAGCCGCTGCTTCATGTTCTCCAGCATGAACTCAACCTGACGGCGCACCATCGAGTCTGGCACCTCAAGGGGGTTCTTGGCGATCAGGGCATCAATCACCCGTACCTTAAGGTCGGTCTTGATCCGCTCCAGCTCCTGCTGCTCACGCATCTCGGCCAGCTTGGTGCGCATCTCGTCGATGGTCTCGAAATCGCCGAACTGCTGGGCAAATTCGTCGTTCAGCTCCGGCAGCTCCTTCTTCTTGATCTCTTTCAGCGTAACGGTGAAGGTACCCTGCTTGCCAGCAAGCTCAGGATTACCCTCTCCTTCAGGCAAGGTGACCTCAATCGGCTTGGTTTCGCCGATCCGCATGCCGATCAAGCCTTCAGCCAGACCAGGCAGCAGGCGACCGGTTGTCACTTCAACCTGGGCACCCTGACCACTTGAATCCTCAGCCGGCTGACCTGCAATACTGAAGCTGTAGTCAACGGTCAACACCTGTCCCTCTTCGACAGCAGCGTCTTCCACCGGCACCAGTTGGGCCATATTTTCGCGCATCCGCTCGATCTCAGCCTCAACCGCAGCGGTATTGGCGACATAACGTTCCTTCTTAACCTCAAGTCCCTTATACTCACTGAGTAGGATCTGGGGCATAATCTCCACCAGAGCGGCGTATTTGAAGGGAGCACCCTCCTCTACCAGCGGCATATCCTGGATCATGGGCGCGTCCACCGGCTCAATCTTGTGCTCGTCCAAGGCGGGAAACAGGGTCTGTTCGTACAGACGACGCATCACTTCGTCCTGCATGGCATTCCGGTAAAACTTCTTGATCATCTGCAGCGGGGCCTTGCCCTTGCGAAAACCGGACAGGGTGGCCTTTTTCTGAATACCGGCAAACGCCTTTTCAATCTCGGCATTGACACGCTCTGCCGGCACCTCGACACTGACTTTCCGTTTGACTGAGCTGATCTCTTCTACCTGAACCTGCATCTGGAGTTCCTCACTTGGATGGATTTACTGGAAAATGGTGCGAGAGAGGGGAGTCGAACCCCTACGGTTGCCCGCCAGATCCTAAGTCTGGTGCGTCTGCCAATTCCGCCACTCTCGCAAAATGAATGGCTACAATTAGGGGAAATGGTCTGCTACGTCAAGACCATTTCGGACCAATCGAGTGTGTCTAAACTGGTGCGGGCAGCCGGGGTCGAACCGGCACAGCCTTACGGCCGAGGGATTTTAAGTCCCTTGTGTCTACCAATTCCACCATGCCCGCCAATGCCAAAAAAGTCAGGGGTACGCTGCTGACGCACCCCTGACTTATGTACCGACTACAACCGGTGCAGCTGGCGCAGCCCAGACAGTGTTAGGCCTTGCCCATCCGGCTCTTGAGCAGATCACCCAGATTGGAGGTGGCCTCACCCTGGCTGCCCAGGTACGATTCAAACTCCGCCTTTTCTGCAGCTGCCTGCAGCCCCTTGACCGACAGGGAGATGCGACGCTCCTTGGGATCGGCGCTCAACACCACCGCCTCAATGGAATCACCCACCTGGGCAAAATCCTTGGCGCTGGGAACCTTCTCGCGAGACAGCTCGGAAACGTGAATCAGGCCTTCGATCCCCTCCTCAATCTCGACAAATACGCCGAAATCGGTGGTGGAAGCCACCTTACCGGTTAAACGGGTACCCGGTGCATACTTTTGCGGCACCAGCGACCACGGGTCCGGGGTCAGCTGCTTGATACCCAGCGAGACGCGCTCATTCTGGGGATCCACCTTCAGTACCACTGCCTGCACCAGGTCGCCTTTGGCGTACACGTCGCCGGGATGCTTGATCCGCTTGGTCCAGGAGATGTCGGAGACATGCACCAGGCCGTCGATGCCGTCCTCGATACCGATGAACATACCGAAGTCGGTCATGTTCTTGATCTGGCCTTCCAGTGTGGTACCCACGGTATAACGCTCGGCAATCGACTGCCAGGGGTTGTCACTGACCTGTTTGAGGCCCAGAGAAATCTTGCGGTTCTGCAGGTCGACACCCAGCACCACCACCTCAACCTGGTCACCGACGTTCAGCATATCGGCAGCCTTGCGCACCCGTTTGGTCCAGGACATCTCGGAGACATGCACCAGTCCTTCGATACCAGACTCCAGCTCCACAAAAGCGCCGTACTCCATCAGACTGACCACGCGACCGGAAATCCGTGTGCCAACCGGGTAGCGGGCTGCCAGGTCCTGCCAGGGATCAGGCAGGGTCTGCTTGATGCCTACCGACACCTTGCCCTTCTCGCGGTCGAACTTGAGCACCTTGACGGTTACTTCCTGACCGGGGGTCAAGACATCGGCCGGCTTGCTGACGCGGCCCCAGGAGATGTCGGTCACATGCAGCAGACCGTCTACGCCTCCCAGATCAACAAACGCGCCGTATTCAGTGAGGTTTTTGACCACACCCTGCATGATTTGACCTTCTTCAAGCTTCTCCATGGTGACCTTGCGGGACTCGGCACGCTCCTCTTCCAACAGACTGCGCCGGGAGAGCACGATGTTGCCGCGCTTTTGGTTCAGACTGATCACCTTGAACTTGGAGGAGAGACCGATATAGGCATCTCCGTTCCCGGAGGGGCGAATATCCACTTGCGAAGCGGGCAGGAAGGCATTCACCCCACCGATAGCCACCGTAAAACCACCGTTGGTCTTGGCTGCAATAATACCTTCAACAATGGCGCCCTCACCACCGGCTTCATTGATGGTTTCCCAGGCTGCCATCTGATCGGCCCTGCGCTTGGAGAGGCGGTTACCCCCATCGCGGGTGGACATGACCTTAATCTTGTCGCCCACCTGGACGGTGATGTTGCCTTCGGCGTCCTTAAACTCATTGATCGGCACAATTCCTTCGGACTTGCGCCCGACGTCAACCAGCACCGTATCAGGATCAACACGAACTACCGTACCTTCCCATATTTTGTCACGCTCAGGCCGGTCCTTCTGTTCCTTCAGACTGGCGCTGAACAGTTCAGCAAATTCGTTACTCTGGTGCTCAACATCCATCTCGTCCATATCTACGTTGAGCCGTTTTACCTCAGTCATGTGACCCTTACCCCCTGGTTGATTTTGCCCCCTGCTACCGCCGACCGGTAACAAGTGCGAGTTAAATACTGTTACACACTTTCAATGATAATTCAATGTGAATTATTGATCTCTTCCAGCCGCGCCAGTACATCGTCGATGATCCACTTCGGCGTTGAAGCGCCGGCGGTCACTCCCACCTTATTGACCCCGACAAACCATGCCGGTTGCAACTCATCAGCGGTCTCAATGTGATAGGTCTTTGGCTGCAGTTCAGTGCAGATTTCGGTCAGTCGGCGGGTGTTGGCGCTATTAAATCCACCGATCACCACCATGCAGTCCGTTTGCTGGGCCAGCTCGGTTGCCTCCTGCTGACGCACCGCCGTGGCGTCGCAGATGGTATTAAACACCCGCACCTCGCCCCCCCGGCGCAGACATTCGGTGACCACGCTCTTCAAGTTGTCGAAGGACTGGGTGGTCTGGGCCACTACTCCGATCTTGTTCATTTTGGGCAGTTGCCTGACCTCGTCACCCGAGGCCACCACATATACCCTGCTGGTATCACCGTAGGAAACGATTCCCTGCACCTCAGGGTGATCGGCGTCTCCCACCACCAACACCTCATAGCCGGCGTCAGACAGGTATTTCACATGATCCTGGGCCTTTTTGACAAAAGGACAGGTGGCATCCACCACCTCAAGCTGTTTCTGGTGGGCCTCCTCCAGCTCGCTGGCCAGGACACCGTGGGAACGTATAATCACCGTGCCGTTCTGAACGCCGGACAGGTCCTTGACCACGCCAACACCCAGATCTTCCAGCTTTTTGACAACTTGCGGCGAATGAATGATCGGCCCGAGGGTAAAGGTCTTCTGGTCCTTGCCGGCCGCCTCGAAGGCCATCTGGGTGGCCCGTTTGACCCCAAAACAGAATCCAGCCCGTTTTGCCAGGATCACCTGCATGGTCATACTCCCTTTGCAACCAGTGTTTGCTGCACTGCCTGCTCCATCAACGACACTACTTCATCGATAGACAAGCCGGTGGAGTCGATCGGCAGGGCGTCTTCGGCCTGTTTGAGCGGCGCCAGATCGCGGCTGGCATCCTGGGTGTCACGCTGCTTCACATCCTGAATAGTGGCCTCCAGGGTGGCAGGATCGCCCTTGGCCTGCAGTTCCAGAAAACGACGACGCCCCCGCTCCTCAGCCGAGGCGGTCAGAAAAAATTTCAGTTCAGCATCGGGAAAGACCACCGTACCGATATCGCGTCCTTCCAGCACCACGCCACCTGATGCCCCCATGCGACGCTGCAGCTGGGTCATGGCCTGCCGTACCGGGGCCAGAGCCGACATGCGCGAGGTAAGCATCGATATCTCTGGCGTGCGTATCTCGCTGGTCACCTCGTGGCCGTTGGCAAAGACCCGGCTGGAGCCGTTCAGCGGCTGCAATTCGATCTCAGCTTTTGTACAAAACCGCTCAACCGCCTCATTGTCTGTCAAGTCAAGCCCGGTTTCCCGTGCCAGCCAGGCCATGGCGCGGTACATGGCGCCGGTATCCAGCTGCAGATAGCCCAGCCGCTTGGCCAGTTCCTTGGCCAGGGTGCTTTTGCCGGCGCCGGAGGGTCCGTCAATGGCGATGATGATGCCCCGTTCGCGCCTCATCGCACCGCCACCCGGCCAAGCAGCTCATAAAATCCGGGGAAGGAGGTAGCCACACAGGAGACATCATCCACCGTCACTGCAGCCTGACTGGCCAGGGCCGCTATGGAAAGCGACATGGCGATACGGTGGTCGCCAAAACTGGTGACGGTGCCGCCGGTCAAGGATGCAACCCCCTGGATAACCATGCCGTCCTCGGTCTCTTCAATGGCTCCGGCGCCAATCAGGCGCAGGTTAGCTGACATGGCTGCAATCCGGTCGGTCTCCTTGACCCGCAGCTCCCGGGCATCTCGCAGGACCGTGGCCCCCTCGGCCAGGGCTGCTGCTACACAGATAGCCGGAAACTCGTCAATTGCCCGCGGCACCACCTCGCCGCTGATCTCAATCCCCTTCAGACGAGAGGAACGGACCAGCAGATCGGCCACCGGCTCACCGGACAGTTCACGCTGGTTCTGCAGCACAATGTCGCCACCCATGGCCTGCAGGATATCGATGACGCCGGTGCGGGTAGGATTGACCCCCACGTTGCGAATCAACAGTTCGGATCCAGGCACGATCAGGGCCGCCACCAACAGAAAGGCCGCCGATGAGATGTCGCCCGGCACGCATATCTCGCGCCCCTGCAGCTCCTGACCCCCCTGCAGGGTGACCATGCTGCCGGTGGTTTCAAGGTTGGCGCCGAAGTAGCGCAGCATCCGCTCGGAATGATCTCGCGACAGGGTTGGTTCGGTAATCGTTGTTATGCCGTCGGCGTACAGGCCCGCCAGCATCAGGGCCGACTTGACCTGGGCGCTGGCGATCGGCGACTGATAGCTAATGCCCTGTAGCTGGGTGCCGGTGATGGCCAACGGCGCCAGCGTACCGTTGCCGCGACCTTGTATCTGTGCCCCCATGCGGGCCAGCGGCTCGGTGACTCGCTTCATGGGACGTTTACGCAGATATTGGTCGCCAGTCAGCACCGAAAAAAAACGCTGTCCGGAGAGCAGGCCGGTCATCAGCCGGATGGTGGTGCCGGAGTTGCCGCAGTCCACCACATCGCCCGGCTCCTGCAGCCCACGCAGTCCAGCCCCATGCACGGTCACGGTCTGGCCATCATCCTCAATCGCCACGCCCATGGCTCGAAAGGCCGCCATGGTGGCAAAGTTGTCCTCACCGCGCAAAAAGTTGGTGATGGTGGTGGTGCCATTGGCGATTGATCCCAACATGATGGAGCGATGGGAGATCGACTTGTCGCCCGGCACCGTCACCTCGCCGCGAATCGCCCGGGCGGGCGCCGTGGTCATCGGCTGTATCTGTTCGTGCATGGTCACCCCTTAGGTTATGCCATCCCGCAGACGCTTTGAGGTGTGGAAAAACTCCTCCAACCAGGGGCCATCGCCCGTGGCCACGCGCTCCCGCAAGGCATTGAATTCAGCACTGTAACGATCAAGCATATCCAAAAGCGCCCCGCGGTTCATCAGGGCAATATCGCGCCACATGGCCGGGTCGGATGAGGCGATGCGGGTAAAATCACGAAAACCGCCAGCCGAGAAGGCCAGAATGTTTTCCTCCTCCTCGGCCGAGCGAGCCACGGCATGCACCAGGGCATAGGCCACCATATGGGGCAGATGGGAAACAGCGGCAAAGACCCGGTCGTGAGTAGCGGCCTCCATGCATTCCACCCGGCTGCCGGCGGCCTGCCAAAGGCGACGCACCAGTTCCAGTGCGGTGATTTCGGTAGTAGCGGTAGGGGTCAGAATGCAGCGCCGTCCGTGGTACAGCTCTGCAAAGGCCGCAGCAGCACCGGAATGTTCGGTACCGGCAATCGGATGACCGCCCACGAAAAAGGTGCCGGCCGGCATGAGCGGTTCACAGGCCTGCACCAGTTCTTCCTTAACGCTGCCTCCGTCAGTGACAATGCAGCCTGGCGGCAGAAACGGCACTGCCTGGGCAACCACTGTAGCAACCGCGCCCACCGGCACGGCTATAAACACCACCTGGGCCGCTCGAACTCCTTCGGCCAGTGATAAAGCCACCTCGTCAATCACCCCCAGCCGCAGGGCCAGGGCCAGGTTATCGGCATCATGGTCGACACCGATCACCCGCTGCACGGCCCCGGCCGCTTTAAGGGCGCGGCTGAAGGAACCACCGATCAGCCCAACGCCAACCACGGTCAAGGTGTTAATGATTGGTTGACTCATCGCGCCTTGGGGTATGATCCGAGGATTTTCAAGAATTGGCAGAAACCGCGCAGCTCTTCGATCGCCTCACCCACCGGCTGTTCCGAGACGTGGCCCACCATATCCAGGAAGAAGATATATTCCCAGGCCTTGGTCTTGACCGGCCTCGATTCAATCTTGGACAGGTTGACCCCACGCCGGGCAAACGGCTCCAGCATCCGATAGAGGATACCAGGCTCATCCTTGACCGAGAACAGGATTGAAGTCTTGTCGTTGCCGGACGGTTCAGCCAGCTTACGGGAAACCACGATGAAGCGGGTGAAATTGTTGACCTGGTCCTCAATCCGGCTGCGGACCACCTTGAGACCGTAATGTTCGGCGGCCGAGCAGCCGGCAATGGCGGCGGCATTCAGATCCTCGGCCACAATCTGTGCGGCCAGGGCGGTGGAGGCCACATCCACCAACGGCACGTTGGGCAGGTTTTCTTCCAGCCAGTGGCGGCATTGGGCCAAGGCCTGGGGATGGGAGTAGACCTTACGTACATCCTCCATCCGACCGGTGCGGGAGAGCAGGTCGTGGGAGACCTCCAGCAACACCTCGGCGGTGATCTTCAGGTCACTCTCCACAAACATATCCAGGGTATGGGAGACCATCCCCTCAGTGGAGTTTTCCACCGGCACCACGCCATACAGCGCCCTGCCCTTCTCCACCTCTTCGAATACGGTCGGGATCGATTTTTGCGGCACCAGTTGGGCAGAAAGCCCGAACTGCTGTTGGGCGGCCATGTGGGTAAAGGTAGCCTGGGGGCCAAGAAAGGCCACATGCACCGGCGACTCCAACGCTAGGCAGGCCGACATGATCTCACGGAAGATGCTGCGCAGCGCCTCGTCAGGCAACGGCCCTTCGTTCAGGAGTGCCACCCGCTCATAGACCGCTCGCTCGCGGCTGGGAACATGAAAATCGCTGGATTGAGAGGCCTTTAGACGACCGACTGCCGAGGCGATCCGGGCACGCTGGTTGAGGGATTCGACGATCCGCGCGTCCAGGGCATCAATCTCGGTGCGAAGCTGTTCAAGGGTTGGTGACTCGGACATGGTTCGTTATCATCCTGAAGGCGCTGGTGAAGGGTTTACCGGTGGGCTACTCTAGTGGATAGACACCGGAATTGCAACCCTTTTATAAAACAGGGTTATGCTGAAAATTCATGCAACCAGTCGTCAAAGACCGCCACTTTGTCAGCCCCAAACAGGGCCAGCCCGTCACGAATCTTGGCAACCGATTTTTCATGCTCCAGCCGCGACGGATTTTTTGAAAAGAACAGGTCGCTGAAGCAGATGATCCGTTCGGCCAAGGAGTGGGGGGTCATGTCGCGACGGGGCAGCGGCAGCTGCTGGCGGTCAATATCCTGCACGGTTAGTCCCACACCGGTATGACGCTCGCAGATCAGGGCATGCAGCGGCAGTCCTTCAGCCTCAAGCAGCTCCCTGCCCAACACGCCATGGCGGATATAGGGCTCGCTGCCGCTGCAGCCGATGTCGGTAGCAGCGGTGCGACAGACACCGATGTCATGCAGGTAGGCCGACTCAAGCACCAGTTTGCGGGTCTCCGCGTCCACCTGTAGCTGGCCGCAGACCTCCAGGGCCTTGCCGGCAACCATCCTGCCGTGGATCATCAGAATTTCCACCGTCCGTTCAGTGCAGTACCGCTGCAATAGTTGTTCGACAGCCAGCATCATGCCGCACCTCCAAAAAAGAATGCCCGCACCCGGCGCATATAATCAGACGCAGAAAGGTGCGCCTGTCCCGTCGCCTGCACCCTGACGGCCTGGTGATCCCTGATGCCTGCCTGATGGCGTTCCAAGGCCTGACTCAAACGTTCAAGCAACCGATCATTTTGCTCCAGCAGGCAGGCCAGGTCCTCTTTGAGCACCTCAGCCAGCCGCGCCTCGCTGACGGCCCGTACCGTGGCGCTGCGTGCAGCGCCGGTCAAGAGTGACATCTCGCCGAACATACGTCCCTTGTCCAATTCCGCCACCGCTTCGCCGTCGACATCTACCAGCATGGTGCCCTGCAGCACAAAGTAGAGCGAGGCGCCTGGTTCCCCCTGACGCACAGCTATTTCACCGGGGGCAAACACCCGCAGACGGGCGCGATCGGCAAGGAAACCCAGTTCATCGCCACTCAACACCTCAAAGAGGTGGGAGAGCCGCAATCCAGCCAGCACCGCCTCACGAGGCAGCGGAAACGACGGGCGAAGCGGCGTATCCACCACCTGCCGATGGGGAAAGGGGAAGCTCCAGCCGGCACGGTGTACGGCATACCAGACCTTGGTCTGGACAGTATCAAGTGCTTGGTTGCGTTGCTGCGGGTCGGTCAGCCAGAACTTGAGCAGATAGATAATACTGCTCTCCGCCAAGGATTGTAGACGCACCTGCGGCGCTGGTTCAGCAAGCACCAGACGGTCCTCCGCCAGCACTTTCAGCAACAAGCTGCGGGCCTCTTCCGGCGGCATCTCATAGGGCAATCCAATGGCAAGCGTCACCGCTGCCCGCTGAGGGGCATCATCGACGCGGTTACCGTGGGTGGTGACTATGCTCTGCACCAGCTGATTGTTGGGTACCAACACCAGATTGTTGTCCAACGTGCGCAGGGTGGTGTAGCGAAAACCCACGTTGTCGAGCTGACCGAACAGATTCTTTTCCGGCAGGGCCAGCCAGGTACCCCGGCCCAGCTTGGCATCGGACTGGATACTGAAGCCGCAAAAAAGATTGGCGAGGGTGCTCTGCATGGCAAAGGCCACCGCTGCGGTCAGCACCGTGGTGGTGGCCACCACCGCCGACAGATCCACCTTGAAGACCATATGCAGCGAAAAAAGGGCGGCCAGCAGGTAGACCAGCAGGCGCACGGCATCCCGCACCAGCATCGGCACACTGCCCTTGAGACGGATGGCCAGCACCAGATCCACCACCAGGTAGATCACCAGCCGGGCCAGACAGAGCAACACAATCACGCCCTGCAGGCCGCCCAGAATCCCACGGTAATGAGGATAGGCGGACAGCGATGTCTCCAGGTAGAGCAGCACCATACCCAGCAGTGCCAGCTTGATTGTTGCCCAGGCGTCGGCGGGCGCCACCTGTCCCTTGCTGCGACGCAGGACAATCACCGCCACAAAGAACAGCAGCACCACCACCAGCACCATCAGCTTGTTCACCAGCAGAAAGTTGATATCCGCCAGGGATAACAAGCGTGAGAGTGAAAGCTGTCCGGCCGCTGCATCACCCATTGGAGCCTCCACTCTAGGCCTGTAGTGCGCCGATCAGCGACTTGACGTCGTCAACACCATGCTCAAGCAACCACTGTTCCATCCCTGCGGCGATCTCCTGGGCTGCCCCCGGGTTGACGAAGCTGGCCGTGCCGACCTGCACCGCCGTGGCACCGGCCAGCATGAATTCCAGGGCATCGCTGGCCGACATGATCCCGCCGATACCGATCACCGGCACCTTGACCACTTTTGCCACCTGCCAGACCATCCGTAGGGCAATCGGCTTGATGGCCGGACCGGACAGACCGCCGGTGACGTTGGCCAGCACCGGCCTGCGCCGCTCCAGGTCGATGGCCATGCCGGTCAGGGTATTGATCACCGACAGGGCATCGGCCCCCTCCCCTTCACAGGCCTGGGCCATCTCGACGATGTCGGTCACGTTGGGGGAGAGCTTGACGATCAGCGGCTTCTTGGTTGCTGCCCGGCAGGCCTTAACCACGCTGGCGGCACAACCGGGATCGGTTCCAAACACGATCCCACCCTGCTTGACGTTGGGACAGGAGATGTTCACCTCCAGGGCTGCTACCTCGGGGATGGTGTCCAGACGGGCGGCCAGTTCAGCATACTCTTCCGGTGTGTAGCCGAAGAAGTTGGCGATGGCCGGGGTGTTGACGGTACGCAGGAACGGCACCTTCTTCTGGATAAAGGCGTCAATCCCCACGTTCTGCAGGCCGATGGCATTCAGCATGCCGCCGGGTGTCTCCACGATGCGCGGCGTCGGATTGCCGGCCCGCGGCTTCAGGGAAAGGCCCTTGGTCACAAAGGCGCCGATGGTCTCAAGGTTGACGTACTGGCTAAACTCCTCGCCGTAGCCGAAGGTGCCGGAGGCGGTCATCACCGGATTGCGTAATTTAAGGCCGGCGATATCGACAGACATATCTGGCTTCATATCAGGCCACCTCCCACTTCAGTTCAGCAGCCTCAAAGACCGGGCCTTCACTGCAGACACAACGGTAATCCGGGGTTTCGGCACTATGTCCTGCCCCTTCACAGACGCAGCCCAGGCAGGCCCCCACGCCGCAGGCCATGTAGCCTTCCAGCGAGACCTGGCAAGGGACATTCCGTTTGGCGGCAATGCCGGCCACCGCCTGCAGCATGCCATGGGGGCCGCAGGCAAAGATACGTCCAGTATTGTCCGTGCAGTCCAGGCGCTGTTCCAGCACCTTGGTGACAAAACCGCACTCCCCCAGTGAACCGTCTTCGGTGGCGGTGTAACACTCCACCCCCAGACGCTCGAACTCGGTGATACAGAGCACGTCGTCCTTGCTGCGGCCACCGGCGAACAGCCGCACCGGTGACTGCTTGACCAGCTCCTTGGCCAGCAGGTAGAGCGGCGCCAGCCCCACCCCTCCGCCGACGATCAATTTTTCCTCACCGGCCGGTCCCAGGTCGAAACCGGTACCCAGCGGGGCAATGATATCCAACAGGTCGGTCTCGTGCAGGGCCGCCAGCATGGTGGTGCCCTTGCCCACCACCCGATACAGGATTTCAAGGTAGGGTTGCGCTGCGGCGCCGGTGTAGGCCGGCTGCTGCACACCCACGTCAAACACGCCGAATGGGCGCCGGATCAGGGGATCAATGGAGGGGTTGACCCGCACCATCACAAACTGTCCCGGCTGGGCCGTCAGTATCTCCGGCGGCGCGGTCATCCGCATCCGCCAGTAGCCGGGCGAAACCTCGGCATTATCCAGAATCATAGCCGTAAACTGCATCAAAGCTCCTCCTCTGCAAGATTCAGATCCATCAAAACAGCATCAGTACCGTTTTCGTAATAGGCCTTGCGCAGACCGCTCTGCACAAAACCGAACCGCTGATAGAGCGCAATGGCCGGTACGCTGGTGGCCCGCACCTCAAGCCGCAACAGTCTGGCACCACGCTGTCGGGCCTCATCACAGGCCCAGCCCATCAGGGTTGCTCCGATGCCACTGCGTTGCAGCTCCGGATCAACCGCCACATCCAGAATTTCAGCTTCGTCAATGATTATTGACAGACACACATAACCTACCACCCGCCCATCTTGTTCGGCCACCATCACAGTAGTGTGGAGTGAGGCCAACTCGTTCAAGAAATGCTGCCGGGTCCAGGCGCGCGGAAAACAGGCCTGCTCAATGGCCAGCACAGCATCAAGATCGGCCTCAGTCATGGGTCGGATAGGGATCATCGGGCGCAGAATATCGTTACAGGAGAATGACGTAAACAAAAAAGGCGCCTGCAAAATACAAACGCCTATTTTTATTATGGTCCACAGTTTCCCCCCACCTCAAGCAGACCGTTTCCAGCTGGTGACATACCTGGTCCTTTTGGGCTCACTACTGGCATGTCGGTGAAAGGATGTTAAACTGATAGCATCATGGAAAAAAACCATCACACTCCACGGAGGATCTTACATCTCATGGCAATCAACAGCTCACCTCTTGGAGGACAACTGGCAGCCGTAAATCAGGCTCAAAGCAAATTGATTGATCTGGGCATCGAGTTCGGCCCCCGACTTTTTGCTGCCGCACTGATACTGGTAACAGGCTATTATGTCGGGCGATGGGTCGGCCGCATGCTGGACAAAATGCTGGTTAAGATGTCCTTAGACATCACCGTCCGGCAACTGCTGGTACGCACGGTGCGTGCCCTGGTACTGGTCCTGTTTCTGATCATGGCGCTGCAAAACCTGGGCATTGATCTCTTGCCATTGATTGCCGGATTGGGGGTAGCCGGCGCAGGGATTGCGCTGGCCATGCAGGGGGTATTGTCAAACCTGGCAGCAGGCCTGACCATTATCTTTACTCGACCCTATCGGGTCAATGAATACATCTCGATTGTGGACGAGGAAGGTATGGTGGAAAGCATCACCCTGTTCAGTACAACCTTAAGCCACCTTGATCTCTCAAAGGTCGTGATCCCAAACCGCAAGATCGCCGGTGAGATCCTACACAATTATGGTGAAATCAGACAGGCCAGCATCACCGTTGGCGTTGCCTACGATACCGATCTCGGCACGGCGCTAGCCTTGGTCGATGAACTGCTACGCGCCAACCCACGCGTACTGCAGGAACCGAAACCCTTTGTCCAGGTTGCCACGCTGGCAGATTCCTCTATCAAGATCGAGGTCAAGCCTTGGGCAAATATGCCGGACTATCCCTACGTTATCGGCGAGCTAAACCGTGCGCTACTCGAAACATTCCGTCAGCGCGGCATTACCATCCCCTTCCCGCAACATGAGGTTCGCCTGCTGGGAAATCATTAGCACCAGGCCATTAAAAAGAAAAAGGCACGTACGTTTATCACGTACGTGCCTGATTTCTATGGCAGGGGTGCCAGGATTCGAACCTAGGAATGCCGGAATCAAAATCCGGTGCCTTACCGCTTGGCGACACCCCTAAAAAAGAGATGAGTTTAATAGCAGACCTTTCAGCCGACGTCAAGCCTTTCGTGCAGAAAAAACCGCCGCAGCCCCCGCATCGATGGCCTGGATGTTAGCCGGGATCAACTTGTGATTGCGCTCCGGCAGGGCGTCTTTGAGAGCCTCCTTCAGCGAATCAAGCTGCAGAGCGCCGCTGGCAGCGGCGTAGGCGCCACAGGCCACCATGTTGACCATGCGTACATCTCCCAGATCGATGGCGATCTGGTTCATCGGTATCGCCAGCAGTTCCCGACCGTCAAGCGACAGCCCTGCCAGATTGACCAAAGAGCTGTTCACCAGACAGATGCCGCCCTGCTTGACCTTATCGGCATACTTGTCCCAAGAGAGCTGATTCAGGATTACCGACACCGAGGGCTGCCCCACCACCGGCGAACCAGTATCACCGTCGGCGATCACCACGGTACACATGGCAGCACCGCCACGTTTTTCAACGCCATAGGCCGGAAAGAAGGAGACGTTTTTCCCCTCGTGGATGGCGGCATAGGAGAGGAGGTTGCCGGCCAGCAGGACGCCCTGACCGCCATAGCCTGCAAAAAAGACATCGTAACGCATGATTGTATGCTCCGGTTACAGGTTTTCGTTGTTCTTGAAGATGCCCAACGGGAAGTAGGGGATCATCTCACTGCCCACTCGCTCGTTGGCAGCAAGGGCATTCATGCCCCAGTTGGTGGGACAGGACGACAGCACCTCCACAAAGGAGAAGCCCTTGCCCTCCACTTGGTACTGAAAGGCGTTCCTGATCACCTTCTTGGCCTGCAGCACGTTCTTGGGGCTGTTGACCGCCACCCGGGCCGCATAGGCCACACCATCAAGGTTGGATAACAGCTCGGCCATCTTGAACGGCCGGCCGTCGTTAGCAATATCTCTGCCATAGGGCGAGGTGGAGGTCTTCTGGCCCGGCATGGTGGTGGGGGCCATCTGGCCGCCGGTCATGCCGTAGGTGGTGTTGTTGACGAAGATCACGGTGATCTTCTCGCCACGGTTGGCAGCATGAATGATCTCCGAGGTGCCGATGGCAGCCAGGTCGCCGTCCCCCTGGTAGGTAAAGACGATCCGATCGGGCCGGGCCCGCTTGACGCCGGTGGCTACCGCCGGCGCACGGCCGTGGGGCGATTCAACCACATCGATGTTAAAATAGCCGTACAGGAACACGGAACAGCCCACCGAGGCGCAACCGATGGTTTTGTCTGCGATTCCAAACTGGTCCATGGCCTCGGCCACCAGTCGGTGGATTGAGCCGTGGTGACAGCCGGGACAGAAATGGGTTTGCACATCCTTGAGACTGACCGGCTTTGCAAATACCTGCTTCATATCGAAAAACCTCTAGCAACGTTTCTTGATCTGTTCAAACAGCTCTTCCGGGGTGGGCAGCGAACCAGCCCCCGGCGGACGGCCGTAAAAAGCAACCTCGGCGTCGCGGACTACGTTCAGGCGGACATCATCCACCATCTGACCGGTGGACAACTCAACGGTTAACCAGTTTTTGCAACGGGCCGAAAGCTCGGCATAGGCCTTTTTCGGGAACGGGAACAGGGTGATCGGCCGCAGCAGGCCCACCTTAAGCCCCTCGGCCCTGGCCATCTCCACCGCCGTGCGGGCGATACGCGAGGTGGCGCCGAAGGCGGTGACGATCAGCTCGGCGTCGGCGGTCTGATACTCCTCCCAGCGCGACTCCTTCTCAGCCAGTTCCTGATAACGGGCATGCATCTTCCAGTGAAACTTCTCCATCTCGCCGTCGCCCAGATAGAGCGATTTGACCACGTTCTGACTGCCGCCGCCGGTGCCACGCACGGCCCAGTCCTTAGGCGGCAGCTCAGCGTTAGGCCGCGGCTTGGCAACGATCGACTCCTTCATCTGGCCCAGCACTGAGTCGGCCAGCACCATAGCCGGCATCCGGTACTGGTCGGACAGGTCAAAGGCCAGCATGGTCAGGTCATACATCTCCTGGCCCGAATTGGGTGCCAGCACGATGATCCGGTAGCCACCATGACCGCCCCCCTTGGTGGCCTGGTGATAATCGGCCTGAGAGGCGTCGATACCGCCCAGACCGGGGCCGGCCCGCATGATATCGACAATCACGCCCGGCAACTCTGAGCCGGCCATATAGGAGATACCTTCCTGTTTAAGCGAGATGCCGGGGCCGGATGAGGAGGTCATGGCGCGAACACCACAGGCCGAGGCACCCAGCACCATGTTAATGGCGCCGATTTCGCTCTCAACCTGGATAAAGGTGCCACCATGTTTGGGCAGTTCGCGGGAGAGATACTCGGGGATATCGCTCTGGGGGGTGATCGGATAGCCAAAGTAGCACTGCACACCGGCTTCGATGGCGGCCATGGCCACAGCTTCGTTGCCTTTGACAAACTTCTTGGGAGGCGCACTCATCTAGTTCTCCTCCTTGAACACCGTAATGGCAACGTCAGGACACATCTCTGCACACAGGGTGCAGCCGGCACAGTGTTCCCTGTTGCTGAATACGGCCACGGTGTATCCTAACGCATTGGGGGTTTCGCTCAAGGAAACCAGCTTCTTGGGGCAGGCGATGGTACAGAGGCCGCAGCCCTTGCAACGATCCTCTTCAATCACGATGTACGGCATGTCTCGATCCTCAGAAAACGGGCTTAAACAAGCTTTCGAAAGGATGTTTAGTAACAGACCCCGACCAGTGAGGTCAAATATTTTTTCCGTCAAACTTCACAGCACAACTAAATTAACACTTGATTTGCTTATATATTGCTGTTAGAGGAAGCTGCGTACTCTATAAAATCACTATATTTGGAGGAAGTATGTCATCGATTCTGGTTGAGCTGACTGCCAACATTGTATCATCCCACGCTGCTTCAGTAGAAATGAGCTCAGACGAACTGCTGCAAGAGATCCAAAAGGTCTACGGCATGTTAAAACAGCTTGAAGGCGATCTGCCGCTTGAAGGAGAAGTCGCTGCCAAGTCTGCTCCTGCCATGGCACCCAAAAAGTCGATACAAAAGGATCAGGTGGTCTGCCTGATCTGTAACAAGGGCGGCTTCAAGACCCTGACCCGTCACCTAAAGCAGGTCCATAACATGAAGCCGGGCGAGTATCGCAAACAGTTCGGTCTGCCGGCCGGCACCGCCCTGGCCGCCAAAAGCTATTCTGAGGCGCGCCGTGCCGCCGCCCAGAAGAACAACCTGGCCGCCAACCTGGAGAAGGCCCGTGCCACCCGTATGGCCAACCTGGCTGCTAAGAAAAAGACCGCTCCGGCTAAGGCCAAGAAAGCGGTAGTTGCCAAGCCGGCGGCCAAGGCTGCTAAACCAGCCAAAAAGAAGTAACTGCATTCAGAGCTGCTACGTAAAAACCGCCTCTTTCGGGAGGCGGTTTTTTTATTGCTTCAATGCAGCATGCAGTGTTCGACATAAACTGGCAAATTCCTCAAGATCCAGGGTTTCACCGCGACGTCGACCGTCAATACCGCACGTGGCCAACACCTGTTCCAGGGATGCTAGTTCAAGCAAATCAGCACTTTTGAGACAGTTCCACAAGGTCTTGCGGCGCATGGCAAAGGCAGCCTTGACCACCCGCTCAAACAGGACCTGATCATCCACCTCAACCCGCGAGGCTGGCAGCGGCACCAGGCTGATCACCACCGAATCCACCTTGGGCGCCGGATGGAAGCAACCAGGCGGCACCAGAAATTCCCGTTTCACGTCGAACCACTGCCGGAACAAAACCGTCAGTACCCCATAATCGCTGCAGTCCGGCGGCGCCGCCAGCCGTTCGCCCACCTCTTTCTGCAACATCACCACCAGTTTCGAGAAGCGCTGGCGGTCCTCCAAAAACCTGAACAGCACCGGTGTCGAGATGTTGTAGGGCAGATTGGCCACCACTTTAAAGCGTTCATCCCCCAACAGTTCCTCAAAATTTACCTTGAGAATATCCTGTTCGTGGATCAGGACATGGGAATCATCACTAAACCGCTGCCGCAGGATGGCGGCCAGATCACGGTCAAACTCCACCGCCACCAACCGCCGCACCCGCTGGGCCAACAGCTCGGTCAGGGCACCCCGGCCAGGCCCCACCTCCAGCACACAATCTTCCACTGTAAGTTGTGCAGCAGCAAGAATCTTTGCAATAATGTTGCGGTCGGTCAGGAAATTTTGGCCCAAGGCCTTGCGGGGACGTGGGTAGTGCTGGCTCATGGTTGTAGTTCCCGGCAACCGGCCTGATCCAGCGGCCAGGTGGCCTGACCATCCAGGTCCAGACCATCATGGCAGCCGGCTGCAAGATAGGCATCAGCTGCCACCGCCAGCATGGCGGCATTGTCACCGCACAGTGACGGCGACGGAATCTGCAGTTCGATGCCACGCCGGGCGGCCATGGCCTGCATGGCGCTACGCAGACCGCTGTTGCAGGCCACACCGCCAGCCACCACCAGACGCTCCAGCCCTTCCTGCAACAGGGCAGCCTCAGTTTTTTTGACCAACACCTCGCAGGCTGCCGCCTGAAAGGAGGCGCACAGATCGGGCAACTCATGCCTGTCATCGCTGAGCGGATTTTTTTGCAGATAGGTCAGCACGGCGGTCTTGAGACCGCTGAAGCTGAAGTTAAGAGAGCCGTCATGCATGAGCGGACGGGGAAACCTGACGCTCGACGGATTGCCCTGCTTGGCCAAGGCATCAATCCGGGCTCCGGCCGGGTAGTCCAACCCCAGCAGGGTGCCGGCCTTGTCAAAGGCCTCACCGGCAGCGTCATCGATGGTGCGGCCCAGGGTACGGTAGCGCCCCACCCCCTCCACCCGATAGAGGTGGGTATGGCCGCCGGACACCACCAGGGCCAGAAAGGGAAAGGCCAACGGCTGATGCAGAAACCCGGCCAGCAGGTGCCCCTCGATATGATGCACTCCCACCAATGGGATCCTCAAGGCCAAGGCCAGTGACTTGGCCACCGAAACCCCCACCAGTAGCGCCCCCAACAGACCGGGTCCACGGGTGACAGCAATTCCCTCGATCTGACCTAAGGTGACACCAGCCTCTGCGAGGGCCTGCCGGATCACCGGCGTGATCAGCTCCAGATGGCGCCGAGAGGCGATCTCCGGCACCACACCGCCGTATGCGGCATGGATCGCCACTTGGGAGGAGACCACACTGGAGAGAACGGAGCGGCCGTCGCGGACAACCGCGGCGGCCGTTTCATCGCAGGATGTTTCAATGGCAAGAACCAGCATTACAGAAGGTTGGCGGCCAGTTCAGCCAGCTCTGAACGCTCGCCCCTCGTCAACGTAACATGGGCCGAGATCCGCTCATGTTTAAAACGTTCCACCAGATAGGAAAGGCCGTTACTGGAAGAATCCACATAGGGGTTGTCAATCTGGTAGGGGTCACCGGTCAGGATGATCTTGGTCCCCTCCCCGGCCCGGGTCACGATGGTCTTGATCTCATGGGGGGTCAGGTTCTGGGCCTCGTCCACGATCAGATACTGGTTGGGGATCGAGCGGCCGCGGATGTAGGTTAGCGGCTCGATATCCAACAGACCCATGGCCATCAGCTCCTTGTAGCCCTTGCTGTGGCGCTTTTCCGATTCATGGCCCGAGATCAGCAGTTCCACGTTGTCGAAGATCGGCTGCATCCAGGGGGTCAGCTTTTCTTCGATATCACCCGGCAGGAAGCCCAAATCCTTGCCCATCGGAAAGACCGGCCGCGACACCAGCAGGCGGTTGTAGACATTCTCCTCGGCCACCTTCTGCAGTCCTGCCGCGATGGCCAGCAGGGTCTTGCCGGTGCCGGCCTTGCCCACCAAGCTGACCAGCTTGACGTTGTCGTCCATCAGGGCATCCAGGGCGAACTGCTGTTCACGGTTACGGGCATAAATACTCCAGATACCTTCTTTCGGAATCTTGCGTACCGGCACGATCTTGCCCTGTGCCGCATCAAAGCGACAGAGCGCGGTGTGGGACGGATTACCGGCATCAACCAGAGTGGCGAACTCGTTGGGTAACAACCCTTGCGGCGCCTCCAGCCAGCCCTGGCCGTAAAAGCGGTCGATCTCCTCCGGATCGATCTCCAGGTTGCGGGCGCCAGCATATAATTCCTGGATATCAACCTTGTCCGATTCGTAATCCTCAGCCGCAATGCCGATGGCATCGGCCTTGATCCGCAGGTTGGTATCCTTGGTGACGAAGATCACCGTCTCATCGCTGAAACGCTCCTTGGTGGCCAGGGCCACCGCCAAGATACGGTTATCCCCCTTGTCATCCCGCAGGTCCTTGGGCAGACGATTAAGACACTGCTCCTCGCACAGCTCAACCCGCAGCATACCGCCGCCCGGCATACCGACGCCACTGGCCAGGGAACCCTTCTCGCGCAACGTATCCAGAATACGTGAAACGGCACGGGCGTTACGGCCGGTCTCGTTCATATCCTTTTTAAAACGGTCCACTTCCTCGATTACGGTGATCGGGACAACAATGGTGTTGTCCTGAAACCTGAACAGGGACTGGGGATCGTGGAGCAGCACGTTGGTGTCCAGCACGAAAAATTTCATGGGGTTCCTTTCTGGATGATGGTGGCGAGTGCAGTGCAGCAGTGTTCAAGTTCTTCTGGGGTGGTGAACCACCCGGGACTGATCCGGACGGTTCCTCCAGGATAGCTGCCGATGGTACGGTGGGCCCGTGGCGCGCAATGCAGGCCGGCCCTGACGGCGATACCATACACACGATCAAGCTCAAAGGCCAGCGCCGAGGCATCCCAGCCGTCTATGGTCAGCGAAAGCAGCCCCACTCGTTTCTGCGGATCAGACGGGCCATACAGCCGACAACCGGGCAGGACGAACAGTTGTTCCCGCAAGTAGCTGCCATAACCATGTTCTCGTTCGGCAACAGTAGCCACACCGGTTGCGGCAAGAAACGCAATACCGGCTTTAAGTCCTGCGATGCCGGGCAGATTGTGGGTGCCGGCCTCAAACCCTTCGGGAAACCCTTCCGGCTGATGATCCTGATCGGAACTGCTGCCGGTGCCGCCCGCCAGCAGGGGATGCAGCCGCACGTGAGGCGCCACGGCCAGCAGTCCGGTCCCCTGGGGGCCTAAGAGCCCCTTGTGGCCCGGCGCAGCCAGCAGATCAACCCCCAGAGCCTGCATATCAATCGGCAGGCAACCGGCAGACTGAGCTGCATCCAGCAGCACCAAGGCCCCTGCCTCCCGGGCCACAGCACTGATCTCCTCAACCGGCTGGATGCCGCCGGTCACATTGGATACATGGGCCAGCGCTACCAGGCGGGTCGTTGGGCGCAGCTCCCGACGGATAGCATCAGGATCCACCAGCCCTTCACTATCTGCCGGCACTATGGAAAGCTCGACCCCAGTCTTTTGCAGCATAAACAGGGGCCGCAACAGCGAATTGTGCTCCATGGAGGAGGTAACCACATGATCACCGGGCTGCAGCAGACCGCGCACCGCCATGTTCAGCGCCTCTGTGGCGTTATGGGTAAAGATGATGCGCGATGAGTCGGCACAGTTAAAAAAAGCGGCCAGTGCCTCGCGGGTCTCGAACAGCAGGCGGGAAGCCTGCAGGGCGGCGCCGTAGCCGCCCCGCCCCGGAGAAGCGCCGATCTGCTGCATGGCAGCCAACACGGCATCGTAGACCGCCGGCGGCTTGGGGTAGGACGTAGCCGCATTATCGAGATAGATAGACATAGAGACCTTGGACAGGTTTAGGGGGCCAACGCAGGGCGCGCAGTAAGAAACGGCAGATACGAAACCCGGCCAGCGCCGTTTGGCTGGAGCGGATCCTTGATCCCCTCGGCGATCCGGGCGTCGCTGGTCTCGCCCCACCAGTTAAGGACAGCGGCAAAGAGTTCGGGGCCGGCATACTGCAGGTTGCCACCCGTGTTCTGGCTAAAGGCGCTCTGGCTTACACTGCCGCGAGCCCCATCAAGCACGAGCCCCACGCCCAGGTTATCCTGAAAAGAGCTATGCTCGATCTTGAGTCGGGCGCCCACCGCCGACAGGCCAGCCTCGCGATTCAAGCTAAAACGGCACTGCTGCACCTGCCCGTCACCACCTTTGAGCACAATCCCGACCCGATTGTCGATTGCGCTGCAGCCGCTCAGCTTAAAACGGCACTGGTCAACCACCAGACCTTCCTGACTGTTGGCCTGGAACCTGCTGGATGCCACCAGCAACGAAGAACGGTTTATCACAGCTCCCTGGCGATTTTCACGCAGTGTGCCGTCGCGCAGCTCAAGCTCGCTGTCAAAAGAACTCAAACCGATATCGGAACGGGTGATCCTGAACGTCTGCAGCGTAGCCACGCTATCGTACAGCGCCACACCGGTACGGGTACGATGCACCTCCAGACCACGACCGCTCAATAGAGAATGGTGGGCTTCCACTCCCACTTCCGCCCCTTCAATATGGCAATAATCAAGCAGATTTTTCTTTTCGGTGGACAGCAGCAGCACCCCGCCCCAATCAGCTACCTGCTGCTCCGTGAAAACCGATCTAATCATCACCGGCTTCTGGGGGGTGCCCGCGCACACCAGCCGCCCCTGAACCACCAGACGTGGATTTCGTGTAGAACCCTCAGCGCGCTGAAAGCGGAGGCTGGCGCCGGGCTCAAGCCGTAACGTGGCCTGAGGGGCCACCACCAGACTCCCTTTGATCAGCACCGCACCCCGCAGGACCGTATCTTCCCTGATGGTACGTCCGTTCAGCACAGAATCTGCTCTGACAACCGTACTGCGGGCCTGCAACGGTTCACTCGTTGAAATCGCAGATGTTTTTGCCGCCAGGGCCGGCTCTTGCAGCACAGGCACCTCCTGTGGCAACAACCGCTGGGGAAGCGGGGGAGGTGGTTTGACAACAACAGTCGCAGAGGGCTCAGCAGTCACCGACAACGGCTTAACAACCGGAAGAGGTTTTTCCGGCACCGTCACGGCCAGATTAACGGTACTTTCCCCCTCCAGCAGGCCACCCTCGCCATACAAAAATCGCTGGCATCCGAGCGGACCAACCAGCATGCCAACAATAAGTAAACAGTACCAGAAAACTGCCTGAAAACGGTACCCGCGCAATGAAAAAAACATGACGCTCCCGGCCGACAAAGTATTGAATATACGAATAAAGATATTATTTACCATAGAATCTTCAGCCTGTAAATTTCAAAAAAAGACCCAACATTAGCCAATGCTTTCAGATGGTTAGAACTGGTCACTTTTTAGCGTTGACACAACAATACATCTTGTGGTTCTATTCCGCCCGCCCACTAAATGTTGTGTTTTAATCGTTTCCCGAGTAATCACTGACATAAACCGATGCAGCATAACAATTTGTTACCACGCCAGCAGAAGGAGAGCGAACCATGTCATCACCAACACCTGCCATCATTGAGCCTGCGCTTTCCCAAAACGCCAGAACCGTTCTTGAAAAGCGGTATCTGAAGCGGGACGCCAACGGCAAGCCCCTTGAAACGCCCGCCGATATGCTGCGCCGCGTTGCTGATACGATTGCCGGACCCGACCGCACCTTTGATAAAAAGGCCGACCTCAAAAAATTATCGGACCGTTTTTATGGGATGATGGTCAGCTTCGATTTCATGCCCAACTCCCCTACCCTGATGAACGCCGGTCGTGAACTGGGCCAGCTCTCGGCCTGCTTTGTGTTGCCGGTTGGCGATTCCATCGAAGAGATCTTTGATGCCGTTAAATTCACCGCCATGATCCACAAGTCCGGCGGCGGCACCGGCTTCTCCTTCTCCCGCCTGCGTCCGACCAACGACCTAGTGCTGACCACCACCGGTATCTCCAGCGGACCAATCTCCTTCATGCGGGTCTTTGATACCGCCACCGAGACTATCAAACAGGGCGGCACCCGCCGTGGCGCCAATATGGGCATCCTGCGGGTCGACCATCCCGACATCATGAACTTCATCATGTGCAAGGCCGACCAGAAGCAGTTCAACAACTTCAACATCTCCGTGGGCCTGACCGAGAAATTCATGCAGGCCGTGGAGCGTGATGAAGAATACGACCTGTACAACCCCCGCGACAAGAAAAAATGCGGCACCATGAATGCCCGCAAGGTCTACCAGCGGATCGTCAACCAGGCCTGGGAAAACGGCGAGCCGGGCATCATCTTCCTCGACCGCCTGAACCGCGACAACCCCACCCCCCACGTGGGCGAGATCGAATCCACCAACCCCTGCGGCGAGCAGCCGCTGTTGCCCTACGAATCCTGCAACCTGGGTTCCATCAACCTGGGTCGCTTCATCAAGGACGGTGCCATCGACTGGGCACGTCTCAAAGACGTGATCCATACCGCAGTCCACTTTCTGGACAACGTGATCGAGGCCAACAAATACCCGCTGCAGCAGATCCACGACATGACCCACGCTAACCGCAAGATCGGCCTGGGGGTAATGGGCTGGGCCGACATGTTGATCATGCTAGGCATCCCCTACAACTCTGACGAGGCCGTCAAACTGGGCACCAAGGTGATGCAGTTCATCAACGACGAAGGCCACGCCGCCTCCCGCGAACTGGGTCAACAGCGGGGTGCCTTCCCCAACTTCAAAGGCTCCATCTTCGACAAAAAAGGCGCCCTGCCCCAGCGCAACGCAACCGTCACCACCATCGCCCCCACCGGCACCATCTCGATCATCGCCGGCGCCTCCTCCGGGGTCGAGCCGCTGTTTGCGGTCTGCTTCCAGCGCCGCCAGCTGGATACAATCATGTACGAGACCAACCCGCTGTTCGAAAAGATCGCCAAAGAGCGCGGCTTCTGGTCTGAAGGGGTACTGCGCAGCATCTCGGAAAATCACGGTTCAGTCCAGGGTATTGATGAAATTCCGGCCGATGTGCAGCGGGCCTTCATCACCGCCCACGACATCAGCCCTGAAGACCACATCCAGATGCAGGCCGCCTTCCAGCTGCACACCGACAACGCCGTCTCCAAGACCGTCAACTTCCCCAACTCGGCCAGCATTGAAGAGGTTGAAAAGGTCTACATGCTGGCCTACAAGACCGGCTGCAAAGGGGTCACCATCTACCGCGACGGTTCCCGTGACGAGCAGGTGCTCTCCACTGCCAAGAAAGAGGAAAAAGCGGTTATTGCCTCGGTACCGGTAGAGGACGAAAAACATGCTGTTAAACGGGAGCGTCCCAAGGCGCTCAAAGGCTGGACCTACCAGATGCAGACCGGCTGCGGTCCGCTCTACATCACGGTCAACGAGGATAAAAACGGTCTGTTCGAACTGTTCACCACCATGGGCAAGGCCGGCGGTTGCGCCGCCTCCCAATCCGAAGCCATTGGCCGGATGGTCTCCCTGGCCTGGCGCAGTGGCATACAGGCCCGCCAGGTCATCAAGCAACTGCTGGGTATATCCTGCCACTGCCCAACCGGCTTCGGCGACAACCGGGTTCTCTCCTGCGCCGACGCCGTGGCCAAAGCGATCCAGGCCCACATGATCGCCAACGGTTATGACCTGAATGCCGAGACCGCACTGCAAGAACGGGGCGCCTGTCCTGAATGTGGCGGAGCCGTGGAACACGAAGGCGGTTGCATGGTCTGCCACTGCTGCGGCTACTCTGAATGCGCCTAAGCGAAGAGGTTGACAAGCCGGGGCGCCTTTCGTTATAAGAGGTGCTCTAGTTCGCGGGAATAACTCAGTGGTAGAGTGTCAGCTTCCCAAGCTGAAGGTCGCGGGTTCGAATCCCGTTTCCCGCTCCAAAAAACATAAACCATTTCAATGGTTTTAGGGCATAAAGCCCCGGCTTTCGCAGGAACTTTCGCAGGTAGCCGGGGCTTTACCTTTTTTAGCGCGGTGTCTTGAAGTCCTTGCCAAAATACCGCAGTATCGCCAGCCGGTCCTGCTCCAACCCCTTTGTATACTTCCCGTACACCTCGTAAATCATCTGCTTGCTGGCATGCCCCATCAGATCAACCAACCGGTTCGGATCGGTACGGATCGCCAGCGCCCAGGCTGCAAAGGTATGCCGCGTCGTGTACGGCTTCCGGTACGGGATGCCTGCCGTCTTGATCGCCTTAACCCAGACCCGCCTTTGAAACAGTTCGGCAGTGAAGGTCTTACCGTTTTCCATGGTGAACAGGTACTCGCCGCCTGACGAACTCTTCGCTTGATCCAGAATCTCACCAATCGCCTTGGTGATCGGAATCTCACGTTCACGGTAGCTGTTCTTCAGTTCGTCTTTTTCCCTTCCCCGAACAATCGACTGCTCCACATGCAGGAAACCACCCTTCATATGGTTGGGTTTGAGAGCGGCAACCTCCGATGCCATCAGACCGGTCAGCACCATCAGTTTTGTAACAGGCCTGTAGAAGGGCTCCATAGCATTAATAAGCGCCTCCCACTCCTCGAACCTAAACACCTCAACCTTCTTCTTCCCTTTGTTGGGAAGCTTGGATTTGATCCCTTTCAACGGATCGAACAACATCCAGCGGTGTTCAATCACGGCATCATCCCAGACCGTCTTAAAGATCTGGAGGATATTCACCATCGTCGAACGTGAGAGTTTCTGTCTGACTTTCGGCCCTTTCTTATGAACCAGTGTGGCAACGAACTGCTGCATAGTCACGCCGGTGATCTGATAGAACGTCATGGAACCGAAGTACGGCAAGAGCCAGTAGTCAATCACACTCTTGAAGTCCTTCTGCTTGGTTTCGACTGGATAGTGCATCCAGATGGTTGTGTACCATTTCCTTACGTAGTCACCGAAGGTCACTGCTTTCGGTGTGGGCGAGTACTCCCCCTTTTCCAGCCGAGTGTGAAATTCCTTCTCTTCTTCGCTGGCACCGGGAAACAGCTTGGCAAACTCCAGGGTTCCTTCCCGCTTCATCTCCAGGATACGTTCCAGCATGGCCTCGGCCCGATGCCTGTTTACTGGCGTATCATCAAGACCGGTACTTTTTTCGATCCGTACACCATGATAGAAAAAATCCAGATAGATCTTGCGGCTGCCGGTTTTACGGGCAACACGACCTTCGTTTCTTGCTTTGTCAAAGACCTGCATGTCGAGCGCAGAGGTAATTCCTGCCATAAACAACTCCTTTCTTGATCACCTCCTCCCCTGTGGTATCCGTCCAGGGGAGGAGTATAGATCAATTACAAAACAGCATCAATGAGGATCAAGATAGCCTGAATCCAAAGCAACCCGGTTGCGCCCGCCCTTGCCGTTGCGATGCAACCTAGGTGGTTTTGCTTGTGGTTCCAGCACAGACAGCGCAAGCAGATGGGTAAGCAATTCAGTGCTCCAGAGCACCCGAATCACCCGCTTGATCCTCACAACATGTTTGCCTGCCACCAGATGGCCTTCAGTCAGCCAGCTATATGCCGTCGAGCGGCTGATCTCCAGCCGTTCGGCAAACTGTTCCAGAGTTAACAATTCAGGAGGATCATGCATGCTGGCCTCCTACCTGAAGTTGCCTTCGGCCCGTCTTCTTTCTATGACGAAACCGAAGCCTTCTTGCGGTGGACAGAATCCTTCATACCCCTTTATTTCTCCTATGAAGCGCATTCGAAACCTGGGAGACTCATAATGCTTTTGCCCCCGCACCATCGCCAGCATGGATAAGCGATACAGGCAGTTCACCATTTGAGCTTCTTTTACCCCAAGATAGCGACAGATTTTGCGAAACGAGGCTGTTTCAAAACCAATAACCTCAATCTTGAATGGTTTATACGTTGACAACTGCCAGCCACGACCGCACTGATACCAGACCGGCAGCATGACCTCAACCAAGCCGATCAGGTAGGTGAACCCAAAGTTAAACCGACCGTTCTCCGGATGCATGGCCTGCACAACACGGCTGAAACCTGCCAGGAGTGAAAGTTCCTCTCGACTTATATCTCGACGATGGAGTGTGCTCATGGCAGTACCTCCCGATAAGGACTGAAAAAGGAGGTATAGGTCTTCTCGTCAATCTGCTTGGGGTCAAAGAAAAAGCTGGGGGCTTTCAAGTAGAGCTGGTGGTCGGCCCGTTGATACCAGAGGTTCAGCACCAAACTGGCGAGAGGCTTGGCAGCCGGCAGTGTGCCGGCAAGTGGCCGCAGCTTGTCGTTTAACCAACGCCGCAACTCTTCAGCCTGCGGCTCGGCTGAACGTGCCCAGCGGGCATGTTCAACGAAGTCGCGGATGCGATGTTCAAGCAGTTGCACCTTGTACTCCGTTGAGGCTGACAGTTCCAGGGCCTGTTTGACCCTCTCCCTGAAGTTGTTGATTGTTCCATCAGAGAGAACAATTTCCAAATGCCGGCCACTACCTTGATGCTCCTCGGAATGCACCGAATAGTTGAGCAGCGACACCCAACAGGAGCGCAGGTCGCTGGAACCGTCAAACGGACGTTTTTCCAACTTGAATAAGCAGTTGCCGAAGCGCAACTCATGTCCCATCTTGTTGCCGTGTAACAGGATGGGATCAAACAACTGATGAGCAAGCTTGTCCTTAAGGGCGGTACCACCGGCATGCCGACGGTAGATATCCATCATAAACGCTACAAAGGCAGCATCATGGATGCCCAACCGTACCAATCCGTCCCGTAATTCATCAGGCTGGTAGTTCCTGGTAATAGTGCGGACACTGAAGTGATAATGCTTCCGCCGTTCATTGGCGTGGCACCTAAACCAGGACAACAGATGTCCGCGATGCCAGTCATACTTGGCGGACAGCGGCAAACGCTGAATAATAGCTGCCATGATCAAATGGGCAAGATACAGTTCCTTGACCTGCCCATGGATCACCAGTCCTTTAGACCGATAAAAATAGTGATCCGCCAACCTTTCGGCCATATACAGAAACGAATCCCGCTCCAAGAATTTTGACAAATCTCCATTACCAAAATTCTGATAAGCAGCAATGCTTGCCTGGGCACGGCGTACCAGGTGATACGCCGCTTTTTTGACGAAGGTGTCGTTTTTACTCTTAAGCATGGTCGGCACCTCCTTCCAGTGTAATGTGGTCTGTTGCAGACCTAGTTATGGAAGAGGAATCGCTACCTGTTGTTGTAGTCACCGATTGTGGGCTAACAGGCTGCCCCTGTTCATCTTCCATCTGCTGAAGTTCACGCGCAACCTGTTCCAATTGGTTGCTGAACCACTTTTCGAAATCACGACCGAAATCGATAACAACGTTGAGCTTGTTCGCTCGTTCCATGGTTGCTTCATACTGCTGGTAGAGACTACGAGACATACTGAACTGCACCCGGTACCGGCGGGTGTTTTTTTCTGAAATGGTCGCCATGATGGAGACCTCCTTTTTGGGTATTAAGGAGATCCCGCGACAGCTTACCGGTTGCCAAACCGGTGGCTTGCTGGTGGCCGACTGGTGGGGAATTGTTTTGAATAACTGCAAGGGTCTAAGGCGTGGACGGCAGATTACTACTTCATGCCGTCAGTGGTAGGGATTTCAATAGGAACGGCCATAACCTTTACAGGAAATGGCCGTTCCACAGAAACCGTTAGTTGATTGGGTCTCGAATTAGGTAAACCTATCCTTCTCATTGTAACTTTTGATCCGCAAAGTACACCTATAGTACTTGCAAATCGAGTTGCAACGTGAAGGCCATACCCTGAGAGACACAAATAAGGTACCCGACTTTGAGTCACAATGAACGTCAGGTAATCGTGGAGCCTGCCTCCATGAAGGCAGTCGTGACTAGCTCGCTAATATTTTCCTCAGCCGCGTTCATGGAGGCTTTGAGGAATGGGTGTGGGGCGTCCCCCGAGGGCAACTTAATGCCCATGCGATCAGACCGACCTGGGTGCCCGCAGTCTGTCACTTTTTGTCTTCATCCGGCAAACGGAGCAACGCTTTTTCCGGACTACTCAATCAATGGACCGATGTTTCTCTGCCCGAAACTCTGGTCATAGTTGTGTGCTGTTTTCAATCTGGAAGTGTGGCAGCGTATCCAGATGCAGCGAGTTTTGTGTGGCGACATTCTCGTCGCCAAGTCTCATGTGGTGGCCTTTGACCCCGCCAGTCGGGCGGAATCGCCTATGTGAAAAACAAAATACCACCAGTTTTATAGAAGTCAAGCGCAATATTCCTTTTTTATTCCATGATATCAAAAAGTTAAGACTGCCAGTGTGCCGGCGACATGCCGGCATTGTGCCACCGTTTACGGTGGCACGGTCGGATGTTTGGAATGCGTATCATTCCAGCCGCTTGCGGCTGTACGATTGGAGTGGATATAAACTAATCATTCGCCGCTGCGCGGCGCATTTTTTCTGATAGATTACATTCCATAACACGCACCGAATATGTCCCTTGAAGACACCCGCCCAAACCGAAGCTTGCAACGCTTCGACCGAACTCTAGCTCTGATGCTGCACGCTCTATGTTGCCGACCCTTGCGTCACCCGAAGGTCGTATTGCCACTCTGATGTGGCAGTGCAACATGGCGTGCAGAGCGGACGATCCCCAGCCAACGGCATAATGCCGATGATATAGATCTTCGCTGATTGTGGATGCCATCCAGCACAATCCAGCAATGTCCGACGCCTGTGTGATGATCCGCCTAGCCAGCGGGTCGGTGAAGACCGCCAATCTTCACCCTGTAAAGCAGAGGATAAGGACAGGTAGGGGAGCCGGATGCGATCGAAAGACGCACGTCCGGTTCTGGGACCAGTTCATGGGAGCAAACCATCCATTTCAGGGAGTCGCCAACTCCCGGATGGTAAGTGACCATGGATTGAGTCCACAGCAGAAAGGAAAATGATTAAGTGAGTGGTGCGCCTGGATAGGGGTACACGTATCCTCCCGAGGGGAGGACGGGGGCTATGCCGAAAGGCACAATACCCGTGTCGGAACGGACGGTTTCAGGGGGCTAAGTCGGCAACTGTTGGCAACAGTTGCATAATGGCTATCGATGAATCTCCTGGGACTAGAGCAGTCCGTTTAAAGCGTCGAGAAGTCGCGACCGGCAGGTCGGATATGGTGAGCGAAAGCGAAGCTTCATTCTAAAGTTGTACGGCGGATAGAAAGTAGAGAGAGCCATGACACTCCGTATCTCGAAATCCGCAGACAGTGGTGTTAGACCACTATCTTCCGTACAGCACAGAAGCCACCTTCAACTGGCTCGTGTAAAACGTGTGGGGGTAACAGCCCACATCGACGGTCTGGTCGTAAGGCCAAGAGTCGATACCCTGAATCGGGGAAGTAACCTGCCGCTGCTGGCAAGCAGCGGTTGGGCTCGGAGGTCTCGTAGTAATCCCCCCGCAAGGGGCAACATCTGCGTCCGAATCTTTGTGAACAGCAAAGAGCACCTGACACCCGTGGCTGGGGAGAGGGGTAAGCGAAGGACAGATGAGTCGTGAATAAAAGCGGCTGGACGAAGGGGGCTACCTACCGTTGTGCTGGATGGCATGGATGATCAGCGGAAAAATCGGCTGAAACAGTCTGAAACCATGGATGCACAAAGAGGTTTGTTTAAGCGCATTGGAGCGGAGTCAGACTCCAGTGTGCAACCAGCTGCGTGGTAACCGCAGCACCAGCGGGTGCCGGCGATGATCGCGGCACACAAGCAGAAAAAGGCGCCGGGGTGGGTGAGAATGTGGTTTATTTTCATCCTACCCCCGGCGCTTTTGTTTTAACGTTTTTTATAAACTTCGACGCCCGGCGAAAGCCGGGCCGCACAAATTTATAGGTACCGGGCAGAGAGCTTCCCCTGCCCGGATGCATGGCAGATTATAACAAACCTGATTCTGTGAATGACAAATAATTGCCGGTATCCGTAGCCACAATCACATGATCCAAAACTTTAATCCCCAGTAGTTCTCCGGCTTCCTGTAGGCGGCGGGTGATTTCGCGGTCCTCACGGCTTGGGCTGGTGTCACCGCTGGGATGATTATGTGCCAGTATCACAGCGGCGGCGTTTGCCAATATGGCGGCCTTGAAAGTCTCGCGTGGGTGTACAATACTTTGATTTAAGCTGCCCTCGGAAACAATATGTAGACCGGTGATCCGGTTCTTGCCGTCGAGCATCAAGGTGATGAAATATTTGACCTTCCCCCCGAAAACTGAGCCATTGTAAAGTTAGTGATTTCGGTCTAGAACCTCCCGAAGGAGACTAGGCATGAAATCGAAGCGCTTCACCGAAGAGCAGATCATTGGCATCCTGAAACAAGC
>Ga0209016_1000582_pt1 | contig 41011 bp, 44 predicted proteins | sample EPASupsiteSAE305_FD_187265 | JGI IMG/M metagenome (GOLD analysis project Ga0209016, IMG submission 187265) | Bioremediated contaminated groundwater microbial communities from EPA Superfund site, New Mexico - SAE3-05 (SPAdes) (version 2) | ecosystem: Environmental > Aquatic > Deep subsurface >... | reverse complement strand
TCACCGCTCCTAGATTTTAAAGATACAAAACCATAACAGAAAATTTTATTTTGATTTAAAAACATGACAATTTGCAATATTTTTAATTCAAACTCATATTAATTTTTCCATATATTTGTTTATACCTATGATATACTACACCCCAGAGGTTAAGTCTCCACTTTTTAAAATATTTGTAGTTCGTTTCACAACTTTTATAAATCCAAACTCAACAAAGAAGCCCCACCAAAAAGCGAAGCTTTCAAACTGTCCCCAAGGGACGAGCAGAGATAAAATCACACAAACCCTATCTTCTTCGTTCCCTCTTTGGCTTCAACATGGATACTCTGCATACTTGAAACCACTTGCACTTTTTATATATTTTTTAGTAAATCATTTACCGATATAGCGATTTTATTGACTGCGTAAATTCGGGGGATAGTATATAAATTCGGGGTAGATTTTGTTTGACAAGCTGAGCATTGGAGCTTTACAAAATTTTCATGACGGCTAAACTACATTCGTGTTAAACGCAAACTCTTTTAGTTCATTATCAAAGTAAGATAGTACCTCGTAAATCTCATTAAATATCAGATTGTAGTTATCTTTATTGATAACTTTTTCATAATGAAAAACTCTATTGCGAAAATTTCGAATATGGTTTAGCTCTCTATAAATAATCTCTCTATTGATAAGCTTATACTCTGATTTTGGTAGATTTGGAAAAATCTTTCTAAGCCCTTTAATGCGCAATTTTTTATCGTACGGTTTTTTAAATAAATTTACCCAAAAGCCAAATGAGAGTTCTGCGATAATCTTGTTTTTAGAGATATGCTCTCGTCTGCCGAGTAAAATATTTTTTGCTTCTTCCACTTTTCTAATACTGTCTTTTGTTAGAAAAGTTGTATCTTCATACCAGTCAATCCCTACTTCCACACTAAAAAAATTGTTTATCGCATTACGAAGAGCAATTTCAAGTACTGACAATGGAATATAAGAGCTTTTTGAAAAAGTCAAATTTTCAATATACTCATCTATGCATTTATAACTTCCTATGCGTTTTTGACTTATAAAATCATCTATTAAGGTTTGTTTCATAGTAATTTGCCTATACTTTTGCCGTAATTCCCTCGTAAGCCTTCATCCTTGAGATATAGCCGAGGGTTTTTAATAAAAATCTTCATTTGATATTTATCCTGCTTAAACTTAAATATATTTGTTAGTTATTTTTAAAAACTATCTAAAAATTCTCGCCAATTCTACTTTCAATCGTATTGTATGTAATTTGAAGTAAAAATTTTGATAAAAATCACACAAACCCTATCTTCTTCGTTCCCTCTTTGGCTTCATCATGGATGCTCTGCATACTTGAAACCACCTGCACCACTTTTTGAAGTAGTTCAGTTGTTTAACCCAAAATAATTTTCTTACATATAAATTTATTTACCTGCTAATTTCTTAAGGGTTGGGTTATTTATAAGTGATTTTATCTGCGAAATAGCTGTTTGGTTTAGTCTTACCAGTCGCTCATTTTGGGGTAGATTTTGTTTGATAAGTTCAGCATTTATGCTCTCAAGATTTGAAAGAACTATGAGTTGCTCTACACTTGCATAATCTCTAACATTACCATCTTTGTCTTTGTTCTCTTCTCGCCACTCTTTTGAGGTCATCCCAAAAAGAGCAACATTTAGTATATCTGCTTCATTTGCATAAATAAAGCTCTCTTTTGGCTTGTTTATTGTCCGTGGCAACAAATGCTCTTTTATAGCATCCGTATGAATTTTGTAGTTTATCTTTGACAAACTTCTACTCAAATCCCATTCAAGCGATTTGTTTTGTATCTCGTCTTCTTTTAGTCTTTGGAACTCTTTTATGAGAAATAGTTTAAACTCGGCACTTATCCAAGATGCAAACTCAAATGCTATATCTCTGTGAGCATAAGTACCGCCATATCTGCCTGCTTTTGAGATTATGCCTATGGCAGATGTTTTTTCTATCCATCTAGTAGGCGACATCGTAAAACTATTGCTTCCTGCTTCATTTTTAAAGGAATCGAATTCGACCCCTTTAAAAAATGGATTATTAATATGTTCCCAAAGCCCTAAAAATTCTATGGTAGTTTTACTTCTGAGCCAATTTTTCACCACATCTTTTGGCTCATTCGGATTTTTTGCTCTCGCTATATCCGTCAAAGATATAAAATCAACTTTTTCATGCTGCTTGATAGACACTTCCGTATTCTGCACTAAGATTTTGTTATTTTTCATCTTAACTCCTTGCATATATTTTTCTTAATTTATCTTATAAATTAGAGATAACTAGAAAATATTGCAATTTGCAATGATTTTTTATAATTTCTTCAGATATTTAAAACTTTATCGACAAATAAAAACTTATATCAAATCTGCTATCCTCTGAAAGATAGTTGTTTTTTTTATAGATTACATACGGTGGTTTTGTCGTGGTTTCGTACTCGCTTTTTGGGAGCCACTCATGGTAAACCCATTGAATAAACTTTAGCATATCTCCCTGCTCTCCGACTAGATCAAACTTAGCGTAAATCCCGTCAGAGATGTTAAACTTAGGCAGTCTGTCGCTTTTAACTTTCGCACCTTTTTCTACAACTATACATGCAACATATTGACACTCATTAAGCGGTGTTACGGTCGGGTTGTCGTGAAAAAGAGCGATTTGTTTATACTCCGTAATATTATTGCTGAAAATCCAAGTTTGAAGTTTTTGCCAAGTCTGCTTTATCTGTGCACTGTATCCGCTGTGTCTTATATAGTAGCTCTCGATAAGCGGCATTTTTACGATAGTCGGTTCTATGTGATCAAATTTTGCAGTTGATTTTTTGGCTTTTGGAGACTGCTCAATAATTTGTTGTGAAAACTTTTTATAACCTCCGTTTTTCCACTCTTTTGGCGTCATTTCAAATCGCTCTTTAAAAACACGGATAAAAGATGTCTGAGAACTGTAACCGCATATATTTGCCACATCACTGATAGTTGAAAATTTATTTGTCAAAAGAAGATTAGATGCTTTTTGAAGTCTTATTGATTTTATACTCTCATAAATATTTTTTCCGAAAATATCTTTGAAAATTCTATGCATGTGAAACTTAGAAATCTTTAAGTCATCACTCAACTCATCCATGTCGATATTTGTATCGATATGCGTATAAACATAGTACATAATTGCATTGGCGATTTGTACTCTTTTTTGAAGTGTCTCTTTTTTCATGGTAATAATTATAGCAAAAAAAATATATTTAAAGAGCAAATATAAAATATTTTTTTAGCAATAACAGATAGTTTTATCAGCATAAATAGTGAAGAATTTATTTTTTTAAAACTATAAAATTCCGTCAAAATTTATCCGCGAGGTTCTTAAGATGAGAAAAATCACTAAAATACTGGTTGCAAACAGAGGCGAAATCGCTCTAAGGATTATTAGAGCTTGTAAAGAGTTGGACATAAAAAGTGTAGCTATTTTCTCTGAAGTTGATGTTGAGGGAATCTGGGTAAAAAAAGCTGATGAGTGTTATCCGATTATGGGGGATGCTCTCCAAGCTTATCTTGACTATGACAGAATTATCACTTTGGCACTAAAAGCCGGTTGTAACGCTATTCACCCTGGATATGGCTTCTTGTCTGAAAATGCGGAGTTTGCACAGGCTTGTGAAGATAAAGGGCTTATTTTTATCGGTCCAAAACCGGCACATATCGCACTTTTTGGCGACAAGATGGCTTCAAAAGTTGCAATGAAAGCGATTGGTGTTCCGGTTTTAGAAGGAACGGATGAGCCGGTTATAGATAAGGCAGAGGGTGCAAAAGTTGCTACACAAATAGGCTTTCCGGTTATCATTAAAGCAGCTTTTGGCGGCGGCGGAAGAGGTATGAGAATCGTTAAAAGCGCAAATCTTTTTAATGAAATGTTTGACTCAGCAACAAATGAAGCGATAAAATATTTTGGAAAAGGCGAAGTTTTCATCGAGAAATATGTAGAAAATCCAAGACATATAGAAATCCAAGTAGTTGCCGATAAATATGGAAATGTTGTTCACTTAGGAGAGAGAGATTGTTCAATTCAGCGAAGACACCAAAAAGTAATCGAAATCGCTCCATCTCCTAGACTAAGCCCTGAAGCAAGAAAAGAGCTTTACAGAATCTCAACAAAAGCAATGATGAAGCTAGGCTATGAAAGTGTTGGAACGGTTGAGTATCTGCTTGACGCGGACGATAATATCTACTTTATAGAGATGAATACAAGGGTTCAAGTTGAGCATCCCGTAACTGAAATAATTACAGGAGTTGACATCATCCAAAGAATGATAGAAATCGCAGAGGGCGATAAACTGAAATTTTTACAAGAAGAGATTAAATTCCGCGGATATGCTATTGAGTTTAGAATCAATGCCGAAAATCCTCAAAATAACTTTATGCCCTCAATCGGAACTATTACAAACTACATCACTCCGGGTGGTCCAGGGGTAAGGATTGACTCAAGTGCATACGCTGGATATACAATCCCGCCGAACTATGATTCAATGGTTGGAAAACTTATCGTATCAGCACTTGACTGGGAAGGTGCCGTAAAAAAGGCTTCAAGAGCTTTAGATGAATTTTATATCGACGGAATTATCACAAACCTATCTCTTCATAGAGAAATCGTAAAAGATGCTGACTTTATCGCCGGAAATCTAGATACGAGCTACCTAGATAAAAAAATGGAACTCTTTAACCTAAAAGCTACAAAATCTATAGCAAAAGAGGAAGAAAAAACTTCATTTATCACAAATCTGATAAAGAAGATAAAAGAGCATAAATTAATCACTAGACATTAACCATTCTAAACAACCATAGGTTGCTTCGTCGCTTTGCTTCTCGCAATGAGTGTTCATTGCGAGCCTACGAAAGAGATGAGGCAATCTTCTTATCTCTCCATTATATCTTCGGTTTCAACACGACTGCAACAGTCTCTGCGCATTTGAGCCATAATCTGCTTGAGTCTGCTCAAAATATTTTGAGGAGATTTATGAACATCCAGAGAGTCCAAAGCGATAAAAGTTCCTTTATTGGTATTAAAATGGTTATCCAACTTATAGATAATATTTTGCGATGCTTTGTATGCATTTTTTTCAGAGGTAAACTCAAAAATAATAAAATAGTGATTGTCATCTAAAGGCATAAACTGATCAGAAGTTCTGACATATTTTGATAATTCAATTATACTTAGAGGCTCTTCATGGTACAAGAGAGCAAATGTTGCCACAATATCAAATCTCTTATAGATATAGTATGTTTTTTTTACAAGGACTTCAAGTCTGTTACTAATATTATTATCCATATTTTTTCCAAAAAAATTATATCTGACACCGACTCTTTACGCTATACAACAACTGCTTCTTGCAAAATCAAACTTGCTAAAAGTACCTATAATTTATGAGCATTTTATCCATCACATGATAAAGAATGTATTAAAAAACTAATTTTGAACATATTTACTTATTTGATTTTTTTAAACTACATATCTAAGTGATTTATTGTAAAATTACATACATAAAACTACAAAAGGTGTAAACAGTGAGCATTTACAGAGAGTATGACATCAGAGGGATTTTCGAAAAAGAGTTAAATGAACAGAGCGTTGTTCGCATAGGTTACGCTTTGGCTTCAAAGATAGAGGGCGAATTTGTAGCAGTCGGTTATGATGCAAGAAGCCACTCCCCTATTCTCTTTGAGTACCTTGTTCACGGGCTAAATGCCGGAGGTAAAAAAGTTCTAGATATGGGGCTTGTTCCTACTCCTGTAAACTACTTCTGCAACTACAATGAGTTTAACGGCGTTATACCTTCGGCTTCCATCATGATTACCGGTTCGCACAATCCGAGTGAGTACAACGGTTTTAAAATCACTATAAACAAAGCTCCGTTTTTCGGTGAGCAAATCTACGCTCTTGGTCGTGAGTGTGAAACTATGGATTTTCCGGCAAAAGTAGCTAGAGATGTAACCAAGATAGACGCTCTTACTCGCTATGTTGATTTTTTAGTGAGCGAATTTGCTCATTTAAAAGCTATGCCAACGCGCATAGTTTACGATTGCGGAAACGGTGTTGCCGGTGTTGTAACGGAGAGAATTTTCGGGGCATTAGAACTTAACGCTAAAGGGCTTTATATTGAGCCTGACGGAACATTCCCAAACCACCATCCAGACCCTTCGGATGAGCATAATCTTGAAGATATCAAAAAACTCTTAGCAACAGACGGTGATATCGCTTTTGCTTATGACGGTGATGCAGACAGAATCGCGGTATTAACGCATAAAAACAATATAAAGGGCGATATGATGGCTCTTTTGTATGCGATGAAAATGGACAAACCGACGGTTGTCGGAGAGGTCAAATGTTCGCAAGTTATGTATGATGAGCTTGAGAAGCGCGGTGCAAAGGCCATTATGTACAAAACCGGTCACTCAAACCTTAAAGTAAAGATGCAAGAAGTAAACGCAGATCTTGCTTGTGAAGTGAGCGGACATGTATTTTTCAAAAACCGCTACTTCGGTTATGATGATGCAATTTACGCAACTCTTAGAATGTTAGAGCTTGTTCATGACGGCATAGATTTAGACGCAGAACTTGCAAAACTCCCTCAAGTTTTCTCAACTGAGGAGATAAAAGTTCAAACAACAGAGTCTGAGAAATTTAAAATTATAGACAAAGTAAAAGAGCTTCTAAAAAATCCTCCTGAGTCTTTTCCGGCTATAAAAAACATCATCGATGTAGACGGCGTTCGCATAAACTTCCAAAACGGTTGGGGATTAGTAAGAGCCAGCAACACGACTCCTGTTTTAGTTACTCGTTTTGAATCGACATCAAAAGAAGAGGCAAAACTCTACGAAAAAGCTATAAATGATCTGATTATAAAAGCTAAAGAAAGTTTATAACAAAGGAATTTTCATGAAAACTCATACTCTTTTAATGCCGCTAGATATGCATCTTCATCTTCGTGATGGAGTTATGCTTGAGACAGTTGCTCCTCTTAGCGCGTACAGTTTTAGCGGTGGACTCGTTATGCCAAATCTTGTACCGCCGATTGAGACTCTTGAAGATGTAAAAGCATATAAAGCACGGATAACGGCAGCCGTTCCAAACGACTATTTTGAACCATATATGACACTTTTTTATAAAAATTACGACAAAAGATTTTTAGCAAGCGTTGTAGATTACATTACTGCTATCAAACTCTATCCTGCGGGCATTACAACAAACTCCGAGGGTGGCGTTTCATCTTTTAATATAGAAGAGATGCGCCAAACGCTAGAAGCTATGAGTGTTTTAGGAATTCCTCTTTGTGTTCACGGCGAAACAAACGGTTTTGTTATGGATAGAGAAGCGGAATTTATGAGCGTTTATGAACTTTTAGCCAAAGAGTTCCCAGATTTAAAAATCATTATGGAGCATATTACCACTAAAGCGGCAGTTGATATGCTTGAGAAATACAAAAATCTCTACGCAACCATAACGGTTCACCATCTACTTTTTACCCTTGATGATGTGGTAGGCGGAATGATGATGCCTCACAACTTCTGTAAACCTATTGCAAAAAGACCTGAGGATTTGGACGCGCTTTTGAGTGTTGCACTCGAAGCTCACCCAAAGGTAATGTTCGGTTCAGACTCCGCACCTCACTCAAAAGAGAAAAAAGAGTGTGCAGGATGTGCAGCGGGAGTCTTTAGCGCACCTGTTGCACTTCAGCTTCTATGCGAGATTTTTGAGCAGTATGACAAACTTGACAACCTTCAAGCTTTTGTAAGTGATAATGCGCAAAGTATCTATAAACTTTGTCCGGAATTTAAAGAAGTTATCTTAGAAAAACGACCGTTTGTCGTACCTGCAACTTACGGCAATGTTGTTCCTATGTATGCAAACCAAGTGATTAATTGGGCAATACAAAGCGTTGAATAAAATTTTACTGCTTGAAGATGATCTGCTTTTTGCAGATACTCTTGTGGATGTGCTAGAAGATAGCGGTTTTGAAGTTATACACTCTCCAAACGGACAGAGTGCGCTTGATAAAACTTTTTTGCAAAAATTTGATCTCTATCTTCTTGATATAAATGTACCGCTCATAGACGGCACAACTCTGCTTAAAGAGCTAAGAGACTCAAAAGACAACACTCCTGCTATTTTTTTAACATCCCATAAAGATAAGGAAATGCTCAAAAAAAGTTTTACTAGCGGTGCAGATGATTTTTTAACAAAACCCTTTGATATAGATGAGTTACTTCTTCGCATAAGAGCACTTTTAAAAAGAGCAAAATCCGATAACGCCCAATGTGTAGGCTTACTATGCAACGATGATATTCACAAACGCATTTCATACGACAAAAAAGAGTTAGACCTCTCAAAAAAAGAGTATGATCTTCTTGTTTTGCTGATGAAACATGTAAACAATACCGTACCAAAAGAGCTTATCTTAGACGAGTTATGGAGCAGCGGCGATGGCGGAAGTGACGGTGCACTCAGAGTTTACATAAACCGTATAAAGCAGTTAGTACCGCAGATAAATATAGAAAATATCCGCGGTATAGGGTACAAACTTGTTTCGTAATCTTCGTATTATTATTTTTATATACTACATGGTTACGGCTATCTCTATAATGACGATTTTGTACTATTTTGTAACCGTTATAAAGATACAAAATACTTTTTTGCTACTGCTTATACTATTTATCTTGATTGCTTTTGCGGGGATTATTATCGCCAAACTCTCCATAGATCCGCTCTTTGAACATGTAACTAATCTTCAAAATCTCTCAAAAGAGACACTTCATGAGTTAAATCTTCCAATCAGTACAATCATGGCAAATATTCATATGCTTAAAAAAAATCTTCATAACGATAAAGATTTAAAGAGAATTGCAAGAATAGAGAGTGCTTGTGAAATGCTACGACAGAGATACAATGAACTTGATTACATGATAAAACTGCAAAGTTCAAGTGTAAAATATGAGACTATATATCTTGATGAGCTTATAAGAGAGAGAGTCGATTTTTTTAAACAAATATTTCCACATGTCGAATTTAACCTCACTCTAATGCCGACACAAATCAACAATGATAAAGTGGGCTTATCAAAAGTAATTGACAATCTTATAGATAATGCTGTAAAATATTCACTATACATTCACAAAATTGATATAAAATTGCAAAATTTTACGCTGCATGTAAGTGATTACGGTTGCGGAATAGATGAAGTGGAACTTTTAAAAATCTTTGATGACTACTACCAAAGCAATGAAAACATGAGAGGTTTCGGCATAGGTCTTGGTATGGTGAAGAGATTTTGTGATGCAAATAGAATCTTGTTAAAGTTAAAATCTAAGCCTGATGTAGGCACGACGATTATATTAAAATTTAAGGAAAATTAGTGGAAAAAAATGTTTTATCATACGCAGAGATAGCGCTAGATTACGGAGTCATGGGACTTCTTATACTTATGAGTATCGTTACTCTTTGGTTGTTTATAGAGAGAATGATGTTTTATAGCACTGTTCGTGTTGATGATTATGATAACCGAGATAAATTGGAGATGGATTTGACAGATAACATAAGCGTTATTAGCGTTATCGGCTCAAATGCTCCGTATGTCGGTCTTTTAGGAACCGTTATCGGGATTATGCTTGCATTTTATACAATGGGTGATACGGGAGCGGTTGACGCTAAAAAAATTATGCTAGGTCTTGCTATGGCTCTAAAAGCAACTGCTATGGGACTAATCGTTGCTATGCCTGCCATCGTTGTTTACACGCTTTTACTTCGCAAAGTTGAAAAAATATTAACTATTTTTGATATCAAACAAGACAAACAGAGCAAGTAAGTCGATATGCCGAAATTTAAAAAACAAAAAAAGAGATTTGACGAGATAAATGTTGTTCCGTTTATCGACATTATGCTTGTACTTTTGGTTATGGTTTTAACAACCGCCACTTTTATAAACCAAGGTATCATCCCTATCGAACTTCCTGAGGCAAAAGCGTCTAAAAAAGAGGATAGTAAAAAAGAGATAACCGTCTATGTAAACAGCAAAGGCGAGTTATTTGTTGAAAAAGAGAAAGTAGATTTAAAAACGCTTGAGGCAAAACTCTCCGCAATTCCAAAAGATCAAACAGTTGTTCTTAGAAGCGATAAAGAATCAAAATTTCAAGACTTCGTAAGCGTAATGGACATCTTAAAACGCCTAAATCACGAACAACTCTACATAATTACAAAAGAGAATTAGTAACTTTTTTCCATGAGTTTAAACTTATCCTTTAAACTCTCCTGCTCTTTATTTGATTCTCTCTTATCTTCTTGTTTTGTGCCGTTTGCTTCCGCACTAAACACTTTTTTCTCGACATCTTTAACATCATGAAAAAGCGTTGTTGCCATAAAAAAGAGTATCATAATAACGACTACGCTGACATAGAGAAGTATATAATTTTTTATGTGACCTGATTCAAAAGGATTTTGCATATATCAACTTATTGTTAAATTTTCCAAACAGATAGAGATTGCCGCACTTGTCATTGCGAGCGAAGCGCGGCAATCTCAATGACAAGCGCGGCAATCTCAAAACTCTTTACTAATTTTTGCAATTATAATCAAAAACAGAGCGATAAAAGACAAATTCATAAATTTTATGATAACATAAATAAAAAGGAGTATATATGCAAACAACTATGTTTAAAGGTTCAGTAGTAAATTTAGCGGGCAATGCGGTAGGTGTGGGCGATAAGGCACCGGTTGTAAGCGCGGTCGGAACAGACTTAAAAAGTGTGGAAATCGGCGGAGCAAAAGATAAGATTCAGTTAATCGTTACTGTTCCCTCACTAGATACAGACACTTGTGCGGCTGAGACTAGAAGATTTAACGAAGATGTAAACAACCTTGATATCTGTGAGACAACGGTTATCTCTATGGACTTGCCGTTTGCATCTGAGAGATTTTGTACGACTAGCGGAATTGAAAATCTAACTGTTGCAAGCGACTACCTAGACAAAAGCGTAAGCAAAGCCTACGGCGTTTTAATGGATGACAACAAACTAAAAGGTCTAAGTGCCAGAGCTGTTTTTGTGGTTGATAGAAGTGGGACTATCGTCTATAAAGAGATAGTAAAAGAGGTCACTTCCGAACCAAATTATGAAGCTGCACTTGATGCTATAAAAGAGGCTAGATAAAAAATTGAAGATTTTTTTCGTTTTGCTTTTTGGCGTTTTTTTAAATGCCGAATCGGTAACTTCAAGCACTTTAAAACTTAGCGGTGCTACGACGATTCAGCCGATTATAGAAAAAATAGCTAATGCTTACTATAAAGAGACTAAAGAGCCGCTACTCATAGAAGGAGGCGGTACTGAATCGGGCATTGAAAAAATCATTGACGGAAGAAGCCATGTTGCCATGGTTGCGCGAAATCTGACCGAAGAAGAGAAGAGCAGTTTTGCCTATGCTACAATTGCCGTTGATGCAGTAGCGGTAATCTACAACAAAAACCAAAAGATAAAAAATCTAACAAAAAATGAACTTATCAGGATTTATGACGGTTCCATAAAAAAGTGGAAAGATATCGGATGCGAATGTCCAAATCTAATCGTCATTTCAAGAAGAACAGATAGAGCAACTTTAAATGTTTTTGAAGATTATAGCGGTCTAAAAAGTCCAAAGCGTAAAAATCTGCCGCCCGATGCAAAACTCATCAGAGGAGATGCATGGGAAGCAGAATCTAACATAAACACTCTGCTTTGGGTTGCAGGACTTAAAGGCTCAATTGCCATTGTTTCACATGCAGAGGCAGAGCGCTATATTGCAATGGGCTATCCGATTCGCATCAGTAGTATTGAAAATATTTATCCATCAAACGAGAGTATCAAAAACGGGACTTATCCTATTAAGAGAGAACTAAATCTTCTTTGGCGGACAGACAATCCAAAAGTTGAGCAGTTTGCTAAATGGATAAAAAACAACTCTTTTAAAAAAGCTGTTGAAGAGCTTGGATTTGTGGCGGTGGACAGATGAAACTAAAATGCTCTTTTTGTACACTTTGGCTGCCTACACTCATAACAAGCATTATTACCGTACTGACCTTTTTAGTGATGTATGCTTTTTTAAGTCACTCTCTAGCCGATATGCTTCAAGCCCATAAACACTCTCAAGAGCTAACTAAAAAGATAGAGAGGATGGTCTCTTCAACGCTAAATGCCACTTTTTTGGGAAATGAAAGTGGATTTTTAGAAGCGGTTAGCATTTCAAATCAAATTCATGATGATATATTGCTGATTGAAAAAAACGATATGTACAACACGGCTTCTTTGTTTGATAGTTACGAACAACTATATAAAAAACTCATTAGTGCAGTTTCATACAGTACGGAAAATCGTCTTGAAGATGCCAGGGCGGCACTTGAAGAAGTTAAAGTTTACACTGATAGCCTTGAGAACAGGATGAATGAGTTAAACGAGTATTTTAATAAAAGAGAAAAAGATGCAGAGCAGGCATTCTTTGCCATGATGATGCTCTCCGGCTTGCTGCTTCTCTTTATCGCTTTCTTTAACGGTTTTTATCTCATTCCGCGACGAGTTATCCGCCCGCTTGAAGAATTCGCCGCAACACTAAAAGATAATGAAGAGAAGTACCGCATTGTTGCAAATTGGACATACGACTGGGAGTATTGGGTAGGAGTAGAAAAAAATATTATTTTTGTCTCTCCGTCGGTGCTAAGGATTACCGGATATACACAAAAAGAGTTTATGCAAAATCCATATCTTTTAGCAGATATTATCCATCCCGATGATGCCTCTATATGGGGACAACATGTCTATGAAGCACACTTGCCAAATCGTCCTGAAGAAGATGCGCAGGAGGTTGAATTTCGCATCGTACGCAAAGACGGCGGTGTTGTTTTTATAGATCATATATGCCGACCGGTATATAACTATGACGGCACCTATATGGGAGTGCGTGTAGCAAACCGTGATATAACTCATAAGATGGCTATTTTAGCCGAGCTTCAAGAAAAAAATAATCTTCTTGATACTCTGGCTACCACCGATGGACTAAGCGGCCTCTACAATCGCCGCTATTTTAATGAAGCATTTGAGAGGGAAATAGAGAGAGCTAAGCGAATGGGAACTAGTCTGTCTATTGTTATGTGCGATATCGACTATTTCAAGCTATATAATGATACATACGGTCACCAAAAAGGCGATATCGTAATCAGTCAAGTCTCAGGTGTATTAAAGTGCACATTTAACCGCGGTATCGATGTTGTTGCACGCTACGGCGGAGAGGAGTTTGTTATACTACTACCATCAACTCCTCCCGAAGAGGTGAAAAGATTGACAGAACGGGCAAGAGAGGGTATAGCCAAGCTATGGATTGAGCATAGTACTTCAAAAGCGGCTTCTTTTGTAACAATGAGTTTTGGAATTGCAAACTGCACGCCAGATATGTCGCTAAATGGAAATAAACTACTCAAACAAGCGGATGATGCGCTATATGAAAGTAAAGAGCATGGGCGTAACTGCGTTACGGTTATGGGCTGTTAAAAAAATATTTCCGATAGTTTTTTTTTGGAAATGCCCTTTAAGCTACAAACATTAGTTTTGCAAGAACTACTATAAAAAAACCTAAAACCAAAACAAGTTTATGGAAGTGCTCTTGCATAAATGGATGCTTAGGTTTTTTTGTTACTTTTGTATAAAGATTATAAAGAACTCCAAGAACAATAATCAAAGCTAAAGTTATTTTGATAACAAGTAATTTTTGTAAACTAGTTTCAAAGAAACCTGCATTTGAGTTGATGTACTTTGACATCATCATACCACCGGTTAAAACGATAACAAGAAGTGAAAGAGGGAAAATTTTAAAGCTTTTTGCCCCTAAAGTTTGATTTATCTCTTTATCCGTCTTGTCACCAAACTTGTTTTTAAGTGCCGATATCATAACAACATCAGTAAAAACATAACCTAAAAATATGATTCCTAAAACCAAGTGTATGATATTTGCGAATGGGTAGATTGCTTCCATTGTAACTCCTATGTAAAATTAGTGTGATTATATCAAATATAGCGGTTAAAATTTTTGATAAAATCAAGATGAGATTGCCGCGCTTGTCATTGCGAGCGAAGCGCGGCAATCTCAATGACAAGCGCAGCAGTCTCAATGACCGTCATTGCGAGAAGCGAAGCGACGAAGCAATCTTTATTTATTTAAACAATTTACAAATAGACTCAAATGTATCATCTAACGGCGCTTGGATAATTAATATCTCATTTGTGTATGGATGTTTGATTTGAAGCTCATTAGCGTGCAAAAGCATTCTATGGCAACCAAACTCTTCTCTTATAAAAATATTATGCTCGCCTCTTCCGTACTTTGTATCGCCTAAAATATGATGAGAAATATGTTTCATGTGGCGGCGAAGCTGATGTTTTCGTCCTGTTAGCGGATGAAGTTTTACAAGCGAATAGCGTGTTTTATCATACTTGCCTACCGCAAAATCAAGCTCAACGGTTGAGAGTCGTTCATACTCCGTCGTTGCCTCTTGAGGCTCTTTGTTTTTTGATGCATTTTTATCTGCGATTTTATCAAGCTTTTCAACAAGGGCATGTTCTATCACACCACTCTCATCAACATAACCGCGAACAACTGCGATATAACTTTTCTTACTCTCTCTTGACATAAACTGCTCACCCATAAGCCTTGCGCTCTCTTTATCAAGTGCGAAAAGCAAAACTCCAGAAGTAGGCTTATCTAAACGGTGGATTGGGTATACAAACTGTCCTATTTGATCACGAAGAATCTGCACGGCAAACTCCGTTTCATGTCTATCAATGGGAGAGCGATGAACTAAAAGCCCACTAGGCTTATTTATAGCTACTAAAAATTCATCTTTATATAAAATCTCTAACAATATTTACTAATCTCGTTTTGTCGTTTTTCTTTTTTTTGTAGTTACCGGCTTTTTATATGATGCATCTTTTTTGGCTGTTTCAGGCTTCTTGTAAGGTTTTCTTACTCTTTTTGCTTCTACTTTTTTATGCTCGCTCTTTAGCTTTAGCTCTTCTTGATCTTTTCTGCGGATGGTAGGATCCGGCTCAAACCCAACAACTGTCTCTTGTGGAATCTTCATCCCGATAAGTCTCTCTACATCTTTTATGTCATATTTCTCATAAATATCAATCAAGCTAATAGCCATACCGTCTCGCCCTGCGCGCCCTGTTCGCCCTACTCGATGAACATAATCTTCAGGAATTGACGGGAGTTCATAATTGATTACAAACGGTAGTTCTTCTATATCCAAACCTCTTGAAGCGATGTCGGTAGCAACAAGAACTTTTATTTTTCCCTCTTTAAACTCATTTAGGGTTTTTAAACGATTCGCTTGAGTCTTATCGCCGTGAATAATTCCACACTTCAGACCGTCTTTTTTAAGCTCAAGAACCAACTCATCCGCGCTTGCTTTTGTTCTAGTAAAAACTAAAACTTGTCTAAAATTTCTTGAACCGATTATATACGCTAAAAGTGCCGCTTTTTTGTCGGTATCTACCAAATAAACAACTTGGTTGATGGTATCTACCGTTGAGTTCTTTTTAGATGTTTCTATAAACTCAGGTTTTGTAAGAATAAGTTTTGATAGTTTTCTAACCTTGTCGCTGTATGTAGCTGAAAAAAGAAGTGTTTGGTGTCTTTTTGGCAGAAGCGGATGGATTTTTCTTATCTCTTTCATAAAACCCATATCTAACATTCTATCGGCTTCATCAAGGACAAAAATCTCCACATGTGAAAGGTTTAAACCTTTATCTACATGTTCCATTATCCTACCGGGTGTCGCTATAACTATATCAACGCCCTCTTTTAAAATCCTCTGTTGAGTTTCAAGATCTTTCCCTCCGACAAAAACGGCAATATTTAGACTCATATTTTTTGCATAATTTTGCAAATCTTCGTATATTTGGATGGATAGCTCGCGCGTAGGAGAGATAATAACTCCTCTTACAACTCTACCATCAGATGGTACATTTCTAAGTCTTTGAAGCATAGGAAGTCCAAATGCGGCTGTTTTTCCGGTTCCTGTTTGAGCAGTTGCAAAAATATCACTCTTTGCCAAAACTAACGGAATTGCTCTTGACTGCACGGTTGTAGGTTTTTCATAGCCTAAATCTTTTATAGCGCTAAGAAGAGGTTTTATAACTCCTAATTTTTCGAATGACATTTATATACCTACTTTTTTATTTTTATATTGAATTTCGACGGTTATGACGCATTTCTATAATGCTCTTTTCAAATTTGTTTAAATTATAAAAGAGCGTAGTGACGACTAAAACAATAAGCGGTATCGCAAAATACCAATGGGCTTTAATCCATCTAATAAGCTCTAAGAGTTCATCTCCATAAAAATAAGCCGGAATAATTGTTATCGACGACCAAGCAATCGCACTGATAAAGTTAATTATTGCGAACTGGCGGCTTGAATATTTTGTTATTCCTATCGCCATAGGGATAACAGTACGCATCCCGTACATATATCGTTGAACGAAAATAATAGGCCAACCGTATTTTTTTAACAATAAGTGAGCCAGTGCAAATTTCATCCGCTGTGATCGAATCTTATTATGAATATACTTTTTGTTAAATCGCCCGATATAAAAGTAGATTTGATCTCCGACAAATCCTCCAAATCCACCGACAATAACAGCAAAAGGCAAAAACATATCCCCTGTGTGAGACATAATACCCGCCATTATAAGACCAAGTTCACCCTCTAAAATACTCCAAGCAAAAAGAACGATATAGCCGTACTCTTTTAGCCAATCAAGAAATAACTGTTCCACAAAAACCTTTAATCAACCGATATTCAAAATATAAAATAACTTTTAAATATGGTACCCATCTTTATTATTTAAGGCACTCATTATAGTAAAAGAAATGTTAATTTTAGGTTATGAAAAATTTAGAGGTACTCTTTATTTCGATATAATTCGTAAATAAAAAATGCAAGAGTAATTTATGATAAGAGAAACTTTTAGAAATATAAATGCAGATGAAAAATTAAAAGCTTTTATTCAAAAATATAATATTCCTCTCCAGTACATCAGCATAAATAGAAAAATGATTTCAAAAGGTATAGCCGTAGGCATATTTGCCGCATTAATAATTATGCCTATGCAAACACTGATAGTCCTTTTATTTATGCCATTTATTAGGTTTAACATACCTATTGCCGTAGCCGTGACATGGTTAAGCAACCCTTTTACAACTCCGTTTATACTCTATACGGAGTATATAACCGGAAGTTTTTTATTTGGAATGCAGCCCACAGATGTAGAGATTACCATAGAATGGTTTATGGAAAATCTAAAAAATATATTTATACCCTTATATGCAGGAACAGCTTTTTACTCTATTATCGGCTCAACTTTGGCTTACTATTTTGTAGATTGTCTTTGGAAGAATTCAATTAAAAAAGATAAAAATTTGCGAAAAAACGGCAATAGCGATAGCAAAAAAACAGATGCCTAAATCTTTACGCCTCTATTTTTAAAATAAAACCATGCGACGATTCCTACCAAACTCATAGCCAAACTCATAACCTGCCCTTGAGTTATTGCGTTGCAGCAAACATATCCTATCTGAACATCGGGTGCACGCCAAATTTCAGCTATTGCGCGAAAGAGTCCGTAACTCATTCCATAAATCAAAATCAACTCTCCGCTGAATTTTTGATACTTTTTATAAATATAAACAACCGCAAATACGCCAAAACCCTCCAAAAGAGCCTCGTATAGTTGCGACGGATGACGAAGCACGCCCTCTACTAAAATACCCCAAGGCACATCGGTTTCACGACCGATTAACTCTTGATTTAAAAAATTTCCTATGCGTCCGAAAACAAATGCAAGCGGCACGCTTATTGCGACCAAATCCATAATCTTGCCGAACTCGATTTTATGTTTTTTAGAGTACATATAGGTACTTATCAAAAAGCCCAAAACGGCACCGTGATAACTCATACCTCTTATGCCGACAAATTCACCGTTTACAAAAGGGTTAAATATCTGCCACGGATGAGAGAGATAGTATAGCGTTTGAGGATCGTAAAAGAGGATGTAACCAAGCCTTGCACCCAAAATAACGCCGATTTCTACATAGATAAAGTAAGCATCTATCTCTTTGCCTTTGAAATCCAAATTATCTTTTTTGATAAAATATTTTCCTAGATACAGCGCAGTCAGGAGTGCCAAAACATACATAAGTCCGTACCAATGAACGGGTATAATAAAAGTAAAAGCTATCGGGTTAAATGTTTCATATATGCTATTCCATGCCGACATTTGGACTAATTTCTTAACGCATCGGCAATAAGCTCGATTGGATTTTTAAAAACTTGGGTAGCATCTACATAATTCATAGAAGCGTTTATCTGCATACGACATGCACTGCACTCCGAACTGACGAAGTCGGCACCAGTTTTTTTAATCATATCCGCCTTTGGGATACCTGCAGCCTTTGCAAAGTGATACTTCTCGCTCTGCATCGTCACACCGCCGAATCCGCAACAGCTGTTCGGGTCGCTCATTTCAACTATACCGTAATTTTGACTTATAAGGTTTCGCGGTTCTTTATGGATTCCCTGCATTTTTCTTGCATGACACGGATCATGATATGTAACTATCTTCGTATCTTTTTTCTTTGAAGCCAAGAGCTGTTCTAACTGTGTGTGGTGTTGCAACCACTCGGTAGCCATAAAAATCTTATCTTTGAGCGCCACAGCTCTTGCCAACCACTCTGGCTGGTCATGAAAATAATGTTCATAGTCGATTTTTAGCATCGCGCTACATGTAGCCTCTGGCACGATAATAGCCTCAACATCTTTACTAAAACTCTCAAAATACTCAATATTAAATTTAGCATTGTAGTCAACCGTATCAAAATCTCCCGTAAAGTAGGCAGGTGCTGAACAGCACTTTTGGTCTTTTGCCAAAAATGCGTCTATACCTAAATGCTCAAGTATCTCTAAAAGTGAGTTTCCGACATTTACATAGTTGTAGTTACCCAAACAGCCAATAAAAATAGCAACTTTTCTTTTGCCGCCGTTGTTTATATTCTCTTCGTGTGAATTTAAAAACGATGTTTTTCTAAGGCTTGGCAGGAGTCTGTCAGCCCTTAGCATAGGCAGATTGAAGCGAGAACTCATAGAGTCGATGTCCGCTTGAATCTTAAAGCCGCATGTCTGAAATACCCATCCGAGTTTAAATGCTATATCGTTGAGCCAGCGGTGGCGAAGAAGCAAAAAGAAAGCTTTTTTGTACCATGCGATACCGAATTTTTTTCCTATGTCGGCTCTCACCTGCTCTATAACCATATCAGTAGGAAGTGATTTCGGACAGACCTCAACACAAGCAGTACATAAAAAACAGCTCTCAAAGATAGCTTTTGCATTCTCGTCTAATTCAAGATTTCCTCTTTGATAAGCTCCCAAAAGGTCTAAAAAACCGCGCGGAGAGGTGACCTCATCGGCGTTTACATTGTGAATAGTACAAACTGGAATACACTTTCCGCACTTTATACACTCATCCGTAGTGGCACCGAAGTTGAAAATTTCTTGTGCTGTTTTACTCATCATCAAACCGTTTTAGAGAATGTTTTAGAGTTTGCGGCATGTTTTTTCATATAGGCATCAAAAGGCATCGCGATATTTCGTATAAGGAGAGTTCCCGTCTGGCTGCACTCTATAAAATCATCGCTGATAGTTAAAAGTTCATCCTCTTCAAACGGTTTTAAGGCTTCAATCGCATCTGCAAAATATGTTTTAAAATCAATGTTAAAGAGTTTTTCAAACCTTTTTATATCAAGTTTGAAATTACTCATAAGCTCCATGATTACAAATTGTCTAATCTGGTCATCTTCATTTAAAACGATACCTCTCTCAAACGGAAGTTTTAGAGCATCAATTGAGTCTTCATACTCTCTCATATCTTTAGTATTTTGTGCATAATAGTCAACTCCCTCACCGATGGAAGTAAGACCGACACCTACCAAATCAGCCCCGCCTTTTGTAGTATAACCCTGAAAATTTCTATGAAGTTCACCCTTCTCTATCGCCTTAAAAAGCTCATCTTCGGGTTTTGCAAAGTGATCCATTCCAATCATTTTATACCCGTGCGAAGTTAAAAAGTTGATAGTATGCTGCATAATACGAAGTTTTTCATCAGGAAGAGGAAGAGTTGTTTCGTCAATTTTACGCATTGTTTTCTTCATCCAAGGTACATGCGCATAGTTAAAGACCGCAAATCTATCTGGGTTTAGCGTGAGTGCGAGTTCAAGAGTCTCTTTAAAAGTCTCTAGCGTCTGGTAAGGCAGCCCGTAAATAAGGTCGACATTAACCGAGTGCATATTATATTTTCGAGCCAAATCCATTGCATCTTTAGTGATAGCGTAGGGTTGAATTCTATGAACGGCTGTTTGGACTTTTTCATTAAAATCTTGCAGACCGAAACTTACACGGTTAAAACCGTTTTCGCTTAAAACTCTCATCTGCTCCTCATTTATATGACGAGGGTCAATCTCACAACTAATCTCAGCATCTTTTACAAAATTAGGAAAAAAAGATTTTATCTCTTTTATAACTTCCTCTAATTGCGCAGCATCAAAAAAAGTAGGAGTTCCGCCGCCAAAGTGCATCTGAATCACTTCTCTATTGCAGTTTACATGTGAAGATAATATTTTTAGTTCTCTCTTTAAGTAGTCGATGTAGCGAATCATCTTATCCTCTTTAGAGGTAAAGACTACATTACAACCGCAAAAATAGCATGCATTTTTACAAAAAGGAAGATGAAAATAGAGACTTAGAGGACGCGCAGAGTCTTGTTGTTCTAACTTTTTTATATATTCGTCATATCCGAATGTATCGCTAAACTCTAACGCGGTCGGATAACTTGTATAACGAGGTCCCGGTTTTGAGTACTTTGTAAATTTTGCAAAATCTAACATTTTTATCCTTACGCCTTCTAAAGCGAAGCTTCATAAGGCTTCGCTTGGACCGCTATGGTCGCTAAAGCTTGCCTTTTAAAAGGCAGAAATTTTTTATACACAATATTTAGGCGATTATCTCTAAAAAGTGTTGAAATATTGATAAAGTTTACCTTTTATGTTATAATTTTTTTGTGAGTATCGCTTGTTGGTTTAACGGAGCGGCAAAGGTTGAGGAAGTCATGAGCCTCAACCTTTTTTTTTGCCCTCCAAAAACCAACAGGAGGAGTCCTTAAATGGAAAAGCTGAAACTCTACTTTGCATTTTTGCAAGTCGGCTATATTAGCTTAGGCACTCTTTAGAGTGCCTCCTCCTAAGCCTTAAGTTTTCCCGCTAATCTTTGATAAACTTCGCAACTCTCCAAAAGTTCGCTATGATTTCCGCTTGCAACGATTTTACCCTTTTGCATAACCAAAATCTTATCTGCATGCTCAATTGTGCTAAGTCTGTGAGCAATAGTTATAGTAATTTTATCTTTTGTGTACTCATCAAGAGCAGCCTGTATTCTCTTTTCGCTCTCATTATCTAGTGCCGATGTCGCTTCATCAAAGAGTATCAAAGAGGCATCTTTGTAGATGGCTCTTGCAATTGCTACTCGTTGTCTCTGTCCGCCTGATAGGTTTGAGCCAAACTCCTCCATTTTTGTGTATATTCCCTCTTCCAACGACTCTACAAAACTCCACGCATCAGCCAAAACAAGCGCATTTTTAACTCTTGATTCATCAATCTCTTGCCCATAAGCCACATTTGCCGCAAGAGTATCTTGAAAAATATAAATTCTTTGCGTCACCAAAGAGATATGATGTTTTAGGGAGTCTTGCGTAAACTCTTTTATATTTCTGCCGTTTATCAAAATTTCACCGCTGCTAGGATCATAAAAACGAAGAAGCATATTTATAAATGTGCTTTTACCGCCGCCGCTATCTCCGACAAGGGCAATTTTTTGACCCTCTTTTATATCTACGCTTACATCATCTAAGGCATAAGAGTCATCATACTTTAGTTTTACATTTCTAAACTCTACAAGCTTTATATCATCTTCTAAAACTTTTTCTCCGTCAAGAATTTTATTTTGCATATCCAGCATTTCAAAAACTCTCTCACTCGCAGCTACGGCATCCTGAATCTTAGAGTAGATTGAACCTATACGGCGAATGGGTTGAAAAACAAGTCCGATTGCCGTTATGAAAGCAGTAAACTCTCCGACACTCATATTTCCGTTATAAACTTCTCGCCCGCCGACAAAAATAACCGCCGCAAGCCCCATCGCTCCGACAATCTCCATCAAAGGAGAAACGATATCTCCGACATAAACTGACTTCATATTTATCTTGAAAAACTGCCAGTTTTGAATACTAAAACGCCCTAGTTCAAACTTTTGAGTTGCATTTGCTTTTATGATTTCACTGCTGTTAAAAACTTCGGTAAGACGGCTTACAACATCCGCATTTTTTTCTTGAGAGCGACGGGAGTATTTTTTGAGTTTTTTACCGATAAGCAAAATCGGATAAACCGCCACAGGCAGTACGATAAGAGAGTAAAAAGCAAGTACTGGATTTAGGTATATCACATAACCCAGAAGTGCGATGACTGTTAAGCTCTCGCGGACAAGCTCCGGCAGCATATTTGATACAAAATATCTAATCCTGTCTATATCGTTGGTAACTCTGGAGATCAATTCACCGCTGCGATTGAGATACAAAAATGCCATATCAAGGTTGATGATTTTCTCAAGCAGTATCTCGCGAAATCTAGTCATAATATGCTGACCGATATAGTTCATAAAAACCGACTGCACATACCTGCCTACGGATTTTAAAAAATATATTCCGACAAGCCCTAAAGGGATATAGTAAAGCATCTCCTCTTTTTTCTCTATAAACATCTCATCCATAAGCGGCTTCATAATGTGAGCCGTTGCCGTTGTCGCACTTACCGTTAAAATAATTCCAAGAAGAACTAAAAAATATTGTAACTTATACTCTTTTATGTATGGTGTGTAGCGTTTAAAAATTTTTTTCAATAACTATTCCAAAACTCTTATTTTGGATGAATTTTATCCAAAAAACTAAAATAAGTGCTAAATTATCTAATTTTCATTATATTTTATGTAAAATCCAATATTACAATTGATTGATAATAGGTTTTAATGAAAAATAAAAATATAGTTGAAGTTTGTCTTGCACATGGTCTAGGCGGGTTAGAACTATCTGCCGTGCACTGCTTTAACTATTTTAAAACTAAAACAAACTGTAGCATAATAGTCTCACCAAATACTAAACTAGATAATTATATAGAAAATACAAATAAATTTACCATTAAAAGAAATAAACTCTTTCCGATAATTCCTGCTTTAAAACTGGCAAAATTTATAGATAGCAATGATATAGATATAGTTCATTTTCATTGGGGCAAAGATATAGTCACTGTAGTTTTAGCAAAGCTATTTAGCAAAAAAAGACCCAAAATAGTACACTCAAGACATATGAATATGACAAGATTTAAAAATAACATCTATCACGGATGGCTATATAAAAATATTGATATGCTTCATGCTGTTACTAAGCAGGTTAAAGAACAGATACAAAAATATATTCCTCATGCCATAAGACCACCTATTGAGACAGTTTATCTTGGGGTAAAAGAGAGTAGTGTCGATGAAAAAAAAGTTGAAAGTTTAAAATCAAATTATGCGCTAAAAGATGCTTTTGTAGTCGGAATAATAGGAAGAATTGAAGATGAAAAAGGACAATATATACTTATTGAAACGATAGAGAGATTGAAAGATTTAAACATTAAAGTCTTAATTGTCGGACAAAGTATGAGTGAAAATTATCTTAATGAACTTAAAAGCAACATTACAAATCTTGGTTTAGAAGATAAAATTATTTTTACGGGTTTTACAAAAGATGTAAATGAGCATATAAAACTATGCGATGTTATAGTATTGGCAACAAAAAAAGAGACATTTGGGCTTGTAATAGTTGAAACAATGATGAATAATGTATGTGTCATAGCTACAAATAACGGCGGTCCGATAGAGATTATAGATAACGGCACAAACGGCTTGTTGTTTGATAGATCTTGTGATGACTTAGCTCTCAAAATAGAGTATCTATACAACAACCCAAAAGAAAAAGAGTCTCTGGCTAACGCCGGATATATAAAAGCAAAAAGCGAGTTTAACCATGATATACAAATGCAAAAACTCTACGATGCAATCGAAAAAAGAGCGTAAATGAGGATATGCATAGTCAAACTCTCTGCAATGGGGGATATTATTCACGCTATGGCTGCTTTGCAGTTCATAAAAAAAGAGCTGCCATATGCTCAAATAGACTGGGTAGTCGAGAGCGGATTTGCCGGCGTTTTGAAAAACAATCCACATATAGATAATATTTTACCGATAAACTTAAAATCCATAAAAAAGAAAAAGAGCGAAATTTTCAATCAATACAAAATTTTAAAAACCTACTCAAAAAACAACTACGACATCGTTATCGATGCTCAAGGTCTGCTAAAATCCGCAATCGTAGCTAGAATCATCGGTGCAAAAATCATTGCAGGATTTGATAAAGCCTCGATTCGTGAGGGCATTGCCTCTCTTTTTTATAATAAGAAAATCCATATCGCTTATGATGCAAACACGATTGATAGAAATGCAACCGTAATCTGTAAACCGCTCGGCATAAAAATAACCGGCGAAAAAATCATAAACAAAGAAAAATTTCTGTTTTCCTCATCACCTGTAAAAAATCTGCCGGAAATTTTCAATCTTTTTGTCATAGGCTCAACATGGGAGAGCAGAAACTACCCAAAAGAGAAGTTTGTAGAGATTGCGAAGGCTTTAAAAATGGAAACTTTTATAGTCTGGGGGAGCGAAGAGGAGCATCAAAAGGCACTTTGGATGCAAGATCACTCAAAATATCTCCATATTTTACCCCGCGGCTCGTTGGATGAACTAAAGTATACCATCTCCAAATGCTCTCTGCTTATAGGAAACGATACCGGACCGACTCACATGGCTTGGGGATTAAATGTGCCTTCCATTACCATCTTTGGCCCGACTCCGACAAATCGCGTCTATGTCACACCCATAAATAGAGTCGTAAAATCCCCAAGCGTTGTAAATCACTACAAACTAGACAAAAATGACTTCTCTATCTGTGAGATAGAAGCAGACGAAATTATAAAAATAGCAAAGGAACTCTTACCTTGAATCTTCTAGTACTAACTGCCACTGACGGCTCATACAACAGCATAAGACCGGAGGCTGAGATATATATATCACTTCTAAAATTCGGTTACGACATAACAGTTATGACGGAAGAAGACAGTGCGTATGCTTCGAGATTTAAAGAGCACGGCATAAGAGTAATTGATACTCACTATAAAAAAAAGATTTCACCCGGTACTATCGCAAATATAAGAGATACGATAAAAAAATACGATATCGACATAGTATATGCGACAAACTCAAAATCAATATCAAATGCCGTAATTGCCTGCATAGGCACAAAAGTAAAACTAGTAACTTACAGAGGAACAACAGGCGGACTATACAGACATGATCCAAGCTCATACCTAAATGCGCTAAATCCGAGAGTAGACGGTGTTATTTGCGTATCCGAAGCCGTGAGTAAACATGTAAAAAAACAGATATTTAATAAGTCAAAAAAGGTAGAAACTATCTACAAGGGACATGAAGTTTCATGGTACAACGCAAAGCCGATAAATCTTGAAGAGTTTGGAACAAATCAAAACAACTTCAATATCGCTTTTGTCGCAAATGTCAGACCGCATAAAGGGCTTATCTATCTGCTAAGGGCCGCTTATGAGCTGGCAAAATTTGAAAACATCCATATCATTTTAATCGGCGAAAATATCTCTCAAGAACCTTATATATCCGAGATAAAAAATTGCGGTATGCAAGAGAGAATTCATCTAACGGGGTTTAGAAGTGATGCGCCGCAAATCATAGCGTCATGCAGTGTTTTGGTTCAGGCATCAACCCGCAAAGAGGGTTTACCGCGAGTTATCCTTGAAGCATTAGCCGCAAATGTACCTGTAATTGCTTCAGCTATTGAGGGAAATTCGGAAATTATAGAGGATGGGTTTAACGGTTTTATAGTTCCAATAAAAGATGCGGATGCAATCGCTAAAAAAATCATGGAACTCTATAATTCGCCACAAAAACTGCAAGAATTTTCAAAGAATTGTGCTTATACCATTGAAAATAAGATGTCGCATAAAACTACCGTAGAGAAATTTAACAAATTTTTCAACTCAATTCTTAATGACGCGAAATGATTAATATTAAAAGAATAACTATCGGCGACTATATCAACTACATATTTATTTTATATGCTTTTTTATTACCCATCTCAAGAAGCGGCATATCTATATTGACTGCTTTGCTTTTTACTCTTTGGCTATTTACAAATAATTTTAAAAACAGCATTGATTTTTTAAAATCCGACAAAGTAATTATTTATATTTTAGCTTTTATCGGCTTTAGCATACTATCGCTATTTTGGTCTGACAATATACAAAGCGGCATCTACTACATAAGAAAGTATTGGTACTTTTTAGTCATACCCGTTATCGCCTCAGCCATACAAAAAAAATATTTGGAGTATGCCATCTCTGCATTTTTAATCGGTATGCTTATAAGCGAGGTTCTCTCTTACGGTGTATTTTTTGAACTGTGGAGTTTTAAGAGTGCAACAGTCGAGTTTCCGAACCCATTTATGAATCATCCGCAATACTCTATGTTTTTGGCATTTACTTCACTGCTTCTTTTAAATAAAATATTTTACGAAGAGAGTCTAAAGATAAAAATATTTTACTCTCTCTTTTTTTTAACGACAACTATAAATCTTCTTGTAAATGCAGGCAGAACAGGTCAAGCGGCATTTGCCGTATCTGTCTTTGTAGTCGGCTTTTTAAACATAAAAAACAGAATTTTAGCTTTTTTTGGCATCTTGATTTTAGTTGTATCCCTTTTTTATGCGGCATACCAAGTAAGTCCCAACTTTAAAGCAAGGCTTAACACGGGCATCTCCGATATAAACAAAGTCGTCAATGATAAAAATTACTGCACCTCAATCGGTCTTAGATTCGGTGTTTGGAGCATTGGGGGTGAGATTTTTTCAGACAATCCTCTATTTGGCATCGGTGTAACAAATGAGATGGATACGCTTAAGGATATTGTCTCAAAAAAATATGAAAATATGGAGTGCCTAAAAGAGATGCCTAGCTACCATAACTTCTATATCCAAACTGCAGTTCATTTAGGGTTAATCGGGCTTTTTTTCTATCTGATGATTTTTTACAATCTCTTAAAACTCAACATTCATGATAAATTTTACTCTAATGCAGCAGTTATTTTTGTTACAATCTACTCTGTTTCAAGTCTGGTTGAAAATATGTTTCATGAACAATTTCCGGCTGCGTTTTTTGCTCTTTTTAGCGGGATTTTTATAGCACAATACAGGATAGAAAATGAAATTTAAATCAATAAAAGAGAACTACGAAACACTGTTAAAAGATATAAAAAGCTACTTTTACAGCTCAAAGAGCTCAATTCACAAAGCAAGAAACGAGATAAAAATTATTGATTTTAATGATGAAAACTTAGTGGTTAAATCATTTAAAATTCCAAATATAATCAACAAAGTAATCTATACATTTTTCAAATCATCAAAAGCTGAAAAATCATACGAAAACAGTATAAAGATAGTCAATTTTGTGCCAAAACCAATCGGATACATAGAGTTTAAAAAATTGGGTTTAATCGATGAGAGCTATTTTGTAAGCGAAAATTTCAAATATGATTTTACGATAAGAGAGCCTCTTGTGGGTAAAGAGTTTCCAAAAAAAGATGCCGTATTTAAGGCTTTTGCGGAGTTTACATACAAACTTCACGAAGAGGGTATTTTTCATCTTGACTACTCACCGGGCAATATTTTAATAAAAGAAGAAAACGGCAGTTATATTTTTAAAATTGTTGACATAAACAGAATGGAGTTTAAATCTCTTTGCTTGGATGAAAGACTGGGGAACTTCTCCAAACTCTGGGCAAAAGACGAAGATTTGACAATAATTATTAGAGAATATGCAAAACTTACCAATAGCGATACCGATAGTTGCGTTAAAATTGCGTTAAAACAGTCACAAGCTCATAAAGATAGAAAAAATGCAAAAAAAAGGTTACGAGGAGAAGCAGTTGTCGATTAAAAACATCTCATGCGTTATTATCGTAAAAAACGCAGCCACTACCATAGATGCAACCCTTGGCTCTCTGAAATCTTTTGAAGATGTTGTTTTATACGACAACGGCTCAACGGATGAGACTTTGGGTATTGCAAAAAAATACTCAAATGTTAATATTTTTCAAGGTGAGTTTCTGGGATTTGGAGAGACAAAAAATCTTGCTGCACATTTCGCAAAAAATAACTGGGTATTTTCGTTAGATGCGGATGAAGTTTTGTCGGATGAGTTTGTAGAAAATATTGCTAAATTAGAATTGGATGACAAAAATATATACACCATCCTAAGAGAGAACTACTATAAAAACACCCAAATAAAGCACTGTTGGGGAGATGACATAATAGTCAGACTCTTTAACAAAACAAAAACTGCTTTTACGGATGAAAAAGTGCATGAAAAAGTTATCCAAAAGGGCTTTAGCGTAGTGCAAATAGAGGGCAGCGTTAAACACTATCCCTACGCAACTATCACGGATTTTATCATCAAACTTGACCGCTACTCAAGTGCATTTGCAAATGATAATGTCGGCAAAAAAAACTCATCCCCAAGCAAAGCCTTTTTTAACGGTATATTTTCATTTTTCAAAACCTATATTATGAAAAGAGGTTTTTTAGACGGCTATGCAGGGTTGGTAATAGCATTTTCCCATATGGCAACAAACTTTTACAAATACATAAAACTTTACGAGTTAAACAAAGAGCAAAAATGATTACTTTTACTCTTATGCAAAAACTAAAAAACAAAATTAAAATCAGCGGATATAACAATAAAATCTTGCTAGATGACAACAAATCACTAAAAATGTCTAAAACAAAAATAGTTATTAAAGGCTCAGGCAACACTCTTTATATACAAAGCGGTGTAAAAATAAACGGCTCTTTTATTGAGATTGTAGGAAACGACTGCCAAATTGTCATAGGTAAAAACTCTATAATCGGCGATGGATGTTATATTTCTGCAAAAGAGGAAAATATCCGTTTAATAATCGGCGATGAGTGTATGTTAAGCAGAAACGCAAAGCTTATGACCTCAGACGGACATCCAATACTTCAAGATGGAAAAATTATAAACGGTGCAAAAAATATTACGCTTAAAGATAAAGTCTGGATAGCAGACGATGTGACGATATTAAAAGGTGTAGAGATTGGAGCAAACTCCGTCGTCGGCATAGGCTCCGTTGTGACAAAATCCATCCCAAACGGCTCTGTTGCAGTAGGCAATCCTGCAAAAATCGTAAAAGAGGGTATCAACTGGGAGCACTAAAATTCTTTCAGTTTTCTCTTTACCTCTTCAAAGAGTTCATCTCTTTTACTCTTCTGGCTCGGCAAACTGAAATGCTTTTGCATTTTTTCATCTCCAACGCTCTTCCACCTCTTAGCACTTGCAAAAAGATTGTCTGCAAAAAAAGTCATTGTCGGCGTTCCTACCAAAGAGGCTATATGATAAGTTCCCGTTGAAGTGGATATAAAAAGCTTGAAATTGCTCACTAATTTCGCAAAATAGACCAACCCCTCAAGCGAAAGATAAAAAATCACATTAGCATCAAAAAGCCTACTTTTCATCTCTTTGCACAACTTTTTCTCATCAGGACCAAAAGTTAAAACCACTTGATATCTACCCTCTTTTACAACTTCACGAATTAAAACCTCATACTCATCCAAAGACCAATTTGCATCACTTGAACCGCCAAAGCCTACATGAAAAGCTACTACTTCTCTTTGGATACCGTTATTTGCACAAAAAACTTCATAAATTTCTTTTGCATCGCTAAACTCTAAAAGCGGTTTTTTATAATCCAATTTTACATCGCTAAAAAGGGCATGTGTCAGTTCTAAGTTATACTCAAACTCTGCCATCTTAACTTCGCTTCGTCTTTGCACAACCCTATTTGTATAAAAAATTTGAGCTATTTTTGTCGCAGGTGCGATTCTCTTTGGTATTTGTGCGAAAAACTGAGCAAGAGCCACACGGGTATTTGAAAAAAGAGTTATAGAAACATCAATTTTTGCTTCTCTTAGTTTTGCAACCAATCCCCAAAAACTCCCACCATCATCTACTATAACCTCATCAATAAATTCGCAAGACTCCGCCAAACTTTTATTTAAAGGTGCAACGCATACGATAACTCTATTTTGAGGGTTATAATTTTTTAAAACATATATAGCAGGAAGCGCCGTTACAAAATCACCCAATTTATCTGTGCGTACTACTAAAATATTCATCAACTCTCTCTTGTATTAAATAACTCTTTGAATATAAGAGATATAAACTCTTATATCACTAAGCTTTGCTAAAACATCTTCACAAATAACCAAATAATCTATCTTTTCATAATCGTGTGCCAAAAAATTTCTAAATGATGCTATTTTTGCAAAATCATACGCAAACTCTTTTGGCAAAATTCCATTTTCACCCAAAATATCTATAGCTTCATAATAGCTCTCGGGAGATTCGAAATTTTTATATTTTATTACCATTTCAGCTAAAGATATAGAGCCGTCACTTACCAAATATAGATAATGAAGGAGCGCACCCTCATACATCGGATCACTTAAAAACCGCTTTTTACAATCATCCTTGTAATTATCCAAAAGATCTAAATAGTAGTTAATTTTTTCTATTTTTTTTAAAATTCTATGCTGCATTTAAACTTCTTTTAAACTCTTTATAATCCAGTATATCATGCTGGGTTCTAAGTTCAAAATCTACTCTTTTATCACAATCTTTTAAAATAATGCTTTTTTTTAAAACAGCCTCTAAAAGAGAGAGATTTTTTGCACTGTTTAGCAGTAATATATCAACATCTTTTTTTAGGAGTTTTGAAAGTTCATAGCTTATTTGTAGCTGCGAGTCTAAATTTGTTTTATTTAAAAAAACGGCAACATCAATATCGCTTGACTCCTTTTGCAAATCCTCTGCATAAGAACCAAAAAGATATGCAAATGCAACATTCTCAATAGTTTGCAGCTTTTGTATCAAAGCATTTTTTATCATTATATTCGTCACAAAAACTCCTATTTTAAAAATAGAACCATTTTATCTCAAAAAGGTTATAATTCGCCTTATGAAACAACCGTTTATTTGGGATAACTATTCCGACCAACCATATCCATTACAAGATAAAAGCTACAAAAAAAAGATGCGAAAAAGCCAGATTGGCTCACTTCTTAAAACTCTTTTTGTCTCTATTTTTGTATTACCCATTTCGCTTCTGCTTACACCGTTTGTAAAAAGAAAAAAGATAAACTCAAACGAATTCTTCTGCATCGGCGTTGATTTTGAAAGAGAACCGCAAGCGACTCTTAACATGATTGAAGAACTTGGAGTGGATAGAATTTTGCTGCGTTTCAAACTTTGGGAGATGGAAAAACTTACACTGTTAAAAGATTTTATACTCCTGTGCAAAGATAAAAAAATAACCCTAAAAATCCTTCAAGATAGAGAACATATAGAAGACAGCGCACTTTTACAAAAAGATTTAGAGACTATTTTTACCACACTTGAGGGATATATAGATATTTTTGAAATCGGTTCAACCATAAACAGAGCAAAGTGGGGATTTTTTAGCGTCGATGAATACAGCAGATTTTATAAAGTCGCGTATCATTTAAAAGTCTCAAAATTCCGCCATATCAAACTTATCGGCAGCGGCGTTATAGACTTTGAGTATCACTTCACAGCACATACGCTTTTCAACTTTTGCAACTACAGTTTTGATGGCGTATCTTCACTTCTCTATGTCGATAGACGAGGTGCACCCGAAAATACGCAGATGGGCTTTGCCCTGCTTGACAAAATCTCAATTCTTGCCGCTATGGTCTGGCTTAGCCCAAAAAGTAAATATGAACTTCACATCACGGAGACAAATTGGCCTATAAGCGGCACTGCACCTTATGCTCCGACGAGCGAGTATGAGTGTGTCAGCGAAGAGTTTTATGCAGACTATATGCTTAGGTACTATCTACTTGCTTTTGCCTCACGGCAAGTTGATTCCGTCTCATGGCATCAACTTATAGCTGCAGGGTACGGGCTTGTGGACAACAGAGAAAATTTACGAAAAAGAAAAGCATTTAAAGTCTATAAATACATGGTTCAAAACCTAAAAAATGCCGAATTTCTAAGACTAGATATAAAAAAAGAGTACCATATACTTCAATGTTTGGCGGGTGGAAAACCTCTTCAAATACACTGGTCGCTAAAACCGGCAACTATAAAAAATGAAGACACTTTCGCTGTTTACTCACATGACGGAGAGAAGATAGAAAATGATACTCTCAATATCGGTTCATCGCCGCTCTACATATATATAAAAGGTATAATTTAAAGATGAAAATTTTAATCATTTTGCCAAATTGGCTAGGCGACGCAGTAATGGCAACTCCCGCAATTGAACTTTTGACCAACTATTACCCAAGAGCGGAGCTTACTTTTGTAGGTAGTTTTGTAGCCATAGAAGCACTCAAATATCATCCTCATTGCAAAAATGCGATAGTTGATGAAACAAAAAAAGCTCCAAATAGAATCAAAGCTACTTATGAACTTGCCAAAAAATTAGGCAGTTTTGATATAGCTATCTCTTTTAGAAATCAAGTCCATGCTTCACTGCTTCTCAAACTTACGGGCAGCCTGCTCTGCATCGCTAAAAAGTCATGGCACTCTATGTTTTTGCTCTCACATACGCCGACCATCAAAGCAGATAAACATCTTTGCAAACAGTACGCCGAACTCTCTATGATAAACACCGACGCATGGGACAAAATCACACCACCGCTCAAACTCTACATCGCACCCAAAAAGTTTGACAAACCGACAATGGGCATAAATGCAGGAGCAACTTACGGAAGTGCAAAAAGATGGTACCCAGAGAGATTTGCCGAGGTTGCACGAGAATTTAGCGGCAGATATGATATTATCATCTTTGGCGGACCAAGCGAAGTAGAGATGGCAAACGAAATAGAGTCCTATCTTATATCATCCCATGTTACAAACTACACAAACTTAGCAGGGAAAACAGACATAAAAGAGCTATGCTCACTCATAGGCGGATGCTCTTTATTTGTGACAAACGATAGTGGACCTATGCATGTAGCAGCGGCTTACGCTATTCCAACCGTCTCCATTTTCGGACCTACAAAACATACCGAAACTTCACAATGGATGAATGAAAAAAGCGCTATCGTCAGACACGATATGGAGTGCGCGCCATGCATGAGAAGAGAGTGCCCTCTTGGGCATCACGAGTGCATGAAGAGCATAACGGCAAGCGAAGTTATAGAAGCCGTTAGAGAATTAAATAGCGATATTTAGTTTTGCTGAATTTTTTGGATTGTTATCGTTGTGCTCTTCCCATCCACAAAATCAACAAGCTTTAACTCTCCTGAAAACTCAGCTCCCACAACATCTTTGCCTTTATAGTCGCCGCCTTTGACAAGTATGTCGGGGGAGACCATTTTTATAAGCTCATAAGGCGTATCATCTTCAAAAGGAACAACAAAATCAACCGCTTCAAGAGCCGCTAAAAGATAGGCTCTATCTTCTGCAATATTTATAGGTCTTGATTCACCTTTTAACCTTTTTACCGATGCATCAGAGTTAAGTCCGACAATGAGAACATCTCCAAAACTTTTTGCCTCTTGCAAATACTTTACATGTCCAACATGCAAGATGTCAAAACAGCCGTTTGTAAAGACGACTTTTTTACCATTTTTGCGGTATCGCTCCACAACTGCTTTTATCTCATCAAAACTCTTTATATGTGCATCCGAAGTACTTTTATGCAGAGTTGCTTCATACTCTTCTATCTCATCAAGCGTAACCGTTGCAGAACCGATTTTGCCTACAACTACACCTGCTGCAAGATTTGCAAATGATGCAGCTTTGTCTATATTTTCTCCTGCACTCAGTGCATACGCTATGGAAGCTATCACCGTATCTCCCGCGCCCGTTACATCAAAAACCTCTTTTGCAACGGTTGGAAAGATCTTCATCTCATTTTCATAAGTCGCTATCCCGTCCTCTGAGAGAGTAATCATAGAGATACTAAGCCCACACTCTCCTTTAAGTTTTAAAAGAGCCAGTTCAAGAGAGATTTTATCTTTTATCTCTATTTTAGTAGCAATCATCGCCTCTTTTTTATTTGGCGTAAGAAGATATGCGCCCTTATATTTGCTATAGTCGCTCCCCTTTGGATCAACCAAAACTTTTACGCTATTTTTTGAACAAAGTTTTATAATCCCCTGACATAGTTCATCGCTTAACACGCCCTTGCCATAGTCGGAAAGTATTACCGCGTCATAATTGCAAATAATATCTTGCAAAGAACTCACGATATCATCTGCCAAAATTTTTGATATCTGCTCTTTACTCTCTTTATCATATCGTAAAATTTGTTGCGAGCTAGCTATTACTCGGCTTTTTTTTGATGTTTTTCTACCATGCTCAATTTTTATATTTGCTACATCAACACCGATTTTTTTCAACATACCGACAAGTTCAACACCGATATCATCATCACCTATAACACTGCTTACAGAAACTTTCGCTCCAAGAGACACAAGATTGTTTACCACATTTCCGGCACCTCCAAGGACAGTCGTTTCTTTTGCAATATCGACAACCTGCACCGGAGCTTCAGGAGAGATTCTCTCACAACTTCCCCACAGATAGTGATCAATCATCAAATCACCTACAACTAAAATATGAGGATGCAAACCTTTAAAATTTTTCATTTTTTCACTTCTTGTTCATAAATTCTTTTTATTTCACCGACATAAGCTTTTATTCCCTCTTCCATGCTAAATCGAGGTTCATACCCTAAAATCTCTTTCGTTGTAGAGATATCCGCCTCCGTATGGAACTGGTAACTTCCTATATATGGATTTGGGATATACTCGCAAGGCAAACTTGTTCCAAGCTCATGTTGCAAAATATCCACTATATCTTGAAAACTTCTTGGCACTCCTGTCCCGACATTAAATATTCCGCTCTCTTTGGGGTTCATCGCTTTTATATTTGCTTGGATAATATCTTCTATGTAGATAAAATCTCTTAAAATCTTATCGCTGTTTTCAAAAAGACGAGGGTTCTTGCCGACAAGTATCTGATGACCAAACTGCAAAATCATAGATGCAGTCGTGTTTTTAAAGTACTCTCTAGCGCCGTAAACATTAAAATATCTAAGCCCCACTATTTTAATAGTCTCTTTTTTCATATATTGGCGGCTGAGATTATCCATGCAGAGTTTTGAGAAACCGTAAACATTTTGCGGCGCTTCACACCCTACTCTCTGAGGTGACGGCGCATTTCCATAAGTTGCCGCAGATGAAGCATAAATCATATTTGCACCGTGTTTTAGCGCAATTTCCAAGAGGTCTTTATAAGCATTAACATTTGTTCTTATCATTAAATCTTGCTCTTGGGCGGTAGTATCGGAGATGGCAGCTTCATGAAAAATATAGTCAAATTTATAGTTTACCTCCAAACTTAGAAGCAAATCGCTATCGTTTATATCTCCGCTTATTACCTCGCCGCGAAAGCCTATTAAATTTTTAAAGTGCCCGAAACTTTTAAGATTTCCATTAGACAACTTCTCTGTGCTTCTAAAACTATCAAGCACAACTACCCTGGCTTCAGGATGGTTTTCTTGAAAGTAAAATGCCAAATTTGAGCCTATAAATCCTGCCCCGCCTGTAATCAAAATCGTCTTGTTTTTTAAACTATTTTCTATATATTTCATCTATTTTATCACCTATCATATTCAATTTGTTACCTTATATACACTACTAACTTTAACAAAATAATAACAGATACTCTATTAACATCTATTTAAGAGTAAAATCACTATAATTTGCCCGAAATTAAAAAAATCAGGAGAAAATTATGAAAAAAATCGTTTTATCAATCGTTGCTTTAACTGCAACTACTGCTTTAATGGCTGGTGTAGAGGCTGGTGCATGTTTAGGATGTCACGGTGCTGATTGGACAAAACCTGCTCTAGGTAAATCTAAAAATGTTGCTACAATGACTCATGCTGAAATCGCTGCTGCACTTAAAGGTTACAAAGCTGGAACTTACGGTGGACCAATGAAAGGTCTTATGGCTGGTCAAGTTTCTAAATACAGCGATGCTGATTTAGACGCGTTTGCACAAACTATCGGTAAATAATTTATCTAAATTGCCCAAAATGGGCAATTTATCTTCTACAATAAATTTATTCCGGTTTATACTTTCTTTTTAAACTCTCTTTTTTTTCTTCTTGTTTTAAGGCATCATTTAGCTCATTTTCACCATCAAACTTTACTGCATTTAAAAACTTCTCTTCATCGTCAAATTGACCGTTTTTTACAGCCCATAAAAATGCAAAAAGTGCAATTGCACCCAAAAATATAGAGACACCTAGCATCATAGCTATAACCCAATTATCCATTTTAACTCCTCATCCATTTATGACGAATTCGCATAGAGTTACCTACAACCAAAAGCGAACTAAGCGACATAGAAATCGCCGCAAAAAGAGGTATAACATATCCTGCCATTGCTAAAGGTATCGTTAGCGCATTATATGCCAACGATATAAAAAGATTTTGTTTAATCAATCCAAATGTAGTGCGGCTGATTTTAAAAGCATCACTGAGTGACTTTAGCGAATCATCAAGCAAAACTACATCCCCTACTTCAACCGCTATATCACTTCCGCCACCCATGGCAATTGCTATATCGGCTAACGCAAGCGCTAAAATATCATTTACGCCATCTCCAACCATAACTACTTTTTTACCCTCTTTGTGAAGTTTTTCTATATATTTTGCTTTATCTTGAGGTGTTTGTTCAAACATAAAATTTTTTATTCCGACTTCGAGAGCTACTTTTTTAGTTATATTTTCATGGTCTCCGCTTAAAAGCACTACATCTATGTTATTTTGAAGCATATTCTCCATCAACTCAGAGATGTTATTTTTTATTTTATCTCGAAGTTCATACATCGCTACAACTTCATTATTGACTACAAAATAAAACGATGTCTCTTTAGTTGAAACTTCCACCTGCAGACTATTTTCCTGCAATAATTTTAAATTTCCACCCAAAAATTCTTCATTTTTATACTTTGCTCTTATCCCTTTTGCAGGAATTTGCATATACTCATCAAAAACAATCTCATCTATCTTTTCATCCTGCTCTTTGATGTACTTTGCAACCCCTTTTGCAACCGGATGATTTGATGATTTAACAAGTGAATATAGCAATCTTCTATCAAAATTCTTGTAGATATTTTCACTAATTACTTCAGGTTTTCCAACGGTAATAGTGCCTGTTTTATCCAAAACCAGAGTATCGGCTTTTGCCATACTCTCAAGCCCAGCCGCTTCTTTAAAGAGTATGCCTCTTGAAGCTCCTAAACCAAGTCCGACCAAAGTCGCAACCGGAGTAGCAAGAGCTAATGCGCACGGACAGGCTATAATAATGACGGAGATAGCAACCATAAAAGAGGTCTCAAAACTATTTGACCATATCCACCATACAATAAATGTTATAAATGAGAGTGTCAAAATAACGGTTGAAAAATGTTCAGATAATCTATTTGCCATCAACTGAATTTTTGGTTTTTTATTTATTGCAGACTCTAAAAGGGTAACAATATTTGATAAAGTTGAGTGTTTAAAATCTTTTATCACTCTAAAATGTATATCTGCATCAATGCTTGCAGTTCCGCTAATAACATTCATACCGACACTTTTATATACAGGTTCACTTTCCCCGGTTAAACTTGATTCATCAAAAGAACCGCTTCCTCTAACTATCTCACCGTCTAGCAAAACTCTCTCGCCTGAAGATACTACTACGATATCTCCGACTATAATATCATCCAATTTGCATATTACTATACTATTTTGCTTGATAATTTTAACATCCGTAGGTATATTTTTTGTTATTTTATCAAGCACATCGGCAGCACTCTTTTTACTTAAAACCTCTAAAAACTTACCTATTAAAACAAATGTAACAATCATACTTACAGAGTCAAAATAAGCTTCTCCCCGTCCTAAAATAGTTATATATAAAGAGTAAAAATATGTAAGAGTCGCACCCGTTGCTACAAGCAAATCCATATTTATAACTTTAGCCCTCAAGCCATAGTATGCACCTCTAAAAAAGACCCAGCCGCTATAAAAAAGCACAGGCGTTGCGAGTACACCCTCTGCAATATTAAGTATTGTTTTTACATCCTGAGTAATTCCGCTAAAATATCCCGCATACTGTGCAACCGCAATCCACATGATATTCATTGATGCAAATATCGCAACTGCCATTTTTAAATAGTATGCTTTTCTTTCTCTATTGGCATGAATCTCTTGCGCTGATGAATCATACGCAAATGCATTGTAACCTATAGAGCGAATCATATCTATAATTGCGGATAACTTCACAATATCATCTGCCCATACGATTGTTGCTTTATTATTTGTAAAGTTTATGTTTGCTTCTATAACACCGTCCATCTTATGAAGCGCTTTTTCGTTTAGCCATACGCAAGCAGAACAATGAATTCCCTCTATAATGAGAGAAACCTCACAAAATCCGTCACTGTTTACTTTCACAAATTTATTATAAAAAGATGGCGTATCAAAACTTGAAGAGTCTTCAAAATTTTTAGATGGTGGAGAGAGTGTTATATTTTTACTTTTTTCATAAAAACTATCAAGCTTTTCATCACAAAGCAGATGAAATACACTCTGGCAGCCACTGCAACAGAAGTAGTACTCTTCATCCTTTATCATCACTGATGGGTCAAATTCTAAATGACAGTGAGAACAAGAAATCTTATGAGACAACTTCAAATTTTCCGAATTTTGTATTTTTATGTATCTTATCCCACGGTTCAACATAACCGCTCATGCAGATATAAACCCCAAATTTTTCAACTGCTTTTGCAAACCCGATTGCCATACCGAGATTTAAACTCGCTTCGACATTATCTATTTCAAAGGGTTTCATAGCGCCTACAAAAACAATTTTTCTATCTTCAAAAATTTCAGACAAAAACTCAGCGCTCAAATGCATCGTATCAGTTCCATGCACAATTACAAATGTATCATCTTTTGATTCCATTATAATATTTGCAAGCATTTTTCTATCACTCATGGTCATATCCAAACTATCTTTGTATATAACGCCTGCCACATCATACTTAGACTCTACGCTTTGCAAAATTCTCTCTATCGCAGAATTATTATACGGAACTTCAAGTTCTCCGTTTAATGGATTATATTTTTTATTAAAAGTTCCACCACTATTTAATATTAACATTGTAAATCTCCTCAAATTTTGAAACTATTTTTGACGCTTTTGACTCTTTATAAATTTTTTTCTCATCAAAAAGATATGTCTCTTTGATTCCGGCACTGAGTGCCGCTTCTATGTCACTCTCTTTATCACCGACCAAAATAGAGTTTTTTAGATCAATATCAAACTCTTTTTGGGCTTCTAGTATCATACCGGGACTTGGTTTCCTGCAATTACATGCAAGAGAGATATCAGGATGATGAGGGCAATAATAGACTTTTTTTATCTCAATTCCATATTTTGCAAACTCTTTAGTCATCCATGAAGTCAAAAATTTAAAATCAGACTCGCTGTAATAACCCCTATCAATACCGGATTGATTTGTTACGATAATAATAATGTAACCCATATCTTGATAATGTTTGCAAAGATTCAATATTCCCTCTACAAACTCAAAATCTTCAATTTTATAAAGATAGTTTATCTCAACATTTACAACACCGTCACGGTCTAAAAAAAGTGCCCTATTCATCGACTCTTAATTAACACCGTTGCCAAATATCTCTTTTTCTATAATATCACAAATTATATGACCTATAAGTATATGAGACTCTTGTATTCTTGGAGTTGAATCTGATGGTACAATTAACGCTATGTCAGCCATCTTAGCCATTTCACCGCCATCTCTTCCGACCAAAGCAACAGTTGTTATACCTTTTTGTTTTGCAATTTCAAATGCATTAATTATATTTTTTGAATTTCCGGAAGTTGATATTCCAATAAAAACATCCCCGCTTTGACCCATACCTTCTAATTGTCTTGAAAATACTTTATCATACCCGTAATCATTTCCGATTGCCGTTAAACATGATGTGTCTGTTGTTAATGCAAGAGATGGTATAGACGGTCTGTCAAACCCATATCTGCCTACAAGCTCGGCTGCTATATGTTGCGCATCCGCTGCACTACCGCCGTTACCGGCAAGTATAGTTTTTTTTGAACTTCTATATACCCCTACGCATAGTTTAGAGGCTTCTTCAATTTTGTTTAGTAAACCCTCATTTTCATAAATAGCTTGTTTAGTTTCATAAGATTTTTTAATCTGATCTTTAATATATTTTTTCATATAGTATCCTAAAATAATATATAAAATAATACCATATAATCAATTGTTAAAGCTTCAAGAATATCTAAAAACATTAAAAATAATATATAAAAGTTTAAATAAACAGAGTAATTTTTCGTAGAGTTAAAAGAGTGATTAAAAAGTAAAAAGTAATGAAGAAATGATCAACTAGGCAGCGACCTACATTCCCAACCCTGCAAGGATCAGTATTATCAGCGATGAGAGGCTTAGCTTCTGGGTTCGGAATGGAGCCAGGCGTTTCCCTCTCTCTATAGCCACCTAGAC
>Ga0209016_1000581_pt1 | contig 41049 bp, 36 predicted proteins | sample EPASupsiteSAE305_FD_187265 | JGI IMG/M metagenome (GOLD analysis project Ga0209016, IMG submission 187265) | Bioremediated contaminated groundwater microbial communities from EPA Superfund site, New Mexico - SAE3-05 (SPAdes) (version 2) | ecosystem: Environmental > Aquatic > Deep subsurface >... | reverse complement strand
AAGAGCGCAATCTTGTTGAACGATTCTTTCAAAAGGCAAAACACTATCGACGAATTGCCACTCGCTATGAGCGTTTGGCCAGAAACTACGCTGCAATGCTTACTCTAGTCTCAACCGTTATATGGATGGCGTGATTGAGAACACACCCTAGATCGGCTTGAAAGTTAGCTTAAGGAGAATTCTGATGCACCACCCATTCAAGAACATTGAACGCTTACTACTGCCTGTGCTCCTGTTGCTGGTCGTGCTTGCAGGCTGCGCTTCACCACCCGTCAGGCCACAGACTCTGGTTCCCGGTGAGTACGGGTATCTGAAAGAGCAGATGGCCTGGCTGATCCGTAATGAGATGGCTAAAAATAATGTGCAGGGGCTTTCCATTGCGTTGGTGGATGGTCAGAAGGGTTCGGTTTTGCTGATACTGCTGCACAAGCCCCTGCCACAGGCGATACGGTCTATCGGGTCGGTTCTGTTTCAAAATTGTTCACCAGCACCGCTGCTATGCAGTTGGTGGAACAGGGCAGGCTTGAGCTGGACAAGCCGCTGGCAACCTACGTCCCTGATTTTTCGCTTCGCTCCAGATTCAGTAATGCTGCGCCAATCACCCTGCGCAGTATCATGACCCACCATTCCGGCATCCCCTCTGATTACCTGAAAGGGATGTGGACCACTGATCCTCAGCCGATCAGCACGCTACCGACCTCCATCAGGAGAAAAAAACCGGGACACCTCCCGTATTAACCGAGTAACCCCGCTTCTCCGTCACCACCAACCAACAAGCCGCCCCGGTGTTGATTCCCGGTAGCGGCTTTTTTCTTTAACCGCTTGCTTTGAGGTTTCTGAAACGGTAGAGTTCGCAGGCGTAAAAAGCCGGAGAACTACGGCTAAGTTTTTTGAAAAAAAGGCCGAAATCGGGGGGGGGGCGAAAAGCTTCAAAAACCTGCGAAGGTTCATGTTATAGGGTTTGAGGCACTATGCGGGAGGGGTCACGATTGGGTTATTGTCCAAAATAATCCGGTGAACTTTATAGACCCATGGGGGTTATGTGGTTGTAGTAACATTTTAGCAACTGCTCAATATCTTAATAATGACATTAACTATTGCTATCTTGGCAACAAGGAGAAAAACCAAGTACATCTCCCGGATTTCTGCTTTTGCCTTTAACCGGGAAGAAAATGGGAACAGATTTTTGGGGGGAGCCGGACACCCTACCCCTTTTCTACCTCAATCCCCCTGAAACACGAGACTTATGCTCCCTCAAACATCACCACATCCAAATATCAACCAACCTACCCGCCGCGCAGTTTCGGCTTCATCAGTCAGCCTGTTCACCGACACCCTAGGTAACAGCACCACAGCTGATACCCCCTAACCATCACCACCGTCCCCGCCCCTTGAACAAGAGTATACAACAGAAATTTTCAGGGCATTTTGAAGACAAACCAAAACAAATGAATAAGTTAGCCCCCAATTCCGGATACCCGGAATTGGGGGCGGCTGGCACTGCAGACCAACGGATCATCAACTACAGCTATGACGACGCAGGCAGGCTCAGTTCGACTCAAGAGTGATTGTAAAACCGGACAGATTATCGGCTGACAACACACCTTGTGCCAAAAGTTGCACACTTCTATTTCATGCTGTACAATGCAGATCAAATCTCTCCTGGAGAACAAAACATGCAACCGATTATTACCTACAAGGAACGCTGTCGCACCTGCTACTCCTGTGTCCGCACCTGCCCGGTCAAGGCGATCAAGGTTGATGGCGGGTATGCTGAAATTATCTACGAGCGCTGTATCGGTTGCGGCAACTGCCTGAACTGTCCTCAAAAGGCCAAGGTGGTGGTTGACCGGATGGTCAAAACCCAGGAGTTGCTGGCCTCAGGCGACCCGGTTGTGGCGGTGCTGGGCTGCTCCTTCCCTGCTTTTTTTCACTCGTACACCCCTGGGCAACTTGTTGCGGGCCTTAAGAGTCTGGGGTTTCATGAGGTACATGAAGGGGCCCACGGTGCCCGGATGATCGCCCCCCATTATGCAGCCGAAATTGCAAAAACAGACCACCCCCTGATTTCCACCCACTGCCCGGCTGTGGTTGATTTGATTGAGCGACATTACCCTAAGTTGCTTCCCAATCTGATGCCGGTGGTTTCGCCGATGCTGGCCATGGGACGATTTATTAAAGAGGCACTTGGGCCTCAGGCCAAGGTGGTGTACCTCAGCACCTGCATTGCGGCAAAATTTGAAATTCAATCTCCAGACGTCGCCAATTTTATCGATGTCGTATTGACCTATGGCGAAATAGAGCTGTTCTTTCGCAGGCGGGGCATCTCTCCGGCAAATCTTGCAGAGGCGGCCTTTGATGGGATTAACCCGGAACATGGACGCATGTTCACCCTCTCAGGTGGCCCTTTGCGTGCACTGGATATTGCCACTGATTTTCTTGACACAGAAACCGTTGCTGCAGAGGGGGAAAGCCATTCCCTAGAGATTGTGCGTGACCTGGCTGCCGGTCGGATCAATCCTCGCTATGTTGATCTACGCTTTTGCGATGGCGGCTGTGTTGACGGACCTGGTAAAAACCGCGAGCTAACCCATCTTTATAAACGGAATCTTATCATCCGCTACACGAACAGTAATATCCCCTACCGTACTGCTGCCCATTATCGCACTGCAAAACCACCTGCACAGCTCTCGCAGAGTTTTCAGGACAAATCAATCAAGCTGCCTACCCCTAAACCTGAAGATGTACGCAAAATCCTGAACGCGACAGCTAAATTCAGCCAGGGGGATGAACTTAATTGCCGAGCCTGCGGCTATGCCACCTGTCGAGAACATGCAGTTGCCGTGTTTCAGGGGCTGGCGGATATCGGCATGTGCCTGCCCTATAACCTGCGTAAAATGGAGGAGGATCGCGGCATTCTGATGCAGAAGTATGAACTGATGTCACGGGAACTGGATAAGCAGCTAGGGGAAGATATGATTATCGGCGATGACCGCGAAAATGCCGCTGTGGTCGAGTTGATCCGCCATGTCGGCCCGACACCCACCACGGTGCTGATTCGTGGCGAAACCGGCACCGGCAAGGAGTTGACTGCGCGGGCCATTCATCGCCTGAGTACACGGGCTGACAAGCCTTTGGTTACCGTCAACTGCACCACCCTGGCTGATTCATTGCTGGAAAGCGAGCTGTTTGGGCACAAAAAAGGTGCTTTTACCGGTGCTATTGCTGATCGCAAAGGTCTTTTTGAGGCTGCCGATGGCGGCACCATCTTCCTGGATGAAATTGGCGATATTACCCCCAAACTGCAGGCAGAACTGTTGCGGCTACTTGATCAGGGAGAGGTACGTCCCGTGGGGGGGACCTCGGTCAAAAAGGTGGACGTACGTCTGATAGCGGCCACAAATAAAGATTTGGAACAGGGGGTGCGTGATGGCTGGTTCCGTGAGGATCTGTATTACCGCCTGAATGTGTTTTCAATCGACCTGCCACCCCTGCGGGAGCGCACTGAATCAATCCCGATTCTTTCGCGCCACTTCCTTGAAAAGGCGCGAAAAAAATTGAACAAGCGGCTGACCGGCATTGAAGAGCGGGCAGTCACTGCCATGCGTAATTACCGCTGGCCCGGCAACATTCGAGAGATGCAGAATATCATTGAGCGAGCAGCGGTGCTTTCACAAGACGGGGTGGTGCGACTTGAAAATCTGCCTTCAATTTTTCGGGAAATTTTTGATGAACGGGCTGGCGCCCTTCCAGGAGTACGGCGCACCTCATTCAAGGCTGAGCGTGAAACCCACGTCGTGCGTCTGGAACGCAACCTGATCTTGCGCTATCTTGAAGAGGCAGGCGGGAATGTATCAAAGGCAGCCCGTCTTGCAGATGTGCCACGCCGCACCTTCTATCGACTACTTGAAAAGAACGGCATAGCGGTACAGCGGAAACTTGAACATGCTTTTGGGAGCAGTTCTGAGGACAGCCCGTGATGTGTTTTAGAATAGTGTATACTTCTGTCCATTGTGTGCCATCATTGGCGCACAATGCAAGTAAATCTAAAGAGGATGTGAATAGTCTAATTTAGTAAATTACTTACATTATTGCTGTTTTTACTTGTTATTGGCTTTTGGCATGGTGTTGGCATATGTGTTAGACATAACGTAAACACAAACACCATTTCCATACCAAGGAGAACAAAATCATGGGCAGAATGAGAGAGAATCCTCGTTACAATGTTATTTCAATGCGTGTTAGCGACGAAGAACGTGAACAGCTGGAATCACTGGTACGACGGACTCACAAGTCAGTATCAGACATCATGCGCGAGGCAATGGTCGCCCTGACCCTGCAGCTTGACCATCGCGACCTTCGCAAAGCAGCTTAACTGCCAGCAAAATATTCGGCACCAGCCATGCAAAAAGGCACAGGAAAATCCTGTGCCTTTTTGCATGCTCTATTTTGTGTGCCACTAGTGGCATTGTCTAGCTTATGACCACCTCAAACTGTTCCTGATGGAATCCCGGCTTGGCCCTGACCGTTACCCGTTTTTTAAATTTCTTCTCCAGCTCTTCCAGCCCGCGACGCTCCTCATCATACAGCAGGTCTGCCACCTGTGGGTGTACGCTGAGCAGCACTTTTGTGCCGCGGATATCCAGCATCTCACGTCTCAGCTCCCGGAAGATCTCATGACAGATCGTTGTCTTTGACTTGACGTAACCGCGTCCTTCACAGTAGGGGCAGGGCTCACACATCATCCTGCCAATACTTTCACGCACCCGCTTACGGGTCATCTCAACCAGGCCCAGCTCAGAAATTTTCAGGATATTGGTCTTTGATTTGTCACTCTTGAGTGCATCTTCCAAGGCAGCATAGACCTTCTCTCGATTGACCTCTTTCTCCATATCAATAAAGTCAATGATGATAATGCCGCCGATATTGCGCAGACGCAGCTGATAGGCGATCTCCTTGACCGCTTCAAGATTGGTCTTGAGAATGGTATCTTCCAGATTATGCTTGCCGACAAAACGCCCGGTATTCACATCAATGGCGGTCAGGGCTTCAGTCTGCTCAATAATAATGTAGCCACCAGACTTTAACCAGACCTTACGGCCCAGGGCACGACTGATCTCCACCTCCAGACCATACTGATCAAAAATCGGCTCTTCTTCATCATACAGCTCAATTGAGGATTTCATCTTTGGCATAAAGGTGGAGATGAACTGCACAATCCGGTCATGATCAGGCTTGGAATCAATCACAATCCGATTCACGTCATCGGTGACAATATCCCGAACCACCTTCTGGACCACATCAAGGTCAGCATGGATCAGGCTTGGCGCGGTTGCCTTTTCTTTTATACTGACAATCGCTGCCCAAACCTTTGCCAGATACTGCATATCAGCACGCAGGTCATCTTCTGACTTGCCTTCAGAGGCTGTTCTTACGATAAAACCGCAACCCGGCTGACGCACACGATCAACAATTTCTCGCAGCCGCTCCCGTTCTTCCTCTTCTTCTATCCTGCGGGAAATGCCAACGTGGTCAACAGTTGGCATGTAGACTACATGACGGCCAGGCAGAGAAATATGGGAGGTAATCCGGGCACCTTTGGTACCGATCGGCTCTTTGGAGACCTGCACCAGCAGCTCCTGGCCTTCCTGCAGAAGATCCTCAATCGGGTGCAGCACCTTAAACTCCTGGTTACTGCCATCATCGTGATGATCTTCCTTCTTGCCTCCGTCCATCAGGTTTTCATACTCTTCAATGGCGTCAAACACATCAGCGACGTACAAAAAAGCCGCTTTCTCAAGGCCGATATCCACAAAAGCTGCCTGCATACCGGGTAGCACCCGAACAACACGTCCTTTATAGATATTGCCAACAATCCCTTTTTCCCGTGTCCGCTCAATGTACAGCTCCGCAATGGTCCCTTTTTCAATCAGAGAGATGCGGGTCTCGTGGGCAGTGACGTTGATAACCAGTTCTGATGCCATGGTGATACCTCTATGAAAAATAGTTTTGTATGTTTGTATTAGTATGCCACAAAAATCACAGATGTCTTTTGGATCTGTGCGGATTTTAGTGCATCTGGCAACAGCCCGGTTACTGCGGCAGTCAACTCAATTGCTTTTCCACGGCCGATGGTCAGCTCAAGGCAGTTGCCGTTGGCTGACAGTTCTCGGGTTTCCTGTCGCAAATCAATGGTTTGCTGCTGTCCTTTTTTCTGACGAATCAGCACCCAGGAATCTTGTGCCATAAATTGCACACATTGCTTTTGCAACAGCTCTGGGTCATAATCCGGCAGTGTTACCCGATAGCGGGTGGCCTCAATCAGAGGAGAAAGAGACTCTGACTTTAGCGGAACCTCGGTCGCCTCCAGTATGGAGATACCATCAGGCAGGACCTGATTCAGGCAATGAAGAGCTTCATCCGGCCCCATAGCACCCACAAACATATCCATGTATTCTGCCTGAGATTCAACCCCAACTGATGTGGCTGTTGCAAAGGAAAAACGTGGATGCGGGTGAAAGCCCTGGCTGTACAGGATCGGTACGCCGCCGCGCTGGACAGCCCGGGTAAAGAGATTGATCAGCTCAAGGTGGCTCAGGTAACGGATATTGCCGATTTTGGAGAAACGTATCCGCAGACGCCGCTGAATAACATCTTGTGTCCTTTTATCATCCTTCTGCGCTTCGCCGGATTGTTCCTGTTGTGCAACAACCCGGTTAGTCAACAGCTTGAAATCGCAGACCCCGCAATTGGAGCAGGCGCCAAAACGGCAGTCAGGGGTTGCAGCCTCAGTATGAGCCCGCTCCAGCTCTTTAAGCAGAAATGATTTTTCAATGCCGGCATCCAGATGGTCCCAGGGCAGCAGTTCATCTGTACTACGCTCTCTAAGGTACCATTCGGGGGCAATCCCGCATTCACTAAAGGCCTGCAGCCAGCGGGGAAGCGAAAAATGTTCGTTCCAGCCATCAAAACAGGCCCCCAGCTCAACAGCCCGCTCAAGTACATCAGCAAGACGTCGATCACCCCGCGCAAAGACCCCCTCCATAAACGACAGCTCTGCATCCTGATATTTGAAGTTCAACTTGCGCCGACGCATCTCATCCTTGAGAAAACGTTGGCGCTCACGGGTCTCCTCCAGCGACAACTGGCGTTGCCACTGAAACGGGGTATGGGGCTTGGGCACAAAAGTGCTGACCGCCACATTAACTTCACCCTGACCACCTGAACGACGTGCCTGGTTTTTGACCTGACGGGCAAGCTCAGGAATTGCCTGAAGGTCTTCCCGGGTTTCAGTGGGAAGCCCCATCATAAAATAGAGCTTGATTGAGCGCCACCCTGCCGCATAGATGTTCAAGGCGCCGTCCAGCAGGTCCTGCTCAGTGATTCCCTTATTGATGACCCTGCGCATCCGTTCACTACCAGCCTCTGGTGCCAGGGTAAAGCCGGTCTTGCGCACTTTACGGATTTCATCAATCAGCCCGGCGGTCAGTGTACCGACCCGCAACGATGGCAATGAAATAGCCACCCTGCCATTGGCATGGCGAGCCATCAACTCCTGCAGCAACGGCGCAATACAGCTATAGTCTCCGGTGGAAAGGGACAGCAGTGAGATCTCTTCATAGCCGGTATTTTTCAGCGATGTTTCAATCAGCTTGCTGATTCTTTGCGGAGAACGCTCACGTAGTGGGCGATAGATGTAACCGGCCTGACAGAAACGGCAACCACGGGTGCAGCCACGGGCCACCTCAATCGCCACACGGTCATGAATGGTTTTCATAAACGGTATGATCGGACTATCAGGAAAGACAGCAGATTCAATATCGGGCAGAAAACGTCTGCGTACGGTGGTGCAGCCGGGCTTCAGTGCCTGAAGAGAGGCAACCCGTCCATCAGCATGATAGTCAACCGTGAAAAATGAGGGGACATACACGCCATCGATAGCAGACAGTTTTTCCAGCAGTTCCTGCTTGTTCCTGCTATCTGATTTTTTCCAGTCTCGCACCAGACTAGCGATCTCGATGACCGCCTCTTCACCATCGCCCAGCAGGAACGCGTCAAAGAACGGGGCAAGCGGTTCAGGGTTGTAGGCGCCTGGGCCGCCGCCTATGATCAGTGGCCAGCGCTCATCACGATCTGAAGACCGCAACGGGATAGCTGCCTGACGCAGCATGGTCAGGATGTTTGTGCAGGAAAGTTCATACTGCAGGGTAAAGCCGATTATGTCGGTTTCAGCAAGCGGAGTGGCTGTTTCAAGGGTGGCGAGTGACACCTGTTCTGCTGCCATTTGAGCAGCCATATCAGGCCAGGGGGTATAGACACGTTCGGCAGCAATGCCGTCCAGAGCGTTGAGAATTTGATAGAGAATACGAAGTCCAAGATGACTCATCCCGACTTCGTAGACATCAGGAAATGCTAATGCAATCCGCAGATCAACAGCGTGCTTTGCCACTGACCCCATTTCACCACCCATATAGCGGGCTGGCTTTTCAACGCTTAACAGATCCAGAGGCATGGAGGTTCCTTGCTGAAAAAGAAAAACCTCCGAAGTCTGCACTTCGGAGGCATTTTCTTTTAAATGGTGCCCAGGACTAGACTCGAACTAGCACACCCTTGCGAGTACAAGCACCTGAAGCTTGCGTGTCTACCAATTCCACCACCTGGGCAAGGACTGAGTATTTATCACTGGCTTTGGAAAAATGCAATCATTTTTTATCAGGATGTAACAAAAAAATACCGGTCACCATGCTGCAGGTGACCGGTATCTGAAGTGGCACAGTCAGCCAATTACATATTATAACCGGATTCGCTGTGTTGTGTCTGGTCAAGACCCATGATCTCGTCTTCCTTCTCAACCCGCAAACCAATGGTTTTGTCCAGAATGAAGGCGATAATAGTGGTGACGATGAATGCATAGGCGCCAGCGGCTACAACACCGATAATCTGTGTCACTACCTGCTTGGGCTCGCCGGCAATCAGGCCTTTAGCACCTACCGTTGCCAGTACACCGGTTGCGATAGCGCCAAAGGTACCGCCAACACCATGCACACCAAAGGCATCCAGTGAGTCGTCATACTTCAACTTGGCCTTGATAATGATGGCAGTGTAGCAGATCAAGCCTGCGCCCACACCGATGATAATGGCTGCGCCGGGGGTAACCAGACCGGCAGCAGGGGTAATGCCAACCAGGCCGGCAACCACACCGGAGCCGAAACCAAGGGCTGAGGGCTTGCCGGAGTGCATCCATTCAGCAACCATCCAGGCCAAACCGGCAGCAGCCGGTGCTACAGTCGTGGTAGCAAAGGCCAGGGCAGCGGTACCGTTGGCAGCCACGGCGCTACCGGCGTTGAAACCGAACCAGCCGAACCAGAGGATACCAACACCCAGCATGGTCATTGGTAGGCTATGGGGAGCCATCCGCTCAGTGGGGAAGCCATGACGCTTGCCAAGGAACATCAGTACTGCCAGGGCAGAGATACCGGAAGAGAGGTGAACAACGGTACCACCGGCAAAATCCAGCGCACCTTTTGCCAGCAGCCATCCACTTGGGCCCCATACCCAGTGAGCGATCGGATCATACACTAATGTCGTCCAGACCAGGGCAAAGATACAGTAGGCAGAAAACTTCATCCGCTCAGCTACAGCTCCTGAAATAAGCGCAATGGTAATGATGGCAAACATACCTTGGAACATCACAAAAATATATTCAGGAATGGCATCCGCAGATGTAGCAACAAATTGGAAAAGGGTGTCCGGGGTGATGCCGTTCAACATAAATTTATTCATCCCGCCCAGAAAGCCACCACCGATGTCATCGCCAAATGCCAGCGTGTAGCCGACGACAACCCACTGGACACCGACGATACCCATGGCAACAAAGGAGTGCATCATGGTTGAGAGGACGTTTTTAGAACGAACCATGCCTCCGTAGAAAAGTGCAAGACCTGGAATCATGAAAAGAACCAGGGCAGATGATATTAACATCCATGAAGTGTCAGCGCCGTTAAAAACGGCCTTTGGCGTTGCAGGAGCAGGAGCAGCGGCAGGTGTGGCTGCAGGAGCTGCTTCAGGTGCTTTGGGGGCCTCCACTGCAGTTGCTGCAGCGGGAGCAGCATCTTTCTTTTCTTCAGCCATGGCAGAGACGCCTACCAGGGCGGTGAAGAGGGTTAACGTTGCAATAATGAGTGAATGCTTGAGTTTCATAACCAGCCTCCTGACTATTTAAAATGGTTTTCTGAATCTACCTGTTTTAGATTGCTTCGCCGCCGGTCTCGCCGGTGCGGATCCGTACTGCCTCTTCCAGTCCGATGACAAAAATTTTACCGTCACCGATCCGGCCGGTTTTAGCGGTGTTCTGAATTGTCTCAACGACCTTGCCGACCAGCTCATCGGACACGGCAATCTCGATTTTCACCTTAGGGATAAAATCAACAACATATTCAGCGCCACGGTACAGTTCAGTATGGCCTTTCTGGCGGCCAAAACCTTTTACTTCACTAACGGTAATGCCCTCAATACCTATCTCGTTCAGGGCATCCTTGACTTCGTCCAATTTAAACGGTTTGATGATCGCTTCTACCAGTTTCATGGTGTCAGCCTCCTTTCGGTCCTTCAGATGACGTGTATGATAATGCTGCTGTGTAATGGCTAAAAAGCCCGGGGGCCTGACGCCCCCGGCAAAAGAAGGAGGACAGCGGCGTTTGTTGTGCCTGCACCGTATGGTGCCTGTCGTGTCTATCGTAAAGCAGCGAGCGTGCCAGTTTTATACTTTCTGTAAAAACGGATAGTTATCTAAAAGCGTGGGCATGTTTTAATCTGGCTATGCTCAAAAAATAGGCTCTGTTTTAATCTGTCCGCCTGCAACTAAGGCAGTCGATGTTGTTTTTTGACCATTGTCTGAAATGTGGTAGTCTTACTGCATAAAATTATGATGAAGAGAGGAACAGGCCATGCCGATTGTTGCCCGTTTGGAAGAACTGCCTAATCTAGGAAAGAAGCTGGTTTCAGTTGCCGGACAGGAGATCCTGCTGATAAATCTAAAGGGGACTATCTATGCGGTTGAAAACGAGTGCCCACATCAGGGGGCGCCAATGACTGCTGCCCTGCTCAAAGACACCTACCTTGCCTGTCCTCGCCATGGCTACCGTTTTGAGCTGAAGGATGGCAGCTGCAAGGAACATCCGGAGTTTACCCTGAAAACCTGGCCGGTCAGGGTTGAAAACAACGAGATTATCGTTGACGTGGCGTGATAAAACCATACTTGATGACGTAACGCTGCTTGTGCTGCTTGGGCTTATGCTCGCCGCTACAATCTGGGCGGTCATCCATGCCCTGTTACACAAGCGTGACCCCCGTTCAGCCTTGGTATGGGTAAGTCTGAGTCTCACGATTCCACTGTTTGGGCCTTTTTTTTATTGGCTGCTGGGTATTAATCGTATTACCAGGCGGGCGCACCGTTGGCAGAAAAGTGGTCGTCGGTTGGACTTTCATGAACTTTTTCCTCCAGGAACAAGAGAATCCTCGCCTCTTCCTGAAGCCTATCAGGGATTGCATACTCTTGAAGCCCTGACTGATCGAGTTGTCAGAACCCGCAACCATGCAGGCAACCGGCTTCTACCCCTGAAAAACGGTGAAGAAGCCTATCCTGCAATGCTTGATGCCACACGGCGCGCGCGCCACTCCATTCATCTCTGCAGTTATATTTTTGATGGTGACCAGATTGGTGAACAGTTTGTCAATGCCCTGGCTTCTGCTGTGCAGCGAGGGGTTGCCGTACGCGTCATTGTGGATGCCATAGGAGAGCATTACAGCAGTGTTACTGCCCGCGCCGCTTTACAAGGCAGCGGAGTTGATATCCGTCACTATCTCCCACTGTACAAAGGACCGTTTATCAACCTGCGCAACCACAGAAAGCTGCTGGTTGTTGATGGTTCCGTTGCCTTTACCGGCGGAATGAACATTCGCAGCAACCATTGTGTCGCAACAGCAGGGCTACATCATGGGGCCACTGATTTGCATTTTCAGGTGCAAGGGCCGGTCGTGGGAGACCTGCAGCGGATTTTTCTGGAAGACTGGTTTTTTGTCAGCGGCGAACGCCCTGACGATGCTCACTACTTTCCACCACTAGCCCCCTGCGGTACTGCGCTGGCCCGCGCTGTTGCCGATGGCCCGGACAGGGATTTCCGCAAACTGGAATGGATTGTGATGGGGGCACTTTCCACTGCAAAACAGCGGGTTCGCATCATGACCCCCTATTTTATTCCTGATCGCCCCATGGTTACCGCACTGATCACTGCCGCTCTGCGTGGGGTGGAGATTATATTGGTGCTGCCACAGCGCAATAACCTGCCGTTTGTCGCCTGGGCTTCCCGGGCAACCTACTGGGAGCTCATCAAAAACGGGATTCATATTCTGGAACAGCCGCCTCCTTTTGCCCACACCAAGCTGCTGCTGGTGGATGATATCTGGAGCATGGTCGGCTCTGCCAACCTTGATACCCGCAGTTTCCGTCTTAATTTTGAGCTGAACGTAGTTGTATTTGATCAGGAATTTTCTGCTCAACTGGGCTCTCACTTTGAAGCTGTTGTGGCTGTTTCCCATACCACTACCCTGACAGAGATGGATAGCCGTCCACTTCTGGTTAAGCTGAGAGACGGTGCCGCTCGACTTTTTTCACCCTACCTGTAAAAAGATAAAAAGACTCTTTTTATCCTCTTGACAAGCTGCCGATTGCTTGGTATCAATTTTACACAAACAAATCACTTTATCCCCCAAGGAGAAAACACTATGTCAACCTGTACTCTCGTTACCAAGGCTGCTCCTGATTTTACCGCTGATGCTGTTATGGCTGACAATTCATTCGGTCAGGTCACCCTTTCCAGCTACCAGGGCAAGTACGTCTATCTGCTGTTCTATCCTCTGGACTTTACCTTTGTTTGCCCCTCTGAAATCCTGGCATTCAACAAGAAGCTGGATGAGTTCAAATCCAGAAACTGCGAGCTGCTCTCCATCTCAATTGACTCCAAGTTTACCCACCTGGCCTGGAAGAACACCAAGGTTGAGGACGGCGGCATTGGCAATGTTCAGTTCCCGATGGTGGCAGACCTTAACAAGGAGATCACCAAGGCCTACGGCATTGAGCATCCCGCCAGCGTTGCCCTGCGGGGTCTGTTCCTGATCGATCCTAAAGGCGTTGTACGCCATTGCGTCATCAACGATCTGCCTCTTGGCCGTAGCGTTGACGAGGCCCTGCGGATGCTGGATGCACTGCAGTTCACCGATACCCACGGCGAAGTCTGCCCGGCCAACTGGAAGCAGGGCGATGAGGCCATGAAGCCCACAGCAGAAGGTGTTGCTTCTTATCTGGCAAAACACGGCAAATAACGTGTCAGGTGGTACATCAGAGTAGTATCGGGACGGCGCTACCAAGAGGTGGCGCCGTTTTTTCAGGTTACCGCATGACAACAGCAGATTTGCCGCTATACTGTTGCCATGCACCGAAGCGGCACGCCTTCATATCCCGTACATTCCGACTGCACGCAGCTCAGCGGTGTTGTTGCTGTTGAACCTGCCGGTTCTTTTTTTCGTGTCTTTACCAGAACTGCTCAAGGCGTCACCTTTCACGATTATCCCTTTACACCGTTTATCCTGCTGTCTGATTCAGACCTTGCAGATGCTGCCCCGGTGACTGTCACGCATCATCAACTGGCTGGCAGTGGCAAACTCTGCTGGCTTACGGTGCTTGCCAGCTGGCATGACTGGTGTCTGCTGCGGGACTATCTGCAGACGCTCAACAGACCTGATGCGTGGTTTGCTATTCCGGACAGTTGTCTACAGTTTTTGATTGCGAGTGGAACTACTTTTTTTAAGGGGCTCGCCTTTAGTGATCTGAACTCCCTTTGTGTCAATGTTCAAAAAGATGATCAGGCCATGCTTGTCATAGCTGTTACTGATGGCAACACCTGTCATGAGGTTATTGCCGGCAAGCACCTGACTGAAACAGCAAAACTCAAGCGCCTCACGCAGATTATTCAGGATCAGGATCCTGATATCATAACCGGCTATCAGCTGAATAAGCATGTGCTGCCGCAGTTGATCAGTTGTGCACAACAGAATAAGATCAGGCTTGAATGGGGGAGAAACGGTTCTGAACTGTATCAACAACAGGCGGTTGATTATCGCAGCAGCCTGCGTTACGAAGTCTATGGGCGCTCTCTGGTGGATCTTCAGCAGTTGGTAAGTCGACATGATCGGCAGATGCAACCAACGCCACTACCTACAGATGAAAGTGCAGTGCTTGCAGCAGCGGAGAAGGTGATTGAGCGTTATCAGCAGATTGCGCCTGGTTGGTGCCAACAGGTGCAGCGGTATCCGACCAGTTTTCAGAAGTTGCTTTCCAGCCAGGCTGCAACAGCAGTGCATGCACAGATGCTACGCGCATACCTGCTTCAGCAGCATGCAGTACCAGCCCGGTCTTCAGCCCCAAGGCAGGTTCGTCACCATGGTACAGAATTTTTTCAACAGGGACAGGCAGGGCCGGTTATCCACTGCAGCCTTGCCCAACTGCCTCTTGCAATTATGGCTGCCTACCGTATTGCTCCACGTACAGATGAGCTTGGTATCTTTAGTAAACTGCTCGGCGAGTTGCATCAAGATAGCAACTGTAACCATGCTGCTGGTCCTGAATTATTAGTGTCCGGTTGGTATGAATTACTCAACAACCCACATACGTTATTCTCAGATGCTGAAGCCGCTTCAGAAGTTGATCGACTTCGGCAGGTTATTACCAGAGACCTGCTTGATTGCCTGAAAGAGCAGGGTGCTACACCGGTAGCTGTTGATCAGCAGGGAATATACTTTGTACCGGTATGCGGTCTGCAGGATGGCAGTGCAGAGGTTCACGTGCTGACTCAGCGTTTAGGCATGACTTTACCAAACAAGGTGGTTTTGCCGATTACCGGACTATACCGATCAATCTTCATCTATAAGCCGAACCAGTTCGCCTTGCTGCACCAGGATGGAGAGATTGTCTTCAGCGGCAGCAGCTTTGCATCGCGTAACAGAGAACCGTTTTTAAGGGAATTTCTTCTGGAAGCGGTTAGACGACTACTTACAGGCCAGGAGCAGACGGTTGAACAACTCTACGCTGAATTTGTTCAGCGACTGACAGGACCTCATTGCCCTGTAACCTGGGTTATGCGCAGTGATACCTTGGTAGACTCCAGAGAACAGTACGAACAGGCTGTAGTAAACAAAAAGAGAAACCGTGCTGCAGCCTATGAGTTGGCAATTGCTAAAACAGGGATCTGGCGAGGCGGGGATAGCATCAGGTATTATGTGACCGGTCATTCAAAAAACTGCGTGGTGCATGAGAGTTGTAAGCTGATAAAAGATTTTGATCCTCAACATCCAGACTTGAACAGGGCCTGGTACCTTGAGCGACTTCACCAGTTTTTTAAACGGTTACAACCATTTCTGCCTGTAGAGCCGCTATTGTTTAAATAAAAAGGCCGCATCCCGAAGGATGCGGCCTTTTTAAGCTTAGCTAAGCAGCAATTACTTAGCAGGAGCAGCAGGAGCAGCTTCTGCAGGAGCAGCAGCGTCTTTCTTAACAGCTTTTTTAGCTTTTTTAGCTTTCTTCTTTGCAGGTGCCTTCTCAGCAGCAGGTGCCTTCTCAGCAGCAGGAGCAGCAGGAGCAGCAGGCTCTGCAGCGAAAGCGAAACCAGCGAATGCAACAGTTGCGATCAGGGAAGCGATAATCTTTTTCATGGGGTACATCCTCCTAATGGAATTTAGATAATTTTGTAAAAGCAGGAGTCGTGCCAAAAGTGATGGCGATGAGTTTAGTGTTTAAAAACATTAAGTTATGGTGCATGCCTGTGTGGAGATGTTCTGCGGCATTAAATTTATACCTTAAATGAGGTGTGTGATCCTTGATTTGGGTCATTCAGTGTCTATATCCGGCCTGAGCTTCCGAAGTGTTTGTGTGACAGAATCAGGGGCGTATTGGGGAGAAAACTCAGGCACCAGTTGCTGTAAAGAGTCCATAACCTCCCGCGTATCTGCGCTAGCGGCCGCTCGCGCCAACCTGTCAACAGCAGTAGTAATAGCCCTCAGATCATACTCAACTGACTCCAATACCTTGATTTTATGGTGAACGGTCGGTTTGACTCCTTCACCCGCCACCAGTAGCTCTTCAAAAAGCTTTTCTCCCGGACGTAATCCAGTAAAGACAATCTCAATATCTTCATACGGGGTTAGCCCTGAAAGACTGATCAACTCCTCAGCCAGGTCAACAATTTTGACCGGCTCCCCCATATCCAGCACAAATATCTCACCACCATTACCGATACACCCGGCCTGCAGCACCAGTTGGCTTGCCTCAGGTATGGTCATGAAATAGCGAATGACATCTGGATGGGTAACCGTAACCGGCCCGCCAGCAGCTATCTGCTCTTTAAACAGGGGAATAACACTGCCATTACTGCCCAACACATTGCCAAATCTAACTGTAGTAAAGTGCGTCCGGCTTTCCCGTGCCAGCGCCTGCACAAAAAGCTCTGCAGCACGTTTGCTGGCCCCCATAATATTGGTAGGATTTACGGCCTTGTCAGTTGATATCATCACAAAGTTATCGACCCCAAACGTGCTGGCCTTTTCAGCCAGCAAACGTGTCCCAAGTATGTTGTTGGTCACTGCTTCAGCCGGATTATACTCAATCATCGGCACGTGCTTGTAGGCCGCAGCATGAAAAACCACTTCAGGCAAAAAAGTCTCAAAGACATAATCCAAGCGCCCCGACTGACGGATATCAGCCAACACCGGCACCAGCCGCATGTCCGGGTAAGTCGCTGACAGCTCTTTTTCAATCTGATAGAGCGGCGTCTCTGCACTGTCCAACAACACCAGTTTTGCAGGGCTGAAGCGAGCAACCTGACGACAGATCTCACTACCAATACTACCGGCTGCGCCGGTTACCAATACCCGTTTACCCTCCAGATACTTACGGATCGCCGCTTGATCAAGCTCTATCGGATCACGCCCCAACAGATCACAGATATCCACATCTTTTATCTGCGAGATTGATATTTTACCTTCAATAATATCGCTGATTGCAGGTAACGTTTTAAAGCGAACCTTGCAATGTTCGCAGGACTTGACAATATCCCGCATAGCATTGCCAGCAGCAGTTGGGATGGCGATAATGACATCTTCAATCGAGTGCGAACCGATCAGCCTTGCAAGCTCTTTTGTTGTTCCGAGCACCGTAATACCATGCAGCTTCATACCTGCTTTTTGTGGATCATCATCAACAAACCCTACAATGTTAAAAGCCGAATCCTGCTGGCGTCGGATCTCCTTTAAAAGCAGACTTCCCGCCTCACCGGCGCCAACAATAAGCGTACGCTGACCAACAGTATTACGTCGAGGCATAATCACGGTCTCGCGGTAGACACGCCAGACAAGACGGCTTGACATTATCATCGCCAGCAGCAAAAACCAGTCAAGTATGAATATGGAGCGCGGATAGGGGGCAAAGTGCCGTAGATACATCAAGACAAAACCGGAAATAATAGTGGAGGCTGTTACGACTTTGGCAATTTCAACACCATCCTGCAGAGAGGCATAGCGCCAAAGATTACGATAAAGACCGGAAAACAGGAAAACCAGCGGCTTAATCAGAAGAGATACAAGTAAACCTTGCCTGAATAACGGCAGTAATGCTGGTGGGACTGTAAAATCAAAGCGCAGCAAAAAGGCAAAAACAAAGGCCAATCCGATTAGCACGACATCTAATCCAAATACCAGAAGCCGTCGGCGGCTGAAGGATATTTTGGGAGAGAATTTCAAACTTAATCCTTACTTGCTACTACATGAATTTCTTTGATTTTAAGGCCGCTGGCCATACCGGCTATGAGTGCCAGCCATGCCAGATAAAAGTCGCCGGTAAGCATGGTGTTAGTAAGACCACCAACTGCAAAAACAATCAAAAATGCTCCAGTGGCAGCTCCAGCAAGCGTTTCTCTGAAACGCCAGGCTGTAACAGCAAGGCGCCAAAGAAAGAAAAGGAAAACAGCAAAGCCTGAAATTCCATAGTTGCCAAGTAAATGAAAATATGTACTGTGCGGGTTATTAAATGCGTATGGAATCTTGCTGTATCCTTCTCTCATCCAGCGGGGGCTGAATCCATTTGTGCCTGAACCGATCAAGGGGTTTTCTGTAAAATTGCGCCAGGAGACTTTCCACATTTCAAATCTGGCCCCCATTGAAGTGGTAACTGTACCTCCACTGTACAGCTGGAGATCTGACTTGCCAGCAGCTATGCGTTGCTTGAAAATAGATGAATTTAGCACGAAGGCCGTGACTATAAGTACCACGATTACAGCGAATACACGGCTCAGCTTGGAAAGGTTGTAAAGCATGAAGCCCGACATAACAAGGAATGCAAGGTATCCGGTTCTTCCAGGTACAACCAGAAATAGATCTGCAATACATATTAATAGGCCGACGCCAGCCAATGCTCTTGAAAAAATGGTTTGCGAATACCGAATTACAAACGTGAGAAGCCCTGCCGTAAAAACGAGTAGAAGGGAAAAAGCGCCTGTAAGGGTGCCGTTGTGAAGCCCCAAAGATGATCCGGCATCTTTTTGAGGAATTAGACTAAAGTGTTGCATCAAAGATATACTTGCAGAAAACACAGTGCCTGCAAGAAGCAGATACACTGCCTTTGGCAACAGATCAGGATGGCTCCTGGTCCAAAAAGCCATGGCCAACATATAAAGACCGAAAAGTGTATCCTTCAAATAGGCGCCATAGGGACCGGGGCCTGGATGTAAGAACCAGATAGCAGGCAAGAGCATCAGCAGCAAAGCAGCAATGGTATTTTTTTCTCGGAGTGGGTTGACGCTGCTGGCTTTTGTTATGGACACTAATGTAAACAGTGCCATCAGCGTTACCAGAACCGCCGCTATATTTGAAGGTGCTTTTGCTATTGGAAATAGTAGACACCAGAGCAGTCCGCTGACGCTGAAAAGAGTTACGCCAAAACTGGCAAGCTTTTCTGTGGTTAAGGATTTAGTCATTGTTATAGGCCCAAGTCACAGAATTATTTTTCTGATAGTTTTAACTATAAGCATAAAATCAAGCTTCAAGGACCGTGTTTGCACATATCTCAGATAATATCCAAGTTTGGCAGGCAAAATCTCTTCAATGTAAGCCTTGTCAGGATTTGCGGCAGCGCCCAGAATGTCATTTTCGTCCTTGTATTCAATAGATGCAAAATCAGTTATTCCAGGTGGTACAGAAAGTACAATCTGGCGAGTATCTTCAGGATACATTGCTACGTACCTGGGAACTTCCGGCCTGGGACCGACCAGGCTCATCTCACCTTTGATCACATTTAGGAGTTGTGGCAACTCGTCAAGTTTGTATTTTCGTAAAAAAGTGCCTGATTTTGTGATTCTCGGATCATTCCCCACTGTGATTTGACGTCCCTTGGCTTCGGCATCAATGCACATGGTGCGGAACTTGAGTATTCTAAATTGTTTTCCAAACTGCCCGACTCTTTCCTGACGGAAAAATACAGGGCCTTTTGAATCGAGTCTGATCCAGATGGCTATAATTAGCATAAAAGGAGCTAGTAGCAGAAATCCTGGAATAGTAAAAAGAAGATCGAATAACCGCTTTGCTAGCATGCCAGAATCTCTTTAACAGCCTGGATTACGCGCTGTTGGTCTTCCACGGACATTTTAGTATATAGCGGCAGACTGACAGCCTGCTCAAATCCACTCTGGGCATTAGGAAAATCCTCCGGCTTAAGTCCGTATAGATCCCGCCAATACGGATGGAGGTGCAGTGGGATAAAATGTACGCTGCAGCCGATCCCTTTTTCAGCCATTGCCCCAATGAAACTATCTCGGCTGATACCAGCTTTATCATGAAGGCGAATGACATAAAGATGCCAGGCATGTGTGTCGTTATCAGACGCATGTGGAGGCAACGTCAACGGCAATCCATAAAAGGCAGAATCGTATGTGGCGGCCATCTGGCTTCGCTTCTGCTGGAAAGCTTTGGCTTTCTTAAGCTGATGAATGCCAAGCGATGCGGCAATGTCGGTCATGTTGTACTTAAAGCCGGGGGCAACTACTTCGTAATGCCAGGCAGGCTTTGTGGACCTGTATCGATCAAAGGCATCACGGCTAATACCGTGCAGTCTCATTATACGACAGCGCTTGGCCAACTCAGGCGAGTGGGTTACCACCATGCCACCCTCACCGGTAGTAATGGTTTTTGTGGCATAAAAGCTGAACACGGCAGCATCACTTTCAAGTGCACCGATCAATTTGCCGTTGCAGGTAGTAGGGAGGGCGTGGGCAGCGTCTTCAACCACCTTCAAATTATGCTTACGCGCAATTGAAAGTATGGCCTGCATATCGCATGACAGGCCTGCAAAATGCACCGGGACAATAGCTTTCGTGCGGGATGTAATGGCAGCTTCAATTTTTGAGGGATCGATATTAAAAGTGGCTGCATCAATGTCAACTAAAACGGGATCCGCTCCCAAGTAACGAATTACCTCAGCTGTTGCCGTAAAAGTATAGGGCGTTGTAATCACCTCATCACCAGCTGTTATACCTACGGCTTCAAGTGCCAGGTGCAACCCCGCAGTAGCAGAATTTACGGCAATTGCCTCACTGTTGTTACCAATGAAAGCAGCAAAATCCTCCTCAAACCGTTTTGTTTTGGGACCGGTGGTCAGCCAACCAGAGCGGAGAGAATCAAGTACTTCGTTGATTTCATCTTCACAGATATCCGGTAGAGCAAAGGGAAGAAAACTCATGATTAATTCCTTGGTAAGTATGTTCTAAGGGGGCAAGCAGGTGCTACTAAACATCACTCTTTTTGCAGTGACTCATCACTTGATTTAGACGCACGCTCTGCCAACCAAGTTTCAATGACAGAGTGATCATAATAGTTTTTTTGAACCAGCTCATTTTTGAAATATTTCCTGTCAAGCTTTCTGGTGTCACCTATAATCTCAGCAGGATTCCCGGATACAATAGAGTAATCAGGAATTGATTTTGACACGATTGCCCCTGCTCCGATAAGGCACCCTTTTCCGATGGATACGCCCGGCATGATAAGCGCTTTAGCGCCTACAAATGTGTATTCACCAATTGAAACAGGCCCGCGTTGATAGCCGATCCGCTCATCCTTTTCAAGGTAGATATACTCTTCTCCAAGCAACCTAATTGCCAAGTGGCTTCCGTGGGTAAATATACCCACCCAGGCCCCGATCTGACAGCCCATCCCGATTGAGATGCCGTTGCTGGCATCTAAAATACTGTGATGCCACACCCAGGTATGGTCAGCAATATCCAGCTGCTTTTTGTCAATGATTACTGCGGTGGAACTTATCCGTGTATATTTGTTAAACCTGTTGGTGCAGCGGTTTAAGAAACCATATACCATGAACGGGCGGTGCAGCGCCCCAAACAGATTCATAAAAACAGATATTAAATAACCAACTGGAGACACATAAATCTGCTTTAACATGTTTAGACCTTATTATTCGCAATATTTTCAATGAAAATGACATAATTAGGGTAAATCGTACCGGTGTCAAAAGTATGTGCACACATCAATAGATTATTGCGCATATTTTGCGAAAGTTCTTTGTCCAAGTGTAACAGCTTGATTGCTTGCGCCAGAGAGTCTGCATCTCCAGCTGCGTATTGGACACCAAGTTGCTTGTCGGCAACCAATTCCCCCCAATCTTTATCAAGCGAATTCACTACAGGTAAGCCAGCTGCCAGACAATCAAATGCTTTGACAGGCATCGAAACGGTAGAAAGACCACGATAGGTGGAGAGCGCAATATCACAGTGTTTGTACAATGCATTCAGCTGGTCAACCGGCAAGATCCCAAGGTAGGTTATATTGTCAAGTTTCTCATCTCTGATTGCATTTGTTATCATAGTGCGTAATGGCCCTTCTCCAACGACAAGTAATTGAACATGGCATTGTGTCTTTTTGAGAATACGGGCAGCTTCAATAAGTGTTTTTATGTCATAGTTGATTCCAAGTGTACCTGCATAAATCACCCAAGAATGCTCGGGAGCTTTTATGGGCAGCTCAACATTTACCAACGCATTACTATTTCTAAGAGATTTATAAAAGTCGTCCAAATTGATCCCCAAATAAAATACATTGCCAGGCGTTTCTGGTGCTGCATTTGATGCCAGATCAAGATAATTTTTTGATACAGCTACGATGCCATCTGCCTGTCTAAGAAGCCACGAGCGCTTTCTGTAGAGTGGCGCAAATAGTATATTTCCAAGCCATGATAAAGGGCGAGGAAGTACTAGATGGAAGAGCTCAGGCCACAAATCCAGAATATCAACGACAAGCTTGCAACCTGTACTTTTAGCATAGGCGACAACGTCAGTAGAGGTAAAGAGTGCGGGGTCGGCTATAACAAGTACATCTGGAGACGGATAGGCTTGTGATAACTGAACAAAATTACGTGCAAATTTTTTTTCGAAACGGATTCTTGCGAGTGAAATATTGTGTGAATATGCTGTTGAGGGGACCAAGTGGACCTTGAATTTTGAGGAGACATCCCTCACTTCAAATCCTGTAGTTCTAAATTGTTTGGTTCGGTGTTCAAAATTAGCTACCCACCAGATAGCTTCGTGCCCAGCCTTTTCTAATGCGTGCGCCAACATTGTTGAACGATAATCTCGCCAGCCTTCACCTGGCAAATTACCGTATGGATTGACAATCCAGACTTTCATTTGGTGGTTGTGTCGTTTTTTGCTGGCTGACACGTTCTATAGCACGGATATAGAAGCTTGCGCAGTGTTGTGACAAGAGGGGCGAGTACCTGATACCGTTCCAGCATATATCTGATATAGGGGAATATAAAAGCGCTGGCTGTTGAGTATAGCACCCCCGCACCAAGAGCGCGGCGAACAACAAAAATTTCCTTTGATCTTGCCAAAGAAGCCCCGCTTGTAAGGCCTCCAAGGCGAAAGACACTGATCACTTCATTACGTATTGAAAATTTAATACTGTTTCTGATTTGCGCATAGAAAAGCTGCTCGCTCGTAAAACGAAAGGATTCAGGATACAACCCGAACTTGTTGTGAACTCTACGGTGGGCAACAACTGATTGATGGGGCCATACCGAATCTGCTGTTGGATGGCATGCGTAGGCTAGCTTTCCGTACATGTCAACAACGTTTTGTCCGAATACAATCAGGTCGTCCTTGGAATCACGAATTGAGTCTAAGTGGGTACGTGCACCTTGTTCAAGCGTATCACCTGAATTAATAACTATAATCCACTGCCCGCTACTGCACGAGATGCCAATATTTTGAGCGTGGTACACCCCCTTCTTTTCATCAAGCCGATACACAATAGGGGCAGATGCATCGCCCAGCATGTTTTTTATGCACTCAAAGCCAAACGGCTCATCACTACCATCAACTATAACAATCTCACTTGATTCAGGTAACTCTCTGCAGATGGAATGAACAGTTTGCTGTAATTCTTCAGGATTGTTTCTGGTTACAATCACAAATGAAAAACTAATTTGTTGTGGATCATGCAGCTCTGCAGGGATATTGGGTAACATATTAGTCATAGCTTGTGCTTTAAACCGTCTTGGGTAGTGACTTTATATGTATGCTTAGCACCCAAAATTCTGGATTTTAGCTTGCGTCTGTATTGTGGGGGGATCAGGTTCAAAAGTTTTGACCGAAAGATCATTATCTTAAGCAACAGCTCTTCAGTCAGTGACAATCTAGCTCGCCTGTTGTCGTTGAAGTCAGTGCATAACGTACAGATCTTTCTATAAGCGCAGTTTCTCCATTTGCCTTTGATAATGCCGTTTAATACGTTAAAAGAGTCTGTTTTGGTAGCATAAAAACCGTCAAAACGGTCTGACCGAATTGTTCCGTTGATTTCAAAGTCCCAAGCACTCTCACCAGAAACCAGCAGGTCTGATAATACTGATTTTCGCCATAAGGACATAACTGTTGAGGTACGGTAGATAGTCCCGGCAGATACACGGCCAAAATAATTATTGCACGGTAAGTCTGCATGAATAGTGGGATTCAGGCGTAGATAGTTACCGTCTCTCGCTATAAAATCGTTTGTCATTTCAAGAACCAGAGATGTGTCTACATGCTGTAACAAGAAGAGGTCATCTATCCAAATAAGCACATACTGCTCTTGAATCAATGTAAGTGCGTACTTGAGATTGTCGGACCATGATACATCTTCGCCAACCAGCAGAGTTTTTACACCAGGCACAGAATACTCTTTGGTGTTGCTAATGAGATAGGTATTGAACGGGCAGTCAGGCCAGAAACGTGAGTAAAGCTCGAAGAAAGGAGACCACACATCGGAGTAGTTATCACAAGAAACAACCAGAACAGCCGTTTGCTGGTCTGACTTGTTCATTTTTGCACCTATATTATTTAAGGTCATAGCTAAATATTCTCATATCAGTAGCTTCCGATATACAGATCCAACGAGGAATCAGATTATTTTACCCATCTGCCAGACTGATGGTCAAAGCGAAGGACTGTATTTAAAATTTTACATCTTAGTTTGGGATGCAAACTCCAAAGAAGTTGTTCAAAAAATTGTGATAATTTAGTAATCACCCCTCTTTTGCGTGCAAAGCTAGCAATTTCGCCAAGATATGCTTCTCTATTTTCAGACATTTGGTTCTCATGTATTTTAAAAACCCCCAATGTGCTAGAAACAATTTCTAGTTCAGCTAATTTTGAAAAGCTCCACCACAGGTAAAAATCTCCAGCAAATTTTAGGTTGCGCAGAAAATTCATGTCAACAGATTCAAGTAATGAAACACGCCAGAATGTAGATTCCTGTTGTATGTATGGCAATCCCTTTCCGTAAGCCCCTGCTTGTATCAGAGAGCGCTTATAGCGAAACGGCAGATCAACATGGGTGATCACATTTTGGTAGTTGCAAATAGAACGATATCCTGTGATCCATGAATATGCGGGGTTTTCAAAAATATCTACTGCAACTTGTACTGCATAGGGGTGGAAAAAGTCTCCAGCATTAATGTAACAGATTATTTCGCCCTTGGCTCTTAACAAGCCTTTTGCAAGCGCATCGTACATTCCTGTATCAGGCTCAGAAATAATAGTAGAAATACGATCGCCAAATGCATGAATTTTTTTAAGCGTATCATCAGAAGAATGCCCATCAATCACTATATATTCAATAGGTGAATATGTTTGCTTTAAGACAGACTCAATCGTATCTTGAATTAGGTTACTTCCATTGAAAACAGGGGTAATAACAGTGACTAGCGGCCTATGTCCAGCTGTAATGCCCAATTTAATGTTCTCCCGTCAAATTTCATGCAAGTACCTTTTGATACACTTTAAATGTTTCAGCCGCACACTGTTCCCAAGAAAAATTCTGAATTCTCTTGTAGCCCGCAGCTATCAGGGAACTCCTTAATGTCTCGTTGCTAGACACCGATTCAATAGCGTTTTTAATCTCTGCAGTATTCAGCGGATTGAAATACAATCCTGCATCGCCAACCACTTCTGGTATTGAGCTGGTGTTGCTGCAAACGACAGGACACCCGACAGACATAGCTTCTAATGGTGGAATGCCAAACCCTTCATATAATGAAGGATAGACAAATGCATGGGCTTCTTTATAGAGACTTGCAAGTATTGCATCGGAACCTGTCAACTGACAGACTCTATTTTCATCAAAGCCAAGTTCCTTTATTAATTCCAATTCTTTGCTCGAGAACGGCCCACCGCCGAAGCAGATAACGCGATATGCCTTCTGCAAGGTTGAGCACGAAGCTACTGCTCTTAGGAAACCTTCGAAGTTTTTATAGCCTGTCCGCGTACCAACATAAAGCAAATAAGGTGAAATGTTACTCTGATGGCACTGTTGTATTTGCTGGGTAGAAAGCTTGAATCCCAAATGGATCACCGTTGTCTTTGCAGGATCAACTTTAAGCAGGTTGATCAAATCACTCTGTGTTTGGCGGGAGATGCAGATAATATGGTCTGCACGCGCAACTGCAGCAGCTTTCATCTTGCTTGTGGGGTCTGATGCTGAATAATACTCAGGGAAAAGCTCATGAATCATATCAAAAACCGTGAGTACGATTTTTGTCGATTCTGGGGCATAGCGTTGAAAAGAATAATAAGTTTCGTGGACTATATCAGTTTGAGTTAATTTGAGCATGCTGCTGTTTATAAAGGAATTTATAGGGGGCAAAAGCAATCCTGAGCCTTTGAATTTTTTCAAGCTAAAACCGGTGGTAGCAATGTTTGGGACAGCTTGTCGCAGATACTGGTTGACATGTAGTGGTGCGGCTATAGTTACTTTTGTATCATGTAACAAGTTTAATCCTAGGGCAAGTTCAACGAAATAACGTGATATCCCTCCATATTCCTGCATACTAAAAATCTGATGATCAAAAACAATTTTCATTTTGTGCTAGCTTGTATAAAAAGGTTAAATAATTTCTTTGTAATACGAAAAATAAACATATTGGATTTCCATAAAATTCCCCAAAAAACTGTGCAGGCAACCGGTAATCTGGCAACTAAAAGATATTGTTTGTATGCTTTACCTCGCACCACAATATCCATCCAAGCGTTAATGGCTGCTGATAACATCGGAAACACGGCGTGAATACGTGAAATTTTCAAAACAGCTGCAATTTGGCTGTAACTCGCTGTAGCTCCCCCCAACTCTCTATGAACTGATATTGTGGGAATTGTCTTGGTCTTTCCCATTGATACGATATTGGCGATCAAAAGCCAATCTCCCCCCATTTTATTGGGCATTTCAATTTGTTTAATTTGTGACATCTTCATCAAGCCATAAAACATGCCATTATCAGCAACTTGCCAGTAATACAGAATAACCCTTACCCACCAAGCATCGTGCAACAAATTAAACCGCTTTCCTGCAAACAACTTCTGCCCGTCGCGGTAATAGTTAGGAGTACCGCTGACAAGAGACATCGTTGAATCACAGCTGAACTGCTGGACGCAAGAGGTGACATAAGATGAATCAATCCAATCGTCATCTCCTAACCACATAAAAAAATGTCCTGACGCTGTTTCTAAAACTGCAGAAAAATTTGCTGCTGGACCGCGATTCACTGTCTGTTTGATATATTTTATACGTGGGTCTTTACTGCAGTAGTCATAGCAAACGCATTCCGTTTCATCAGTAGATCCATTGTCAGAAATTACTACTTCAATATTCTTATAATCCTGATTTAGCGCCGATTCAATCGACCTTTTTAACAACGCAGATCTATTGTATGTTGGTATGCCGATACTCACCAGTGGCTGATTTTGTTCCATTTACTGCACCCCTGAGAGCTGTCTACGTGAAAACTGTTTGCGTATCGTTTCAGCACTAAAAATAGCAGCCAGGGTCCCGACTCCTAAGATAAAAGTCAAAACCAAAAACTGATTTATACGGCCTAAATCATTAATTGGAAAGGCTCTTGCTGCAACGCTCACAAGCAAAACCATGAGCACCGGCTTGCTGATATCATTCATATACCAGCGAAATCTTTCTGTTACAAGCAACCGACGATACATCAGCTGAATGCTGATCAACAGATATCCAATATTTAAGACCACCCATACCGCTGCTGCCCCGACTGCACCCCAGTGTAACGTTCCAAAATAAATTGCCGGAACCAAAACAATAACGGCACACACATTTTGGTAAAAAGCAAGTTTAGTCCAGCCATGAGCAAGTTGAAGCGCATATGGTATATGCATAAGCCCATTTAAGGCATTTCCGATTACCAGTAAGCTTATTAGCGTAGAAGAATGCGTAACGATGTCAGGATTGCGGGTCCAGAGTTCCAGTATTTCTTTTGAGAAGAAAGCCAATACAAAGGTTGCCGGAAGGATTGTCACTGCCATCAATTGGCAGCCCTGATGATATGTGCGAACAAGTCCTGATTGATCACGTTTGGCAACGAGTTCTGTCAGTCGTGGGTAATATGCTGTAAAAACCGGGCCGATTATTCTAAAAACTACAGCGGCAATGGATGCAGCAAAGGTGTAGTAACCAAACTCCGTAAGTGAGAGCATCCTGCTGAGCAACACCTTGTCAAGTTGGGTCAGGATCGTTGCCACTAAGGAAATACCCGTCATGCCTGCTGCAAAGCGCCATATCTCCTGGAGCACTTCCTTGTTGAATTGCCCCTTATCTCTCGTAGTAAAATTCCGCCATAAGGCAACTCGCATCGTCACCACTTGCATGAGCGCAATTATCGCCTGCCACAAAAAGAAAACCTGAATAGTTGGCTCTATAAACCACAATACAATAAGCGCACCGCCCCCTTGCAAGGTCGCAAAAATGGCCTGGAGAACATTAACCGTAACCTGCCTTTGCAGGCCGTTTAGCCCCCCCATATAAATTGCCACGGGCCAGCGTAGGCCGATAACCAGTGCCATAATCCAAAGCGCTTGTAGCAGATCTTCGCTCGATAAATGCTCTGGATTAAGCCAGTGGTAGGCGATGAAGTTTGCCAACAAAGCTATAACCGTAGCAACACCCAGCGCAATTGCCCAGTAAATTACTTCCAGAGTGCGTGCCGTGTCGGCCATACGATTGGAATTGCATTTATCTGTTGACAAACGAGCCATTTCTCTATTCATGGCTGTTGATAAACCTAAATCCAGAATAGACAACATCCCCATTAGGGATGCGAATACTCCGACAATGCCATAAGACTCCACACCCATAAGTTTTATATAGAACGGTACAAAGGCCAAACTCATCAGGGCTGTCCACACATTGCCGCTGAAGTTGGCTATGATGTTTTTTTTGAGGGACATCTCCTTTACTAACTAACCCTCTTCAAATACCCATCCGGTGCAACCGTAATCAACAGTTTGTTCTGAATATTTTTATCAATCTCAAACTCCGGGTGTTTTTTAAGATACTCCCACACAGCAGTCTTCGGATTATCACCCGGCCCCCAGGGGCGGTCAGGAAACATCTCTTTGGGTAGATCTTCAATAACACTGTCAAAAACACAGCAATAACTGCCAACAGATACAAGCGGGGCATACGCTTCCAGTTCGGCTAAAACATGTTCATGTGTATGGTTTGAATCCAGACAGACGAGAATCCGCTCATAGCCCAGCGCACGTCTATGAACATCTGCAATAATATCTGGTGCAATACTAGAACCTTGTATCATCTCAATTTTATGCGCCAGGGGGTGGGCCTCTATCGCCTCCCGGTTATGAGCACGGATATCAATATCAAGACCTAGCACTCTCCGTTTACTCAACTTTGGGTCAAGAACAGTGCCACTCGTAACAGCATCACAATAATCCAGCATTGCCAGCATGGAAGCGCTCATGATTAACGAGCCGCCGTGCGCTATACCGGTTTCTATGATCAGATCGGGCTTGACCTGCCAGATAATTTCTTGCAAAGCCACCATATCTTGTGGGTACTGGATAATTGGGCGGCCTAACCAGCTGAAGTTATATGAATATTGTGCGGCTATAGTTGACAGCAAAAAACTGTTTGTTGAGGCAAGCAACTCTGAATTGCTCGAAACAGCAGATATGCGGTTTTCAACTTCTTTCTGAAATTCAGTCATGATCGACTCCAATATAGGTAAATTCAAAGTTAGACATTCTTTTTATTTCATCCATGTAGTTAGAATTCATAACGTAAATTGTGGCTCTCTTTGGCAGTGTGGGCAACACCTCTGCTGGAGACTGAACCAATAGGCCGGTTGACGGCAAATATCTACCCTGTTTGGCCGGATTGATGTCAATGATTGTATTTATACGCAGGCCAGCCCTTTCTTTAAGTAGTGCAAAGATGACCCCTTTAGAAGCCCCGCCCCAAATGACTGCTTGTCCTGGTGTTGCTTGGCTTGAAATCCGCTCCGTAAAGTTTTTAGGGAAATTTATGCCGTTTTCAGAGTCTCTTATTGGAACCCTAAGCGTTGCAAGGTCGGCGACAACAAAAAGGTACTGATCGCCAAATAGACGTCCGCTCTCAATAACAGTCTCGAACATGCGATGAAAGTCAGCCAAACGGAAATAATTTACATGTTCATAAAAAACATCGAACCATGCTCGGTTATTGCATATCCAGTCAAAGCAGGGCACTTCAATATAGATCTTGCCATTGCCTCCATTTGCTTCTTTCAACTGAAGTAAAAAATTTAATGGGTTTTGGATATGCTCAAGCACATGACGTAAAACCAACCCGTTTGCCTTGATACCAGTTCCCGGTTCAAAATAACGCTTCATTACTCGCGGATTATTTCCTTCGTAGGTTGGGTCAAACCCGGTAACATCAAATTGCTTGCCCAATAACATTTCAAGGAAGAATGCCTTGCCGCAACCCACTTCAACCAGTGCATGCCGTCCTATGCCTCGGTCAATAATATCAGCTACTAATTCCAGATGGTTATAAAATAACGGGCTAAAAGCCTGCTCATTTTGATAGTTGCTGTCGTAGCTCATTAATTCTGGGCGGAAGGATTGATTATATACCAGACCAGTTTGCAGATCTTCCACCAGTTGCATATCGGCTTTAGGGCAAGCTTTAGCTTCAGCTTCGGCATCGTACATACGATTCTGAAAAATTGGCAACTGATTCTGTTGATAGAGCAGTTTGGTTTGGAATCCTTGTTTCATATCAACCTTTTATTGCTGACGCCTACTACACAAGGTGGATCAACAAGATTGTCCGGACGAGCACCAAACTTGAGTAGATCACGACGGTCATATTCATCAGCTACCTGTTCAGCCAACTGCCGAACCGTTATTGGAGTGCCTGAACAGATATTAATCGGGCCTTGCTGTTTACTTAGTGCAACTTCAGCAATCATTCTGCCAGCCTGAGTAACATCAAGAAAATCCCGTATCTGGTTGCCACTTGTCAATTCAGCTGGTTCGCCCGCCTCCAGCTTTGCACGCAGATAGGGTACCAGCCGCCGCGTATCTTCACCTTGCCCATAAAGATAAAATAAGCGGCACCATGCGAACTCTATACCCTGTGCGGGTAACCACTGCGAAAGTGCCATAAAAGCTGCGGCCTTGGTCCCGGCATATGGCGTTAGTGGATGCAATGGCGTTTCAACTGATAGCACTCCACCGGTCAAATCATATTCAAAACAGGTGCCTATACCAATAAGACGCCTTACTCCGGCCTTGGCAGCGCCTTTGGCTAATTGCAAACTGCCAGTCAAGCAATCAATATTTTTTGCGGATTGTAGGTACTGCCCAGGTTCGGCATACCATGCAGAATGGATGACCGTATTAATGCCTTTACAACTATCAGCCCACCAATCAGCACTTTCGAAAAAGATATCAGGCGTTTTGATGATTTCTTCAACGTTATCAAGTACAGCAAGCCTGGCTTGTGTGTCTTCACGAATCACCACACGCACTTGGACACCCTGTTTTCCAAGTGCTTGAAGAACTTGACGACCGACAAAGCCTGTGGCACCGGTAAGCAAAACAGTGCCTGTCATGCAGTCCTCATTTTAGGTACTGCAGTTACAAACTTCCCGCCCCATTCTCTGATGTAGCTATGTTGTATCATAACTTCATCTGCAATGTTCCACGGTAGTATCAACAGGTAGTCAGGACGCTGTTCAGTAAGTACTCTGGTCGCCAGAACAGGTATATGGCTGCCAGGCAGGAATTTTCCCTGCTTTGATGGGGCTGCATCGCAGACATACGGCAGCAGATCCGGTTTTACTCCGGCATAATTCAGCAGAGTATTTCCTTTTGCGGCGGCTCCATAGCCAACTACCACCTTACCAGCCTTTTTCTGCTCCAGCAGGAATGCCAGCAGATCATTTTTAAGCGTATCTGCCTTTACTTGAAATCCTTGATAGGTAGCCAGTCTGCAGATGCCAAAATCGGTTTCTTTTGCTAAAAGCTGATTGACTGCACCGGTACTTTCTCGCTCGACATTCTGGTGACACGCATACACCCTCAGGCTACCGCCATGGGTCGGCAGCTCTTCTACATCCCATATTTTCAGACCAGCCTGTTCAAAGATGCGCTGTACTGTATGCAGAGAGAGATAGGAAAAGTGCTCATGATAGACAGTGTCAAACTGAATCCCTTCTACCAGACGCATCAAGTGGGGAAATTCCAGCGTTATGACGCCATTTGGCTTCAAAGCGCATTTCAGCCCGACGGCAAAATCGTTGATATCCGGTACATGGGCAAATACGTTGTTGCCAAGAATCAGATCCGCCTGCTGGCCTTGTGCCGCAAGCGTTTGTGCCAGAGTACAACCAAAAAACTCTCGCATCACCGGTATCCCAAGTTTTTCAGCAGCCGCTGCAGTGCTGTCGGTTGGCTCAATACCAAGACAAGGGATATCTGCGGCAACAAAGTTCTTTAACAGATAGCCGTCATTTGAGGCAATTTCTATGACGAGACTGTTGGTGTCAAGCTTCAACTTTTCTGTAATCATCGTGCAGTAACGGGCAGCGTGATCAAGCCAACTGCTTGAAGTTGACGAAAAGTAGGCGTAATCCTTATTGAACAGCTCATCAGCGCGGGCATAGTCTTCTGTCTGTACCAACCAACAGTTTGTGCATACCTTTAGCTTAAGCGGGAAATAGAGTTCAGGCGAGTTAAGATGTTCAGCCGTTAAGTAGGCGTTTGAAGGGGGAGCATAGCCAAGATCTAAAAAGGTGTTTTCAAGCGGACTGTGACAGTGGCGACAATTCAAAGAGTTACTCCTGCATAGGTTTCTGTGAGAGCTAAATGGCTCGCATCCCGCTGTGACAATTCAGTAATTGGCAATGGCCAAACTATATTCAATCGCACATCCTGCGGGTTTATTCCATCTTCTGAAGCGGGAGAATAGGCAATTGAATGACAATACAGCAACTCAACATCATCTGTCAAAGTCTGGAATCCATGAGCAAATCCTTCTGGGATCAAAAATGCCCGACGGTTATCGGCTGAAAGGTGAACTCCCACCCACTGCAAAAACGTAGGAGACCCATTTCTGAGATCAACCCCAACATCAAAAATCTCTCCACGCAGGCAGGTTACAAGTTTCATCTCAGCGTGTGGTGGGCGCTGGTAATGCATGCCCCGTACTGTGCCTTTCGTTGCAGTGTAGGTATGGTTGACGTGAGCTATTGGCTTGACCCAACCCAAAGCTGCCAGCTCTTCAGCACAAAATAGACGGGAGAAAAACCCCCTAGAATCTCCCAGGCACTGGCGTTCAACAACCTTGAGTCCGGTGAGCGGAGTATTGGTTATAGTAAAACGGCTCACAGGTTTTTCTCATAGGCGTTAATATCCTCAAGGCATAACCCCCGTGCATCTGCCCCTGCCTCAAGCCTTCGGTACCAATGCAGGGTACGTTCGACTGATTCAGCAAGCTTCCAGCGGGGAACAACTCCTAATTCGTTCCGTGCCTTGGCTATTTCCAGAGCCAGCCAGCCAGCTTCATGGGGGCCTTGACTGCCGTCGCCCCAGACGACATCACCACATCCATAGGCTATGCGGGCCAAATCTATTACCTCGCGCACCGTGGCTGCTTCAGATGTTTCTGGTCCAAAATTATAGGCGCCAGCCAAATTTGGGGATTCCCATAGCTTTTCCGCCAAAGTGAGATAGGCAGCAAGTGGTTCCAACACATGCTGCCAGGGCCTGATAGCTTTGGGGCGACGGATATCCAATGGAAGGTCAGCCTGCCAAGCTCGTACGGCATCAGGAATCAGGCGGTCTTCAGCCCAATCACCACCACCAATGACATTACCGGCACGGGCAGTTGCTACAGCTATTCCCTGGTTTGACAAAAAGGCATCACGATAGCTTGCAGCAATAATTTCGGAGGCCGCCTTGCTGGCGCTGTAAGGATCATGGCCGCCAAGATGATCGTCTTCTCGATACGGGTAGGGATGTTCAAGATTGCGATACACCTTGTCGGTAGTGACCACTACCACTGAGCGTACTGTAGAAATATCCCTTAGCGCATCTAACAGATTGGCTGTGCCCATAATATTGGTAGAAAATGTAGCAAGAGGATCATAATAACTTGCCCTTACCAGTGGCTGGGCTGCCAGATGCAGCACAATCTCCGGCTGCACACTTTTGGCAAGAGTGCTCAAAGCAGCAGCATCTCTAACATCGCAATAGTGATTTGTCAGGCCATCATGTACTCTGGCCAGAGTATAGAGGCTTGGATCTGTTGCAGGCGGAAGAGCAATGCCGGTCAGCTCTGCGCCAAGTTGGCATAACCAAAGTGAAAGCCAGCTTCCTTTGAAGCCTGTATGTCCGGTGAGCAGTACTTTTTTGCCACCCCAGAAGCTCTTGTCAGGCATCATTACCAAGCCTTCCAAGGAGCTTTACCGGTAGCCCAGAGCTCCTCAAGATGATTTTTATCTCTGAGAGTATCCATTGGCTGCCAGAACCCGTCATGCTCATATGCCATCAACTCGCCCATTTCAGCCAGACGATTGACCGGTTCTCCTTCCCAGCTGCTTGCATTGCCCTGTATCAAATCAAGGCATTTGGGAGAGAGGACAAAAAAACCACCGTTAATCAGGCCACCATCGCCACGCGGTTTTTCAGTGAATCCGGACACCTGTTTGTGATTAAGCTGTAATGCACCATAGCGTCCTGGTGGTTGTACTGCCGCAACAGTGGCAAGTCTTCCATGACCTTTATGGAAGGCAATTTCAGCCGATATATTGATATCGGCAACACCATCACCATAGGTAAAACAGAAGGCCTCTTCATTCTCCAGATAAGTGGCAACCCTCTTAAGCCGTCCACCTGTCAGTGTATCTTCACCTGTATCCACCAGTGTCACCCGCCAGGGCTCAGCGTTTTGTTGATGTACCTCCATACGGTTATTAACCATGTCAAAGGTGACATCGGACATATGCAGAAAATAGTTGGCAAAATATTCCTTAATAATATAGCCCTTATATCCACAGCAAATGATAAAATCATTTACACCATGGCTAGAGTAGATCTTCATGATATGCCAGAGAATCGGCTTTCCGCCGACCTCAATCATCGGCTTGGGCTTCAGGTGGGTTTCTTCGCTGATACGTGTACCAAGACCACCTGCAAGAATTACAACTTTCATGCACCCCTCCTGATCGACTATACGATTTTAGCCGTATTTTCCTTGCAGTCTATTTGTCAACTGTGGTGTCCCTGCTTTGCTCTACTCAGCCACAAAATAGCCCCAGGTTTTGGGAGCCCCTTTATAAACCACCTTGCCAGCATCCCGCAACTGCTTAAGCCAGCGTTTAAGGGAACGTTTGGAACACGGTGAGGAGGGCTATTGTATCTGCTCTTTCAACAGGCGAACAAGATACTGTCCATACCCGTTTTTTGCAAGCGGGGTCGCAAGTTTTTCAAGCTGTTCTGCACTGAGCCATCCCTGTCGCCAGGCAATCTCTTCAGGGCAGGCGACTTTAAGTCCCTGTCTGTTTTCAATGGTGGCAATAAACTGACCGGCCTCCAACAGGCTTTCATGGGTACCGGTATCCAGCCAGGCATAGCCGCGGCCCATAATCTCTACCGACAGCGCACCGTCATCAAGGTACAGCCGGTTAAGATCCGTAATCTCAAGCTCTCCCCGGGCAGATGGCTTCAGACTTTTAGCTCGCTCCACCACACTGTTGTCGTAAAAGTAGAGGCCGGTAACCGCAAAATTCGATTTTGGCTGTTGGGGCTTCTCTTCAAGGCTAACCGCTTTTCCTGCCTTGTCAAAGGCAACCACACCATACCGCTCTGGATCATGGACGTGGTAGGCAAAGACAGACGCCCCTGATTCACGCTGCATGGCACTACTTAAGAGCTGATTAAAGTCATGGCCATAGAAAATATTGTCTCCCAAAACCAGGGCAGAGGGACTGTCTCCTAAAAACTTTTCTCCAATGATGAACGCCTGCGCCAGACCATCAGGGCTGGGTTGTACAGCATATTGCAGTTTCAGTCCCCACTGACTTCCGTCCCCCAGCAGTTGTTCAAAACGAGGGGTGTCCTGCGGGGTTGAGATGATAAGGATCTCGCGAATCCCTGCCAGCATCAGGGTACTGAGAGGATAGTAGATCATCGGCTTGTCGTAGACCGGCAGTAGCTGTTTCGATACGGCCAGGGTTGCCGGATGCAGACGGCTGCCGGCTCCTCCGGCCAGGATAATGCCTTTTCTGGTCATAGCAAATTTCCTTTCGGTGTGGCTAAGCGACTAGCTGTAGTATCCTTTATACCACTTAACAAAATGTGCAATACCGTCCTCCAGTGAGGTGGCAGGCCTGAAACCGATATCAGCCGCCAGATCATCGATATCGGCAAAGGTCGTCAGTACATCGCCGGCCTGCATCGGTAGAAAGTTCTTCCGGGCAGTTTTCCCCAACTGTTGTTCCAGGATCTCAATAAACTGCAATAGCTCGACCGGTTTATTGTTGCCGATGTTGTAGATACGGTAGGGGGCAAAGCTGCTGCCGGGATCCGGCTGACTGCCTGACCAGGCTGGATGTGCCGTTGCAGGCTTGTCAGCTATGCGGATAATGCCCTCTACAATGTCATCCACATAGGTAAAGTCACGCTGTAGCTTACCCTGATTGAAGATGTTGATCGGTCTGCCTTCCAGAATGGCCTTGGTGAATGAGAAATAGGCCATATCCGGCCTGCCCCAGGGACCATAGACCGTGAACAGCCGCAGGCCGGTAACCGGCAGATTGAAAAGGCTTGCATAGCTATGGGCCATCAGTTCATTGGCTTTTTTGGTGGCTGCATAGAGAGAAACAGGGTGATCAACATTCTGGTGGACGGAAAAAGGTGTGGCGGTGTTGGCCCCATAGACCGAGCTTGAGGAGGCAAAGACCAGATGTTTAACTCCGCTGTGGCGACAGCCCTCCAGAATGCTCATAAAGCCGGTCAGATTGCTGTCAACGTAGGCATGGGGATTTTCAAGTGAGTAGCGGACACCGGCCTGGGCTGCCAGATGAATCACGACATCAAACGTTTCTGAACTGAATAGCTGTTCCATTGCAGGACGGTCTGCCAGCTCTGCCTGCACAAACCTGAATCCGCTTCGGGACGTCAGTTGAGCAAGACGGGCCTGTTTCAGGCTGACATCATAGTAGCTATTCAGGTTATCCAGTCCCAGGATAGCATTGCCCCGTGTCAGCAGGCGCTGGCAGAGATGAAAACCGATGAACCCGGCTGCGCCGGTAACAAGTATCCGCATAATGGTTACTGCTCCGTTGTGACAGAATAGCCGCGCTTGGCAAGCAGCGCCAATACCTGGTTTGCGTGATCCTGGCCACGGGTTTCCAGTAGCAGCTGTACGGCAGTGGTGCCCATGACCAGCCCCTTGGTGCGGCGATCATGGGTAATATCATGGATGTTGGCCCGGCTAAAGGCAAGATCTGTGGCAAGATTTGCCAAGGCACCGGGCGTGTCCTGCATTTCTATCCGCAGTTTCAGGTAGCGACCTGCTGCCAATAGGCCTCGCTCCACCACCAGTGCCAGGGTGCGGACATCAATGTTGCCGCCGGAGAGCAGACAGACAGTCTTGCCCCGGATTCCCCTTGCACGGCCATTCAACAGGGCAGCCAGGGGTACGGCACCGGCCCCTTCCACCAGCAGCTTACTTTTTTCCAATAACGCCACAATGGCCAGGGCTATCTCTTCCTCTTCCACCAACACCAGGTCATCCACCAGGTTCTGGATAATGGGGGTGGTTAACTGCCCGGCTTTTTTGACCGCAATACCGTCGGCAATGGTGGTGCCCAGCGGAACTTCAGCAATGGCGTTATCATGCACAGCCCGATACATACAGGGGGCAGCCGCAGATTCCACGCCGATGATCCGCACCTGAGGATTGTGCTCCTTGATGGCGGTTGCAATGCCGGCCAGCAGTCCGCCACCGCCAATCGGCACCAGCAGGTTGGCCAGATCAGGCAGGTCTTTCAGGATCTCAAGCCCGATGGTACCTTGCCCGGCCATAACCAGCGGATCATCAAAGGGATGGATGAATACGGTGCCATGCTGGTTACTGTCTGCCTGGGCTGCTGCAAAGGATTCATCAAAGTTGGCACCGGTCAGCACCACCTCTGCCCCAAGGTCACGGGTGGCCTGCACCTTCTGGGGCGGCGTGCTTTCCGGCATGAAGATCTTGGCCGGTACCCCCAGCAGATCAGCTGCATAGGCCACCCCCTGGGCATGGTTGCCTGCCGATGCTGCGGTAACCCCCTGAGTCAGTTCAGAGCGATCACGGGCAGTCATAAAATTCATGGCGCCGCGCAACTTGAAGGCACCGGTGGTCTGCAGGTTTTCGCACTTAAGCAGCAGGGGATAGCCCAGTTGTTGGCTGAAATGCTTGGAGCTGATCAGCTCTGTATGGCGGACCCGTTTGCGCAGACGATCCTGGGCTTCAAGCACCAGTTCATAGTTAAGCGTGAGTGATTCCATGGCCTATGCCCGCTCCAGTCCGGCAAATCTCAGCAGCAGTTTTTTGGGGCCGCAACTGGCAAACCAGACAATCGCCTTCTGGTCATCCCCTTTGCCTTCTATCTTGCGGATGGTGCCCACGCCGAATTTGGCATGGCGCACCTTGAGTCCCACATAGATACCACTGCCATAGTCATCGCCTGGCTCCGGCACCACCTCTACCTCGGCACTGGCTGCAGCCACCGCAGCAAGGTTGTGGGAGGGGGCAGGAGTAAAGTAGCTTGTATGCTGTGCTGCCGGAGTTGGTTCAGGGCTGTAGGAGACGTGATTGCGCTCCATCAACTCCGCCGGGATCTCCTTTAAAAAGCGTGAAGGCAGGTTGGCCTGTTCCTGGCCAAAGATCATCCTGCGCCGGGCATAGAGCAGGTAGAGCCGTTCCCGTGCCCTGGTCATCCCCACATAGCAGAGTCTGCGCTCTTCCTCCATACCATCAGGGTCATCCAGTGAGCGGACATGGGGAAAGAGCCGTTCTTCCATCCCCACCATGAAAACCGCCTTGTACTCCAGCCCCTTTGCGGCATGCAGGGTCATCAGGGTCACGGAAGGCCTGCCAGCCTCGCCCCGTTCCAGATCAGAGACCAGGGCCACCTGTTCCAGAAAATCGGCCAGACCGGCCTCAGGGTTTGTGCTGCTAAACTCCTCCACTGCCGAGACCAGCTGGGCCAGGTTTTCCAGCCGCTCGCTGTCCTCTTCATCTCTGCTTTCCTTTAAACGCGCCAGATAACCGGATTCTTCCAGTATGGTTCTAATCAGTTCAGGCATGGTCGTGGTGGTGGCAACCCGCCGGAACCGTTGCAGTAGCTCCACAAAAGCGGCAACCTTGCTGCGGGGGCCGGAACCCAGCAGGTTTGAATCCACTGCCCGTTCAAAGGCCTCAAACAGGGTGAGCTGGCCCTGTCTGGCCAGTTCTGCCACCCGCTCCACCGTGGCAGCCCCGATCCCGCGGGGCGGCACATTGATGACCCGCTTCAGCGAGACATCATCCGATGGATTTTCCAGCAAACGCAGATAGGCCAGGATATCCTTGATCTCAAGCCGGGCATAGAACCGGACGCCGCCCACGATATGGTACGGAATCCCCTCGGCTGCCAGCGCCTCTTCCAACAGGCGGGACTGGGCATTGGTGCGGTAAAAGGCTGCCATCTCTGACAACGGCAGTCCATTGCGCTGCAACAGGGCGATCTCTGATGAGACAAAACGGGCCTCGGCCCGGTCAGACTCCAACCGCTCACAACGGATCGGCTCACCATCCGGATTGTCTGTCCAGAGCGTCTTGGCCTTGCGCCCGAAGTTTCTGGCCACCACGGCACCGGCTGCCTGCAGGATGGTGGGGGTGGAACGGTAGTTTTGTTCCAGCCGGATCACATTGACTTGTGGGAAATCCTTCTCAAACTCCAGGATATTGCGGATATCTGCCCCGCGCCAGGAGTAAATTGACTGGTCATCATCCCCCACCACGCAGAGGTTCTGACGCTCACCGGCCAGCTGACGGATCAGACGGTACTGCACCGGGTTGGTATCCTGATACTCATCCACCAGCAGCCACTGAAAACGGCCCTGCCAGCGGGACAAGGTGTCTGGAAACTGCTCAAACAGCCGCACGGTTTGCAGGATCATATCGCCAAAATCAAGGGCGTTACAGCGTTTGAGCCGTTCCTGATAGGCCGCATAAATCCTGATGAACTGCTGGTTCCAGAGGTCCCCTGGTGGCAGCTCTTCCGGCAGCAGTCCCCGGTTCTTGCAGTCATCAATCCGCGCACCGATCCCGTTTGCCGGATAGCGTTTGTCATCCAGGTTCAGTTCTTTGATGACATCTTTCAACAGCCGCTCACTGTCCTTGTCATCATAGATGGCAAAGGATGACTCGTAGCCAAGCTGATGGATATCCTGGCGCAGAATCCGGCCGCAGGTGGCATGGAAGGTGGCGATCAGCGGAGTATCATGGGAGCCGAGCAGATGCTGCACCCGTTCAGCCATCTCTTTGGCGGCCTTATTGGTAAAGGTCACCGCCAGGATGTTCCAGGGGCGGATGCCATGCTCCCGGATCAGATGCACGATCCGGTGGGTGATGACGCGGGTCTTGCCGGAACCGGCGCCGGCCAGGATCAGCAGCGGGCCTTCAGTGTGCAGCACGGCCTGTTGCTGCGGTGGGTTTAAATGGGCTAATAAATCCATAGACTGGTTGTAGTATCGTGTATCTGCAGCGTCAAGAAAAAGTAGTGCTTGCGGCAACGGTCTCCCGCAGATAGGCCAGAATTCCGCTGAAGTCCTCCGGCGGTTCACTGCTGAACTCCAGGTACTGGCCGGTGACTGGATGGATAAACCCAAGCACCCGGGCATGCAGGGCCTGCCGTCCCAGGTGGGAAATCATCCCCTTTAGCCGGGTATCCTTGAGATTGTTAAAACGGCCACCATCAGGGTAAAGCGGATCACCCAGCAGCGGCATGTTGGCCTCGGTCAGGTGGACCCTGATCTGATGGGTGCGACCGGTTTCCAGCCGCAACTGCAC
>Ga0209016_1000580_pt1 | contig 41109 bp, 42 predicted proteins | sample EPASupsiteSAE305_FD_187265 | JGI IMG/M metagenome (GOLD analysis project Ga0209016, IMG submission 187265) | Bioremediated contaminated groundwater microbial communities from EPA Superfund site, New Mexico - SAE3-05 (SPAdes) (version 2) | ecosystem: Environmental > Aquatic > Deep subsurface >... | reverse complement strand
AAGTTGTGGAATATAAATCTATTTTCCCTTCTGCTTCTCTTTTTACAAAATCATCTTCGCCAGATATTTTTGCAAAGTAGCCTTTACTATTTTGAAATGCTTTAACCTTGCTTGCTTCGTAATTTGTTGAATCATTTATAATAAAGCGACCAGAATTTTTGTGAAATAAATTTTTTGATAGCTTATATTCAACCTTACCAAATATCATATCCCCATTATTTAAAAGTAAATATTCTTGTAATTCACTTGAATCTTTTTCTATGGTAGAAAGTTTTGTAGAATCAACTTGTGCAATTAGCTGAATTGCAATTAAAATGATAATTAGAATGGTTAATTGTGCTTTGGTTTTCAAATCTTCCTCCTTTTTGATGTTAATTTAGTATAGTATTATTTAATTGAATTTTTATTTCAAATAGATAGTAAAAATCCGTTTGTTGAATAACTGCACTTTCATTAAAACTTACGCGAGTATTTCCAAGTTGGTCTTTCATAAAATATTCCTTTGATGTCTAGAACCATTCTTCGACATTTTTACTTTGCTTGCGATATTTCTCTTCCATTTATTAGTTTCTATTGCTTAATTCACTATTTCTTCTATTTTTCATGCTTTTCTGTCGAGGAATAGTCCTCGACAGCAGTAAAAAAATCATCTTGCAAAGTATCGGATATTAAATTAGAGATATCGCCTCAAACATTGTTTAAGTTCTTTCAATTTGTTTTTTAACTCAGCAGATAATTGTATTTTTTCTTTTTCAATTTCCTTTGTTATTTGTTTTATATTTGAGAGTATTTCTGTTGCGATTCCACCATAATTGAGTGCATCATAATATTTTTCAGCCCACTCAAAATTGTTTTCTTTTTTAAGCTGACAAATAATATCATTACATAATTCATAACAATCTTTTGTTTTCATTATTAAAGCCATTATTTAATTACACTAAAAGTATTCATGTTAACTCCACCAGGAGGAACTACAACTTCAATACCTCCACCTAAATTTGACCCAACAGCTGGAGCGGGTCTAGTTATAAATCTTCCACCATTCTTTAACGTACCTGTACTGATAAAATTAGCATTGTTTATATTACCTTTAGGTATTCCCATATTACTCGCATAATTTGAGGACATTGGATGTTTCAATGACCAATATTGTGCTTCTCCAGCACCACTTTTAGTATCCTCGGCATTTTTTTCGAGAAGTCCTTCGTAAATTTTCCCTTTAAGATCGGTACCCATCATAGCCCATTCTTCTTTATTTATCATATCGATAATTTTGAAGAGTTTTGCAGGGTCTTGTATTTTATTTTGAGATTTTACGAATATTTGACCAAGAATGCCGGGTTGTTTAGCAAGTTCGCGAAGCAGAATAATATAATGACCTTCGAGAGCAGCACCGCGTTTTGATGAGAGAGAATCCCAATTATAGTCTTTTGGAATATTTGTGTCACGGTTATAAGGTGGTTTGCTATATTCGTCTGCTAATTTTAGGAAAAGGAGATATGTAATCTGCTCAAGATAATCACCGTAACCTACACCATCATCTTTTAGGATATTGGCAAAATTCCAAACTTTAGATATTATTGCTGATTGTGTCATATTATGAATTTTTCCTATTTAAAATACTTACAGTTAATTGCTTAACGGTTTTCATTTCTTCTGATTTACTTTCTGTAATAAACAGAGTAAGAGAAGCGAGTGCATCGTTACTTAAAAGTGGTTTTCCATCATTAGTATAAAGCAAATTGTTTTTCTTAAGAAAATAGAGAAAGCAAGCTGCTGCGATTCGTTTATTTCCATCAACAAAAGAGTGATTTTTAACAATTAGATAAAGAAGCGTAGCGGCTTTTTCTTCTAGAGAAGGATATAAATCGTTACCACCAAAACTTTGATAAATTTGCATAGTAGAACTTTTGAAACTTTCGTCCTTTTCTTTTGCAAAAAAATCTGAAGAGAAGTTGCTATACATTGTTTTTATTAGAGCGATAAATTCATCGGTTGGGATTGTGATAGCTTTTTTATTGCTTTTCCCCTTTTTATCGAGTTGTTCGTGGTCATAATCATCGAGGAGCGACAGACCATGTGAAAAATCATCGAGAAGAGTTGCAAGTTCCTTAGCTTGGTCCAGACTTTCGGCTTGATTTTGAACAGTACGGCGAAGGATATTAATACCAGATTTAAGATATTGAATTTCTAAATCTTTTTCCTCGAGACGTTTTTCGTTTATAGAGTAACCTTGCACTAAATAATCGTTAAGGCGTTTTGTAGCCCATTGGCGGAATTGAGTACCACGTTTAGAATTAACACGATAGCCAACTGAGAGGATAGCATCGAGGTTATAATAATCAACTTGATAAGTTTTTCCATCGCTAGCAGTTGTTGCATTTTTTGCAACAACTGAATTTTTGACTAGTTCTTTTTCTTTGAAAACATTATTAATATGTCTTGAAATTACAGACTTATCTCTTTCGAAGAGAGATGCAATTTGGTTTAAGGAGAGCCAAAGTGTCTCTTTTTCGAATCTAACCTCAATTTCAGTTTCGTTATTTTCTGTTTGGTAAATAACGATATTGCTTTTGGTTTCTTGTTTCATAATTGTTTTCTTTATAATATTACCATAATTTTGTCCAAATGGGACTTAAAACTATTCGGGAATTCCGAAAAGTTTGTTTTTTGTTTATTTTGGGGGTTTTAACACACCCCTTAATCCCCTCTCAAGAGGGGAAATTGCAGAGCTATGTTACAGTTAATTTTTCTTTTTTAATACGAGCTAATAGTTTTTCTGCAGGTTCGTAGTCGGGTTGTTTTTTGCAGAGTTCTATTTCGGCTTTGCTTAGTAATTTACCTTCGAATGCTTTTTTTAGTATGCTTTGGCGTAGGGCTTCTGCTTTTTTTAGGTTTTGTTCTATTGTTTCTTCTACTTTATCTGTAACTGATAAACGGTATTCAATTTCTTTTACGATTTGGGTTTGTTCTATCAAAGAAAAAAGAGGATAAGGTAAATCTTGAATTATACCCAAATTTATTATGTCCATTGTCGCACCATGACTTTCTGTTGCATAAAGACTTTTTAAAAATGAGCTTTCAAAATAATATTTAAAAAATAGAGTAGAATAATATTTCAGATTTAAACTTATTTTAACTAATCGAGGATTTATAATACCGTCTGCGACACCATCGGGTAATATCAGAACTTTCCCAACTGTACCCACTAAGCTAATTAATATATCATTCGGTTTTATAGCGCATGAAAATAGTTCATCGTACTTTTCCTTATTAACAAAATAATTCCCTATTAAAGGATTTGAAGAGATTACTTGTTCTTGCCCATAAATTTTATATCCACTTTCAGTATAAGAGGATTTTTTAAGAGAAGAACCAAAAGGACCCGCCTTGATAGAATAATTAAAATGCTCTTGTAATCTATCGATACGCACCCAATTCCAATTTTTAGGAAGAGCAGGTAATGAACTGATTATTTTATCCGTTAGTATTGGAAGTTCTTTAAATTTTCTTGGTTTACCAGGTTTCTTTCCATCTTTACCATTAGCTTCCCAGTCTTTTACTTTTTGTTTCCACTCAACTAGTTGCTCTTGGTATTGGTTTTCCCTTTCAGTTTTTATTCGTTCGAGTAGTTCGTCGGCTGATGGGAGTTCGAATCCGTTGAGTAACTGTTGTTTACGCCATTCTTTTGTAAGTTCGCCTTCGAATGCTTTTTTTAGGACAGCTTGGCGGTAAATATTTAGTTTATCTTTGGCGGTTTTAAGGTTGCTTATTGCGTTATCGAGTTCGCTGAAAAGTTGTTCTATTTTTGATACTATTGCTCTTTGTTCCGGAAGAGGAGGAAGAGGAATAATTTGAGATTTTAGGGTATTCCCCGAAATAGCTTTAAAAGTCGTTCCAGTGCCGAGTGCATCTAATTTTTTCTCAATAAGTTTGAAATAATAATAAATATAAAAAGTACATGGTTGATATGAAATTGAAGCCAAACCTCTACCAATAGCACATTTAACATCTGCAATATTTGTCGTTCCAACTGGAGCTCTAACAGACAAAAGAATATCATTTGGATTTGCAACTTTCTTTGGGGCATTACACCATTTTTTCACTTTAGGATGTAATTGTGTAAACTCTGCCTTTCCTTGAAAAAATGGCAAACCTTCTTTATTGTAATTGTAACTTGATGATGGTGGGGATTGTCCCATATTAACATAGCAAAACTGCTCTAACTCAACTTCAATCCAATCTTCTCTCATTATGCAGCCAGTACTTCGTTAAGTTCGTTAATAATAGAGTTCATTTCGTTACCGAAAAGTTGGTGCATTTTACCACGACCGCCAAAGGAATCGAAAGGAGTGTAATCGAGGTCGTCAATTTCGAGATGGAAGCTGCTAACTATATGATCTTTAATCATGCGAAGCCAGTCCATTTGTTCAGGAGTAAAACGGTTATGTTGACCGGTGTTTTGTTTGAAAATCCAATTCTTAAAATTATCATCTATTATTTTATCAAAAGGAGTAAGAAATTTATCGATACCACAAACTCTACGAATTAAAGAAACGAGAGTAGTAAGTTCATCTTTAGGTTTTGAGCTTTTAATATTTTCAATAGCTGTATAAGCGCTCCAAACATTATCGGGAGCGAGAGTGGGTTTGTTACGTTTAAGAATATTTAAGAGTTCGGTAATCATATTAAAAGTAATATTTCTACGATTATAAGGCTGATTATAGAAAATAGAAAGAGCTTGAATTTCGTCCTTATTAGCAAAAAGATATTCGGAAAAATCTTTAACAATCTCATTTGCTTTATCGATAGTAGCACTATCCCACTCAGATTTGATAACAGTGTCAATATTTATAGCATCTATAATTTGTTCATGAACTTTGCGGATATTTTCGAGATAATTATTAAGTTTTCCATTAAAAGTAGAAGACGCAATATTTGCAAGTTCTTGTTGTGCTTCGTCTCTACATTGATTAGTAATTGCCGGAGTTATATCTACTTTGTTAAATTTACTAAGCAATTTTTCTGTTTTTTCCTCAATAGAATCGGGATTAAAAGCATCTAACAATTCTTTAGTGATTTGCTTTAGATTTTTTCCGTTAGAAAATAATAAGAGCTCTTCTTTTTCTTTATCAGTAATTTGTTTATCCAACATTATTAAACGATTAGCAGTTGAAAGAAAAAGATCTTCCTCCTTAACACCCATAGTGATAGCGCCGAGAAGGTCGTTAAGTGGTATTGAATGTTTACGTTCAAGTGGACGGCTATCTGTTTTTTTAGAACGAGTAACACCAATAGCATCAACAATAACAAAATGAGTTTTAGAAAGAGCAGTTTTGGAAACAGATTGGAGATCGTTGTTATCAATAGTACGAGTTCCACGACCTTTCATTTGCTCAAAATAATTAGTGCTACGAACATCTCGCATAAAAAGGAGAACCTCGAGAGGTTTAACATCTGTTCCAGTAGCAATCATATCTACAGTAACAGCGATACGTGGATAGTAAGAGTTCCGGAATTTATTAAGTAATGATTTTGGGTCTTCATCAATTTTGTAAGTAACCTTTTTGCAGAAGTCGTTACCTTCATCGAATTCTTCACGAACAATATTTATAATATCATCTGCGTGGCTATCTGTTTTAGCAAAAATGAGAGTTTTAGGAACTTCATATTCACCATTCTCATCAATACGTTTTGGGAAAATATCACGTTTAAGAGCGGCTTTAAATTCACGGATAATATTACGAATTTGGCTGATGTTGACAACGGACTTATCCAAATCATTTCGAACATAGGATGTATCCTCATCCTCTTGTTGCCACCGTTTTTTGCGAGTAAGTTTATCTCTGCGATCTACAAACCAGCCAGCTTTAACAACGCTACCATTTTTTGTAATATTAGTATCAATTGTATATATATCATGCGGAACATTAACGCCATCGGCGACAGATTGTTCGTAAGTATATTCACTAACTACATTTTCATTAAAGAAACCAAAAGTTCGTTTATCGGGAGTTGCTGTTAGACCAATAAGGAAAGCATCGTAATAATCGAGAACTTGTTTCCAAAGGTTATAAATGGAGCGATGGCATTCATCTATAACAATAAAATCAAATTGTTCGATAGGGTTTTTAGCATTATAAACAACGGGCATTGGGACTTTTTTATCAATCTGTTGCTGCATCCATGAAGATTCATTCGGATTATCTTCTTCGGAGGATTCATCAAGTACATCATCCTTAAGAATGGAATATAACCGCTGAATAGTTGAAATTGCAACATGAGTATCTGTGGCAATATAATTTGAGTTAAGACGTTGAACATTATAAAGCTCTGTGAACTTACGGTTATCGTCAGTAGGTTGGAACTTCATAAATTCTTGCTCGGCTTGTTCGCCAAGGTTGCGAGTATCGACCAAAAATAGAATACGTTTTGCATCAGCAAATTTAAGAAGACGATAAATAAAAGTAGTAGCAGTAAAAGTTTTACCTGCACCAGTAGCCATTTGTATTAAGGCTCTAGGGCGGTTGTTTTTAAAAGAAAACTCAAGATTTTCGATAGCTTTAATTTGAGCAGGGCGTAAACCAGTTGGAATTAAGTTAGGAATATCCAACAATCTGGATCTAAGTGGTTTGCCTTTGCGGAGCCATTCCACCAAAGTTTCTGGTCTGTGAAAGCTGAAAGTATTTCTGCTACGAGGCTTAGGGTCGCTATAATCAGTAAAACGGGTAACAGTGCCAGTACTTTCATAAACAAACGGTAGCGGGTCGTTTTTTAAGTATTTTAGCTTTGCTTTTGCATAACTAGTCGATTGTTCTTCGTGGACAGTAAGCCTTACGCCTTCCTCTTCTCTTTTAGCTTCTATAACACCAATAGGTTTGGCTTCAACAAAAAGTATGTAATCGGCGGGTCCAACATCTGTCAGGTATTCCGTAACAGCAACACCTTTATTTGCGGATAAGTTAATTTCACTTTTAGATTGAATAACCCAACCAGCTTCAATAAGCATTTTATCTATTTTATCGCGTGCGGTTTCTTCCGGATTTTGGTTTATGTGGTCGCTCAAGTTTACCCTCGTTAAAATAGTTCTTACTTGTTATAAATTATTATTTTCAACATAAAAAAAATAGAATAAATTAAGTGAAACAAAAATACAGCTTAGTAATGTGGAGTAAATACTTTTCGAAGCTGTTGATTATTGTATTTTTTCAATAATCATTCAAAAACTAATTAAAATTAGAATTTGATGCAAGGAATAAAATTTTAACTGGAATTCATTTTTGATAAAAGGATGTTTTCAACGAGCATAATGGAATTATTTTTGAAAGCGGATTCGATTTCGTATTTCTCCATTGTGGAAAAGAGATGTTTATTCTTTGAGAAGAATTCGGAATATTTTATAATTTTCTCGGCGTTTTGGAGTCGATATTTTTTAGCTTCTTCGGTTAATTGTTTCCGATTTGTTTGAATGATTTCTAATTTTTCCAGTTCGGCTTGTTTGAGTCGCTGTTGTTTTTGGGTAAGCAAAACGGATTCATGTTTTGCGGATATAGATTTTCGGATATTTTCAACAAGGAAGTTCATCATCACGCCTTTGTCCTTGCGGAGTTTTGAAAAAACGGAGTTAAGGCAATGTGTGATGTCGTTTTTTGTTAGTTCTGGTGGAATATTTTCAAGAATCTCAAGAATTGGGTTAATGTGTGTTTTTTGATTTGGCTCTGAGATTTTAGAATATCTTTGGAAGAAGTTTTTTAGTTCTTCAGAAGTATTTTTTTGAGAAGTTAAAGAAGTTCCCCTTTCTTTACTTTCTTTTAAACTTTCTTTCTTTCTTTTGTTAGTATCAAAAGTGATACTACTTTCAGTATCAAAAGTGATACTATTTGGCTCTTTTTTGATACTGTTTTCAGTATCCTTTTTGATAGTATCTTTTTTGATAGTATCAAAAAGGATACTATCTTTGAAAATCGTTATTGGCTTCCATTGTTCGTAATCTTTTTGGATTGAATATTCTGAAATGTATTTATCTCTGGTAACTTTGATTAAATTCATATTTTCAAGTTTTTTGATTGCTCTTGAACAATTAAAAGATTTCATATTAGTAAGTTCTGAAAATTGAGTTAGTGATATTTTATCAGATTTTTGATTATAACCGTAAGTTTTGCGTAAGATGACGAGAAGAATCTGCATTGCTTCGCCGGGAATACGGATTGAGCAAAAACGTTCAAGGAGTTCGTTTGAAATGCGGGTAAATTCGTCAGCTTGCGGATTAGCCATTGTAATAACTCTCAATAATTTGGATAACTTGGTTAAGGTTGTCGATAATATGAATTTTTATGTTTTTAATTTCTGCAAGCTCGATAAAATCCTTTTGTGAATCTGATAATCTTCCTCCAGAACCAGCTTTAATTTCGAAAAGAAAAAAGTTATTGCCTCGAAGAGCAAGAACATCGGGAAAACCTTTTGAGGTTTGCGGTGGATTTGCTCGTTTTTCTTTAGAAAGGAATTTTTTAATGAAATTATGGATTAAATAAGCTCGGAAAAATCCTCCGTATGATTGTTTGAATACTCCGCTATTGATACGGATAGCTATAAATCCCATAGAAACGAGATAATCGAGAACTGAGTCTTGGATTTCTTTTTCTTTGAGGAGTGTTGGGAGTAGTTCTGTTTGTATCATAGATTCTCGCCTTTTGGAAAATAGGAACGCTGATTGTTATGATTTAGCTGATTTGCGCGGATGAGGTTTTTAATTAGCATTTTAGATTTACGCCGTATTTTGATTTTTGTCCGCGATAACTTGGTAAGCCAAGTTGAGCCATTACCATTTCGTAAACATCATCGATGTATGACATTTGTTTTGGGCGGAAATTATGATTCGGAAATTGTGCAATTTCTTGCATTGCTTTAAAATGCTTTTCTCCGTTTCTTCTTTTAAGAAGATGTTCCTTGTTTTGAAAAATGAATTTAAGTTTCTCGGAAGATGAACGACGATAGTATTCCATATCGTCGTGGAGTTGAGATTTAGGCATTAACATTTCCTTCTTCGAGTTGTAGGATTTCGGTTTCTTCTGCTTCATTCATGAAGTTAAAGTCTTCTTGCATTTCTTCGGCGGTCATGTTTAGAATTTCTATAAGTTCGTTTGTATCAGAGCGAATAATCGATTTTTTACCAATTTTTGGCTCGTTAAATTCTACTCGGCAATGAACGGATTTGATTTCATATCCGTTACTAAATTTTTTAGCAAGTATTGTAATTTCGTCTCTAAGAGGTGAAATTTTTCTTTTAAGGTTTTCGATTGAATCAATTTCAATCGTCATTTCTGAAATGTTTTTTGAGATATTGAGTAATTCATCTGTTTTTAGAATTACTGGTAAATCTCTGAATGTGTTTCGGTCTTTCATTGTGTTTCTCATTTTTTAGTTCTTAATCTTAATTCTTAATCAAAAAGTCGTTCGTAGCAAGCTACGATTCTACAGTTCTACGACAATTTCAATTTATGTTATCTATCCAATATCTTTGTTCGGATAGGTTTTCGTTTTCCAAAAAGTTTTTAATTTTAGTTTTCATTTCTTTTTCATCTTCAAATATTTTGCTAACTTTTTTCCAAGTTCCATTAAATTTATAAGAAACTGTTAATTCATATTTCATAGATTAAAAAAATGGGGGTTTAGGACAATGGCAAAACCTATTCCCCCACCTCGTTATTATGGAGACAACGAACGAACTAACAAACATTTGTAACAATTCCAGTAAGTGATTGAACCGCATTTTTGAATAATTTTGCATCCGAGTTTTTGTCGGATAAGTGCATTAAATAAATCTCCTTTAATTTGTGCGTGTCGTTAGCTTTTAGGAACTCCAAGACGTTTTCAAGTGAGAAGTGTGAGTTAACGAGTCGCTTCATTTGAGTGAATCCTATCTCGTTATTTTCATATCTTTTAGTTAGTATCTCGGTTGAAAAATTGCATTCAATCATCAAGTAATCTAAGTCCTTGAATTTATATTTAACGAAATGAGTATCTGTAACGAATAAAAGTTTGCCAAAACTTTTGTGAGCAATTAAAAATCCTAAAGGATTTATTGCATCGTGTTCTGTGTCAAATGGAAGAATCCTAAATCCTCCGATTATAAATTCTTTTAATGCTTCGATTGGTTTTGCTCTATGCGATTTAATGCCAAGTATTGCAAAAGTATCTTTGTGTGAATAAACATCAATTGAGCGTTTTGTAAAATCTTTAATGCTCTTTGAATGGTCTAAATGTTCGTGTGTAACCAAACATCCAACAATATTTTTGAAATCAAATTTTAGTTTCTGTTGAACATCTTTAAAATGAATTCCAGCTTCAAGAATTAAAATTTCTTCATCAGCTCGTAAAATATAGCAGTTCCCTTTAGAAGAACTGCCTAATATTTGAATATCAAGATTCATTAAAATTCAAGCACGCCGTTTGCTTCTGCAAGTTCTTTTTCTAAGATTTTAGCTTTTTCGGTTTCGCTTGGTTCGGAAGTTTCTGAAAAATCTATTTCTTGAACGTTTGCAATTTTTTTAACATCATCTTGGGCTTGATCAACTGAGATATATTCAGCTTCAGTTGTTCTGTTAATTGCATCAATTAAGATTTCTGAATCATCAGAAGTATTAAAAAACAGTTTGCAAGCTCTTTGAATAACTGTCTTTTTTGCCATTTCTTCGGCAAAGTTTTTATGTGCTGGTGATTGTCCGTTAGATGCTCCTTGATTCCAAGAAACTTTAATTTGGTTCATATTCATAACTTCGATATAATTTGGCTCATTATCTCGGACAACAATAGCATAAGCACCGACAATTTTTGAGTTATCGATATTCATAAAATCTTGGTCATGTTTAACTATTTCTTTTAATCCATTTTCATGATTTATTTTGTATTGAAATGTGTCGTCTTTATAAATGACGTTTGCGAAAACGTCTTTAATTCCTTTCAGTCTTTTAGTTACGGCAACTGTTCCCATATAAGAGCGAGAGAACCGAAGTTCTTTATCATACATAATAAAGTAGCCTTGATTTTTTGCGGGGGTTAGTCCTTGAATAACCATATCTAAAAGAGAGTTTGCAATACTAACTTTTGAGCAAAAATCTAAAGCTTTGTTATGGTTTTTGTTCTCGACTGTTTGGAGTTTAAGCCAAGCGGATTTAAGAGCGTTAGCATAAGAATAATTTGGAGGAAATTGTAAATTCCCTCCATTATCCAAAGCTTTAATTTTGTTTAGAACTTCATCAGTAATATTTTTTTCTACAACTGAAACTGCTGTATTTTCTTTCTTTAAAACTTCTGTTTTCTTTTCCATTTTAAGCCACCTTTTTATTTAGTTTGAATTCAATTTTAAGTTGTTTGTCTTTGCTAACAATCAAATTTATGATTTGTGAATTTGTATCGATTAGCTCGTTTATTCCCTCTCGGTTATCTACAAAAATTGGAGCGGAGACTTTATAAAAGTTTGAGAGAGTGTTAATTATATCAATTCCAGCGTTATATTTTGCAGCGTTGTTTGCATCCGCGAAAGGAACACCTTTAATAAGTGCTACGCAAGTTTCTTTAATTCCCTCATTCATTTGAGTTTCAAATAATTTGAATTTAACGAAGTTAAATTTTGAATTGATATTACTTTCAAGGGCTTCGGCTTTTGCCATTGTGTACTTTTCGAGTTCAAAAAGCCCTTTTTCAAGGTCAGCGATTTGATTTGCAATATCTGTTTCTTGATTTGAAAGCTCTGAAATTCTTAAGCTGCGTTCTTTGTTTAGCTTTACATTATTTTCAATTCTTTTGATTTCATCAAGTAAATATTCGATTGAAACTTTTTGATTTAAGAGTCCATTTTTTTGATTACTTGAATCATTATTTTGGAGTTTAGTCTCAAGATTTGAGATTTCAGATTTTAAGATATTGTAGTTTTCGGGAAATTCTATTTGAGAATTTTCGATTGCGGAAATTTCTTTTTCGATTAGATCAATTGCGTTTTGTGTGTCTAAAATTTGGATGTTAGTTTTATGAATTTCTGCGATGTAGTGGTTTATTGCTATTTCGTTTGAAATTTTGATTTCTTTAAGGTGTTTGCCTTTACTGTTTATTTTTGCAAGGCTGTCGGCTTTATTCAAATTAAAATTAGCTAATAACTTGCTTTTAGCGTCTTCGATTTCAGAAGCTGGCAAGGATTGTTTACAAGTTGGGCAAATTGAAAGGTTTTCATCAAAAACAAAAGTTACATCTTTCTGTAAATGAAAGTCATTTTTGAGTTTTAGCATATCAGTATCAAGAATCACATTTTCTGCGGTTAAGCTATTGATTGAATTTTGATTTTTTGTCAAAGTATATTCTTCGCTTTGCAAATCAGATTTATAATTATTCAATCTTTCTTTTAGTTCTGAAAGAGTTGAAAATCTTTTGCTTTTTGCGGTAAATTCAAGGTTGTTTAATTCTTGACGTTTTGCGGAAAGAATTTGTTTTTCTTCGTGAAATGAATCAGAAAAAGAGAAAAGCGAATCGTTTATTTCTTTTAATCGAAGTTCGAGAGCTTCTTTCTCTTTGATTTTTGAATTATCTATTAAAACTATAGAATTTGAGACTTCATCGATTCGGGCTGGTATTAGTTTTAGTTCTTCATTAAGTTTTTTCTTTTTGAAGTTTAGAGAATCTTTAAGCTGTTTTTCGGTTTTGTCTGCTAAAAGCTGTTGTAAATAATCTGAAATTTCTACATTAACATCATCAGCAAAATCGATTAAAATGTTTCTGCGTTCTTCCCATTTTAATTGATTGGAGAAATAAAACGGATTTGTGATTATTTTGAAAATATTTTCATCTATCAAACTGTTTATAAAATCTTGATATTCGGATTTTTTGAAAGGAACATCATCAATTGTATAAATAGTCTCGTGAGTAGTTAGAAGTTTTTCAGCTTCATTTCGTTTTTTGGTCCAGACTTCTCTATATATTTTTGAAAAAGTTTTGATTTTGTCATCAATTTGCAAGTTTGCCGTTACGATATGGTCAAGGTTATGGATTACTTGATTGTTTTGATCAAGAGTTTTGATTTCAAAATCTTTGCGATTTGTAGAATCTTTATCAAAAAGTAGCCATAAAAAAGCGTCTTGGATTGTAGTTTTACCGGTTCCGTTTTCACCAAAAATATCTGTTTGGTTGGAAAAATCGATTGTTAGATTTTTAATTCCTTTGAAATTTTGCAAGGTTAATTGTTTTAATATAATAGTGTTCATCTTATACCGCCTTTTGAAGTTCGTTTTTGAATATTGGAAATTTCTTGAGTTGTTGCCTCGCCATAAATCCAAAGTGGCAAAAGACAGTTTTCAAACTGTTTTTTAGTAGAATTAGAATAAAAGGAAGTGTTGCGTATTTGTTCAGTTGTCTCCATGACTTTTTCCCTTATATATGTTGTTAAAAAAATTACATTTTGTTCCAAAATTCTTTTAGTGCTATAAACGAAGCTTTTAATATTAAAATCCAAAAGTTTTTAGCTTCGATTTTGTAGATTTTGATTCCTTTTAAGTAATAGATATTATTTGCAGCTGCATTGACTACCATTTTAAGCCTCCGAGTTCTTTAATTATTTTTACAACATAGAAAGTTATAAATGGGCTAAGAACTGCAATTATTGCGATTAGGAATAGGATTATATCAGTTTTATCCATTTTCTCCTCCAATGATAGAGCTTTCTGGAAATCCCTCTTCCCTTCTCAAAAATTCTTCTAAAGCACCAATTCGGACAACCAACTTTTGTCCTTTTGATTTTGGATGAGTTAAATCGACAACAGGAATTCTTTTTGATTTAACAAAGCTCATAAAGGAGCCGTGTTGAATTCCCAATTTTGCTTCTGCTTCTGAAAATGAGCAAGTTAGTTTTTCAGTTTTCATAAGACCATCTTAGCTTCAGTTTCAAGCCCTTTAATTATGATACGTTCAGAAACAGTTTTAATTGTTCTCTGTTCTTCAATTGCCATTTTTTTTAGTATGGTATGTAAGTCAGCAGAAATTTTAAAGAATTTTCCGTCTTGCTTTTGTTCTTGTTTTTTCATAATTTTTAATCACTTTTAATATTATTTAATATCTTTATATGTAAGTTATTGAATTGTTATTATTTTGTCAAGTGTTTTTTATAATATTTAATGTAGGTTTAAATTTTTATGAGAAAAAATAAATTTGCAGAAAACGAATTAAGGGATGCAATAATAATGGCGTTTGGTAGTATTGATGAATATGCAAAGAAAACAAATGTAGCAAGGGCTAATATTTATCAAAAAATAGAAAGGCAATCTTCCAAATTTTTGAAAGAACTTAAGGACAATGGAGTTATTATTAACAGTGGCGGACAAATAGGCAAAATGGCCGCAAATAATAACAAAGGGTCAATTAATATTTCCGCAAGTAATGAGATAGAAAAATTAAAAAATGAAATAGAGAAACAAAATAACGAAATAGAAATGCTAAAGGAGTTGATAAAAGCAAAGGATAAGGTAATCCAGTTGCTTGAAAATAAATAATGTTCAAATACAAGGGAGTTTAACACTATGGAAATCAGAAAGCTGAATTTAGATAAGAACAAAGGAACAGCTAATATTACTAATAACTATTACGTTAATGATGTGGCAAAAGATTTAATTATAGAAAATTTAACCGAGCAATTAAAAAGTAAAGTTGAATTGATTGGGATGATAACTGAAATTTATAATTGTATGCTTTGCGAAAAAGAGAACAAGAATCAATTAGATTTATTCAACAATTAAAAAAGAATAAGAAGAAGTGTGAAAACTAAATATTTTGGGGACCAGGTGGTTATATAATGAGTAAGCTAAGACTCCCAAAAGGTTTATTTGAAAAAAACAATCACATTTGGTATAGTGTTTATAATAGTAAAATAGGAAAAACAGAAAAGAAAACGACTAAACTAGCTGCAATTAGGGCAAACTTAAATGAAGCAAAGTTAATCCGAACAAACTACTTAGAAAGTTTAAAAGAGAATAAAGTTGTTATTCGCCCCATTAAAAGTAATATAATTTTACTTAGGGATGCAAAATTAGCATATAAAACTGCTCGTGGAATTACTGGAGAGCAAAATCATATTGATTATGCTGTAAAAATTGCAGTTTCTCTGTTCGGGAATATGGATGTTTCAAATCTTACTATTGAGCATGGCGACCTATACAATATTCATTTACGCGATAACTTAAGTTATTCAAAAAATACAATAGCTAATTATTCAAAAGCAATGACTTCCCTATTCACTTTTCTGCTTAAACGCGGCAAAGTAAGTTTATTACCATTTGAATCGACTCCAGGAGTAAAAATAACTCCAAAAGCTATAAATAGTGAAGATTTAACCAAAATATTTAACCACCTAAGCACCGAGCGGAAAATAAAAAATAGGACTATCCCCCCAAATTTAGAAGCGGTTAAATTACTCAAATTACTTTTGTATACTGGTTTAAGAATTGGAGAAGCTGTTAAGGCAAAATGGCGTGACGTTGATTTTGAATTGGGGACAATGACTGTTGGAAGCATTGAGGAAGGATTTGCAAAACAAAGAACACAACCGGACATAATGCCATTAACTTTCCAGGCAAGAGAATTTCTTAAAAGCATTTATCAAGGACAATCAAAAACCGAAAAGATAGTTACTTATATAAATCGTAGTCCAAAATTTTTAGAAAGAGCTTTGTTTGATATATTTGGTAACTCAAGATATTATACACTACATCAATTTAGGAAAACATTTATTACAAATCTTGTTGAATCTGGAATGCGTCCTGAACGAACAATGATGTTTGCCCGCCATAAAAAATATCAAACAACATTAGACCATTATAACGAAAGAAAATTGCAAGAAGCTATCACAAATGCAAACGAAGTAGTTAAATTATTTGATGTATGAAATTAGTCCACTACTTAGTCCACCAAACAGTCCACTGTTTTACATAAAAGTAGGATAAAATAGGATAGAAATCGTTAATAAATCTGATTGTAAATAATAGAATAAATATAGAAAAAGTCTTTTTTATTGCAAAAAAGACTTTTCCATTGTGGAGCTAAGGGGGTTCGAACCCCTCACCTCTTGACTGCCAGTCAAGCGCTCTCCCAACTGAGCTATAGCCCCAATTATTTTATAAATTGAGTTTGTAAATTTGTTAAAAAGCTTCACCAATTGCAAAATGAATTTGGATTAAATCATTCCAAAAAGGTCTTTCCCAAATACTTTTTGGTGATTTTGGGTCATAAACTTTAATAGCAAAATCGACGCGAAACGGAATAAAATCGGTGTAATATCTCAATCCAATTCCAGCAGAAATAGCAATTTCATCATATCTAAACGCATTTACATTTTCCCAAGTGTTTCCATAATCGACAAATAATGCTGTTCCAATGCTCCCAATTAATCTATTTCGTGTTTCAATACTTCCTTCCAACTGAAATAAACCACCTGGAGTTGCTTGGTCAAGAAATATTGATTCCAATTCCGATGGCGATAGAGCACTTAAATCCAACTCGCCCGAATTAAATTCTGGAACTAATTCTCGTGATTGCCAACCGCGTAATGAGTTGCTTCCTCCACTGGTAAATCGTTGGTTATATGGAACAGCCGTTTCAATTCCTTCATAGACAAAAATATTTCCGGCTCTAATTTTCAATCCAATAGAATTTTCTTTTGAGTAATAAATATTTGGATAAACTATAAAATCGACTTGTGCTTTATAATAAAGTGGACTATTTAGCTCAGAATCGGACAATTTGCTATATAAATATTGCTCAATATTTGCATTTGCTAATTGTAAATTTGCTTTATATCCAGAAGTTGGAAAGATAAAATCATTTGTTTTGTTAATTCCCAAATTAACAGAAAGTAGTGTGTTTATACTATTTCTCACATATTCAGAAATTGTGGAATCCACCTGTGCAGAATCTTGGTTAGCAATAACAAATCGTAAAATGGAATTAATATAATCTTCTTGATACAAAACGCTAAGTCTTTCAACATTCCACGAAGTAACCAGCGAAGTTAAATATACATAAGGTGGAAGTTCAAAATTTAAGCTAAATTTAAAACCACTCGCAATTGTATTGTATTCGTTTCGTCTTTTTTGCAATGTTGTATAAAGCTCGTAGCGAGTATCTATCTTCTTTCCAAAAATGAATGGTTGGTCAAGCATCAGTCTTAAATCGGCATAACCAATAACTTGTGTATTTTCAACTGACATATTTTGGATAAATTCTGTAATATTTTGAGCAGCAATTGATGAATTTAAAGTTAATATTCTTGCACTTCCAAGAAAGTTTCGTTTTGAAAAGCCAATGCCAAGACCGAGATTAAATCTATCGTCTTCATTATTCATAATTACTTCGGGAGAAGCTTGATACATTTTCCCAATTTCGGTAGAAATTTTTAGTGGAACCTCATTACCAACTGTGTCTTTTATAACGCTATTGATGATTGCAACATTAAACAATTTTGTATTATAAAGTCGTTCTTGCCCGAGTTCAATATTGTATCTACTATAAGTTTCACCTTTTTTAATTCCAACAATTTCATCAATTAAATTAGATTCAACCTCGTCAATTCCCTCTCCAGTTTTCTCAATTATTACGTCCGAAATAGTATATTTTTTGCCAAGATTAAAATATATTTCAGTATTAACAATATTTTTAACCGAATCAATATAAATTAAAGTGCTATCAACACCCGAAAACATATATCCATTATCTCTTAGAATATTAGTTACATAATTGTTCATATTGGAAATATAGTCGTAATTGTAAATTTCTGTTGTGTCAACAGTTAGAATTTCGTTAACATTTTTTTTTATTTCGCCTTTTAAAGAATCCAAGCCATAAATATCAAAATCGTTATATTTATAAGAATCACCTTCATAAATTTTGAAAAATATTTCAGCAGTTTCATTTGTATAATCTATAGAATGCCGTTCTTCCACCGAAGCATTAAAATATCCATTATTAAAATAAAATGATTTAAGTCGTAACATTTCTGTATTTAACGATAGCGAGTCAAAGTAAACAGCTTCTTCGCCCAACCCAATTAAACTGTATAAAACTTGCGAAATGGCACCCGGAGATTCTCTTAAAGCAATCATAGATTTCAATTCAGTTGCCGAAAACGATTTATTTCCAACAAAATTTATTTTTTTTAGCTCAAAATTGCTTTGACCAAATACGTAAACGGTAGAAAGTAAAATTATTAAAAATGCTTTTTTCATTATTTCGAAATTATTTTTGATATGCAATCTAATCATTAAAGTGCTTTTTTTCTAAAAGAAATGAACATTATTTTTCATATTGGAAAAATATTTGAATTATTTTAATCAATGTTTTTTACTATTTTGTAAAAGTTGTTTTTTTGATAAAAATAGATTTATAAAGGTTAGCAATATGAAACTTTTTTTTCCAATAATTATTTTTTTATTTATAGCATCGGTGGCATTTTTAAGTTGTGATGACACCTTGAACGAAAGTAATATTGACGATGTTATAATTCCAGATAAAAATGTTAGTTATAATGAATATATTCAACCAGTTTTAACAATAAAATGCTCAACTTCTGGTTGCCATAATAATGAAAGTATGGCTGGAGGTTATAGCGTTACAAGTTGGTCAAATGTTGTAACACCAGGTATTGTGAATCCAGGAAATGTTGAAACCAGCATTTTGGTTTGGCGAATTGAAGGAATTGGAGTTGAAATTATGCCCCCAATCGGCAATCTTTTATCAAAACCACTCACCCAAAATCAAGTTGAGGGAATTAAAACTTGGATTGAGGAAGGGGCAAAAAGTAATTAATTGTCAAAATCGTTGAAAATAGAAGAGCCAAATTCTGGGATTTATCTACTTGAATTATTTGCGGATAATGAGTTTTCAATTTCAAATACTAAATTCAAAAATGTGACTTTCCCCAAAGGATTTTACTATTACATTGGAAGTGCTCAAAAAAATCTAAAATCAAGAGTTTTACGACACATTTCTGCCGAAAAGAAAATCCATTGGCATATTGATTATTTAACAACTCACAAGTCTGCAAATATTACAAAAGTCTTTATCTTCCCAAATGCAGAAAAACATTTTGAAGCCGAAATTGCAAACAACTTTTGTAATTACTTTGGAACTAAAATTATAGTTGAAGGTTTTGGAAATTCTGATACAAAAGAAACAAAAAGTCATTTATTCTTCAAAAACAAAACAATTCCCCTCTCATTAATTCACAAATTCTATCCCAAATTTGAAATATTTAGAAATAATGGAAAATCTGAAAGATGGAATTTGGGAAAAGTGGAATAATGGAATAGCGGTTTTAAAATACAATTAACAGACAAAATAGGAACGCAGATATTTATGATTATTATGATTTTTTATGATCCTTCTTAAAATGTTAAACTTTCTTAATCTTACTCATACTCCTAATCTTAATCTGTTCTAAAAACTCCAATCCGTACAAATCAGCCTAAATCCGTCCAAATCAGCGTGCTATTTTTTAAAAGTTCAAAGCAACATCATAAAATTTAGGAACACAGATTTTTATGATGCTTCTGAAAAATCAAGTTTTTCTTAATCTTAATCTTACTCTTACTCCTAATCTTAATCAGCTCTTAAAACTCCAATCCGTGCAAATCAGCCTAAATCCGTTCAATCCGCGTGCTATTTTCCTATTCATAAATAATTTTTTCCAAAATATTAGCATATTTATTTATTTTTTATTATTGTAGCCCTCTGCAACTCACTTTTTTGGATATTTGTTGCTATTGTTATTTTTGGAATTATACGGAAACTTAAGAAATGGAACGAAATTACAACTTTAAACTCAACTTACTTTTATTTTTAGTTTTAATCACAACCTCAATTAGCTTTGCAAAATTGGATGAATCAACACTTAAAAACACAGATTCAACCACATCATTAAACAATTTTTCAATTAAAATAGTAAATGAATACAATTCAAAAAAACTTGAAGAAACACAAACAATTTATTCAACTGCAAATACTATTGTTGATAATCCACTAAAAGTTATTATTTTGGATTCTAAAAACAGTCCAGTTGAAGGCGTTCCAGTATATTTTTCATCAATTTATGTTCCTCAAAAAGCAGTTGGAACACATATTACAAAAGATACCGTATTTACAAATGAAAGAGGAATTGCAGAAACGACAATTAAATTAGGCACGGAAAAAGGTGATTATGATTTTTCCGCAAAAATTGAAAATGCAAGTGGTGAAAATAACATTGTTTATTTCAAAATTAATGCTCGTGATTCAAGTTGGGTTTTTTATCTTATAGCAAATTTAATTGGTGGCTTGGCTCTTTTTATTCTTGGAATGGAGTTTTTGAGCGATGGACTCAAAAAAGCTGCTGGCAGTAAAATGAGAACCATTTTAAGCACAGTTACAAATAATCGTTTTATAGCTGTTTTGGCTGGTATTTTTATTACAATTGGAACTCAAAGTAGCAGTGCAACTTCTGTAATGCTTGTCAGTTTTGTTCAAGCTCAGTTAATGACTTTTTCGCAATCGCTTGGCATTATTCTCGGAGCAGCTATTGGAACAACAATTACAGCTCAATTAATTGCCTTTAAAATTACTGATTATGCTTTGTTAATTGTCGGAGCTGGAGTTTTAATTAAACTTTTTGCAAATACAAAACAAATTAAAAATATTGGTGTTGGAGTTCTCGGTTTTGGAATCCTCTTTTTGGGAATGTGGCTTATGTCCGATTCAATGTATCCATTAAGAACATATAAACCATTTATTGATATGCTTTTGCATCTCGAAAATCCTTTTATGGGTATTTTGATTGGAACGTTATTTACTGCAATTATTCAAAGTAGTGGAGCTTTTATTGGAATTGTAATTGTTCTTGGTTCGCAAGGTTTATTAACTTTGGAAGCCTCAATTGCTCTTCTTATTGGTTCCAATTTGGGAACAAGCATAACCGCAATTCTTGCAAGTATAAATAGCAATCGCGAAGCAAAACGAGTAGCGCTTGCTCAATCATTATTTAAATTATTAGGAATTATTCTTTTTGCATGGTGGATTCCCACTTTTGCCGATTTAATAAGAACATTTTCACCTACAACTGGAGTTGACATTACTTCACCAGATAATTTTGATGCACTTCCTCGCCAAATTGCAAATGCTCATACAGTTTTTAATGTAATTCTAACAATAATTCTTTTACCAGGTATTAATGTTGCCGCAAAATTGATTACCAAAATGCTTCCAGATATTCAAGAAGATGAGGAAGAAGAACACTTTAGAACAAAATATTTGGAAGATAATTTAATTTCTACTCCAGCTTTAGCGTTAAGTTTAACAAAAGCTGAAATAATAAGAATGGCATTAAAAGTTAAATATATGATTGAAGCAATTCTTCCATCACTATTCAATTTTAATTCAGAAAATATTGATGAATTAGCAGAAAAAGAAGCCGAAATTGATTTTTTGAATGTTAAAATTAGTCGATATTTACGTAAAATTAGTCAAGAAGCAATTGTTGAAGAACGTTCCGACGAAATTTTCCAAATGATGCACACAATTACGGAAATTGAACAAATTGGAGATATAATTGCAAAAAGATTAGTTCCATTGGCTAAAAAGAAAAACAAAAATAACATCAAATTTTCAGAAGCTGGTGAAAGAGAAATTAGAGAATATCACCTAAAAACTCTTAAACAAATGAGCAGATCTATTGAATATTTTAAGGATGTAAATCTTCAGGATGCAAAGCATATTAGACAAAAGTATAAAAAATATAAACTTATGGAACAAGAACTACGACGAACTCATTTTGATAGATTATTAGATGAAATTCCAGAAACTGTTGAATCAAGTCATATTCACTTAGAATTAATTGAATTATTACGCCGAATTAGCGGACACGCTACAAATATTGCTCGTATGCAAATGGAATCGCACGGAGAAAAAGATAAAGAACTTACTCTAAAAGCAGAATTACATAATATTGAAAGAAAGAAGAAAAAGGAAAAACCAATTGAGGAATAGAAAATTACATTTTTTTCGAAATTCAATATTGTTAAATTGACGTACAATATTTTGTAAATATTTAGGGAAAAATGATATGAAAACAACTGTCGTACTTATTTGTTTGATTTTACTGATAAGTTCCTTTGAATTAGTGGCACAATCAGTTTTAATAACTTTTGAAGTTGATATGTCAATTCAGATTGACAAAGGAAATTTTGATGCTGCGAATGGTACATTATCTTTAGCTGGAACAATGAACGGTTGGGATGCTCATACAACTCCAATGTTTGATGTTGATAGTGACAAAGTTTATTCAGTTACTCTTAATTTAAATGTAGGTGATTTTCATTATTTTAAATTTGTTACGAATAGTTCTGGTTGGGAATATATTCCAGATAGACAGTATATTGTTCCCGATTCTGCTGATACTTTCAGAGCATATTTTGATGATGATGATGGTATTCCAATAACAACAGAAATTACAATTTCTTTTAGTGTTAATATGGAATTAGAAATTGCCTATGGTAGATTTAATATTGATTCTACAGTAACAGCGAGAGGTTCCTTCAATGGCTGGTCAGATGTTACACCGCTATCTCCATCCTTAACTGACCCAAATATTTATAATGGTTCAGCTAAGTATGATACATTTGAAGGTGATATTATTTATTATAAATATGCTTACACAACAGAAAACGGAACGAACTGGGAAACAAATGTACCCACAAACTCTGGGAACTATGAACTAATAGTAACTTCCGACGATATAGTCAATCAAAACAAAATTGTACCAGTGCGTAGATATAATGCAACAGATATTTTTCCACCCTATATAAATGAAACAATAATTAGATTTATAGTTGACATGAATGAAGCAGTTGATACAAGTGGCAATCCATTTCCATCCATTGACAATGTTATTATTGTTGGAGGAAATCCTCCATTAGCATGGCCAAGTTACGGTTGGCCTGATTCAGATTCAAGTTTGATAATCTTTTTATTCGACGATGGAACTAAAGGAGATTCAATTGCAAATGATAATTTTTGGACAATAGAAATCGTATTTCCTGTTTATTCTTCAATAACAATTGAATATAGATATGGAGCAAATTGGGGGTTACCTTCCAACAATGGGAATAATGACAATGAAGCTGAAATAGGTAATGTTCACTATCTAATTAATTCCCCATATATCTATTCGGGTGAAGTATTTGATGTATTTGGTAAAATGGGAACACAAGATGTTATTAATAACATAACGCAGTTTGAGAATACAATACCAATAAATTTCAATTTAGAACAAAATTACCCAAATCCGTTTAACCCAAGCACAGTGATTAGATATTCAATTCCTCGTAGCACAGAATTATATTCTGTGTCACAAACTACATTGAAGATTTACGACATTCTCGGAAACGAAATTGCAACACTTGTAAATGAACCGCAAAAAGCTGGATTTTACGAAGTTAAATTTGATGCTCAAAATTTATCTTCTGGAATTTATTTCTATCGTCTGCAAAGTGGTAATTTTAGCCAAAGCAAAAAAATGATTTTAGTTAAATAATGATTTTTAATAAAGGATTAAAAATGAAAAATGTTAATCGTTATATTTCTGTACTTATGCTGCTTTTTACAATAAACATCACTGCACAAAGTTTTTACGATGTTAATACAATTAATACAATTGAGTTGGTTTTTGAAGAATCAAATTGGGATAATCTCTTGGATGTTTTAGTTGCTGAAGGCAATGAAGAGCGGTTAATGGGAAAAGTGATAATTAATGGAATTACTTACGATAGCGTTGGTGTAAGATACAAAGGCAATAGCAGTTATAATGCAAATCAAGTAAAAAATCCATTAAACATTAAATTGGATTATGTTATCAATAACCAAGATCACGAAGGATATGAAACTATAAAACTTGCAAATGTTTTCAAAGACCCGACTTTTATTCGCGAAGTTTTTGGTTATGAAATGGTACGAAATTATTTGCCTTCTAGTTTGGCAAATTATGCTAAAGTATTTGTAAATGGAACATACATCGGCTTATACACAAATGTACAAGATGTTGACAAAGGATTTCTTAAAACAAATTTTTATAGCAACGATTATCCGTTTTTTAAAGGTGAATTAAACACAGGCGAAACTCCCACTTTAGTTAAAGTTTGGAGTTATTTTGGAGAAGATTCGTCCAATTATTCAAATTATTACGAAATAGAATCAGATTTTGGTTGGAAAGAATTGATAAATTTTCTGAATATTCTAAATAATAATAATGCATCTGTTTCAGAAGTTTTGAACGTTGATAGGCATTTATGGATGCTTGCTTTTGATATTTTGAATGTAAATCTAGATTCACCTGTAAATTTTGCTCACAATTATTATCTTTATCAAGACGATGCTGGAAGATTTAATCCAATTATTTGGGATTTGAACGAAAATTTTGGAGTTTTTACAATGCTTCTTGATGGAGCACCATTATCTGTTACTGGAATGCAACAATTGGATCCTTTTTTGAACTCAAACAATAGCAATTATCCAATTATCAGCAAAATTCTATCAATTCCAACATACAAAAAAATGTACGTTGCACATATGAAAACAATAATAAAAGAATATTTTAGCAATGATTTATACAGAACTCGTGCTTTGGAAATTCAAAACATTATCGATTCTGAAGTACAAAATGACCCAAACAAGTTCTTCACATACACCCAATTTCAAGATAATATTGATGTTAGTGTTGGTGGAAGTGTTCCACCAATTCCCGGCTCACAATCAGTTGTTGGAATTACTGAACTTATGGAAAATAGAATTACATTTTTGAATTCTAAAGCGGAGTTTACAGCAACTGCACCCGAAATTAGCAACATTTCCAACAAATTAATCAGTAATAAAGGCTGGATTATTGCGAATGTTAGTAACGCAACTTCAGTAAAGCTTGCATTTAGAGATAATATTCTAAAAGCATTTCAAAAAATTGACATGTATGATGATGGAAATCATAATGATGAGTCAGCTAATGATGGAATTTTTGGTGTTTCTGTTAATATTGGAACAAGTAGAATTCAATATTACATTTATGCAGAAAACAGCAATGCAGCTTCATTTTCACCAGAAAAAGCAGAAAATGAGTTCTATTCGTTTCAAAATTATGGCGATATTGTGATAAACGAATTTATGGCAAATAATTCCAATACAATTACTGATGCTAATGGAGAATATGAAGATTGGATAGAACTTTTTAATAATACCGATAGCGATATTTCTTTACTCGGTTTTTATTTATCTGATGATGGAAACGAATTAACAAAATGGAATTTTCCAGATACTTCAATTTCTGCTAGCGGTTTTTTGACTATTTGGGCGGATGATGATGGAGACCAAAGTGGATTACATTCAAACTTCAAACTTTCTGCTTCAGGCGAAGTGATTTATTTAGTAGATTCTGATACAAATATTGTTGATGAAATTACATTTGGAGAACAAGAAACTGATTTATCAACTGGTCGCTTTCCAAATGGAACTGGTGCGTTTGTTATTATGAATCCATCATTTTCTACCTTAAACACTAGTGGCATTTCCGATGTTGAAGAAAATAATTTGCAAAATTCTGTAAATGAATTTGCTTTGGAACAAAATTATCCAAATCCATTTAACCCAAGTACGGTGATTAGATATTCAATTCCTCGTAGCACAGAATTATATTCTGTGTCACAAACAACTTTAAAGATTTACGACATTCTCGGAAACGAAATTGCAACACTTGTAAATGAACCGCAAAAAGCTGGATTTTACGAAGTTAAATTTGATGCCCAAAATTTATCTTCTGGAATTTATTTCTATCGCTTGCAAAGTGGTAATTTTAGTCAAAGCAAGAAAATGATTTTGATGAAATAACTTTATAAACAAATAAATGCTTATCTGATGCTCGTTGTCTTTTTAGTATTATGGACTATTTTTTAATACTGCAAATATTCTGTGCCATGCACAAATTGTTTTCTCAAAAATCGTCAAATAATTCTAGATTTTAGCCTAATATCGAATATAAGTATTGTGCGCCAACTAATGATATTGATGAAATAGTATCACCCATTCCAACAAGCGTTATTGGTTTATCAATTATAATTGTTGGAACTGCTATAATTTCGAAAGATTCATTTTATATTTACTGATTATTTCTTCAATATTTTTGCCGAGAACTTTAATTACGGCATCAATATCGCTAATTAAACCTTTTACATTCGACATTTATCTAATTACTCAGTTGCATTTTGAAAATGTTAAAACCATATTTTTCGGAAATCTGTATTTGTTATAAGATATTTCTTGCTTTAGTTGAATTAAATTTAAGTCATAAATGTAGGATTATTATAAATAATTAAAAGTAATTTTATTTAGTTGCTTACATTGTGATTGTGCAGCACTTCTCACAGTCGAGTTATTTCTTCATTTTTTTTGAGCTCCAATCTTCAATTATATTTCTGCAATAATCAACGGCTAAAGAGTAATTATTAGTATTACCAAGAATATTACTCACTATTTACATAATTATTTGGCAATAAATTAGCAACTCTCAACCAAGCCCAATATCCAAATATTTTAATGCTAGAATAATCATTTACCAAATTTCCATTTATATCAAAAGTAGCTGTACTATATGGTAACGTAATCCAAGATGTTTGAAAACTTAGTGTTTTATAAATATTGCTTCCCATTGAATTTCTAAATTTTTGAAAGTTATTTTCTTCCCAATCATCATAAACTACCATTAAACTATTGGAGAATTCCATTTCATTTTCTATGCTTGAAATGTTCTTTATTATTTCAGAAACCTTTGGGGAAAGAAAGTTTCTCCTCCTTAAATTATCCCAATTAGGTTCAAACACAGAATATATAAGAAAGCTATTTTCCTCAAGTTTATTTTTGCTTAATGCAATTAAAAAGTGCTTAAATGAGCCATTAAAATTATTCCTTCTATTTTTGATCCATTTTTGATTCTGTTCCCCACTCATGGGTTCAAGTTCAACAAAGCGAATATTACCTAGATAATTGAATTCTCGGTTTTTAAATAATACAAAATCTTTTATTTCAAAATAAACTTTATATCCCAGAGCATAGTTATTTATCTCAACTGGCGCATTTGCTACAACTTTTAATTTTGCATTTTTATCATTTATAAAATTGATGACTTCTGGATTTAATATTTTACAATCATTTGCAAATTCTGAAGTGCCAAGAAATTCCTGTTTGAAAAGACTAAAATTGCTTGCCCAATTATCATCTTTTTCTGCAACGACACTAACTTCTTGAAGTTTGTATACAGTAGGTTTTAAATCATAATCTCTATTTATTGCTAGACTATCTTTCAAGATAATGTATTCATTTATCCTTTCGTACCCAATGGCTGAAATAATAATTTCGTATGACCCTTTAGGAATATTTTTTATTGAATAAACACCATTATTGTTTGTTGAAGCCCCCAAAGTTGTAGCATCTAAAAATACATTAACATATGATATTGGCTCTTTGGAAACCAGATCAACAATTTTGCCTGTAATTGAAAATATTTCATGTTTTTGGGGAAATATTAAGCTTGAAAAAAACAATATGCTTATTACAATTCTAAAGTATGTATTAGTTTTCATTATAACACTTTTGCTCTTTGTAATTTCTGATGTCTTATTCACGTAATCTAAACTATAATTATTTGAAGAACAATTTAATATTTATTTTTATTTCATTCAAATAAAAGTTAGATGACGAAACTAGTTCAGAATGATAAATATTGAAAGATTCAAAAAGGTCTGAATAAATGGATATTTAAATATTCTTATTTTTTTTATTTAATGCTTTTGTCTATGCAAATTTTTATTTAGAATAAAGTTCAAAGATATAAAGCAGAAAAATAACTTATAAAATTATAATGATATTTGAAATCATATTATTAGAAAATCATTGTATTTTAAATCCCAAACTTAGCACTTGGTCAATATCATTTTCATTAATATAACAATGAATGCGGTCACCTCTCGGACAAGTACAAGCTGTGCAAGTTGCAGTGTAAGGAAAAGTCTGTTCCAGTTTATAAACTTCAATTCCTAAGTTTTTATAATATTGCTCAAATATTTGAAGCTTTTGAGAGTTAGTTAAAGTTGAATATAATTCAAAATCACCATTGTTGTTTTCCAACCAATCTTGCTCCCAAGAATTTCCCATACATTGTATTGGGTCAATTGTTACCCATTGACGATTTGCATCCTCTTCACAACCTTGGGAAAAGATTCCTAGAAATATGATAACTGTGAATATCAAATATTTCATAACCATTTTTCCTTTTTATACCAATCAATTGTTGCCTTCATTCCCTTTTCTAGTGAATAATCTTCAACAAATCCTAAATCCTTTTGAGCTTTTGTTGTATCACAAGTCCAAGCTTCTTGCACAAAATCACGAGCTTTTTCTAAGTTAAAAGTAGCTGGTTTTGAACTAAACATAGCAAAAAACTGGGCAAATGTGGCAACAAAATAAACTAAAAAATGTGGCAATCTTAAGTTAATTGCTCCTTTTCCCATAGCAGATTTTATTACTTTCCCGATTTGTATCCAATTATAAAACTCTTTTGAACTAATAAAATATATTTTGCCAACTGCAATTTCTTTTGTAGCAGCAAGATAAATGCCTTTTACTAAATCTTTAACATAAATTATACTCAATTCTTTACGGTTAAACCCAACAAGAGTCATTAATCCTTGTTTATATGTTTTAAATACTAAATAAATCTCTGTATCACGGTCGCCATAAATTGCAGGTGGACGCACAATTGTAATTGGCAATTTATCCATGTATTTTTTCACCAATTCTTCTTGGGCAACTTTACTTCTTCCATAAGTTGTAATAGGATTTGTTGGAGTATCTTCGTTATTTGGGAAATCAAGTTTTGAAGGACCACTTGCGGTCAAACTACTTACAACTAAAACTCTTTTAATATTTGGTGCAACTTCCAGAACTGAATCAAGCAGATTTTTTGTTGTTTCAACATTTCCACTAAAATAACCTTCTTCAGTTTTTGCTTTAACTACTCCCGCAACATGATAAAGATAATCCACATCTTTTAAGATTAATTTTAGTGAATTGGTATCAAACAATCCCGTATCGTGAATTACAACATTTTTTCCTTCTAACCAACGTAAACTGCTACTTTTTCTAACTATGCAGTGAACTTCATCTCCCTTTTCTAAAAGATAATCAACTAAATGGCTGCCTACAAAGCCACTTGCACCTGTTACTACTGATATGTTTTTTGTGTTCATAAAAAATCTTATATTTTATTTTCAAAATTGGATTAATATCTATTAAATGGTAAATTAGCAAGTTAAATTTATATTAAAAATACTAATTATAAAATAAATTTTTAGAATATTATTGGAGAAACATTGGATTTATTCAAAAAATGTTACGACTTTACTCGTGCTGACGAAATTAAGAAAACAGGGCTTTACCCTTATTTTAGAGCAATTGAAGAAAATGAAGGACCATTAGTTCACATTGAAGGTCGCCAAGTAATCATGGCTGGTTCTAATAATTATTTAGGACTAACAGCTCATCCAAAAGTTAAAGAAGCTTCTATTAAAGCTATTGAAAAATACGGAACTGGTTGTTCTGGTTCTAGATATTTAACAGGAACTTTAGAATTACACGAAGAACTTGAACGCAAAATGGCTAAATTTTTTGGTGTTGAAGCAGTTCTTTTATATAGCACTGGCTACCAAACTGGACAAGGCGTAATTCCAACTCTTGTGCAACGTGGCGAATATGTTGTTTCTGATAAAGATAATCACGCATCAATTCAAATTGCTACAATGATGGCAAAAGGAATGACTGCTGATTTATTGCGTTACAAACACAACGATATGGCTGATTTGGAAAGAGTTTTGAATAAAATTCCAAAAGAAACTCCAAAACTTATTGTAAGTGATGGCGTTTTTAGTACTGGTGGTGAAATTGTTGAATTAGATAAATTAGTTGCTCTTGCAAAGGAACACAATGCTCGTACTTTAATTGATGACGCACATGCAGTTGGCGTTATCGGTAAAGGTGGACGTGGTACCGCAAGCGAATTTAATTTAGTTGGCGATGTTGACTTAACAATGGGAACATTTAGCAAAACTTTTGCCTCTTTGGGTGGATTTATTGCCGGAAATGCCAAAGTTGTTGATTACATTAAACATCATTCATCAGCTTTAATCTTTTCTGCTTCTCCAACTCCAGCATCAGTTGCTGCTGCAATGGCTGCTTTGGAAATTCTTGAAGCTGAACCTTGGCGAGTTGATAAATTGATTTCTAACGCAAATTATATTCGTAAAGGTTTAACCGAAGCTGGTTTTAATGTTATTGATGGTAGAACCGGAATTGTTCCTGTAATTGTTGGAAATGATGAAATTGCATTCAAAATGTGGCGTATGCTTTTTGATGCTGGTGTTTTTGTTAATGTTTTCATTTCTCCTGGCGTTCCAGAAGGAAGACAAATGATGCGAACAAGTTACATGGCAACACACGAAATATCACATCTTGACCAAATAATTGATGTATTTAAAAAAGTAGGAACCGAATTAGGTTTGGTTTAATTGTTACAAATTACAAATTATATTTTTAGGCTCATAGATGTTGTTTTCATCAATGAGCCTTTTTTTATGGAGCTAATATGAATAACATCGAAATTAAAACACTTCATCCAACTAAGGATATTGTTAAATTTATTAAATTTGCTTGGACAATTTATAAAAATGACCCTTATTGGGTTCCACCACTCTTAATGGATAAAAAGAAAATTCTAAACAAGGATAAAAATCCATTCTTTAAATCTGCCCAAATGGAAATGTTTATGGCTTATAAGGATGGTGAACCTGTTGGAAGAATTGCAGCAATTAAAAATGATACTCATAACAAAGTTCATAACGAAAACATAGGCTTTTTTGGATTTTTTGAATCAATTAACGACCAAAAAGTTGCAAATGCTTTATTGGACAAAGCCAAAGAATGGTTAAAAAGCAAAGGTGTAACCGCAATGCGTGGACCAGCAAATCCTTCAAGCAATGATGAATTTGGCATGCTGTTGGAAGGATTTGAAGACTCACCACGACTTATGATGACATATAATCCCAAATATTATCTTGATTTGATGGATAATTACGGACTTAAAAAAGTGAAGGATTTGCTTGCCTATCAAATTGACAATCCAAAATTATTAAAATCGGAAAAATTAGTTAGAGTTGCCGAAATTGCCAGAAAACGCTCTAATGTGGTAATAAAGCAAATTAATCTAAAACAATTTAAAAGCGAATTAGAAAAAGTTAAGTTTGTTTACAACCAAGCTTGGGCTCCAAACTGGGGATTTATTCCAATGACCGATGAAGAAATTGATAATTTAGCAAAAGAATTAAAGCCTCTTGTTGAAGATTCGTTAGTGGTTTTTGCCGAAGTTGAAGGCAAAACGGTTGCTTTTGCTCTTGTTATGTTAGATTATAACGAATTATTTAAAAGTTTTAATGGTAAGTTATTTCCATTCAACTTTATTAAACTATTTACCCAACGGAAAAAAATTAAATGGGCACGCGTTTTAACTTTAGGAATAATTCCAGAATATCAAAAACGAGGAATTGATGCTTTACTTTATTATGAAATTACCAAACGAGCAGAAAAAATTGGAATTCTAAAAGGCGAAGCAAGTTGGATTCTTGAAGATAACGAAATGATGACTCGTGGTGCAGAAGTTATGAATGGCGAAGTTTACAAAAAATATCGCATTTACGAAATAGAAATTAAGCAATAAGATTATTGCTTAATTTTCTTTAGGCAATACAGACCATTTCTGCATTGGGAAACTCATTTTCAAACATTTCCTTTATTGCTAGTCTCCCGACAATAGGATTATTAGCTACTTGATGATTTATTGCATCTTCGTGGTATAAATCAGATAATTTAACAGAATCCGCTTTATTAAATAACTCAACCCATTTTTGAACTAATTCTTTTGGTGTCAAAACAAACATTCCAATATTTTTAATTACTCTTTTGCCTTCTGTTGTGCGTCAATATATTTTGAAGTATGTGCTGGATCTACTTTAATCAATTTATTATAAATAATACTATCTTCGTAACCTTCAAGATATGTTAACATTTCACCCGATTTTGCATCAAAAAATGAATTTATAAAAGGACTTCTTATATTTTTGGATGTGATTACTTCGAATAAGTTGTCAATTAATTTAACAATATTTTTTTGAGTTTTTGCTTTATCATCAACAAATAAATCTATTCCATTATAATGATAATCAAATATATCTTGTCTTAATTGTTGGAAATTTGCACCAGTTGCGTCTTCTATAAATCCCCTTTTGTAATAATTTGCACTTTTAGTTCCCCAACTATCCGTATATCCCGATGAAGCACCCATCAATGCAATTTGTAATGCTTCTTGAAAATGTGTAGTTCCACCAAATGGCTCATAAGAATCAGCTTCCATTCCAATAATAACAAGAGCGTAAAAATCCAAAAAGCTTGTAAGTTGGTTAAATTCAGTTATGTTAAAATATAAACTTTGATTTTTTTCGTAAATAAATGACCATTTGTTATCCATTATATTTACCATTAAAGAGCGATTTTCGCTTCCTTCAACAGCACGAGTGCTATTTATAACAACTTGTGCAGTATAATTAATTTCATCCGATGCAGCAGTAAAAAACACGTTAAAACTACATTTAATGCGAGGCCATTCCCAACTTTTTCGTGTAAATTTTGTATTATTTAGATAATCTTCAATCTGATTTTTAAATACAATGAGATTTTCTTTATAAACGCTTTGAAGTTGTTCGCTATTTATTTGAACCGTCGCTTCTAACTCTTGACCCCAAATGTTAATATTCAAAATTAGTATAAAAATAAAAAAGTACTTTTTCATTGCAAACTCGGTTAATTTATAATTGACTAAACAAAAAAAAATATATATCTTTAACAAACAAATACAAGATATGAAACTTTAACGATTGTTTCAAAGAATTTGGGTTCATTTTGAAACTTTAAATATTTCATTCATAAATAACTCAACAAAAACATGAAATTTTTTAGAATTATAGTATTTATTTTACTCGTTTTTTGTTTAAAAAGCTATGCACAAATTAAACCGGGAGCAAAGCAAATTGCACTTTCGCACTCGGATGTTGCGTATGCAAACGATGCTTTTGCTATTTTCAACAATCCAGCCGGTTTGGCACAACAAAATTGGCGAGAATTTAGTATTTATTATTCTCCTTCTCCATTTGGATTAAAGCAACTCGCAAATAATTCCGCAGTTTATCACGAATCGACAAATTTCGGTTCTTTTGCAATTGCTTATAGTAATTATGGTTTTGAACTTTACAAAGAAAACAGTTTTTTGGTCTCGTATTCCACAAATATTTCCAAAAATATTTTTCTTGGAACCACTTTTTCATATCGGAATCTTTCAATCCAAAATTATGGAAGTGATAATTCGCTAACAGTTTTACTTGGTGGACTTATATATTTAACTCCAGTTTTACGAATTGGATTTGCTTTTGACAATATTACACATTCTACTTTTGGAAATAGCGATAACCAAATTCCGATGATTTTTGATTTAGGATTAAGCTATTCCCTACTTTCCAAATTGGTAATTAATGCAGCAATTGAAAAGGAAATTGATAATAACGCTTCGCTTCGTGTTGGAATTGATTACGAAATTATCAAATATTTGAATCTTAGAATTGGCGCAATGAACGAGCCATCGTCGTTTTCGGCTGGAATTGGAGTAAATTATTCACTTTTTGAAATTGATTATGCTGTTTTTAATCATCAAGATTTAGGTTTTACTCATCAATTTGGAATTTCATTACAATTTGGAAGTGATAAATCGCGAAATGAAAGGATTAAAGATTATTTGAGTGAGAAATAATTGGCTTCTAAATCCAAAATATTTTTGTTAATTTTTCTTACTTTTTCACAAATATTTTTTGCTCAAAATGATTCGTTGCATAATATCGATTTCCTTCTTGAAAATATTCTTGAAGATGCTACTATTGAAAATGAGGATTCTCAACTTTATGATATAATTGAGCAATATATCGAAAATCCTATTGACTTAAATTCATCCGATTTAACCGAATTGTTAAAATTGCCATTTATTGATATTGAAACTGCTAATCAAATTATTGGTTACCGAGAAAAGAATGGTGTAATTTTTTCATATTCAGAATTGCTTTCTACTAAAATTCCAGAAAAAACAATTAAAATTTTACAAGCTTTTACCTATTTGAAAAAGACCGAAAATGACGTAAATTCATCATTTTGGCAAAATATTGACATCGATTTACGTTCTCGATTTTCGCAAAACATTCAAACTGCCGAAGGTTATAAAAATGGATTTTATGATGGTCCACCTTCCAAAATTTATAACAGAATGCTAATAAACGTAAATGAAACTTACCAATTTGGACTTTTAACCGATAAAGATGCTGGCGAAAAAACAATTGCCGATTTTACAGCTTATTATTTTCAAGTCAATAATTTAATAAAAGGACTAAAATTTATTGGTGGATTTTACACAATGGAATTTGGGCAAGGACTTGCACTTTGGTCGCCTTATTCATTTGCAAAAAGTAGCGATGCAACAAATTCTGTTATAAAACGCGCTCGAGGAATTTCGCCGTATGCAAGTTCTGGCGAATATTTATACTTAAAAGGAGCTGCTGTTCAATACTGTTCTAAATATTTTGATTTTTCAACATTTTATTCAATTGATAAAAACTATTCAGATTTTAACAAAAGCAATTACGGACTTATATTTTCACTTCTGCCAACTGATTATTTCAAAATATCGACTTTGTTTTTCAATGAAAATAAAGCGATTTCACAAAACTCACAATCCAATAATTTACAAAAACAGTACATTTCGCTCAATTATGAATTAACTTTCAATAATTTGTTTTTAACTGGTGAGTTTGCAGCGTACAAAAAAACTGTTGCAAGTATAAATACGCTTCAAATTTCACTACTTCGATCAATTTTAGTAGCTGCGTCAATTCGTAATTATCCTCAAAATTATCAAACAACTTTTGGACAGGGATTTGGAGAAACGAAAAATACGAATAATGAGTTTGGAATTTATCTTGGATTAAAATGGAACACTGAAATTGGAATTATTAATTTCTATCTCGATCAATTCAAATTTCCAAATTCGACAGCATCAATTCCATTACCAAATAGTGGAAACGAACTTTCGTTTAGTTATGAATTTACTCCTTTTCCTAAAACGGATTTCTATTTTAGATATTTTTCTGAAAACAAAGAAATTTTGGAAGTATTTGATAACGAAAATATCATACAAAATAGGAAAACTGAAAAGTTGCGTTTTGAACTAAATTACGCTATAAATAAGTCAATTCAACTAAAATCTCGAGTTGAGTTATTATACTTAAATCAATTAAATTCATTTGAAAAAGGAATTTTACTTTTTGAAGATGTGAAGTTAAAACTAGACAAAATCACAATTTATGGAAGACTAATTTTCTTCCAAACGGATAGTTTTAACTCACGAATTTACGAATTTGAAAATGATATTAGTGGAATTATGACAAATCCAGCGCTTTATAATTCAGGAATAAAGTGGTACTTTTTGGTAAAATATAATCCTTTTAAGAATCTATATTTTTCCGCAAAATACTCCGAATTATATAAACCAAACGAAACAAATATTGGAACTGGAAACAACCAAATTATTGGAAATATTGACAATAAATTTTCTTTGCAAGTCGATTTTTCTTTTTAAGTCTAAGTATTTTTAAGATAAATCCGTTAAAATGGTTTGTGAATTTACTAAGTTATTTTTAACCCACGACTTAAGTCGTGGGTTATTAAGGATTACAATAAAATTATTAACCGTTTTAACGGTTTATAGTTTTTTAGAATGGGTAATTTTAAAACGCACTAATTCCAGTAATATCTTCACCTATTATAAGAGTGTGCATTTCGTGTGTTCCTTCATAAGTTTTTACTGATTCAAGATTATTTGCGTGACGCATTATTGGATATTCGCTTGTAATTCCACTTGCACCCAATATCTCGCGAGATATTCTTGCTATTTCGAGAGCTTTTTCAACATTATTGCGTTTTGCAAGCGATATTTGAGTATGCTTAATTTCGCCAGAATCTTTTAATTTTGCCAATTGGAAATTCAATAGTTGAGTTTTTGTTATTTCTGTTAACATATTTACCAATTTGTGCTGAGTTAATTGGTAGCTTGCAATAGGTTTATCAAATTGGATTCTCGTTTTTGCATATTCTAAGGCGGAATCGTAACAAGCCATCATTGAACCCGCAACTCCCCAAGCAATGCTGTAGCGAGCTTGATTTAAGCACATTAAGGGCGATTTTAATCCACTTGCTTCTGGCAATAAATTTTCTTTTGGAACAAAAACATCTTCAAAAATTAACTCCGATGTAATTGAAGCTCTAAGAGAATGTTTCTTTTTTATTTCTGGAGCCGAAAATCCTTGAAAATCTTTTTCAACAACAAATCCTTTAATAACTCCATCCAATTTTGCCCAAACGATTGCAATATCGGCAATTGTTCCGTTTGTAATCCACATTTTGGCGCCATTTAATAAAAACCCTCCATCAACTTTTTCAGCTTTTGTAATCATTCCACCAGGATTTGAACCAAAATCTGGTTCTGTTAATCCAAAACAACCAATTATTTCGGCATTTGCAAGTTTTGGCAACCATTTTGTTTTTTGCATTTCACTTCCAAAAGTAAAAATTGGATACATAACAAGCGAGCTTTGAACTGACAAAAAGCTTCTTAAACCACTATCGCCTCTTTCAAGTTCTTGATTTACTAAACCATAAACCAGATTATTCATTCCAGCACATCCATATTTTTCTGGAAGAGTCATTCCAAAAACACCTAATTCGGCTAATTTTGGAATTAACTGAAATGGAAATTTCGCTTCTTGATAATATTCATCAATAATTGGAATTACCTCGGCATCGACAAAATCTCTAACGGAATTTTGTGCTAATTTTTCTTCTTCTGATAGCAAATTACTAATATTAAAATAATCCACTGATTCAAATTTTTTCATAATTAACTCACTTTTCTATCTTCTTAAACTTAATATTTTAGTAGCTGTTTTCCATAACTTTCATTTTGGAATATTATAAATTGCGCGATTTTAATCAAAATAATCATCTTTTAAATTTAATTTGCTGATAACTTCAAAAATTACATCGCTTGTAAATCCTCTTCCTTTTAGAAATAAAAACAATTTTGACTTAATTTTTGTAAAGTCTGTTTCGCCGCGTTTTTTAATTTTTTCCAACTTGCTTTTTCCAAGTTCTAAAGCATTTTTAGAGTTTTTCGGATTTTCTTTAATCGATTCTGTAACTTCGGAAATTATTTCGCGAGCAATTCCCTTTCTATATAATTGCGAAGTAATTTTCATAACGCCTTCTTTTCTGCCTTCAACTCTGTTTCGAACAAAATTTGTGGCAAATGTAAAATCGTTAAGATATTTTTTATCAATTAGATACAAAACTACTGTTTCAATTATTTGGGAATCAAATCCTTTTTTCTTTAGTTTAGTTTTTAGTTCAAAAATGGAATGATTTCGGTTGGATAAATAACGAAATGCAGAGTTTTTTACTTCAAACTCTGCATTTGCTAATTTTATTTCATCAATCCTTTTGGGTGATAAATCGTCACCTTTGAAGATTGATAAATTTAGATAAACATCATAATAAATTTCTATTTTGTCAGCTTCATCAAAATATAATATTATTTTATTTCTTCTTTTTTCAAGATTTCGTAGAATCATTATTGTATTTTGATTGTTTCAAAACGCATTATTTATAAATCAACTTTTTTTCTTTTTTGGTTCTTCAGCTTTTACAGATACATTTTTAGTCATTCCTAATAATTCTCTGAGTTCTATTTCAATTTTATTGTATAATTCTGGTTCTTCAATAAGTTTAGTTCTAAATTTTTCGCGTCCGTTAAATCTTTCTTCGCCATAAGTAAACCACGCACCACTTTTTTGCAAAATGCCTTTTTCAACAGCTAAATCGATTAAATCGCCTTCCTTGCTAATTCCTTTATCATACATAATATCAAATTCAACAACTTTGAAAGGTGGAGCAACTTTACTTTTCACAATTTTTACTTTTGTTCTGTTTCCAGTAACATCTTCGCCACTCTTAATTGCGGCAATTCTTCTAATATCCATTCTAACAGAAGCATAAAATTTAAGAGCATTTCCACCAGTTGTTGTTTCTGGCGAACCGAACATAACTCCAATTTTGCTTCTAAGTTGGTTTGTGAAAATTACTGTAGTTCGCGATCTATTTACTGCACCAGTAATTTTACGAAGTGCTTGCGACATTAAACGAGCTTGAACACCCATTTGTGCATCGCCCATTTCGCCTTCAATTTCGGAACGTGGAACTAGTGCTGCAACCGAATCGATAATAATAACGTCGAGAGCATTGCTTCTAACAAGTGTATCAACAATTTCAAGAGCTTGTTCACCATAATCTGGTTGTGAAATTAGCAAGTTATTAACATCAACACCAAGTTTTTTTGCATAATTTACATCAAGAGCATGTTCTGCATCTATAAATGCTGCAAGTCCGCCTTCTTTTTGTGCTTCTGCAATAATATGAAGACACAATGTAGTTTTTCCAGAAGATTCTGGTCCGTAAATTTCTACAATTCTACCGCGAGGCACGCCACCAATTCCGAGTGCATCATCCAACGAAATTGAGCTTGTAGAAATAGCTTCAATTTTATTTATAACTCCATCGCCCAATTTCATAATTGAGCCTTTTCCATATGTTTTTTCAATTGCAAGTACTGTTTCATCAAGCAATTTTTGTTTTGCTTCTTTATCGTCAGCCATGTTAACTCCCTTGTTTTAAATTATTTTATTTACTATTGTATATTCTATTTTACTTATTATCAATTTATTTAATATCAAATGTAATAAATTTTCTAATCTTCATATTGAATGCCAAGAAGATTTCTTCTTAGCATATCCAAAGCTGCTTGTGATGTTCTGTCTTTGTTCAAAATTCTATCGTCGCCAAACCTAAATTCACGTGCAGTACAAATTTTTTGATCGCAATAACCGATATATACTAATCCGACTGGTTTGTTAAATGTTGCACCACCAGGTCCTAAAATTCCAGTTACAGATATTCCAATATCAGTTCCACTAACAGCTTTAACACCTTCAGCCATTAATCGGGCAACTTCAATACTAACAGCCCCATATTGGTCAATCATATTTTCATCAATTTTAAGATGCTCAACTTTTGCTCCGTTGCTGTATGCAATTATTCCTCTTTCAAAATATTTGCTACTTCCTGGAACGTTTGTAATTCGTGAACTAATTAAACCACCAGTGCACGATTCAGCAATTGCAACTGTTAAATCACGCTCTAAAAGTAGTTTTCCAACAACACCTTCCAAAGTATCGTTATCAGTTCCGTAAATGTATTGACCAACTTTTGCTCTAATTTGTTGCTCAATAAATGACAATTTGTCTTTAACTTCCTCAGAATTATCGCCATCGACAGTAATTCTTAATCTAACTCCAAACTGACTTGGAAGAAAAGCCATTAAACTTCCTTGAAGCAATTCGTGAATATTGCCAAGTCTTTCAAAAATATAAGATTCTGGAATTCCAGTTGTTAAAAGTGATTTTATAATTCTATTGCTTTTCTTTTCAAGCTTTTCTTCAGTAATGCGAGGAATTACGTAGCCTTTCATCATTTCTTTCATTTCGGTTGGAACGCCTGGCATAGAAACTAGAATTTTCCCATCTTTTTCAATCCAAGTTCCAGGTGCAGTTCCAAAATGATTCCTTATAACATCGGCAATTTTAGGAACAAGAGCTTGAGCTTCGTTTAAAGGAGTAACTTCGCGATTTCTCTTTCCAAAAAATGTTCTAATATCCCTTAAAACTTCTTCCGATTTTATTAATTCCGTATTAAAAAACTTTACAATGCAATCCAGAGTTAAATCATCGTGTGTTGGACCAAGTCCGCCAGTTACCAGAATTAAATCATTATTAATAAAAGCCTTTTTGAAAGCATCTAAAATTGGTTCTTCTTTATCGCCAACAACAACAGCTGCGTTAACATCAATATGGTTTTTAGTTAATATTTCGCCAATAAATGCAGCATTTGTATTTAAAGTTTGCCCAGATAATATTTCATCCCCAATTGTAATAATTTCAGCTTTCATTTTATAACCTAAATAATATAAAAATAATTATATGCGTAACAATTAAAGTGTAAATAGCGGCAACAATATCATCGAGCATTATTCCAATTCCACCATTTAATTTTTCTGCAACATTTACGGGAAATGGTTTATATATATCAAAAACTCTCCAAATTACGAAAGCTAATAATATAAACCAAATCTTTTTTGGAATAAATAATAACGAAATCCACATTCCAACCATTTCGTCAATTGTGCATTGTTTTGGGTCTTTTCCATAAATTGACTCAAATTTAGTCCCAATACCAACACCAACAATTGTAAAAAACGTAATTATTGTAAGTAAAAATGTTGGATTTTCGAAGCCAGGTATTAAATAAAACAAAAGTGCTACAGCACTACCATAAGTTCCCGGAGCTTTTGGCATAAATCCGCTATAAAATCCAGAACCGATTAGTTTTTCAATAAAATTAAGCTTCATAATTAAACATCTTTTTTATAAGAGAAATGTTTTTGTAAATATATTCAATTCCAGTATAAAGTGTTAAAAGTGTTACAAATAACATTGAGTAAAAAATTAAATCATTATTCATTAATAGTTCAAAAATGTATTCATTTCCGACATAAATTTCATTTGTAATACTAAAAGTATACACAAAAAGTAAATAATTTATGAATGCCATTTGAATAAATGTTTTCCATTTAGCCGATTTTCGTGTTATGAACGAAATATTTTGATAATCGGCAACAGCACGCAAACCAGTTATTAAAAAATCGCGAATTAC